>Ga0208854_1000149_pt1 | contig 16348 bp, 11 predicted proteins | sample LakMenEpi30Nov11_FD_150748 | JGI IMG/M metagenome (GOLD analysis project Ga0208854, IMG submission 150748) | Freshwater microbial communities from Lake Mendota, WI - 30NOV2011 deep hole epilimnion (SPAdes) | ecosystem: Environmental > Aquatic > Freshwater > Lake > Epilimnion/Euphotic zone ...
AAAGCCAAAGGTTATTTAGAGGAGTTTCTTTAGAGAAACGCAAATGTCTTCCAGAGGAAAGAGTGCCACAACCACCGCCAGCAAGCAAAATGGGGAGGTCATCGTGGTTGTGAGCATTACCATCAGAATTACCACTCCCATAAGCAATCATTGAATGATCCAAAAGATTACCATCGCCTTCTTTAGTGGCCTTCAATTTCTCAAGGAGATATGCAAGTTGCGAAACATGAAACAGATTGATTTGTTTTATCTTTTCTTTTTTCGCTTGATCATTACCATGGTGAGACAAATCGTGGTGACCTTCAGGAACCTTAATGAAAGGGTAAGGTTTATTACTGCCTTCATTGGCCAAAACAAAAGTTACAACCCGCGTAATATCAGCTTGGAACGCAAGTACGATAAGATCACACATAAGTTTAATGTGCTCTTCAAAAACAGCAGGAATGCCTTTAGGGGGTTGAGTATCAGGAACTTTAATTGCAGGAAGTTTTTCAGAGCGCTCAATACGAAGTTCAATATCCCGGATTGCGGTAAAGTATTCGTCTAGCTTCCTAATATCTGATTTCCCAAGTTGGTTAGCAATGTTTTTTGAATCATCACGCACATAATCAAGAATACTTTTATTTCGAGCCTCACGTTTTGCTTTACCAGCATCAGGGCCAGTTGCAAAAAGCCTTTCGAAAACTAATTTTGGATTAACCTCTTTGGGAAGAGGTTGTGTGGACGAACGCCAAGACATAGTGGATGAATAAACACAACTATAACCAGAATCGCAATTACCAGCCATGGAACCCTGCTCGCAACCAATCTCGATGGAAGGAAGCCTAACCTTGTCCCCAATACGAGAAGCGGCCACCTGATCGACTGAAATCCCAGAACGGATATTGGTACCATCAGTTTTACGGGGTTGGGCACCGGTAAGGAAAGCGCTTAAAGCACGAGCATGATCGCCACCGCCATCACCATTGGCCCTTGCTTTATCAGCAGTGAGGCCACTTAACACCAACAGTTTGTCTTTAACTTTAGCAAGTGGCTGAAGAATTGGAGTAATATCAAAATTAGTGCCTTCAGATTTTGGAGTCCAATCGGCCATATTTTTGCCGTTTGGCACATAAAGAAAAGCCATGCGATTAGGGGCAATATTTTGGCTAGGGCTTGCATTAGCCCAGGCAGCAACTGGCCCCATAGCTTCAAGCCAAGGCAAAGAAACAGAAATACCCAATCCTTTGAGGATAGTTCGGCGAGATAGAAGGCTAAATGGTTTCATCTAAAACTCCAATTGGAATGCAATTACTTAACCTATTATCCACAATTAATTTTACCAAATGCAAGGCAGAAAAAGATATATTTTACACATTGACCTACCTAGTTCTCAACTTTCAAACTTTTTTGGAAAGCATCGCTTTGCACAATTCCGGAAACCAAAGCGGAAAACTTATAGTTATTATCGGAAACATACTTAACAATTTTTTCGATAACTGGCCTATCGTAATATTCCAACCCCCTGCCTAAAGCATAAATCATCATTTTTTCAGCTAAACATCGTGTAAAATCATCTTTTTTAAGCTTAACAATATTTTTAAGATCTGCTGGCCCTTTAAAAGTTGTGCCATCTGAAAATTCACCCGAAGCATCGATATCAAAATTCCCATCTTTAGCTCTAAAAGCACCAATGGCATTAAAATTTTCAAGCGCAAAGCCAATCGGGTCCATCTTGGCATGACAATTAGCACAGCTAGGGTTTTTGCGGTGCTGTTCCATCCTTTGCCTAAGGGAACCTTGGGCGACAGATTTATCATCTGCAGACAATTCAGGAACATCAGGCGGAGGCGGAGGAGGAGGAGAACCTAAAATTTGCTCAAGAACCCAACGTCCTCTTTTTACAGGAGAAGTTCTAGTTGGATTAGAAGTTGCAGTAAGGATACTAGCCTGAGTTAATAATCCACCACGAGATTTATCTGATAGTGCAACCCTAATAAATTCATCCCCTTTAATAGGAGATCCACCCGGTTGAGTTATTTTTTTCCCAACCATATTACCTTTGCTATCAACAATCCCGTAATGCTTGGCCAACGTTTCATTCAAGAAGGTATAATCTGAATCAATCAAATCTAAAATACTTCGATCTTCTTTAATAATCGAAGAAAAAAACAATTCCGTTTCGGTTCTCATTGCTGAACGAAGTCTTAAATCAAAAGACGGAAAAAGCTTGATATCAGGAGAAACCAAATCCAATCGTTTTATCTGCAACCATTGGAGAGCAAAGTTTTGCACCAAGGCAGAGGATTTAGAATCCTGCAACATGCGAATAACTTGCTTATCAAGATTGGCACCGAGTTGTTTTTTGGATGCTAGATCAAACAAAATCTGATCAGGCATGGAACTCCAAATAAAATACGAAAGCCTTGAAGCAAGTTGAAAATCATCAAGTTTTCTTACTTCAGCATTAGTAGGCTTTCCATCCATCTCCAATTTAAACAAAAATTTAGGGGAACATAAAGCCGCCTGCATCGCAAACTGCATAGCAGACTCCCACTTTTCACCGTTCTTTATTGCATTATCAACCAAAGCAATTGAACGCTTAATCTCCTCAGGATTAGGCGGGCGCCTATATGCCTTAAAAAGAAATCGAGAAATAACTTCACGGGTCTGTACATCTTTTGGTTTCCCAGAATCAACGAGCAACAACTCGCGGTGACTGGAGGGTCGACTATCGAGAGGGCCATCAAGCGCCATGTACTGAACAAAGGCTTTATCCCCTGCCTTACCAGGCATATTTTTGTAAAGAGCTATAAGCACTTTTTCACGAACTTTCATTACAGGAATTTTAACTTCAATTACCTCTGCATTGGCAGGTTTATCGGCCTTGATGTCAAATGTCTTTAGAATCAAAGAGTTTTTGGGAAAATTGCCAGCTAGTAATTCAAGTTCAGAATCAAGAGACTTAGAAGAAAGATTTTTGTCAGAAATTAAAACTGCTAAACGGACAGGTTTTGAATCAACACTACTAGCGTATACTTTGGCTCGAAAAACATATTCACCATCACTTTCCCACATGTAACTAGTATGCAAAGGACCGGACAAATTGTTTTCCTTGGCATCTGATTCCATCCTTCTAAATTGACCTTCAATTATTTTTGCAGCGGCCTGATCCGAAAGAGAAGGTTCCGTATACCTGCTAGATAAATGGCGTTTAATAACAGGGGCAGGATCTGGCACAATAGCCCTGCTCATAATAGTTTCAGCAGCAGAAAGATATCGTTCCATCAAAACAGGAGATAAAGTTAATACATCGCCTATGTTGTCAAAACCATGGCCAATGTCATCCGAGGGGAAATTATCCGTAGGATCAAAATCAATCCCTATTAAATCGCGAACGGTATTTTTATATTCCACACGGTTGAGTCTCCTCACGGTGACGTTACCGGGATTAGGTTTAGCATTACGATCATTGAAATCAAAAATTGACTGAACTAGGGATATGAAATTTTCAGACTCTTTAACAGTGGGCCTTGATTTACTCTTTGGAGGCATCTCACCAGAAATAATATTCTTAACAACATTATCCCAAACTTTTCGATTTTTAATCAAGGATGCTGAATCTTTATAAACGTCAAGAGATAATTCAGCTTTAGGTTTAGCTCCAGAATGGCAAGAAAGGCAATTCTTCTGCAAGAAAGGTAACCCTACAGAAGAAAATTCTGGAACTTTACTTTCTGCATTGGCAATAGGATTATAAATCAAAAATAAAATAATTATAAGAATAAGCTTGTAAGAATTATTAGTGAACATAAATCCTCATAACCCTAACGAAACAAATCTAAACACCTATTATAATATTAGCAAATACTAGCAAATTTAAAACATAATTGAATTATAGGTTGAAGAAACCTTTAAAAGCTCAAAGCATTTTGAATGGAAAGATTTAGAAGACTAAAGAAATATAACTATGGGAAACTTAATTACTAATTCCAAGGAACCAACATCAAATACACAACCAAATAAAGAATCGACCCCTTGGTGGTTATTTTTAAATGTTTTGGCGTTAGATGCACCTATTGTTGCAATTGTTTGGCAACATTTTCTTGCAGAAAACATAAATATTAAGATTTCAACAACCGAAACTGCCTCCCTTTTTTTTACAGTCTGGTTCATCTATCTTTCGGATCATTTTTTTGATTCGCTGAAAGGATTTTACACAACTCAAAGACATCTATTTGTTGCTCGAAATCAAAAGAAAACAATTGCGCTGATTACTTTTACATTTACAACTTCAATATGTTTATGTTTTTCACTTTCAAAATCTTTAATTTTAGGTGGGCTTATATTAGTAGGCTTTATTTGTATTTACCTTTTATTAGTACATGCAAACATCGCCAACATAAAACTAAAAAACAATTGTAAAGAATTATTAGTGGGTATAGGTTTTGGGACGGGAGTTGCCCTGCCCGTAATAATTTCAAATATAGAATTAAAAACATGGCTACCCTCAGTATCATTATTTTGTTTGTTATGCTGGTTAAATTGCAGGCTAATTGACAATTGGGAATCGAATTGCGATTCACTTTCAAAAATGGACTTAACACTAATTTTACTTATATTTTATTTAATGTTCATATGCCAGAAACCTATTTTACTTGCAGCAATAATCACTTTAGTTTGCTTGGTTTTGGTCAATAAATTTGCAGGCTCAGACAAACCAAGAATATCAAGGGTTCTTGCAGATGTATCTCTATTATCACCTTGGGTTTTCTGGATTTTTCCATGAAAAAATCTTCCTTTGACAAATTGGCACCATGGTATCATTTTTTAGAAACGATTAGTTACGGAAATCAACTTCAACAATGCAGGATCAGTCAAATCGCTGAATTAAAAGAAGTAAAAAATGTGCTTATATTAGGTGATGGAAATGGGAGATTTCTTGAATCATTATTAAAATCAAATTGTAACGCTAAAATAGAATCACTGGATATTAGCAGAAACATGATCGGGTTGGCAAACGCTAGAATCACCCCCCTTCCCAATAATTCCCAAGTGGTTTTTATTCATACCGATGTTTTTGATTGGGATTTCCCAAAATGCAAATATGATTTAGTTGTTACCAATTTTTTTCTAGACTGTTTTACCTATTCAGAATTAACAAATCTTTTAGATAAAATTTCCCTTAGCTTAAAACCTGGTGGGAAATTAATTTATGGCGACTTCAACGTTCCAAATTCATTATTTAAAAAAACTTTGACTTCGCTATTACTGTTTGGAATGTATCTTTTTTTTAGAATTTTCACTCGAATATCTGCAAACTCACTTCATAACCCTACATCCTTATTGGTCGAAAAAAAATTCATTCTTAAGAATGAAAAATATTATTTATTGTCCTTTTTAAAATCACAATTATGGATCAAAAACTAGGGCCTACCATTATTTTGTTATTCTTGTTTTTCGTTATGAACTTTTAACTTTGATTAAATATGTTAAAATTAAATCTCAATGTTTTACAATTACATTCAATCGAGGTTTATATGAAAACAAGATTAGTAGTAGGCGTATTTATCGCAAGTTTAATAACTTGCTCATTAAGTAATTCACAAGAAAAAGCAAACGTACCAAACTTAGCCGGGAGTTGGAGTGGGAATTGGATTAGCGAGGGCTCTGGCCATAAAGGCCCCATGAAAGCTGTTTTTAAATCTGTAGGAACTGACTCTTATGAAGTCACTTTTTCGGGTCGCTTTTTCAAAGTTATACCCTTTAGGTATAAAGCAACTTTAACAGTTACAGGTAAAGAAGGCGATAAACTTATTCTCACTGGAAGCCAGAAGCTACTGGGTTTTGGAACCTTTGAATACAACGCACTTGCTGATGAAGATTCATTTATAGCAAATTATTCGAGCAAAAAAGATAACGGCAGATTTGAACTTTATCGGGGCCGTTAATTTACAATAAAAAAGTCCCTGCTTGAATTAATATCAAGCAGGGACTTTTTAATAACTAAAATTTTACTTAACGATCTTTTTTTTATTTTCTTCAACTTGCTTCTTAACATCCACATTTACTGTATTTACAGTTTTAGCAACTTTTTCAGAAAGCTTTTTAGCTACCAAACCACTTGGGTCGCATCCTGGCGCAATTGCAACAATCTTACCGCCCTTTTCAATTAGAAAATTGGTTGGCATTGTTTTAGTATCAAATATTTTCCAGCTTTCGCCTTTAGTATCAACCGCATAAAGCATGCTAATATTCTTTGCTTTCGCATAGGTTGCCACTTTAGCATCAGGCTCTTTGAAAATCGCAAGGGAAGTTAAACCAGATTCTTTATAAGCATCATGAATCGCTTGGAAATATGCCAACTCTTGATCGCAACCAGAACAACCACAAGTTAAACGAACAAGAACCGCACCCTTGGCAGTCAAATCTGCGAGGTTAATTTCTTTGCCCGAAGCATCTTTAATTTTAAAAACTGGGGCCTGGCCACCAATTTCAACTTTCTTAGCTGCAACCTTAGTTGGTTCTTCACCAATTAAAGTAAAAACCAAGCATAAACTTACTACTAAAGACATTAATCGCTTCATTTACAAACTCCTAGGCGGGAACAAATAAAATGATCACCAACACGATCTATCATTAATATCGTATTTAGCGAAATAAAATACAAGGATTTTTACTCAAATCTATTTAAAAGTTTGAATTAAACAAATACTCGTATTATTAAAAATGATTTATGATAGAAACATTGCTTCAATGAACATATTTAAGGAATTAGTTTATGCCATATTATCGGCTTGTTCTTATTTGTTTTATTCTAGCTCTTAACTTTCCGCAATACTTAAAAGCTGCTAAAGAAAAACCGTTGAATATTCTAATTCTTTACGCAGATGATTGGCGGCATGACACCCTCGGGTGTGCTGGTAACCCAATTGTAAAAACACCTAATTTGGATGGCCTAGCAAAAAAAGGGATAAGGTTTACACATAATTGTGTCACGACATCTATTTGTGGTGTAAGCAGGGCAAATCTTTTAACCGGCCAATGGATGTCGAGGCATGGCAACCAAGCTTTCGCCATGTTTAAAACACCTTGGGAAGAAACTTATCCCGGACTCCTTAGAAAGAACGGGTATTATGTTGGCCATATAGGTAAATGGCACAATGGCGTTTTTCCCAAAGATAAATATGATTACGGGAAAAGTTATGCAGGTAACCATTGGATCAAACAAACCAATGGGGAAATGATTCATGTAACAAAAAAAAACGAAGATGATGCGCTAGAATTCCTAAAAACAAAACAAGATGATAAACCCTTTCTTCTTACCGTTTCCTTTTTCGCTACCCACGCTGTCGATGGGAACCCAAAACAATATCTTCCGCAATCCCAAAGCATGGAATTATATAAGGATGTAAAAATCCCGACCCCAGTTACCGCAACCGAAAGCCATTTCAAAAAATTACCACCGTTCATTTCAAATGAAAAAAACGAAGGTAGAAACCGCTGGCACTGGCGTTTTGATACACCAGAAAAACACCAAGAATACATGAAAAATTATTACCGTCTTACAACAGAAGTAGATGATACGATCGGCAAAATAATTGCGGATTTAGAAAAACGAAAGTTACTGGATAATACCCTAGTAATTTTTACCACAGACAATGGGTATTTCCATGGGGAACATGGGTTAGCGGACAAATGGTACCCTTATGAAGAAAGCATACGAGTCCCTTTAATTGTTTTGGATCCAAGAATGCCAAAAAGTAAAGCTGGCAAAATAAATGATGAATTTGTTTTGAATGTCGATCTAGCACCAACAATATTAAACGCTTCAAAAGTAAAACTTCCGCTAACAATGCAAGGGCGAGATTTTGCACCACTTTACCTAGAAGATAATATTAAAGATTGGAGGCAAGAATTTTTCTATGAGCATGCAATCATCAAGAATAAAGATTTCATTCCCGCTTCTGAAGCCTTGGTGAGAAAAGATATGAAATATATATTCTGGCCGGATTTTAACACGGAAGAATTATACGACCTTAAGAACGATCCACTGGAAGAAAACAATCTGATTAAAAGCGAACCGCATCAAGAAGCATTGAAGTTGCTAAGAATTCGATTTAAAGAATTAAAAGCAGATGCCAAGTAAAATATTTTGAAACATTCCCTGTTAAAACAAACCTATTTCGCCCCTACCTTGGCACGAGCAATTGCAAAATCAACAAGTTCTTGCGAATGGAAGAACCCTTCGAAGAAATTATGTCCCTGATCTTTGAGAATGATTAATTTCACGAGGTCTTGTTGGTTCTCCAACTTGTATTGGTTCAAAAACTCTAAAGAATTTTCTTTTAAAGGAACAACTTTATCAACATCCCCATGAATTAATGCAACAGGGATTTTAGCCTTTGCCAACACATTAATTTTAGAAATTGGATTTAATTCACTCAGTTTACTTTCCAATTCAATTTTACTTAAACCATAAGCGGGGGCAGCTTTATCAATACCTGGGTAGGTGCGAAAATCAAAAACCGGATAAATCCCGATAATTCCGGAAACTTTGGTTGGATTTTCAATCGCCCAACTTGAGACCCACAGTCCACCTCTGCTCCTCCCAAAAAGACAAGGCTTAACTGAATATCCTTTTTTCTGAACAAGTTCGTTATAAAGAGCTGTAAAAAGCAAGTTACTTTTAGGCCCGCCATACCCTTCACCAACATCTATTCCAGCAACTGCAACGCCCGCATTCAGAAACTGCTCGTGCATCCATTTTTCATGCTGATCGGGGTATGATGGCAAAGTAGGGGCATAAATAATCCAAGGTTGGGGAGTTGTTCGTTTAGCCTGATCAGGCAACAAGACAAACGCAGGCCGTTCAGAAACAGTAAAAGTTTCGCCTGGCAAAATGAGATTTTTCTTTTGCCCATAAGAGGTTGAGGTAAATGATAAAAACAAAAAAGCAACAAATATCAAAGTTCGATAGAACAATTTTAAATCTCCGTGATTATAAGTCTCAAGCTAATTCTTCTTTTTGATTTCTTTGTTTTCCTTGAATTCTGTCAATAGATAATAGTCATCCAAGGAAGATTCAAGCAAAGGCAAATTACGAATACCTGATTTTAAAACATCGCCCGATTTCCCAGTTATCTTAAAAAAACCAGCAATAGCTTTTGCATCAGGTTTAATCAAAAGCTTCACAGGGCTAACAGTTTTAGACGTAACTTTAAGTTCCTCGGAAGACCAACCCTGCGGAAGATCTTGCACTTTAAAAACAATATCTGCAGAATGACCTGCTATTCTAGAAAATTTAATTGGCACTTCGACCGGTTTATTATCTTTGGGAGCGAAACTTTCTCCATCAACGGAAAATTCAAAATCGGGATTAATCGGAATAACACTCATCCGATAGTAATAAGTTTCACCACTATGATTGTGTAAATCTGTAATTTTCAAAAATGTGGGATCACCTGTGGAAGTTACTTCAACAGAAGCATCGCGACTGGCAGCCCCGTCATCGTCGACGCGCTTAAGTTCTTTTCCTAAAGCATCTTTTTGAACTACAAGTGGGTCAAGGTCGGAACCGATCGAACGAGCATCAATTTTAAGTTTATATTTGTCACCTTTTTTAAATCTAAGTTCAAAAGAATGATCTTTTTTAAAATCCAGGCAACCACTGATAATGCAAGGGGACTCTAAAAGCATTGATTGTTTATCGTTTGGGAAAACCAAAGAAGGATAAGGAGTGCATGTAACAGATAAGTTCCCAGCAGCCCCTGTTTTAAATATTCTAGTTTCGGTCAGGGTTGGAGAAACATTTATGTTTAATACAGCAAAATCTTTAGATAGATTCCAGCCTTTTAGGTTAAGTACTTGGGGCTTACCTGTTTGCAAGGATAAGGGAAAAACATGATCAATGTAAGGTCCTGTGGTAATTGTTAACCGGTAAATATAAGTATCTGCACCCGAAAATCTTATAGTGGTATCTGGCGTAGAAGGAAATGCGAAAACACGAATGCGATAAGCTCCATCATTGGGGGCGATAAATGCTATAAACGGATCAAGGCCAAATCGATCATGATTTTCAGCTAAAATAAATCCATCAGGCGATAATATTTGCATTGCTGCATCCATGGGGGATTCAATGCCGTTATTCCCTAAAAGATGAGCAACAATTGTCTGCCCTTTTTTCGCATCAACCGCATACGAATCTGTATCGCCCGCAATGCCTAATTTTCCGTTAATTAAAACGGGGCCAGCCCCAATCGATTGCGGTTTAAGATAAGTATTATTAGGCTCGACTTCTTCGATTTCAGGAATTGTACCAACCCAAAAAGCCTTCGGAGCAGAAGGGCCATCTTTATTTAATACTCTGAATAATTTTGGGCCAGGAGAAGCTTTTGGATCAATAATAATTGAGGCTTTATTTTTCTCTTTGAACTCAAATTTAATATCTGGAGAATAAACTAGGATTTTCGGAGGCCATTCAGGAAAGGTACCATTCAGGCTTGCCTGAACCGTAGTGCCAACTTGCCCGCCCGAAGGAAAAACATAAGTAAGAACCGGAGCAACAGCCCAGCACGGGTTTTGTAATGTTAAAACAACAACTATAAGGTAAAGCCAATGACGCATTACCCCATAAGCTCCTTGATGATTTCAGGATTGCTAACAATATGTGAAGGCCTGCCATTAGGCGCATAAAGAATTTTATCAGGCGCAATGCCCAATTTGGAATATATGGTTGAAGAGAAATGCTCGGGAGTAAGAACTCTTTCGCAAGCTGCGTAACCGCGTTTATCAGTGGCACCAACAACTTGGCCACCTGGGGTTCCGCCACCCGCCACCATGATAGACATAGCATTTGACCAATGATCGCGGCCACCATCTTTGTTAATTTGTGGAGTGCGACCAAATTCACCCAAAACCAAAACCAATGTGGTTTCAAGCATACCCCGTTGATCAAGATCTTTAACCAATGCAGCAATAGTAGCATCGAAACTAGGTAATCGTTTTTCCAAGGTAGGGAAGATATTGGTGTGATGATCCCAACCGCCATCATTAAGAACAATAAACGGAACCCCAGCTTCAACCAATCTACGAGCAAGAAGGGCTCGTTGGCCAAAATCATTTCTACCATAGGTTTCACGAACAGAATCTGGCTCACGCTGAATATCAAAAGCCGCTTGAGCTTCCGCAGAGCGCATGAGGTCAAGCCCTTGTCGGTAATGATCATCCATTGCGGTAGCAGGATCACCAACTTGTTTGTCAGCAAATCGGACAAATTTATCAACAGCCTGACGCATTTCTTCGCGGTTTACTTTTCTTGAGCCATCCAATTCTTTGGGCAGGCTGACATCACGGACTCTAAAATTAGCACTGTTAGGGCTGCCATCGACTACAAATGGAGCATGTCGAGCACCAAGAAAATTAGGGCCGCCTGATCGGGTCATCGAAGGCAATGAGAAATACGGAGGCAAACCAGGAGGGGCGCCTAATTCTGAAGAAACAACAGAACCCATGCTAGGGTGAAAGCTTACAAAAGCACCACACCCGACAGGAATTCTGGGCGGTGCACCTGTCATCATGTAATGATTACCCGCGCCGTGGTTTCCTTGATCATGTTGAACAGAACGAACAATGGCAAGTTTGTCTGCAATGGAAGCAAGCTGAGGAAGATGCTGGGAGTATTGGATACCTGGGATTTTAGTGCTGATAGGTTTAAAAGACCCGCGGATTTCAGTAGGGGCATCAGGTTTAGGATCAAACATTTCATAATGAGTCGGGCCGCCATCCAGCCAAACTAGGATTACGCTTTTTGCTTGCACTTTACGGGTTGCTAGTTCACGAGCTTGCAAAGACGAACAAAAACCACCACCTAATAAACCACCTAAACCAAGAATCAGGCCATCGCGTCTTGAAGGCATCTTTTTGGATAAAGTATTCATAAGAAACTCCTTTTTAGTCGACCAAAACAAATTCGGGAGAATTTATCAAAGCCCAAAGCAAGTCTTCCAAGGTTTGTTTTCTAGGCTGATTTTTACTTTTCGCAAGCGAAATCACACCATCTCGTTCAGCGTTGGTGGGAAACCTACAATAACAACGCAGGTACAAATCTTCAATAGCTAACTCAATACTACCCGAACCTGCAGCTAATTTCGAGGCAATTCCGTTCTCAGCAATGATTTTAGCCTGAATATTCTTAGCGTTCATAAGATGCAAAGCCTGCACAACTGTGGAGTCGGAACTTCGTTCACACGGCGGATCTTGATTAGGATCAGGCCTGCCAAAGCTGTCTAAAAACTCAGAAGCAGATCGGAAAGTCCACATTTCCATAGCTCGTGAACCTTCAGGCATCGCAGGAAAATTCTCCGCAACACCGGTAACATCGCAGACCATATCCAATAAAACTTCAGCTCGGGGACGCATTCGGTAATGCCTAGAATGATTCCGGGTATCACCTTGGTTTCGTTCGTTAGGTTTACTGGAAAGCGCATAGGCTTTTGAAGTAACAATCGTATAAAGAAGATGCTTTACATCGTAGCGATGCTTGCGAAAATCATCCGCTAAAGCATCTAGTAAAGCAGGATTAGAAGGGGGATTGGTAGCCCTTAGATCATCAACGGCATCAACTAATCCTCTTCCCATTAAATCGGCCCAAATTCTATTGACTGCAGCTTTGGCAAACAGGGGATTTTCATCCGAGGTAATCCATGCAGCAAGAGCTTGCCTTGGGTCTTCGTCTTCAGTGAATTCCATTACTTTGCCTTTTAAAGGAGCAGGTTTCATCACCTCACCGGTTCGAAGATGCTTGACATCACCCTTTTTGGCGAGAAAGAACATTTCTTCACTTCCAGAAATGGGAGCTGAAATACCCGTGCCTTTCTTACCAATCCTTCCGAAGAATGCTGCAAATTGATAGAAATCATCTTGACCGTAAACTTCAAATGGATGGTGATGGCATTTGGCACACTCAAGCCTGATACCTAAAAATAGCCGGCTAATAACGGTGGTAAGTTCATCCGGTTGCCTTTTATCTCGAATCACCACGGATGCGCCATCACGAAAGGTACTACCATCTGCTGTAATAATCTGTTTGGCAAACTGGTCATATGGAAGGTTTTTACGAAAACAATCCCGCAACCAAGTATGAAGCACAAAAACCGCTTTAATCCCAACATGAAAAGGGTTTGGTCTTAAAAGATCGGCCCATTTATTAGCCCAGAAATCAGCGTATTCCGGTCGCGAAAGTAAACGCAGTGCAAGCTTTTCTTTTTTGTCGGGGGAAGTTTCTGCCAACCATGATCGCGATTCTTCAGGGGTTGGTAACCTCCCAATAAGATCAAGATAAACCCTTCTTAAATAGGTATGATCCGGCGCCATGGTAGAAGGAGAAAGCCCCAGCTTTACGAACTTATCAGAAAGCAATCGATCAATGTAATGCTGAGAATCAATTCTAGAGGATAAATTTGAATTTAAAGTTTCTGGTAAAGGCAAGGTAACCAAACAAACGCTGAACTTCTCCATAAACCGAGCCATGATAGCGGCTTCACCAGGAAGCGGCCCCGATTGAATCAAACCTTCTGCATCAATTGACGCAAGAACACTTTCACTTGATTGAAAAGCTGCTAGATGGGTAACATCTTTGCTAGTGCCATCGCTATAACGCGCTAAAACTCGAGTCTGAACCTTGGTTCGGGGAAGCATCTTAACTTCAGAAGGAATTATTTCAATGTTAACAACTTTAAGTTCATCATGCGCGGATCTAGGTTGACCATTTTTAATCCACTCCAGAACTTGGGCATAAGCATTACCATCTTCGGGAAGCTTTTTCCCACCCCCATGCGGAACCTGACCGGAGGCTTTTTTTAAAAGTAAACTGTCTTTAGGAGAAGCTGGGAATATCCGTCGACCGCGTGATTCAGAAGTAAGCGCATAGAAATCAAAATCATTATCGAACCCTAAAAGCGATAATTGAAAACCATTTTGGCCTCTTTGTTTTCCGTGGCATGGACCAGCATTACATCCATACCTCGTTAAAATTGGCTGAAGATCTTTTTCAAAGGTTACTTTTGATCCCGCATCTGCTTCAGAAATTTTAACAGAAACGAATTGAGCCAAACTTTGGTTGACAACTTCGATTTTCGTTTGGCCGGCTTTGTTAGATATAACCTGACCCTTACTCGAAACACTCACGATGTTGACATCGGTTGACTTAAAAATACAGGCTGCAGTTACATCTTCGCCTTTGGTATTCAAAACCCTGATTTGAACTTGTTCGCCACGGCCTTTTAACTCAATTACTGAAGGCTCAATTGTTAAACTATCAGCACCCCAAGCAAAACCTGTGGAACTTATAAATAATGCACATAAAAACGCAAGAGTTAAAAGCATATTGGCTTGTCTCAAGGCGGGACCGAAGGAAAATACTTAACCATAATCCTTATATAAATTTATAACACAAACAAATGCATTTATGAAAAGAAAAAGAATTAAACAAAACACCAATTTAACTAATCGGCATTAAATCCGATTAACTTTAAAACAAGAAATAGCAATATCCGCAAAGAAACCTATTCGAACACTGCTAAAAGCAGTTTAACGAAAAAGATTTTACTTCTTCTTCTTTTTTTGATTCTCGGAGTCGCCATACGCTTCTTTTGGGGAACCTACATTGTCTTTCAAATCAGATCTCAACTTTGCCAACTCAATTTTCAACTCTTTAACCACATCAGCATAAGAAGGGTCGGCATAAAAACTTTTCATTTCATTAGGATCTTTCTCACGATCATACAGTTCCCAGTAATCAACATCTGGCTTATAAAAGTGAACCAATTTAAATCGATCAGTAATCACGCCATAATGGGGTCTGACTCGATGGGGCATCGGATATTCGTAGTAATGATAATAAAAACTCTTGCGCCAATCTTCAGGCACATTGCCTTTTAAAATAGGAAGCAAACTTTTACCCTGCATATCTTTGGGCGCTTCAACACCTGCTGCTTCCAAACAAGTTTGGGCAAGATCAATTAACCCGGTTAGATTTTTGTTTACGGAAGGAGTTTTCGAAATTTTTGGCCAACTAATCAACATTGGAGTTCTTAGCGATTCCTCGAGTATCCAACGCTTATCGAACCATCCGTGCTCACCAAGAAAAAAGCCTTGATCTGCAGCATAAACAACGATGGTATTTTCGGCCAAGCCTTCGGCATCAAGATAATCAAGCATTTTACCCACAGATTCATCAACAGCCTTAATAGTTCCAAGATAATCATGCATGTAGCGGTTATAGCGCCAACGAACCAAATCCTTCCCCTTTGGATCATCCTTTAGGTACTTATCGTTTCTAGGTTGATAATACGCATTCCATTTTTGAAGTTGATCAGGAGTCATGTTAGCTGGAGGAACAAGTTTAGCATCCAACTTAGTGAATGTTTTCTCAATAGTCATGTCTTGATCTTTAATTGCAAGTCCACGATTAGAATAATCATCAAACAAATTAACAGGTTCGGGATAAACCCTGTCATTATCATGGCCCAGATGACGAAGCGCAGGGGCCCATTCTCGATGAGGCGCTTTATGCTGGCTCATTAAAAGAAACGGCTTCGATTTATCCCTGTTCTTCAACCAATCAATACTGAAGTCAGAAATAAGATCCGTGGTATATCCTTGATGTTGCACCTTTTCGCCATTGCGAATCATAGGAGGGTTATAATAAATCCCCTGCCCTGGAAGAATATGCCAATAATCAAACCCAGTTGGATCAGAGATCAAGTGCCACTTACCTATTACCGCAGTTTGGTAACCAGCCTTTTGCAACAACTTGGGAAAAGTTTGCTGGGTACCATCAAATTTGCTATTTGAGTTATTGTAAAAGCCATTCATATGACTGTATTTACCTGTTAGAAGCGTCGCCCTACTTGGACCACAAATAGAATTAGTAACCAAGCAACGATCGAACCGAACACCTTTATTACCTATCCGATCGATATTCGGGGTGTTAAGGAGTTTTCTATTTTCGCCATAAGCACTAATTGCCTGATAGGCGTGATCATCCGAAAAAATCACTACAATATTTGGCTGTACGCTTGCAGCAAAAGAAACTAAACAACTTTGCAGAATTATCACAGCAACAAAAAAAATCCGTATTGATGAAGACAACATTATCTAGTTCCTTTAATCAAGTAGATGCAATTTCGCCATTTGCATTATCATCAAATTCGCCTTCCCACCTAGCAATAACACAAGTTGCCAGGCAGTTACCAACAAGATTAACCGTAGTACGAGCCATATCCATTAACTCATCAACCCCAAGTATCACGGCAACAGCCTCTAAGGGCAAACCAAAAGAAGCAAGGGTCCCGGAAAGTATAACCAA
>Ga0208854_1000150_pt1 | contig 16287 bp, 9 predicted proteins | sample LakMenEpi30Nov11_FD_150748 | JGI IMG/M metagenome (GOLD analysis project Ga0208854, IMG submission 150748) | Freshwater microbial communities from Lake Mendota, WI - 30NOV2011 deep hole epilimnion (SPAdes) | ecosystem: Environmental > Aquatic > Freshwater > Lake > Epilimnion/Euphotic zone ...
ATTTGTTTCTATAAGGATAAGTTATCTATGCTTTTTCAGTCCATACTTCCCTAACCCACATTTCTTTCGTTTTTTGACTTTTTCAGCAAGCCCTATTTAACTGCGATCGCATTAAAAATGGACAGTGGGACATCATAGTCATGGATTGATCGGGAAAATTTTTAGATAATCTTTAACCCGATTTTATGTACGATGGAATGTGGGTTATTATTTCTCTTTCTAAAAACTACTCACCAAAACTGTTTCTCTTTAAAGCAATTGATAATTGTCGTAGGCGTTCACTAACCTCTAAATTAAATTCTTGGGATTTTAGGTTAGCAGGCAATTCGGCTAAAAGTTGAGGATTTTCCTTATACCATTCGTTTTGTGCTACGCCAGCCCATGTACCCTCCTTTTCTCGAAAGAGATCTACTAAACCTCTTAATTCTTGGATACAATAGGATTCAAATCCAGCCGCTTCAAAAATACCATTGCGTAAGTATTCTTCAAAAGCATTAATATCATTAGTGACTTCAAAGGTAACAAATTCTCTAGGTGGAGTTAATTGGTCAGCTAAATCTATGACTTTATCTATCGTCATCCCGATAACTTCTTCAGCGATGCCTGTTACGCCTAACACTTGTTGGCGAAGGTCACGGTTAAAGAGCAAATCAGAACCATATTTAACGTATTTTTTCAACACTCTAAAAGCGGGTTCATCTCCTTGATAATAATTATCAATCAATTCAACATCAGCCCCTAGAGATTTAACAATTTGAGTTCGGGTATCACTGTTAACGGGGCCGCGAATTAAGGCTTCGGCAACTGGACGAGCAAATCTTAAAAATAAAACACTCAAACTATTTTCTAAACGGATTAAAAATTCATCTTCTGAATAACCAATTAGTCGTTCTTTAACTTGAGAACTTCCCCATAATAATGATGACATATAATCCACTAATTTTAAGGATTCATCCTTTAACTCGGCAGCCAATTGTCGGGCAAGCTGATCTAACAATTTTCTTATATCTGCATATAAATCATCTCGCCAAGCGTAATTAGCTCTTGCCTTGTCAAAGTCTGGAAAAGAGTTAGCATCAAAAATAATCTCTTTTTTCCTTAAAGTTTCTTCTCTTAATTTGTTCATTTCACTTTCTATCAGTTGTAGATAACGTTCTCTAAATTTCTCAATGCTACTGGAAGATTCGTTATTAACTTTTTCTAAGGGCTGATTAATCACTGATGTTTCATAAAATTTCTGCAAATCAGCTTTAATATATTCCCATTGACTTTTCCACCACTCTGAAAAAGAAATTCGTCTTCTTTCTTCTTCAAAGCGTTGTGCTTCTTCGGGATTTTCGGGAAATCTTTGACTAACAAGATGATAAATTTCTTCTGAGGTATTGATGATTTTATCAATAGAAGTTTCACAGCGTTTTTTCAGGATCGTAACTCGCTCAGTATTAATATAATTGAAGATTTTTTCTTTAATTTCAGGAATACCTGTCCCTTGAGTTCTTAGGATTTCATCGTCTTTAATACCAGTTAAAGTGCTTAATTTATCTTGAATATTACTAGCTTTTCCAATTTCTAATTGGGTATGTTCTTCCGCAAGATTGTTTAAAATTAAATAAGCTCCTGCTGAACCTGAAACAATACGATTTTGTGGTAAATTGGCGCGTTTTGACCAATCTTGAGAAGCTTCTGCAATATGGGTTTTAAGGGATTCTGCGCTACCGAGAGCATCAATATGACTTAAAAAAACAAATAGTTTATCGGCAATAGTGATATTTTTATCGCCTTGTTCTGTAAATTTAATAATTTCTAATTCGGCTTCTCGAATGCTACGGAAACGCTGGATCACGATTACGGCATCACAATCTGAGAGCATTTGTTGGGCTTCATCAACGTGCTTGGTTAACCCAGAATCTGAACCAGGAACATCATAAAAGACAATCCCTTCAGCTTGGGCAAGTTTATTGGTATAAAGCCTAGCCTCTAGGACGGCATGAGCATATTTTTCATCAGCAACATATTTTTTAAGTTGTTCTCGGATGTCTTCGAGTCGGGTAAAGGGAATAGTGAGATTTCCTTCTTTTCTAACTTGTTGCAAGGTAGTCTCATATTCTCTAATTGTTTTTAAGTCTTCCTTTGCGCCAACAGTTTCTAATTCTTTAAGTAAATGAATAAACTGTTCTTCGGTGCGAGTTTGCACTTCTAATCTTTGTTCAGATTCACTTTTAACGGAATAAATTTGGGTGGTGGTAAAGGTACATCTTCCTCCTTTGGCGGGAAGTAAATCGCATTCTAACCAAGCGTTAATAAAGGTACTTTTTCCTGCTTTTTCTAAGCCGACAACAGCAATACGAAATTCTCGTTTTCTTAGGCGATCAAGTTGACGGTTAGCCGGTATAGCTTCTTGGGTAAGAATTTCGGTTAATTTAGAGGGAACTTCAGCTTGGGGAAGTTTGGCTAAGTCAACGGCATAATGTTTGATGTTTAAGACATCACTGAGGCGGGTTTCATAGTAAGATGAGGCTGATTTCCAATCCATTAAATTAACTCCTTAAATGCGATTAAATGAGCTTATGCTAGAGATACTTTTTAGGCGACCTATATCAATAATTTCACCTTTTGCGTTAAGTGGAAGTTCCCTTTTAATCACATATTTGGTTTCTTTTTTGATGATTTCGCGTCCATCAGCAATATCAATTCTAATATAGAATTTTAGTTGACTATCAGGTGAAGGATTTTGATTCTTGTCAATATCAATAGATAGCTTTTCAGCATCTTCTTTTTTAAAACATAAGAAGTCTGAGGCTGCATCAATTAATTGAATGATCTTATTTCTATCAATTGGTTTTCCTTCAGTTAAATCAGAAACTTCTGATGCTGGAACAGCTAGACAAATGGCTGTGGGTACAGGTTGGTTAGGAATAATGGGTTTGGGTAATCGGGGTTGATTTTGCGTTGAGGATGTTGATTTAATCCACGAAAATACTGCAATTAATATAATAGCGGTAACTACAATTACTTCCATTTGTTTTTTGTCCTCTAAATTTGAACAGAATTTTGTAAAGACTTGCTTTTCTATTTTAGGTAAAGGTAAAGGTAATTTTGCTAACCATTTACTTATAGTATCTATAAAAAATGTTCCTATATTATCATAAGCGATATCAAAATCATCTTCTATATCGGAAGATTCGATAATAGCAAAATTATTACAGATTTCTTGTGCCTTTCCCTCGTTTTTCTCTAATAACTTAATGACTTTATGCAATACTCCCCTTCGTTCATTTTGAATTTTAGGGTATATTTGCTCAAAGCGTTGTTCAATAAAATTACCAAACAAATTATTGATCACTAAAATCATCCTCCTCTTGAAAATTTCCTAGTTGAGCAAATTCTACTGCTAATTTTTTTGCTTTTTGTTGCATAGGTTCCCATACATTTTTTTGTTTTTCATAGTCAACAGTAATTTCTTGTCTAGCTTTCTCTAGTCTATCTCGATAAAGATCAAGAATTGCATTTTGAGTTGAATTCACATCTTTTTTTAAATCATCAATTTGTGCCAACAACCATTCTATCAGTTGCTTTAACATATCAGGTTCAAATTGTTTGAATTGTTCGCCCCAGTCACCCACTATTTTTTCAGTGCTAGGAATCATAGCATTATCACTGGAATATTTTTCTTGTTTGGGAACAATCCATAACCAATGATTCCAAGTCCTATACTCTTTAGTATATTCTTGAGAGTTAATTTTAAAATCAGACTCAAAATTCACAAACTCAAATTTAAGATTTTTTTTAATCTTATTAAGATCAGATTCTGGAAATTTAATTACAATATCTGGAGCAATGTCATTTGAGCCTTCTTCAAGATAAGCAAGATGAAATTTGAATAGTTTCTCTACGGCATCATACATCCTATTAATTTCTTGTGTAGATATTTTATCTAACACCTGCGCTATAACTATACTTAGATCGATAGATAATTCGTTCAAAGCTGCGTTGAGTTCTTTAAGCTTATTTTTTTCCTCTTGAGTTGTTGCTACTCTTGTTTCTCCACCCTTGGCTGTAGAATAACTATAGCCTAATCTAATTAGCCTTGTTAAACGACTTTCTAGAGATTTAACCTGTAAACTATCAATTTTTTTGAAGTTAGGACTATCTAGACTAACCCTTCCATTATCTAGAGATTCTACTACTGCTTCTAAGATTTGATCAATGCCTCTTCTTAATGCTTCTCGCCAATCATAAAGAGGAATTAATTGTTCTTCAATTTCAGTATAAGGTTCAGTTTTTTGAAGTTCTTCAACAGCCGTTACTAGATTACGGACTAAATCTTCTGCATTTGGCTGACTAAAATATTCTTTACACTTTTTCCCAAATGAATCAAAAGACTTTCGTAAATTGATATCACTAAGTTTGAGAAAATGATCGAGAGAAGACTTAATTGATGAGATTCTCTCACATTCTATTTGATAATTTTCTTCTGAACTATTAAGAATAGCAGTTGTTGTTTGTACGGCCCATTGTGCAATACTATTTCCCGCAGCCACATTAAACTTTTCTATAGCTTGTGGAATAACTAGTTTAGGAAAATGTTGGGTAATATGCAGGTTTAAATATTGCTGAAATTCTTCAGCATAGGACTTATGCCATAAATCTTGAGCGACTCTTATTCGATCATGCCCAGTCCATTTACTGACTCCACCAGGTAATTCATCTAGTATATCTTCGATTATTGGAGCACAATAATTCCTAGCATCCTTACAGTATTTAATGCTTAAATTTTCATCTGAATTTTGTATTCCTAGAGACAATAAAGCAGGTCTAGTACTCAGTTTTACAACTTGTAATTGTTCAATATCTTTAGTATATTCTCTTAGTTGTTCTGTGAGTTCAGATTTAATATTTTTGACTGTTTTTTCTACAAAACGTCTTTCACTTTCTACCCAGTTTTTATCATCTCTAAAAACATCAATTTTATTGAGAATAAATAACATTCTTTCGGGAGAACCACCTAATCCCTTAACTTCTTCTACAACTTGTAATAACAAACTTTTAACCTTCTGAGGATCGGTTTCTTGACTATTATAAGTAACAAGACATAAAGCCTCACGACACTGTTTAATAACTTCCATATTACTATCATCACCAACATAGGATAATCCAGGTAAATCCAGTATTTTAACTCTGACACCTCTGGGTAAATTTTGCTCGTATTCTTTAAACAATCTGAAAGGATAATAAATAATAAATTTTGGATAGGCCAAGTTAGATTGGTCTTTTTTATTATCAATATAACTAAGCATTGCTTGTTCTAAGCGTTTACAGATTTCCTCATCACTAACATTTCTCCACCAACCACATTCCCATAAAGCACCAGGTGTTTCTTCAATAATTAACCCTTTTTCTTGGTTATACTCAATCGTGACTGCTCCCGCACTCATTTCACTCACGGCTGTCGGCACAATGTCAGCACCACACAGAAAATTAACCAACGTACTTTTACCACTGCTTGTTGTGCCAGTTGTCGCTAGGATCAGGGTTGGATGGCGCAACTCATCAATCAATTTCTCTAATGCTTTCTCTAGGTTACTGGAAAGTTCGTGAATTTCAGCATGATACGACTCAGGTAAATGCTGAATAATTTCTGTCTTGAAGTTATCCCAATAACCAGCAAGCAGATTAGCTTTATTCTCCACTGCATGGAAAACCTCATAGGATTTTTGACCCATAACTCTTCCTCGACAAAATTATACTCTTATTGCTAAAGTACCACAATATATTAAATCAGGGTAGCACACCAAAATTATTGTCAGCTTTTCTTGACATTATAGTCTTTGTTGTTTTAATTTAATTTGTCAAAAAACATAAAACAAAATCTGTCACCATTTAGATGGACAGGGAGATGGTCTTATATTCTTGTACAACCTTAAAAGAAATCATCCTTCTTCCCAACTGACAACCTTCTAGTCTCACTCCTCAAAATGAGTTGCTAACATCGCCGCCGGTTAAAGTCTATCTGGATCAAGTCCGAGTTCCCGTAACTTAGCCGCCAACTTGTCAGCTCTTTGTTCCGCTTGTACCCTGGCTTGTTCCATCTCCCCAGTACTCAGTAATTTCTCACCCGTTTTAGGATTATAAAAACGCATTTCACCATCTGCCTCTAATCGTAACTCCAAACCTAAGGTTTCAGAATGAATTGATAGGTGATCGCCATGAAGTTGGCCCAAAATCGGTAAATAATTCCCTTCCATCAAACGAAAACCTTGCAAACAGGGTCTTAGATAGTCCGCAGTCGGATCATACTGAAAATATTCTTTAACTCCCAAATAAGCATATAAGCCTTTCTTGATGCCACGATCTTGACTAGCCGTACTTTTGGAAGTGATTTCTAAAATAAAATCAGGCATCTTGTCTCGTTCTTCCCAGGTTTTATAGGAAAATCGCTTCTTTTTATCCACTCCCAAAACGACAAATACATCAGGAGCCACCACAGCCTTGGGATTACCCTGCTCATAATAAATAAATAAATTTCCCGAAACATAAACCTTGGGATCTTTCTGAAAATAACGATCTAGAGCTTCAACGCCATAAATTAAATAATCCCTGGTTGCATCGCTTTCAGCCATCGGTAAACCGTCACTCTCAGGATAAACAACATCAAAAAGAGAATATGTCGGGGAAGTTGTCATCGTTACGACTCCATAAAACCCAATCCACTGTTAGTCTAACAGATTCATTTTGTACTCTATAATCGGAACATCAGAAAAAAATAGCTTTTCGCCCTCCCAAAGCAAATCCCCCACCGATGAAGGCAGGGGAAAGCTTTAATCACCTGAAACCAGTTGTCGCTTAACCGAACTTACCAGCCGTCGAAGCAATTAAGAAAGCCGCATAGGTGAGGATATAGCCAACGGTGAAGTGTGCTAAACCAACCAAACGCGCTTGAACAATGGAGAGAGCAACGGGCTTGTCTTTCCAACGAACTAGGTTCGCCAGAGGAGTGCGCTCGTGGGCCCAAACGATTGTTTCGATTAACTCTTGCCAATAACCGCGCCAAGAGATGAGGAACATAAATCCAGTCGCCCAGACCAAGTGTCCGAAGAGGAACATCCAAGCCCAAACCGAGAGGTTGTTCACACCGTAGGGATTGTAACCGTTGATCAACTGAGCCGAATTAGCCCAGAGATAATCGCGGAACCAACCCATCAGGTAGGTAGAATTTTCGTTGAACTGAGCAACGTTGCCAGACCAAACACCGAGGTGTTTCCAGTGCCAGTAGAAGGTTAACCAGCCCAAGGTATTGAGCATCCAGAACATAGCCAGGTAGAAGGAATCCCAAGCAGAGATATCGCAAGTACCGCCACGACCCGGGCCATCGCAAGGGAAGGCATAACCGAAGTCTTTTTTATCAGGCATTAATTTGGAACCACGAGCATCCAAAGCACCTTTAACCAGAATTAGGGTAGTTGTATGTAACCCTAACGCGATCGCATGGTGGACGAGGAAGTCACCGGGGCCAATGGGCAGGAACAAAGAGTTTTTGCCACTGTTAATTGCATCTAACCAACCGGTTAACCAGACATTGCCATAGTTAGGGTAAGCGGTATAAGCAACACTGTCAGGATTAGAAAGCAGTACGTCAAAACCGTAGAGGAGTTTACCGTGAGCCGCTTGAATCCATTGAGCAAATACGGGTTCAATCAGGATTTGCTTTTCAGGGGTTCCAAAGGCAACCACAACATCGTTATGAACGTAGAGACCTAAGGTATGGAAACCGAGGAAAAGCGTTACCCAGCTTAAGTGGGAGATTAGAGCTTCCTTGTGATCCAACATCCGTGCCAACACATTATTTTTGTTAGCAACGGGATCGTAGTCACGAACAAAGAAGATCGCACCATGAGCAAATGCACCAACCATCAGGAAGCCAGCAATATACTGGTGATGGGTGTAAAGAGCCGCTTGGGTGGTGTAGTCCTTAGCAATGAAAGCATAGGAAGGCAAAGAGTACATATGCTGAGCCACCAAGGAAGTAATAACCCCTAAACTCGCTAGGGCTAAACCTAACTGGAAGTGGAGGGAATTATTGATGGTGTCATACAGATTTTTGTGACCTTCACCCGTTAAAGGGCCTTTGTGAGCATTAAGAATTTCTTTAATGCTGTGACCGATTCCCCAGTTGGTGCGGTACATATGACCAGCCACAATGAAGATAACGGCGATCGCCAGATGGTGATGAGCAATATCCGTCAACCACAGAGCCTCAGTTTGGGGATGGAAACCACCGAGGAAGGTGAGAATCGCAGAACCCGCGCCTTGAGAAGTTCCAAATACATGGTTAGCGGTATCAGGATTTGCTGCATAGACTCCCCAATTCCCCGTAAAGAAGGGCAATAACCCTGCGGGGTGAGGAGGCGTGGAAAGGAAATTATCCCAACCGACGTGCTGACCACGGGCTTCAGGAATAGCCACATGGATTAAATGACCGGCCCAAGCCAAAGAGCTAACCCCAAACAAACCAGCTAAGTGGTGGTTCAAACGGGATTCCGCATTTTTGAACCAAGCCAAGCTAGGACGGAACTTGGGTTGGAGGTGCAGCCAGCCCGCAAACAGGAATAGAGAAGCCAGAATGAGGAGGAAAACTGCGCCTTGGTAAAGCTCCTGATTGGTGGTCATACCAATGGTATAAAACCAGTGATAAACCCCAGAGTAGGAAATATTCACGGGATTAGAAGCACCCGCTTGGGTAAAGGCATTTAAAGCCCCTTCGCCAAAGTGAGGATCCCAAATCGCATGGGCGATCGGGCGAATATTTAAAGGATCTTTGATCCATTGCTCGAAATTACCTTGCCACGCGACGTGGAAAAGGGTGCCAGAAGTCCACAGGAAGATGATGGCAATATGACCAAAATGAGAAGCAAAAATCTTTTGGTAAAGATTCTCCTCAGTCATCCCATCATGGGTTTCAAAATCGTGGGCTGTAGCAATCCCATACCAAATCCGACGAGTCGTCGGGTCTTGGGCGAGATCCTGGCTAAATTTGGGAAATTTAGTTGCCATAGCTTTTTCGGAAATTCTCCTCGTTAAGCAAGCAAAATGAGGCAAATGCAGAATGCGCTGCTCATTTCCGGTTTTTAAAATGAACTACAACACAAAAGGTTGTAGCAGATGAAGACATAAATACGGATCAAAACGGTTCGATAAACTCACTGTAAACAGTTTGACAAGCTGGCTGTAAACAGTTTGATAGGCTAACTGAAAACCGTTTTTGTTAATTCTTAGGAGGGGTTTCAGGGCAAAGGCCACAGGACAAAAGCTGCCCCTAAGCCTCCTACCCTGACTCCTAAATCCTAAAAGCTTTGAGTCTAGCCAATGGAAAGACTACGAGCGAGGAAGAATGCCCAAGTGGTAACAATGCCACCTAACAAGTAATGAGTTACACCCACCGCACGACCCTGAATAATACTCAGAGCACGGGGTTGAATCGCAGGAGCCACATTTAATTTATTGTGGGCCCAAACGATCGACTCAATCAACTCTTGCCAATAGCCCCGTCCACTAAAGAGGAACATCAGACTAAAAGCAAAGACGAAGTGACCTGCAAGGAACATGATTCCGTAGGCTGACAGTGCCGAACCGTAGGAATTAATTACGTTAGCAGCTTGTGCCCAAAGGAAGTCGCGTAACCAACCATTGATAGTGATCGCGCTTTGAGCAAAGTTACCAAGCGTAACATGGGTTACGGTTCCATCCGGTGCTACAGTCCCCCAAACATCTGATTGCATCTTCCAACTAAAGTGGAAAATCACAATGGAGAGGGAGTTATACATCCAGAACAGTCCGAGGAAGACGTGATCCCAACCAGAAACCTGGCAAGTACCACCCCGACCAGGGCCATCGCAAGGAAAACGGAAGCCTAAGTTCGCTTTATCGGGAATTAACCGAGAGCTACGGGCATAAAGAACCCCTTTGAGGAGAATCAACACTGTCACATGAATGGTGAAAGCGTGGATATGGTGAATTAAGAAATCAGCCGTACCAAGGGGAATAGCCGAAATCGCAACTTTACCCGCCACCGCTACCGTTGCACCATCAAACACATTACTCGCCGTCGCAAGAGCATGGGGAGCCGTGCTGCCAGGGGCTAGGGAATGAATATGTTGAATCCACTGAGCAAAAATGGGTTGCAGTTGGATCGCCGAATCCGAGAACATATCCTGGGGACGACCTAACGCACGCATCGTGTCGTTGTGGATATAAAGCCCAAAGCTATGGAAACCGAGGAAAATACAAACCCAATTGAGATGGGAGATGATGGCATCGCGGTGACGTAACATCCGATCCAAAAGGTTATTCACATTTTTGGCTGGATCGTAGTCACGAACCATGAAAATAGCCGCATGGGCACCAGCACCGACAATCAGGAAGCCGCCAATCCACATATGATGGGTAAAGAGGGATAACTGTGTCGCATAGTCGATCGCCTGATAGGGATAGGGCGGCATCGCGTACATATGCTGTGCAACGATGATCGTCAAAGATCCTAACAGTGCTAGGTTGATCGCTAACTGTGCGTGCCAAGAGGTGGTCAGGATTTCGTAGAGACCCTTATGACCTTCGCCCGTGAAGGGGCCTTTATGTGCCTCTAGGATTTCCTTCATGCTGTGACCAATGCCCCAGTTCGTGCGATACATATGACCGGCAACGATAAATAGAACAGCGATCGCAACATGGTGGTGAGCAACGTCAGTTAACCAGAGACCGCCAGTAACCGGATTTAAACCGCCTTTAAAAGTTAGGAAGTCAGAATAGGCTCCCCAATTGAGGGTAAAGAATGGTGTTAAACCTTGAGCGAAACTGGGGAAGAACTCAGTCATTTTGCCCGCATCCAGAACGTATTCCTGGGGTAAGGGAATATCCTGAGGTGCAACACCAGAATCTAGTAGTTTATTAACTGGCAGAGAAACATGGATTAAATGACCGGCCCAAGCCAAAGAGCCTAAGCCCAATAGACCCGCCAGGTGGTGGTTCATCATTGACTCAGCATTCTGGAACCATTCCAGTTTGGGAGCTTTGACATGGTAGTGGAACCAACCAGCGAACAGCATGAGGGCAGCCATCACTAAACCGCCAATTGCGGTGCAGTAAAGCTGATAGCTGTCGGTGAAGCCAGCGGCCCGCCACATATAAAACAATCCAGAAGTGATCTGAATGCCGTGGAAGCCACCACCGACATCGCCATTCAAAATGCCTTGGCCAACAATCGGCCAAACCACTTGAGCACTGGGCTTGATGTGAGTCGGATCGGCTAACCAGCCTTCATAATTCGAGAATTTCGCGCCGTGGTAATACATACCACTCAACCAGACAAAAACAACAGCGAGGTGACCAAAATGGGCACTGAAGATCTTGCGCGAAACATCTTCTAGGTCGCCGGTCTGGCTATCAAAATCATGAGCGTTGGCGTGGAGATTCCAAATCCAGGTAGTGGTTTTTGGACCTCTAGCGAGGGTACGGTCGAAGTGGCCAGGCTTGCCCCATTTCTCAAAGGAAGTCGGGACAGGATTGGTATCAACCGTGACTTTGGCTTTCGCCTCTCTTTCGGGAGGACTAATTGTCATGAGGGTACTCCTCTCTCGACAATGAACTTTAAGGGTTTCCTATTTTGAACAGTGTAATAGAGGAAGTGCAAAAGGGGAATCATTTTGCGTTCCTAACCTAAATAGATTCGCTGAATCTGCCTAGTTTTTTGACGTTACCAAGCAGAAGCATCAATAAATGATGATAGGTCTTCCCCTCCCATTCTGTTTGATCGCTTAACAATAATTAAAATTCAGCCAACTGGCTGCCAAATCAGCATTGTAACCATAGAAAAACTTGATAAAAGTCAAGACAAAAAACGATTTCTTTACAAAAAGCAATATTCTTACTCAGAATTCCTGTGCCCTAGATCTTGACAGTAAGGGCTATGTTTTTTTTTCAATGCAAATTATCTACCAAAGATATTTTAAGAAATATTAAGATTTGTTGTTTTTGGTAATAATTGTGATATACGGGACAGACTGTGATCCAAAGATAGACAAAGGTGAATTTTGGCGGGAGAGTGTCCTCGGATTGAGCTATATTGCCCTATAGATCCTCTAGCTCCTCAAGAGGAGGTTATCCTGATGTCTAAATTTCGGGCGCGATCGCCGTTGTCCTATTTCATACGTTTGGGTTTAGGGTTGCTTCTGGTCAGTGGGCTACTGAGCGGCTGTAATCATTCACTTACACCTGCGCCACCTAAGCTTGGTCTCTTTCCATCCCCCGTTGTTGCAGGAAAACTGGCTGAAGTTGCAACACCTCTTCTGATTGAGCAACTTCGACCATCCTTAGAGCAATACAAACCCCAGGTAAGGATTCTGAGTCCTCAACCAGAGGAAATTCTTAAGGAAACAAAAGTAGCAGTCAAATTAGAGGTTCAAGATCTTCCCCTCTTTCAGAATCCTGACCTTGAAATGGGCCCCCACGTTCATCTTATTTTAGATAACCAACCCTATCAGGCTATATATGACATAGAACAGCCGATTATCCTTTCAGATCTCACCCCAGGAACTCACACATTGCGGGCTTTTCCAGTGCGTCCTTGGCATGAGAGTTTTAAGAATGATGGAGCTTATGCTCAAACCACTTTTCATGTTTTAACTCCCACGGAAGATAATCGTCCCAATCCTGCGCTACCGTTACTAACCTATAGCCGTCCGAAGGGTAGCTATGGAGCAGAACCCATATTACTCGACTTCTATCTCAGCAATGCACCTCTACATCTTGTTGCTCAGGAAGATCCAACTGATGCGATCGCAGATTGGCGGATTCGAGTAACCATTAACAATGAAAGTTTTCTGTTAGACCACTGGCAACCTGTCTATCTTAAAGGCTTTGAACCTGGACAAAATTGGATCAAACTCGAATTTATTGATGAAGCGGGAAACTTAGTCGCCAATAGTTTCAACAACACCGTGCGAGTCATGGACTATCATCCCCAAGGAACAGATACCCTATCTCGTTTAGTGAGAGGAGATCTTCCCCTCGCCATTGCCAAGGGTATGGTGGATAACACCCCATCTGCTTCAGTCCTATTGCCCGATGATCAGTTGCCACCCCCAGAAGAAATCAGCTCTCCTAATTTGCCTCTTATCGACTCACCAGCGGTTTTTGACTCGATTGTCCCAACACCAGTTACGGATAACTCATTAGAACCCATCGTTCCGGCGATTGAGCCAGAAAAAGCCGCAATCCCCCCATCGGTCGAGAATCCTGTCCAGACCCAAGAACAAGAGACCACAACATTGCCGCTCCTGGAGCCAAATTTGCCGCCTTTAGAGGAGAAGAAAATACCATCGAGTGGAGCACCAGGGGAAGAGAACGCTGAAATGACTGACGTAAAAGTTCCAGAAAACAATATTCCTCAATCTCCTAGCCCTAATCCGTTACCAGAAACAACTGAGACAACAACTGGCACAACAATAGAGGCGATCGCGGATGACCCAAACTAGAGAATTACGGTAGAATGGCTTTGTCGTCCCCAAACGGCTCTCAAGTTAACGAATTCTAAAGTTATGGATAAAAATCTTTACCATAATTGAGGAACCATAATATACTTTGGATCGTCCGACTAATTTTTTCGTGATTCACAAGCGAGGTTATCGTGTTAAATAAGTCTGCTAAAACTATTACGGGTGTTCTTGTAGCTCTAGCTGCTTATGGCATTTCTGCCATTCCTGCCCAGGCTAAACCAGTATCGGCCAAACAAAATGTCTTGATCAGTCAACTAGCCGGTCATAACACCTATATGAAACAAGACCAGCTCCTCTGGAAAAACTACGCAGTCGGTCGGGTACGGGGTAAAGTTGGCAACATTCTCCAGATCGAATTTTTAAAATATGGAGCTTTTCCGGGTTACATTGACTTAGGCAACGGCAACAAAATGACCCATCTCCACATTGAAGGGGCGGCAGAGCCAGGTGATGATATCATTGTTCGTCCTCGATTCTCCAACGGCAAGTATGTTGGTTGGGACTTCATTGATGCTAAATATATCCAGACTTTCGTTTCCCAAGCTCATCCCTACTGGGTTACTCGTTTGAAAATCAAAGAAATTTCCGTTGTTGAAAAGAGTGCTATCAACTTTGAGTCATCTGCACCTGTTTCTCTTCCCCCTGTTCAGCCCTCTGCTGCACCTGTTTATCAACCGGCTCCGACCCCCGCTCCTATTCGTGGCATGTGGTAAGCCCCAAAAGCTTCTTTCTGCTAGATTTACTTAAAATCTGACTACAAAAATAAAGGCGTTGCTTATTTTGAATTTATAGGCAACGCTTTTGTGTTAATTGTATTTGATGGTCTCGTTAATAAATTTCTAAAGGGGGCGATAAACTCGGTAGTCAATGCGAGGAAAGATATTATCCATTGCTTCTACTTTTTCGAGCCAACCAGAATCGACTTTCCCTGATTTGACATCCTCATAAAGTTTGTTAAACCGCAAAAGATGGGAGCGGGTACGGCGAACGGCATAGGGTACCATCGTTCCTGTTCTCATAATGAAGGCCCAGTCTGAGGATTGGGCTAATAGCAATTCTCTGGCGGCTTGATTAAGGGCACGCTCTTCCAGTTCATCGATCGCTTCTCGACAACTGATTTCAATCATGCGCTCCGCCGCTTTGTGTAAATGGGGATAGATCCAGGCATTTGTTTCATTAAGCCAGTATTCATGAAAGCCTTTGTAACCCCAACTAGACTGGGAAGGACGACAAACCTGTTGAAAGGGGTTAGCTTTTAAATAATCGGCCAAGTGAGTCATGGCAAAGGTACTTTGATCGTACCAAGACTTGCGGAAAAGATAGTCAATGAACCAGGGCCCTTCATACCACCAATGGCCAAATAGTTCGGCATCGTAGGGAGAAACAACTAGGGGAGGCCGTTGCATCATTCCAGCTAGATTTTCGACCTGCCGTTCTCGGTTATACATAAAGTTACCAGCATGTTCTGCGGCTTTCTCTTTAGCCCAGTAGGGATCATAGAGAGCTTTATCGGATAGTCCGGCTTGACGACTAGTAATTTTATGATACTTAATACCAATATTTTTGCGCTGTCCATTGGGCATGACATAGGGTTTAATATATTCATACTCAGCTTCCCAGCCTAAATCTTTATAAAATTCTCGATATTCAGGATCGCCCGGATAGCCAACCTGGGATGACCAAACCTGTTGAGAGGATTCATGATCTCGTCCAAAGGCGGCAACCCCTGTTTCAGTAAAGATAGGAGCATAGGTTCCAAAACGGGGACGGGGACGGGCATAAAGAACTCCATGACCATCTACGAGAAAATATCGTAAATCTGCATCGGCCAGCATCCGTTCTACGCCTTCAAAATAAGCGCATTCTGGTAGCCAGATCCCCTTCGGCGATCGCCCAAAATGTTCTTCATAATGATCGCAGGCAACTTTTATTTGAGACCAGACGGCCTGGGGATACATTTTCATCAAAGGAAAGTAACCGTGAGTCGCACCACAGGTAATAATTTCCAGATTATTGGAATCTAAAAACTGCTTAAAGGCAGTCACCAGATCGCCATCGTAGCGTTCCCAAATTTCTCGAATATTGGCAAATTCCTGGGCATAATATTCCGCTAGATAACGCAGATGCCCATTATGTTCGTTACGGAGAATTTCCTGATCAACTAATTCTTGCAGTTTAGTGAGGTGTTCTTCGTAGCGTTTTTGCAAGAGGGAATCCCGAAGCATAGAAACCAGGGGCGGTGTCATACTCATGGTGATCTTAAAATCAACACCGTCTCGTTTCAGCCCTTCAAAAACACGAATGAGGGGAATGTAAGTTTCCGTAATTGCCTCATAGAGCCACTCTTCTTCTAATACATAGTCACTTTCAGGGTGTCGGACAAAAGGTAAGTGAGCGTGGAGAACAAGGGCAACGTAGCCAAGAGCCATAGGGATTCCGCACCTTTTTGGGGTTGTCTTAACATTCACTGTTAAGTTTAGCTGATTTTACCAGTATTCATGGCAAGATCTTACGAGAGCCCGGCTAAAACGAATCGCTTTAAGTTGGAAGAGGAGAATCAGGGCAGTCGCTTCTGAGTCGCTTGACAATAGGGGCATTGCGTTAATCCTTAAGCAGACATTAAAATCAAGCAAGCTCGTTCTGTTATACCTCGCACGGTGGTAATTGGCGTTTTTTAGTTCAGCCCCCCTAGCCCACCAAGTTTTGGGGGAACCGTTCTCTATTTATGGGTTTCAAAGTC
>Ga0208854_1000151_pt1 | contig 16248 bp, 10 predicted proteins | sample LakMenEpi30Nov11_FD_150748 | JGI IMG/M metagenome (GOLD analysis project Ga0208854, IMG submission 150748) | Freshwater microbial communities from Lake Mendota, WI - 30NOV2011 deep hole epilimnion (SPAdes) | ecosystem: Environmental > Aquatic > Freshwater > Lake > Epilimnion/Euphotic zone ...
AGATTGAGATTGTTCCAGTTCACTACGAGTTAGGTGTAGTTGAGATTGAGATTGTTCCAGTTCACTACGAGTTAGGTGTAGTTGAGATTGAGATTGTTCTAACTCTAGTTCATATTTTTTAAGTTGTATTTGCGCTCGTTTTCGATCATCTTGTAATAAACCCAACAAATCATTATCTGCATCAATATAAACTGACTCGATAGAAAAATCAGAGGTTTGAGTCTCATCTGAACAAATAGCGAGAAAATAAATTGAAGATTTTAGACTACAGGTTTTTTCTGCTAAATCATCAATTTCTCCAGTGTATGCTGTGTAATTTCTAGCATTAGACGTTTTTAGTGAACTAACAAATGAAGCGGAAGCCAATTTTTGTCCATAAATATTGATTTCATTGAAGTGTCTGCTCAACAAAGAGACAAACTCCTCGTAGTATAATTCTTTGACATGATATGGATTAGAATAATTAGGCTCATCAGAATATACTAAGCGATTGGGAGACGATATGATGAGTTGTCCTTCCTCCTTAAGAACTCTTTTTATTTCCAAGATCATTTCTTCATGTTTATCATGGTGTTCTATTGTTTCAAAAGAAGTTACTAAATCGACTGAATTATCAGGTAGAGGAATCGCTGTACAGTCTCCTAACAAAAATTTTAGGTTTTCTATATGATGGTATTTGTGTTGAGCATGTTTGATCGATTCACGATCGATATCGACACCGATAACTGTCTTTGCTTCTTTAGAAAGAATAAATGCTCCGTAGCCCTCTCCAGACGCAATGTCAAGAACAACCTTGTTCTTAGATAATTTCAAGCAGAGTGCGTATCTATGCAGATGTTCGTACTTAATTTCTCCGCTTAATTGGGGGACAAATCTTTCGCCTGTAAACTCCATTTCTTGTAGTACCATAATTACGTTTTTTAAATCTAGACTGTAACTTAATTTTTAGTAAAAATTACGATGTTTATTTATCTCTCTTTTTGCTAAACTGGATTGAAAACTTAACCTCTCGTTGACTCAAACGTTGTCATCTCGTCAAGATATCCTTGAGTGACTCAAGAGAGTTATATCAGTTTGCAGTTTAGTGAGGTATTACATAAATTGCAGTTTGGTGAAGTATTACATAAAGCTTATGGTGTAAACATTACACAACTTAAAAGATACCTCATTATTGTGGAAAAATGCTATATTATAGCAATATTTGATAGGATTGATAGCGTTTCTCATCGTAGTGACGTACAAAACATAGCTCTCAAAGCCTTGCTGTATAAGCATTTTTATGATTTTATTTTTTCTTAAAACGCCATAGTTACCTCAACTTTATTGCCATACTACAACATGTTGCGATTAAAGATCAAGTAAATTTTAGACTATACAGTATTTGTCTGAACGCGAAACACAAAAAAAGCTACAATGCTTATAAAACAATGCTTATACAGCATTTGTACGGAAAAATCAGAATAAATACCATAAGACTGGGGTACTAAGTCCCGTCCGAGTCCCTTATCCTGAAACCCTATATTTGGAGAGCGTTCCAAAAAATATTAAGGATATGTAAGGAGCGTAGTATTGAATTTGGGAAGTGATCCCTAATGGATGATGTGCGTAGGAACGAAAAGCTTTTTAGGCTAAAGATCTTATAAAAGCAAGTACACTTGACGTTATTAGAAATGAAGAGTCTATTTTTGTACTTACTTACAAAGAAAAGGTTACAAGTTTTTAGAGGGACGAAACGAGATTCCCAATTACAACAGACAGTAAAAGGTTAAGGTAATCGCGTGATAAAATCAGAAACTCCTCTGGTCTGGAACTGTTTATTTTAGTTTTATGAACAAATTTATCATTATTGATCATTCTTTATGCGACTTGCAGGGTCATCATTATGAGTGTAGTATTTCTGTCGCAGAGGCAGCCGCAAGGGCCGGATATCAACCGATCATTATTGCTAATCGTTCCTTTTGTCAAGCTTTACAGCCAGAGAATATTCAAGTTATTCCTGCTTTTGAGGTAGATTGGTTTAATCAGCCAACTTTAAATAAGTCTCAAAAAAAAAAATTTAGATTACCATTTGAACAAATTATAGAAGTTTTAAAACAGCTATTTTCTATTGGCAAAAAAACAAGAAATCACAACGCTTTCCAATTATATGCTCTACGTTTAACCTATCCTCGTTGGGCGATTTTAATTGAAAAGATAGAAGGAAGTCTAGAACGTTTAAGTCAGGGTTTTCAACAAGATTTGCAACTATTAACCAAAATTCCTTTTGCTAATACTTTTTGGCGATTACTCAAAATCGTCGGAGGCTTTTTATTTTTAGGATGGAAGCTGATCAAAAAAATTTTTATTAAATTTTTGAGCTTTTTTAACTGGCAGAAAAAACAATACTTCGGTTTTACCGAAACCTTAGAGCAAGTGTTACCGAGCCTAAGTTTAAACTCTGAAGATCATGTTTTTATTCATACCCTAGGGATTGAGCAATTAGAAGAACTTTATTATTGGCTGATTAACCGCGATCGCGCTTTGCTGCCAACCTATCATATTTTACTGAGAAGAGATACTGAAGATCCTCTAGTGCTACAGGCTAAAGGCATGGGACTGAAAAAATGTCTTCAGGCTTACTCTGAAAGTCAACTATGGCCGACCAAAATACGCTTTTATACCGATACTGAAAATCTTGTCTATCGCCATAATCAACTCAGCCCCATTCAATTTAGTCGTATTCCTATTCCCTTTCGCCAAGAACAACTAGCGGTTTCTCTTCCCCTGCAAAAAAAGGAAAAAACAGCTATTCATATTGTTTATTTAGGAGATGCTCGCCCCGAAAAAGGCTATCAGCATTTGCCTGCTTTAGTGGCGGCTCTGTGGCCCCAATATTTAAGTGTAGGAAAAGTGTTTTTTACTATTCAGTCTAATTACAATGTTCAGGGAGGAGAAATCGGCATTCTTGAAGCTAAATTAGCCTTGGCTCAGTACCCGGAAAGTAAGGTTAAACTCATTCACAACCCCATATCAACGGCGGAATATTATCAGTTACTCGCTTCCGCCGATATTGTTATTCTGCCCTACAACCCTCAGAATTATCAACGAACTTCGGGAGTTTTAACGGAAGCTTTAGCCGCCGGTAAGCCAGTGGTGGTTCCAGAGGGAAGTTGGTTAGCTCAACAGGTTGATCAATCTAGAGCCAGTATTTATGCCGAGCCACAGCAATTACCCCAGGCGGTTATTCGTCTTATTGATAATTTGTCTAGTTTTACTGAAGCAGCCCAGAAATTCAGTCTTTATTGGCGAGAACAACAATCTCCCGATCTCCTTATTCAGTGCCTACTCAATCCTCCTACTGTTGAGATTAATTTACCGATTCAGGCTTCCAATAACCCAGAGCGATCGCCCCAAGAAACGCCTAAAATTTTAATCTTAATGGCGGGAGAAGCAATTATTACGGATGGTAGTAATACTGATAATTCAGTTAGAGCTTTAAACTATTTTTGTCACTGTGGTTATCAGGTTTATGGTGTTTTCTATGGACAGCAGCAGAATTTAGATAAGCAATACTGGCAAGAATTTTCTCAATCTGTGCGACAGGCAACCCAAAATTATGGACTTCAAGGTAGCTGGATTTTGGAGCCTCAGGCTAACTCAGGAAAACCATATGATTGTAGTGATGAACAGTATCAACGTTATATTGAAGATAGTTTCTATCAACGTCCTACGGTTTTTAATAGCTGGGTTAGTTCCGCTTATTTAAGTATTCCGACTGAACTATTCACTCTTTTATCAACCCTGAAAATTGATCTGGTTTATATCGATTCTGTCCTATATTGGCCCTGCTTAAAAAAACTAGGATTGGATCAGTTGCCAGTCATTGGGGAGGTTTCTAACCTCTATGCCTATCACTCTGCTTTGGTAAATTCTCAAGACTTAGATCATCAAGAGCTAGATTGGGAAATCCATTTACTTAAGCAATGTAAAGTACTATTGACTACAAATCCTGCTTTTGCAGAAAAAATCCAGGAGTTGACCCAAAATCCTCTCATTTATGCGATCGCACCCTGGAATGCAGCCATAGAAGCTAAAGGCACTCGTCAGTCCAGCTATAATCAAGCTCTCAATCAAGCTTGTCTCGATATTTTAGGGAGTAAAGCTTTGCCATTAAAAGCGGTAAAATCTCACCCTAAGATCGCCATTCTTTATCCCTGGGGAAATATTCAAGACCGCAAAAGTGGAGCGAGTCAGCGAACCGGAATGCTATGGGACTACCTCCGAGAACAGTCCTACGAAGTACGATTTTTTACCCTCGGAGAACAGCGATCGCGTTGGCAGGCAGGAGTTTGTTATGAATACCATGATTCTGTATTTTCCCCAGGGGATCTGATGAAAAAAGCCTATGGTGATGCCTATCGTTCTTGGTATTCTCTTTTTGAAGATTCTAACCTCAATTCTCACTTAAATTTGCCAATTATACCCACAGAAGGGATTGAAAGTTGGTTGCCTTGGATTTATTATCAATTTCGCTTAGATCCTAACTTTCAACAGTGGCTTGAAAATATTATTGATTGGGCTGATGTGGTGATTCTGGAATATCCTTTCTGGGCAGAAAGTGTTAACAAAATTTGTCATCGCAAGCAGGTTCGTTGGCTTTTAACGGCTCATGATGTTTTAGCCAAAAATCTTGCTCCCGATACGATGCTATTTCAAATTGCGCTTACGGAAGAATTACAAGCTTTGCGCCAAGCTGATGCGGTGATTACGTTATCTGTTGATGATCAGGCATTTTTTGCGAAGTATGGTATTCAATCTTCCTGTGTTCCTGTCGGTGTTGATCTTCAAAAAGTGCAGACTCTGAACAGTCAAAAAGTCCTAGCTAGACCGAACGAGCTTTTGGCATTATCCCCTGATTGGGAGCGACCTTTTTGCTTATTTATTGGCAGTAACCATCAGCCTAATCTAGAAGCCGTCAAACAAATACAGCTTTGGTGTCAGGAACAAACTCTGGCGTTTGATTTTGTGGTGGTGGGGAGTTGTTGGCAAAGTGAAAGATCAGGAAATTTTTTGGCGTTAGGGAAAGTCTCTGAGCAATCCCTGGTCTATCTCTATCAAAAAGCCACTCTTGTACTTGCACCGTTGACAATGGGGACTGGAATGTCTGTGAAAATCATTGAAGCGATGGCCTATGGTAAAGTGGTCTTGGGAACGGCGATCGCCTTTCGAGGTTATCCCGTTAAGTCAGGTGTAAATTGTCTGATTTGTGATAAATTAAACGATTATCCTGATCAAATCCAGCAGCTAATTCAACAGCCTGAGGTTTTAGAAAAAATAGGCCCACAAGCACAAGAATTTGCTACAGCTTACGATTATCGGCAATTGTATAAAACCTATCTGGATTTGATTTCACAAGAAAATTAAGACTTAATTCATCGACTTGAATTTATGACCATCACCCTTGAAAAAACAATCGCTAATAATAGCTCTTTTATGCTATCGGGGATCGCTTGGGAACAATTGGAATCCCTGGAATCGGCTTTTGCCAATATTGCTGGGGTGAGATTGACTTATCTTGATGGTTACTTAGACATTATGACTCTAAGCCAAGAACATGAGGACATAAAAAGCACAATTGGACTACTTCTAGAGACCTATTTACGGGAAAATCAAATTCGTTTTTATAAGCGAGGGAGTGCAACCTTAGGAGACAAGGCGATCGCTGCCAGAAAAGAACCGGATGAATCCTATAATCTGATGACTCGAAAAGCGATTCCTGATCTGGTGATTGAGGTGATTATCAGTAGCGGATCTTTGAATATCTTGGAAATTTATCAACGGTTGGGAGTTCCAGAAGTATGGCTATGGAAAGATGAACAATTGCAGGTTTATTGTCTGCAAAATACTTATTACCAATCAGAACAGAGTCAACTTTTGCCCCATTTACCTTTAGCTCAACTTAATCAATATATCAATCGCCAAGATCAATATGATGCTATTGTAGCCTTTACTCAAAGTCTGCGCTAGGCAATACTGGTACTGTGTCAACTACCCAATTTTAATCTATGAAATAATAGTGCTTTTTCAGTCATTAGCGTATATTAGCATAACAATACACAAAATTATTAACCTAAATTGAATTCTTATATGAAAGTATTAATTACAGATTTTGATCTCTTTGCCAAGGTTGGTGGTGGTCAAACTTTTTATCGCAGTCTAATTCTTAAAAATCCTCATATCGATTTCTACTACCTGACCGAACAGGAAAAAAAAGCGGTTCCTCGCCCCAATAACGCCTATCCCATTCCCTACCAGGAAAAATACTTTCTCACTGACCTCAATAACTTTGTTGATGTTAACCCCCCGAAGTGGGTCTATCGTTCCTTTATTCGAGCCAGTAATATTGCTGCTTCCGTGACAGGAATGCAGTTTGATCTGATTGACTCTCCTGATTATGAACAATGGGGAATTTTCCTGCGTCCAGCTCTGAATTATCATCAGGTTGAATTTGAGAAAATTGCCCTTTCCTTACATGGAAAAATCTCCACTACCCTGCGCCTAGATTGGTTCAGCTATAGTCAGGAAAATATTCCCTTAGTACTTGAAGAAAGTAAGCAATACGACACCGTTGATTTACGCTATGGCATTAGTAAGAGCTACATTGATGAATGGCGCGAACTGAGTGCTTTTCCGGCTTATTATTATCATCCACTTCATTTCTTTGACTTACCTAAGCCGGTGACAGGTATTTCTAGTCATTCACCCCTAACGTTAAACTTTATCGGTCGTACAGAAAAGCGCAAAGGGCCTGATATTTTTATCGATCTGGTTTGGTGGTTGCCCCGCAATCATTATCAACAAGCAAATATTATTGGCCCCCATAGTTTTAATGACAGCAGTACGGTTTCTTCTCAACACTTTTTAGAAGAGATGCTTGAGTATCGTGGTAATCAAGTGAAGTTGCTACCACCAAAGACGAATCAGGAGTTAATGACCTTATTTACTCAAAATGGGATTACTTTTGTTCCCTCTCGCTACGATACTTTAAATTTAGTTGCTCTAGAATCTTTATTTTCGGGTTGTCCAACCGTAATTGGCAGTGGAGCCGGCGTTTGTCGCTTTTTGGCAGAAACTTTTCCGCAAGTTCCCTTTGTCAAACTAGATCTCGATAATATTTATGCTTGTTTGCCGGAAATTGATCAGATATTAACGGATTATTCCCATTATCGTCGGCAATTGGTAGATAGTATTCTTAGTTCTCATCCCACTGTTAGCGATCCTCCCTTAATCGAGATTTATCAGCAGCCTAGTCACTATGAGACGGATGTTAGAGCAGAATTACAAGCTTGGTATGAACAGTTAATGGGCTATTGGCAAGCCACCCAGGAAAATCAATCCTGGCTCCAGCCGTTAAAAGCCCAGCTTAAACCTTCTCTTAAGGAACTCAAACACAATCTCAAGCGGATTAAAGGAAAAATTAAGTCCCAAATTTTAAGACCCTTGGGAGATGATCGCCGCGCCCAACTGTTAAAAGCCCCAAATCTGGTCGGTCGATATAAAGAGACGTTTAATATTAACGAACAAACCAGCAAGGATCTCGATGCCAAGGTGCAAATGCTTTGGCGTTTAGGGTCTGGTTATGAATCGGAATTACAAGGGTTACGAGGTAAACTCAGTACGAATTATCGAATTGATCGGGTCAGGCTATGGCGAGAATTGGCTCGTCTGGAAGAGTTGCGGGGCAATACCTTAGTGACAGCTACCTATCAAATTCGGGTGATGCGAGCTTTGGGAGAAGATCGATTTGGGGATTTACCAAAAGTTCTGAAGATTTTAACAGAAAAGGGATTTGTTAAAGAAGCAGAAGCGATCGCTGCCATCTATGGGTCAGGGGCTGATCGAGACGCTCGCTGTTTAGAATTAATCGAAAAGGCCAGACAGGAACATTTACAGAATCCCGCCGATGAACAATACGAAATTTGGGACGATCGTCGTGATCAGTCCCATTACCGAGCAACCATTATTGTCTCTTTATATAAGGCCGCCGAAAAATTACCCTTCTTTTTGCGAACTCTCCAGCATCAAACCTTGATTAAACAGGGAGAAGCAGAGGTGGTCTTAGTGGATAGCGGTTCCCCTGGTAATGAGTACGAGGTGTTTCAACAATTAGCTCCCGAACTGGGTTATCCCATTTTGTATGCCCGTTCACCCCAACGGGAAACCATTCAAGCGGCTTGGAATCGGGGAATTAAATTGGCGCGATCGCCCTATTTAGCCTTCCTGGGTGTGGATGAGACCATTTTGCCGGAATGCTTAGAAATTTTGGCCAGGGAATTAGACCAAGATGCGAGTTTAGAATGGGTAATTGGCCATAGCTTAGTCACCAATGTGGATCGCCAGGGCAGTTGGGTCAGCGATATTATGGCCTATGATCGTACCGGCTATGAACAGGATTTGGTTTATCTAGAAACCTGCTATTTGTCTTGGGTGGGAGCTTTGTACCGTAAATCGATTCATGATCGCTGTGGTTACTACGACCAGAGTTTCCGAGGTGCAGGGGATACGGAATTCAAAAATCGTGTTATGCCCTACATCAAGAGTAAATTTGTTGATCGCAACCTAGGTTTATTTTGGAATTATCCCGATGAGCGTACAACCCAAAGTCCGGCAATAGAAATAGAGGATATGCGAGCTTGGTATTTGCACCGTACTTTGTCTGGGGTGAAATATGCTTTTAGTCAGCGATCGCCGGAAGAAGCAGAGAATTTGCTATACCATTGTTTAGGCTATCGTAAATCCTACTGTCACCATACCAGTACTGACTTAGACCAGGCTTATTATTTAGGGCTGTATTTGCAAGAGGTCTATCCCGAATCCGAAGCCTTAAAATATTTAAGTGGCATTAAAACCTTATTAAATGCTTATCAGGCTCTAGACTGGATTCCTAAATTGTCTCGCTTTTCTCCTTTTTCTGTTGTCCTTGAAACCCGTAAACAGATAGAACAGGTTGAGCAAGCACACCGAAAACTTTGGCTCGGCGATCAGACTCATCAGCCAACCTATCGAATTTTTAATGATAATCGTCATGAACAACACGCTTTCCTTTGGTTTACCGATCTTTTAGGAGCAAAATAATAATGTTCACCTTTATTAAGGACAAAATCAAGTTCAAGTTAGCTAAAATTCTAGCTCCAGAAATTGATAAAAAACTAGCAATCAATCAACGAATCTCGACTCTTGAGCAACAGAATCAAGCATTAGATCAAAAGATAACTAAGCTGAATCAGCAAATGCTGGAAATATCGCAACAACTGACGCTTATTGATCAGAAGATTACGAATATAACGCCTTTTGGAATTGCGCCCTGGTATCAAGAAAATCTTTGGGAACCAACGGTACAAATTATTCTGCGGGATCTTTGTAAACCAGGCGATATCGTCTTTGATGTAGGCGCGAATTTTGCCGGTTTGACTACGCTTATGTCACGCATGGTCGGCCCTAAGGGCGTTGTTTGTGCCTTTGAAGCAAGTCCTCGCATTATTGATAAAACTCAGCGCAATTTGGTGTTTAGTGGTTGTAATAATGTGCAACTTTTTCACAATGCTGTTTATCATACCTCTGGCCAAACGGTTAAAATTTATCTTGGCGATCACCTGAATGATAGTATTTATCAAGAATATGGAGAAGATTCTGCCTACGAAGTTAAAACCCTAGCTTTAGACGATTTTATTGCCCATACTCAATTAGTTCCTAATCTTCTAAAAATGGATATTGAAGGGGCTGAGTGGGATGCGATTAAAGGGCTAGTCCATACTTTAAAAACGGCCAAACCCCACTTGATCCTAGAAACCCAACGGGAAGACACTCGTTGTTTAGACTTTTTGCGGGATCTCGGCTACATTGCGATTGATTTGAATACCTATCAGGAAGTGACAAAGGTAGAAGATTATCCAGTTGGTGCCAATATTCGGAATAATCTCTATATTCACCGCGATCGCTATTTAGAGACACCTTATCAGTTACCTTTCCACTTTCAAGAATATACAGTATTGGCAGCGCAAGATTTTAAGAAAGAGGCAGATGGTTCAACTTTTTTGAAAGAACCCTTGGTTTTTGAGCCAGGGCGTTATATTATTGACGTTGATTTTACCGCCCTAGGGACGAATAATGCCTTGATGTGTGGAGTCAAGAAAGATAACAAAGTTCTTTTTCAGTACCATGCTTACAGTCATTTATTAGCCTCAACCTATCGAGACTGGATCATTGATCTAGCAGAAACTTCGACTATCACCCTTTATTTTGAATTTCAAAATGGCACAAGAGATGAGAGTCTTGCTGTTCAAGGCGTAAAAATTAACAAAATCACCAATATTCGGTCATCCAATTACCTGAATTAGCGTTATTTCTACTTACACCACCATATTAAATTATTTTAAGAAATTTCTTACTTAAATCATTAAATATGTATTTACTGTATCAAACAGGGAGGAAGGGACAGTGATCATCCCAATGATTAGTTTTTTGATGGGAGTCAGCATCCTAACTTTTCTGGGATTAGTATCCTTAGGCTATCTTAATCTTAACGCGCAACTCTCTTTTCTGGCGACTAAAATCCGAAGCGATCGCCTCTTTGCTTTGGGATTGGGACTCATTGCTCTCGCACTCATGGCCGGTTTGATTGGCTACTTAGGATATATTAATGGTCATTTGTTACGTTTATTCCGCCTAATGTTATGGGCAGGAGGTTTAGGTTTAATCCTTTCGCGATCGCCCTTTTTTGTCCGACTTTATCAAACCACTTTTCTGAGATATTTAACCATTGGTAATAGCTTAAAAATTATTGCCTTGGTTTTTATGTCATTTCTCCTGATTAGATCCCTGATTCGAGTAGATGGCAATGGAGATACCTGGATGTATCAACTCCCCTTTGCAGCCCGTGTCTGGCACTTAGTTGGCCCAGAGCATTATTTGATGGACTATGAGCGGGAACTCATGTATAACAATTTTCCCAAATTAGCCAATTTCCTACAGGGTCTATTCTGGTCAATGGCCGGAATTAAGAATCCACAGGCCGCTAATTTAGTCAGTTTTTTTAGCCTAGTTTTATACTTAGTTTTTCTCAAAATTTATTTAAAAATTCCCTTATACCTTAGCGCGATCGCTATTTTAGCGGTTCCTCTTATTCATATTGCTGCTACAGCCTGTTACGTGGATTTGATTGGGAATGTAGGTGTTGCCATTGTGATCTTAATGACTTACTTACTCTATTGCCGAGAAAACTTTCTTAATTGGCGCAATACTGGTGTATTTACCTTGGGGGGATTTTTAGCGGCTAATACTAAATTCTTATTAGTGCCAATGGTAGCTATCTTTTTTATCCTTGCTTTAGCCAAAATCATTGTTACTGCTTTAGATCAAAAGAATATTAACCCTTTAAAGATCTTTCAATTCCTTTTGATCAGCTTGATTTCAGGAATCATTATTTTTGCAACAGAATTTATCAATGTTATTCAATATCAAAATCCTTTCTATCCCTTAAAAATTAGCCTAGGAAGCTGGATTCTTAATCATGCCATTACGCCCTCTGCTGATTATTTGTCACCAAAGTTACAAGCAATGTCATCTCTACAACGATGGATCTATTCCCTACTAGAAGTTGGAGCTTTTGATCCTCAACGACCGTTGCCCTGGACAATTGCCATGGATTTTGTACCACTCAACAGTGATTCCTTTGGTATGGGGGGCTATTTTGCAATTTATGTCATTTTTAACGTTGTTTTATTCTTATTTTTATGCCGTCGTAGGACAAGGGAAACTAACTTTGCTTTGGGTCTATTTTTGTTGATTTCAATTTTGACTTTTTTACAACCATTTTCCTACCAACTTCGCTACTATATGTATTGGATAATGGTGCTAATTGCCCTAAATCTATTTTTAATTATTCAAGAACAAGATGCTCCCAAGTCGATAAAATGGATTAATCCGAATACCTTTGGTTTAGTGGCGACCTCCGTTCTCATTTTATTTGTCACCATGACTCGCTGGGACTATACCTATCCTCGGACAAATTTTTTAGCATCCTATATGAGTTCTGTGCTTGATCCCCAAATTCTGCAACAGTTAGAAGATCAACAAAAATATTGTTTAGTCGATCTATCTCCCCATACTTTTTTATATAACTCTCAATTTCATCCCCCTCGCAGCTATTCGATTCGGGCTGAATTCAAAATTAGTCCTGAATATATCAAGGAACAATGTGCTTCCCGTGTGATTCTACCGCCTGTTAAAATGCAATCCTAGCTAACATCCTCATTGAATGACTAATGAATCAACTTGTCAGCCCGCCTGAAATCTCGATAGTAATGCCCTGCCTTAATGAAATTAAAACTTTACCTGCCTGTATTAAAAAAGCTCAAGAAACGATTCATAATCTCAATTTACCTGGAGAAGTGATTATTGCCGACAATGGTTCAACCGATGGTTCCCAGGATTTAGCAGAATCGCTAGGGGCGCGAGTGGTTAATGTTCCCGTTCGTGGCTATGGTGCCGCTTTGATTTGGGGCATTCGAGCTGCCAAAGGCAATTATATTGTCATGGGAGATTCCGATGATTCCTATGATTTTCGAGAAGCTCAAGCCATGATCGAAAAATTGGAATTGGGTTACGAACTTTGTATGGGAACTCGTCTGAAGGGACGGATTATGCCTGGGGCGATGCCTTGGAAACATCGTTATTTAGGAACTCCCGTTTTAACCGCTATCGTTAATTTACTCTTTCAGGCTTCCTTTTCTGATGTCAATTGTGGACTGCGAGCTTTTACAAAATCTGCTTTTTTACAGATGCAAATGGAATCAACGGGGATGGAATTCGCCTCAGAAATGTTGGTAAAGTCTTCAATTTTACGCTTAAGAATGACTGAAATTCCAATTACTTTACATAAGGATGGCCGCGATCGCCGTCCCCACTTAAAAACCTGGTCAGATGGTTGGCGACATTTAAAATATATCCTATTATTTGCGCCTAAATTTATCTATTGGATTCCAGGACTTTTCTGTTTATTAGTCGGTGGAATTTTAGCGATCGCTCTTAATTTAACGCCGGAGGGTCAACCGGTTAATTTTGCTGGCTTTCTGTTTAATGATCACTGGATTGTGGTAGCTGCTTTACTATTTTTGATTGGTTATGAGATCCTCTTTACGGGATTATTGGCCTATCTCTATACGCTCACCCATCGGGTTAAACAACGATCTGTCAAAATTGAAAAACTCATTCGTTGGGTTAGTTTAGAGAAGATTCTATTATTAACTGCTCTGCTTTTGATTTCAGGATTAGCCCTAGAATTTTCAGTAATTAAAGCCTGGGTTAGTGGCGATTTTGCCAACTTGAATGCTTTTCGGCCAGCGATTACAGGCATGGCTCTAATTTTAATGAGTAGTCAAACCCTCTTTAGCGGTCTTTTTTATGCCGTTTTAGCGGAAAAGTACGAAAACAAGTTATTAAATCTTTCCATTGAAGAAGATTAAATTTAAATTTAAACCTATCTGCATTTGAGTAATTTTAAATAACTTTAAATAATGTCTAATCGTTCTAAAAATTCTAATTCTACTAATTCTATTGATAATTTCCTCAATCGAGCGATCGCCGCCTTAAAATATCTGCTTAATCTGCGGATCTTCAAATTTCTAGGTGTAGGGGGCTTTTGTGCGGGTCTTAGTCTCGTTATTCTTTACCTATCAACCTCGGTTCTGGGCATTAATTATCTCATTTCAACGATTATTAGTATTGTTGTTACTAACTTTATTGGTTTTGCACTTAATAAATATTACACCTTTCAAACTCATCGCAAATTATTTTGGCGAGAAATGTGGAAGTATTATAGTGTAATGTTATCCAGCTACTTTCTAAACCTAGTTATTATTTATCTATTGGTAGATTTTGTTAAAATCTGGTATCTATACGCAAATATTTTGCTAATTATTGTCCTAACGCCCTATAATTATCTCCTGCATAGAAATTGGAGTTTTAGAAAAAAACAAATCAAAAAAATTCCGCCCCAAGGGGCGGGGTATGGAAATCGTTTGCTCGCAAACCGTTGGTTTCCATTGCAAGCTTATATTTTCCGCCCCAAGGGGCGGGGAATTACACCCAAATTATTATTAAAATCCAGTGCAATAAATGATTCAGTAGGAGAACCAGAGACAAGTTATGAAGAATAGATCCGATAGACCAATAAAATTACTATTAGTGACTCATTACTATCCAAATCATCGAGGTGGAGTGGAAATTGTTGCTGGTAAACTGGTTGACTATTTACTAAAAATCGGTTCTATTGATATTATCTGGTTAGCCAGTAACGTCGATGCCCCTCCTCCCGACCAACCTGGACTCTGGTGTATGCCAATGCCCGCCAATAATTGGATTGAAAAAAAACTGCTAATTCCCTATCCTCTCTGGACAATTCCAGCCCTTTATCGTCTTTGGAAGCTCATTCAGGACACAGATATTATTCATATTCATGATTACCTTTATTTTAGTAATTTAACAGCCTTTTTATTTGCTAAAATTCAAAAAAAGCGATTAATCATTACTCAACATATTGGCTTTATTCCCTACAATAACCCTCTTTTTCGTTGGCTTCTGAGCTTTCTCAATGCGACACTGGGCTGTTGGATTCTTCGTCATGCCGATCAAGCTATTTTTATTAGTGATGTTGTGCAGAAATATTTTTCTAAGAAAACCAGGTTTTGTCAGCCAGCTTTATTGATTCCCAATGGAGTCGAAACCAGTATCTTTTTTCCCACCGATGAACGTGATCGCCTCAATCATCGGCAACAGTTAAATTTACCCCTTGAGCAGCCAATTTTTCTTTTTGTTGGACGGTTTGTGGAAAAAAAAGGATTGCTGATCTTACGAGCATTAACGCAACAATTTCCAGACGTTTATTGGTTATTTGCCGGTTGGGGTTCCCTTGATCCGAACAGTTGGCAACGTCCTAATATTCGGGTTTTTTCCGATCTCCAAAGTAGCCAACTAATGCCAATCTATCAGGTAGCAGATCTACTCATCTTGCCGAGTAAAGGAGAAGGGTTTCCCTTAGTGGTGCAGGAGGCGATGGCTTGTGGTACGCCAGTCATGGTGGGAACAGAAACCGCTAAAGCTTGTTTAGCTGCCGAGTCATTGATTTTTTCAGAAACCGTTGAATCTGGCGATGTAGTACAATGCTGGTCAGCAGGGATTAGGGAGATATTACAAGATCATGCTAAACTAACTCAGTTGAGAACGACCGTGGCAGCTTTTGCCCAACAATATTGGAACTGGCAACAAACCGCTGATCGCTATTATGAAATTATCCGTCATTATTCCCTGTTATAACGAAGTTAATACTATTGAAAAAGTCGTTTATGCCGTGAAAGATTCACCGATTAAAAATTGTGAAATTATTATTGTTGATGATGGCTCTAGGGATGGGACGAGGGAGTTATTAACGACTAAAATTGAGCCGTTAGTCGATCAAGTTATTTACCATCCCAAAAATAAAGGCAAAGGAGCCGCTTTGAAGACGGGTTTTTCCTCGGCAATGGGGGATATTGTCATTGTGCAAGATGCTGATTTGGAATATGATCCTCAGGAATTTCCTCTCATGATTGAACCGATTCTTAAGGGTAAAGCAGATGTGGTCTTTGGCTCACGTTTTCAAGGCGGAAAACCCCATCGCGTTGTTTATTATTGGCATCGTCTTGGTAATGCTTTTTTAACAACTTTATCTAATATGTTTACCAATATTAATCTGACGGATATGGAAACTTGCTATAAAGCTTTTCGTCGAGAAATTATTCAATCGATCAATATTCAGGAATCTCGTTTTGGTTTTGAGCCAGAAATTACAGCCAAGGTTGCCAAGCTGAATTGTCGGATTTATGAAGTGGGAATTTCCTATTATGGTAGAACCTATAAAGAGGGGAAAAAAATTGGCTGGAAAGATGGAGTACAAGCTATTTATTGTATTATTAAATATAATCTTTTCAATTAAGTTCTATTTCTCCATTGGTTGTGATCACAGTTGTAATTGCCTGTAATCAGCTGTAATAGGCGATCGCCCCTCCTCATCCACAAAAAGCGATCTCCCTTTGCGTTCCTATCCCAAGCAATGGCAATTTTAAAGTTCAATCAACGTAACGATTCCAAGGGTAATGGAAAAATGGGGATAGAGTTGAGGTAAGGTAAAAAGATGGAATTGATGAAAGCACTAGACGAAATGAGCCTAAGTGC
>Ga0208854_1000154_pt1 | contig 16034 bp, 13 predicted proteins | sample LakMenEpi30Nov11_FD_150748 | JGI IMG/M metagenome (GOLD analysis project Ga0208854, IMG submission 150748) | Freshwater microbial communities from Lake Mendota, WI - 30NOV2011 deep hole epilimnion (SPAdes) | ecosystem: Environmental > Aquatic > Freshwater > Lake > Epilimnion/Euphotic zone ...
CCTCTGAAACTGTGATTGCAATGAACTTTTTGGTAATGAATCTTTCTACTCTACTTCAGAAGACAAAGAAGAAAACAAAAAGTAAGAAGTTGTAGAGTCATTGTTCTTCTAAAAATGGCGGTAATTTTCCTCTTTTTCACTTTTCATCTCATGTTAACACTTTTCTTTCCCTTCATCAAATAAAGGTCACACCCGTCTGTCATCAGTTTTATCTCCAAATAAAGGTCAAACTAAGCTTTTTTTCAGATCAATGCATACAATGAAAAGCGGGCGATCGCTCGTTTTACAAAAAAATTGCAGGTGGGATTGAGAGTAAATTTCGGGGATGACATTCATCTTTTACTCTCATCCTCTTTCAATTAGCTTTATTAAAGGTAAGATATTGCTGATAACACCACCGCCAAATTTTTTTAAGATTTTCTTCTAAAATAACGACAATTACATCTAGCCAGTCTAATATATATTCGAGCAAGTGTTTGCTATAGCCAACGGGTTTAGCTTCCGTTTCAATCCAATCAAAGGCAGCTTCCAGTTCTACTTCCCAGGGTTTACTTAGCGGAACCGATTTAGGGACGGGCGTTTTCAAGCCTGCGGCGGGGGAATGGGTAATCGTACTGTCTGGTGGCTCATCGGTTATGCGATCGGAAATGATGCTAGGACTGGCCGAGACAGTCAGATCTGAGGGAACGGGATAAGTCACCGCTTGAGATGCTTTAGATGGAGTGGGTGTAAGTTTAGGCTTTTGTTGGATTTGAGTATTAAGAGTTTCCAGGCTGACCGCAGAGATATCATCCGAGCCTGGTAAGGCAGCAAAGGGTTTGATGCCTGGGATCGCTACACTATCATCCGCATGGGAAAAAAGATCGTCCCAGGAGAGCCAAGTTTCTTCTAACCCTGATTGTTTGCCGAGGGCTAGTTTTTCTGAGGTTTGAGCCGATAAAGGGCGGGCTGATGATGGTGAACTAAAAAAGTAGGCGATCGCCGCTTGAATGAGGGCTTGAATTTGAAAAGGATCGGGTTCGGTCGCTTCTAATTGACCCTGGGGATGATCTAGGTTAGTAGAGTGCTGAGGAGCTAGAGATGAGGGTAATTTTTGAATAATTTCGGACTTTAAAGCTTGCCACGTTTGGGGTATTTGGGGTAAGGCAAGGGGCGGTTGAAGATGACTAATTTTTTCAATAGAAGCTTCTAAGATAGGCGTTTCTCGTAGGCTGACCAATCCTTGATTGAGTTGTTCAAAAACTTTTTGTCCCCATTGAATTTCTTTGGCTTCGATCTGGGCAACGGTTTGATCCAAACGGGCTAAGGGTTGGCGCAGGGGTAAGGAGGGTAAGGGTACAGTGGGCATAGGCACAATTGCCGTGCTAATGGATGCGCCACATTGGAGATTAAAGGTGAAATGTTCTAGCCATTGCAGTTTACGCCAGAGGAAGTTTAAGGGCGCGATCGCCGTTTGGGTTTCCGTATCAATCAGGGAAATAAAGCCAATCTGTTGTTGAGAGAGGGCCCACTGAAGACGACGTTCATAACCATAGTTGGCCAATTCCAGCCCCATACGCTGTTGCAGTTGTTGTTGTTGGCTACCGGAGAGCACATCTAACAGGTCATTATCGGCCGTGGTGAGCACCAATTGGCGGTTTTCCAGCAAGCAAGCAATCCCTTGAATAATTAAGTCTTTTTGTTTGGCAAAGGAAAGAGCATTTTTGATATTAATGACTAATTGTCCTAAGCCATGAGAGGGAAGATTTTTGACTTCGGACGGCTGAGACGGTAGGAAAGCGGGGGGTAAAAGTTGATCGGGGGTAGTGCCGATCGCTAACTGTTGGCGAACCTGTTCAAAATATTGGGGAGAAAGAACGATTTGTGGCGGTTGATAGTCTAAAGGGTCGAGAATGGGCGAATCTTCAGGCAGTTCAAACCAGGGTTTAAGGCTATTTAAAACTCTTTCAAGGGGCTGATCGACAGGCGGATCGGATAAGTATTCCATACGGCTGGACAAGGCCGGTTGACTACGACCATTTCCTAATTTGGGGCCAGCCCATTGCTGGGGACGTAACAGCCAATGAAAAGGTAAGGCTAATAACTGGACACTCCATTCCGCCGCTACTCGCAAATGTCTAAAGGTTTCTCCCAGGCGATCGCGGATTCGTAGGGATTGACGATTAACAAAGTTGAAGAGATGACTTTTATAGGGGCGGTTGGGGTCAGACATATCACTAAAATCGGCAAATTGGCGGACAAGGATATTGCCTCGACAGCGTGGGGCGTTGCCGCAGAGATCAACTGTCAAAAAGCTGAAACTAGCTTAACATTATCAGGCAGTAATCCAGTCTAGGAATATCTCGCTTGACAGTTTTCTGACCATAAACTTGATGAGTTTAGATAATAGAAAAGTTAATGTATTTAATGCCAAGTCACCCCAGATGGTATCATTGCCTACGAGTTTTTACCTAAATAACTAATCAAATAATAAATCATTATTAGAGCGATCGCTAACTTTCTGATAGTATATTTGATATTTTCTGTCACTGACTAACTTAGTGTCACAAATCAATACTCATGCCCGCTATTACTTCCCTGTTATTTAAGCTACAATTAAGCAATCTAAATATTAATTTTTGGCATGAAGATCGCCTATCTCATTAATCAATATCCGAAAATCAGTCATAGCTTTATTCGTCGAGAAATTTTGGCCCTTGAAAAATTAGGAGTGGATATTTTTCGTGTCTCAATGCGTTCCTGTGAAAATGAATTAATTGATATTGCCGACAAACAAGAATTTACCAAGACTTTTACTATTTTAAATCTTCACCCCTTTATCATCTTTTATAACCTTATTGTCTGCTTTTTGAGCCATCCCATTCTTTTTTTAAAAGCCTTGTCCATGGCTATCGAATTGGGGAAAAGCTCCGAAGTGGGTCAAGTCAGACATCTCATTTATCTGGCGGAATCTTGTGCATTAACAAATCAACTCAAAAAAAGCAACCTGACTCATATTCATGCTCATTTTGGTACTAACTCTGCCACAACAACCCTATTAACTTCAATTTTAGGTCATTTTACTTATAGTTTTACTGTTCATGGCCCAGAAGAATTTGATAAACCGCAAAGTTTATCCCTCACAACTAAAATTAAATATGCTACTTTTGTGGTGGCAATTAGTTCTTTTGGCAGAGGTCAATTATATCGTTGGTGTCCTTACGCTGAGTGGTCAAAAATTAAAGTTGTTCATTGCGGTTTAGATGAAGACTTTTTAGATACACCAATTTTGCCGATTCCCCCGACTTCACAACTACTATGTATCGGCAGATTAACAGAACAAAAGGGGCAAGGTTTATTGATCAAAGCCTTAGCCAAAATTAAACAAAAAGGACTCAATTTTAAACTATTATTGGTTGGCGATGGGCCGTTACGTCCTACCATTGAAGAACTGATTGTATCCCTTGAACTTCAGGATTTTGTGAAAATTAAAGGCTGGGCAACTAGTCAAGAAATTAAGCAATTTTTCCATGAATCTAGAGCATTAGTCCTGCCCAGTTTTGCCGAAGGATTACCCGTCGTGATGATGGAAAGTTTTGCATTAGGTCGTCCTGTGATTGCGACTTATATTGCGGGAAATGTGGAATTAATGGAAAATAATCTATCGGGTTTTCTGGTTCCATCAGGCGATATTGAGGCGTTAGCTAATGCGATTGAAAAAATGTTACTTTTAGATATCGATCAACTCGAAGCAATGGCAATGGTAGGGAATCAAAGAGTCAAAGAAAATCATAGCAGCATAATCGAAGCGAGAAAATTAGTGGCACTTTTTGAGGAAGTGACTAAATCTCAAAACTAGCTCTCAAACAAATTAAGCGACGGAGCTAGACTGGTTTTAACGGCTAACTTGATAGCGATCGCACCACCAACAGAGAATATAAATTGACCAGATACGCGACCAGTATAGTCCAGGAGAATCTGCTAAAAAAGCTTGCCAAAGGGCATTAACCGCATCCGCATTCAGTCCGATCCTAGCCAAATGAGCGCGATCGCTGAAAGTCTCAGAAATTTCACGCTTTAAACTTTGACGACACCACTGTTCAATCGGTAAAACAAATCCAGATTTAGGACGATTAAATAATCGAGAATCAAGCTGTTCTGCTACTAAGTTTCGTAAAAAACGCTTTTTCCCCAGGGGATAAAAACGATTCTTGAGCTTTTGTTCTATTACTAAGCCAACTACCTTATGATCAATAAGAGGTAGTCTAACTTCCAAAGAATTAGCCATACTTGCAACATCTGTGTCTCGTAATAATCGCTCCCCTAGGAAAATAGCGATTTCAAGCTGGCTGATGGAACTTAAAGTTGGCTCTTGGGCGATGGTTTCTTGGAATTTTTGGGTATAAAAATCTGTCAAACCATAATAAGAACTTGGATATTCTTTTTGTCCTAGTAATTGATTCTGAAAATCCTTAGTAAATAAGCTGTAAAAAACTTGATAAATATTAGTAAGATTACTGGTAGATAAAAGATCTTCGATTTTTCCCCAACGGGTTTGGGCTGGAAAGCTACCTAATTCTCCCTCATTCCAATGTATGAATTGTTTTGATAAGTTTTGACGGAATGAATAGGGCAATTTATTCAAATACTGGTTAATTCTAACTGCTAAACTGACTTCTCGAAAAGAACGGTAGCCGCCAAAGAGTTCATCTCCTCCCGTCCCGGCTAAGGCCACCGTAATGCCTGATTCCTTTACTGCACGGCTAATATAATAGGTATTCAGACCATCAAAAGTGGGTTGGTCTAAACTGCCTAGAGCACTTTCCAATTGTGCGAAAAACTGAGCTTGGGATAGTTGTACCTCAAGATGTTCTGTTCCTAAAGCCTGGGCCACTTGATGAGCATAAACGGATTCATCGTACTCTACTTCTTCAAAGGATAAATTAAAAGTCTTAACTGTACCCGCATTTGCCTGAACCGCTAAAGCAGCCACTACGCTAGAATCAATACCACCAGAGAGAAAAACGCCCACCGGAACATCACTCACTAAACGCATTTTTACCGCATCTCTAAGTCCCTGTTCCAGGGATTCAAGAGAGCTATTATTAGAATGATATTTGGGAATTGTCCAGAAGGATTCATAATTTTCAATCTCTCCCCGCGCATTAATCGTCATTTTATAACCCGCAGGCAGTAGAGAAATGGCCTCAATAATGGTATTCGGACTAATTACAAAGCCATTCCAGAGATAATTCTCTAGACTTTTTTGATCTAATTTTCGCTCAATTAAACCACTGGCTAATAAGGCTCTCAGTTCTGACGCGATTAATAAAGTATTACCACCATTATTCTGGACAGAAGCATAATAGAGTGGCTTAATTCCCAGGCGATCGCGAGCACAAAAAGCTTTATTTTGTTGGGGGTTCCAGATCACAAATGCAAACATTCCGCGCAAATAATCCAGAACCCCTTCTCCCAAAACTCGATAACCTGCTAAAAGGACTTCTGTGTCACATTCAGAACGAAATTTCACACCTTGTTTTTCTAGGTCTCGTCGTAGTTCTTGGTAATTATAGACCTCGCCATTGTAGGTAATGACATTTCCCGTTACTTGATCGATCATCGGTTGGGCACCATTGGCACTTAAATCCAGGATTGCTAGTCGTCTATGGGCTAAGGCCACACCTTGCTCATTCTCATCGACAGAAGACCAAAAACCCCCACCATCTGGCCCACGATGAAACTGGGCATCATTTATTTGCTCTGTTGCCTTGATGATCATTGGGGAAATCGCACCAATCGCTGCCGTAATTCCGCACATAGAAGATGCCCTATACTTAGCCTATAAAATTGAACGGAAAATGTTGTTCTCTTAAGGTGATTATAGAAAATATAAACTAATTATGACTAAAATACAATATGGATTAAAATAATTATAATTTTTTGGGGTACTTAACGAAAAAGAGACAATAGCAGTCTTTTGGTATTAGTCGTGTTAACACCGTAGAAAAATTCAACGGTATTTATTTTCTTGTTATAAACCTCAACTTGCGGTGAAAACGAGGTTATATCGTATGATCTGCAAATGACTAGATCTCATAATTTGATTGTTTCAATTTTTGCCAATGAAACCTGATATTCGGTTAAAATCTTGCTAATTCTAGAAGTTCAAGGAGTCAAGGGTGAACGAGGATCGCTATTATTGGTTAGCCTGGTCGCAAATAAATGGAGTCGGCCCCGTTTTATTAAAGCGAATCCAACAACATTTTGAGACATTAGAGAATGCCTGGAAAGCATCAGAAAGAGCCTTATTACAGGTCAATGGCTTAGGCTCAAAACTAATTACCAATATTCTCACCCAGCGATCGCAACTCAATCCCCAACTATTACTAGAAGAGCATAGCCGTCAAAATCCCCACTTTTGGACACCAGCCGATGCTGATTATCCCCGTTTATTGTGGGAAATTCCTAGTCCACCGCCGGTACTTTACTATCGAGGTCAGGTTAAAATGTCCGAAAATCAAGGACAAATTCCAGGCATTGCGATTGTTGGCACTCGTTTTCCTACTGAACATGGCAAACGCTGGACAAAGAAAATTAGCATGGGATTAGCAAAAAGTGATTTTACGGTGATTTCTGGGTTAGCTGCTGGTATTGATGGACAGGCCCATCGTAGTTGTTTAGAAGCGGGTGGTAGAACGATCGCCGTTTTAGGAACGGGTTTAGACCTGGTTTATCCGCCTCAAAATCGACAACTCTTTGAAGAAATTGCTGAAAAGGGTTTAATTTTAAGTGAATATCCTGTGGGAACTAAACCTGATCGCGGTAATTTTCCGGCTCGTAATCGGATTATTGCGGGGCTAAGTCGCGCTATTTTGGTGATGGAAGCACCTGAAAAATCAGGCTCATTAATTACCGCCCGTTATGCCAATGAATTTTGTCGAGATGTCTATACTTTACCCAATTCTCCTGATGTAGCTGAAGCGAAAGGTTGTCTCACTTTAATTCATAACGGAGCCGAAGTGATTCTCTCGGAAGAAACGTTATTAGAAACCCTGGGAGCTATTCCCAAACTGGATATTACCCCCGTTTTATCTTTGTTAGAATCTTTGCAATCGGTTGAATCTTTGCCAGATCTAGATCCCATTCCTTTGAAAATTTTACAAGCCGTACCGCGATCGCCCACTCCTTTTGATACCATTATCCAGAATACGGGTTTAAGCACCGGAGAAGTATCGGCAGGATTACTGCAATTAGAATTAATGGGTTTGGTTAGCCAAATTCCTGGGATGCGCTATCAACGATTATAGTAAAAACTACATTTATATTGTATTTGTATTCGAGAATTTTAAGCCAAGTCCATTTTGAAACAAGTCCCCATTTTTAAGGGGGATTTAGGGGGATCAAATTTGAGACAAGTCCTCATTTTAAGGGGGATTTAGGGAGATCAAATTGGGCGATTAAAAAACTATGGGTTTCGAGTTAGAGAGGGTTATCAATGATTCATAATTACCTTAAAATTCTCCCTTTCTGGCTTCCATAAACAGAGAATCAGGTTTGCGAACTTTGCCATTAATAATATCTAATTGGTAGTCATTAAATTCCCTAATTTGACTATCCATTGCCTGACAAATCTGAATATCTTGAAATCTATTTTCGGACAAAAGAGCAGCTAAAGAGACTCGATCATACATCCATTGATGAATTTCTCCCGATTGACGGAATACTCCCTCGCAGAAAGCCCTTTGGCCAGATTTGCCCGCAATCAGTCTTACCATCCATGCTGCTACAAGATAACGGCTTTTTGCCAAAAACCAGCCCCAATTTTTATGTTTAAGTCGGGTTTGTAAAGAAAAATTAGTCTTAGGTGCTGTCCAAAAACCTTCTGCTTCTTGACCAATGCGATCGCGAATAAAATCACGGTTAAGAAGTTGGGGATTGCCCAGAAAATTAGCCATTTCTCCCCCTGGAAAGCGTCGATTAATTTGGTCTAATAGCTCTAACATCAACCAATGGTAATTGGCAAGCGCGATGGGATCGGGTTGTTTGGCCATAGCCACTGATTCTAGACAACTTAAATAAGTTTTAACAATGGCTTCTAAGTCTGGAACAACAATCCGAATAATACCATTGGGTTTTAGAATCCGCCAACAGTCAGCGATAAAAGCTTGAGCCTGTTCCTGGGTTAAATGTTCCAAAACATGAGAGCTATAGCAAACATCAATAGAATCTTCAGCAAAGGGCAAAGGATTACAAATATCGTAGGGTTGGATGGTAGGAGATTGGGGGATTTTATCTAAATTAATCCAATCAGGATGATAAACTGTGCCACAACCAACATTAAGACGTTTCATGCCAACAATTAGGAATGAGATGATAGGGGATAAAAAATGCCAATTCTGGCCGTAACATCGACGCGATGGAGCATTAAAGCAATTTGGTGTTCTGCTAAATATTCATCCACCGCTTTTCTGGCTCCCTGCCAATGGCCATAGTCATCAATAATAATCACTCCTCCTATCGCAAGGCGAGGAAAAAGATGAATTAGCTCATGTTTTGTGGACTCATACCAGTCAGTATCTAGACGTAAAAGGGCAATTTTTTCAGGAGATTGTTCAGGGATAGTGTCTTCTACTTTGCCTTTGATAAAGTGAATTTTATGGGCAGGATAATTGATTGAGCCAACGGATTCTTTCACTTCTTCTAGAGAGGCATAACACCAAACTGAATCACTAACAGCTTTGTCCTCCTCTTGTAAAAGTTTTTTAGCTTCAATACCGCTTAAATCGATATCTGCCTCCGTCGGCTCTGACATCCCAGTAAATGTATCAAACAAAAATAGTTCCCGCTCTTCTTGACCTAATTTTTTTAGGGTATCGGCGATCGCCATCATGCTTCCCCCTTTCCAGACCCCACATTCCACAATATCACCTGGAATCTGGTTCTTGACCACATATTTAACTGCTTCACAAAGGGCTGAAATTCGTTCAGGCGAAGTCATCGTAAAGGCCTGCACGCGATTAATGGTTTGAACCACTTCCTTGTCAAAATCTGGTGGTAAATTAGGAGGATAGAGATGAACATCAATTCCTAAATTTTGTAGTAAGCTTTTGATCCGTTGAAGAGGAGAGAGTTTAGCCATAGATATTAGTCAAGATAATAAAAATTTTAGAAGAAGAGTTTAGAGAGAAACTTTAGAGAAAAATTTGCTTAATTTTCGTTTTAAACGATAGGTTAACGTGGGATCAAAGATAGTATTTTGAGAAAACTGATCCGCTGCTCCATCCCGAATCAGATAAGCAGGATGTTGAATTGGAAAAGTCATAGGATAGGTGGGCAAATAGGCAAAAGGATGGTTTTTACTGGTTGTATGGCTGGCATCCTCATCAAAGCCAATATTACTAACTAGATTTCTGGATGGCAAGATGGTGAGAGCATTTTGCAGCCAACAGGCGAATGTCCATCGATAGTCCCAAGCCACAATTTGATTATCAAATACACCTTGAAAAATATTCTCCCAATATTGACGAGTTCTCCTATCTTCTAGGATAAAATTCAAAAGTTGCTGTTCTTTTACCCTGGGCCAATGGGTCATATTCATATCAAAGTATTGCCAAGCCCTTCTCCAGGTTGCCCATCCCCAGGAATGACTGTAGCGAGAAAAATAGTAACTGTCTGAGGTTGTTTGATGACCAAATTGGAAATTATTGCCTGAAATTGTCATAATTCTTTGATCATGACGATAATGTTCTAGTAGATCTTCACAAAAATAGAAAAAACTTTTTTCTGGCAAGCAATCATCTTCTAGAATAATGGCTTCTTCAACCTGGCTAAAAACCCAATTTAAGCCAGAGGGAATGCGTTTAGATGAACCTAGATTCTGTTCAGAATAATTTTTATAAACTTGACAATCCCAATCAATAGTCTCAATGATGGCGCGAGTTTTCTCACATTTTTCTGCTTCTCCTAATTTATGCGATCGCGGTGCATCAGCAATTACAAATAACTGTTTGGGTTGAATTTCTCGAATGATATTGAGGAGTTTTTGGGTCTTTTCAGGACGGCGAAAAATAATGAGGACAACCGGCGTTTTCATAGGCTTTGTTTTGGATAGAGTTTATTCACCTCGGTAATGGCTAGACGAGATTGTACCCCTAATGTTAATGGCGATCGCTCGCCTTTTTCAAAATGTTCAGCAGCAGCACAGGCAATCATAGCAGCATTGTCGGTACAGAGATGGAGCGGTGGAAAATAAACGGTGAGATTTTTTTCCTGGGCTGCCCGTTGCAGAGATTGACGCAATTCGCGATTGGCTGCCACCCCACCCCCCACCGTAATGGTTTGCAGGCCTTGATCTAGGGCACAGTTAATCGTTTTATGGGTCAGCGATCGCGCCACGGTCGCTTGGAAACTAGCCGCCAGATCCTCAATCGGTAAGGGTTGACCCAATTCCTTTAACATTGTAACCAGTCGTAACACCGCCGTTTTTAAGCCACTAAAACTAGAATCATAGGGATGATAACCCCCCTGGGGAAGGGAAATACGACCTTCGGGAAGAACAAAGGCTTGGGGGTTGCCCCTTTGAGCCGCTTTATCGATAGCAGGGCCGCCTGGATAACCGAGATCTAATAAACGAGCAACTTTATCAAAGGCTTCGCCGGCCGCATCATCTCTAGTGCTACCCAAAGGTTGATAATCACCGCAAGCTCTAACTTGAATGAGACTGGTATGGCCGCCCGATACCAAAAGACAGAGAAAAGGCGGTTCTAAGGTCGGTTGGCTAAGGTAACTGGCATAAATATGGCCTTCCAGATGATGAACCCCTAAAAATGGCTTTTGATGCACTAACGCTAAGGTTTTGGCCGCTGTTACTCCCACCATTAAGGCTCCCACTAATCCAGGGGCAACGGTCGCGGCGATCGCCTCAATCTCCGCCCAGGTGAGACCGGACTCTGACAACGCCTGAGTAATACAAGGATTAATAAGAGTAAGATGTTGACGCGAAGCTACCTCTGGGACAACCCCACCATACTGTTGATGCACAGCGATTTGTGAAGAGACCACACTGCTTAAAACGTTACGATTCTTTACAATTGCTACCGCAGTTTCATCACAACTTGTTTCGATTGCTAAAATGGTTGCCATTGTCTGCTAGTTTGATACGAAAGACTACTTTTGATTGCTTAATCTTTACTCTACCAACCCGTCAGAGTAAGATCACTTCCACGTACAATCGATCTGTCATCCTTTGTACAAAAAACTTAGCCTTTGGCCATAAAAGGAAACAATTCTTATGAAACAATTGTTAGCTTTCCTGCTCGCCCTAACCCTCTGGTTTAATTTTGCGCCTTCTGCTTCGGCGGCTGACTTCGCGAACCTAACTCCCTGTAGCGAATCTCCTGCTTATCAGCAAAAAGCTAAAAACTTCCTGAATACCACTGCTGATCCCCAGTCAGGTCAAATCCGGGCAGAACGCTATGCGGCGGCTCTCTGTGGCCCGGAAGGCTATCCTCACCTGATTGTAGATGGTCGCTTAAGCCATGCTGGTGATTTTCTCATTCCTAGCATTCTTTTCCTCTATATCGCCGGCTGGATTGGCTGGGTTGGACGGTCTTATTTGATCGCCATTCGAGGCAGTAAAGATGCTGAAATGCAAGAAATTGTGATCAATGTGCCTTTAGCCATCAGCAAAATGTTAACCGGCTTCCTGTGGCCTCTAGCCGCTTTAGGGGAATATACCTCTGGCAAACTGATTGTCAAGGATTCTGAAATCCCGGTTTCTCCTCGCTAGGAGACTGTATTTTAATCCTGTTTTACTGCTTTTACCCTTGGAGACTCTTTCATGGAAGGTTTGACTAAATTTTTATCAACTGCTCCTGTTTTAATCATGGCTCTGCTAACTTTTACCGCAGGGATTTTGATCGAAGCAAACCGTTTTTATCCTGATCTGCTTTTCCATCCCTAGGATGAAAATTTAAGATTCGTTGTTGAAAAAAGGGGATTGGTTGTCGGATGAGATTCTGATGCCAGTCCTCTTTTCCTGTCTAGCTAAGGGTTCTCAGTCTTCAGTGCGTTCCCCATACCTTATTGATTACCCAATTAATGTTAACTTAAGTTAAACTACCTACTGAAAAGCTTCCAGAGGAATTGCGATAGATGGTTGCAGCACCCGTTCAAGTTCAACAAAAGTACGATATTAAGGATATTGGTCTAGCCCCCCTAGGTCGTCAACGGATCGAATGGGCCGGTCGAGAAATGCCCGTTCTTAAACAGATTCGCGATCGCTTTGCCAAGGAAAAACCCTTTGCTGGCCTACGTTTAGTGGCTTGTTGTCACGTTACTACCGAAACCGCTAACTTAGCGATCGCCCTCAAGGCAGGTGGTGCAGACGCACTGCTAATTGCCAGTAATCCCCTTTCGACCCAGGATGACGTGGCAGCTTGTCTCGTGGCGGATTATGGTATCCCTGTCTATGCCATTAAGGGAGAAGATAATGATACCTATCACCGTCACGTCCAAACGGCTTTAGATCATAAACCCCAAATCATTATTGATGATGGTTCTGATGTGGTGGCAACCATGATCCAAGAGCGTCAGCACCAAATTGCCGATATTATCGGAACAACGGAAGAAACGACTACGGGCATTGTTCGTTTACAAGCCATGTTTAAGGATGGCGTTCTAACTTTCCCGGCTGTCAATGTCAATGATGCTGATACCAAACACTTCTTTGATAACCGTTATGGTACAGGTCAATCCACCCTTGATGGCGTGATTCGGGCCACCAATATTCTCTTAGCAGGTAAAACAATTGTTGTTGCCGGTTATGGCTGGTGTGGCAAGGGTGTGGCCATGCGAGCTAAAGGTTTAGGCGCGAATGTCGTTGTAACGGAAATTAACCCCGTACCCGCGATTGAAGCGGCCATGGATGGCTTCCGCGTTATGCCGATGTCTGAAGCCGCTAAAGAAGGTGATATTTTTGTCACTGTGACAGGCAACAAACACGTTATCCGCTCTGAACACTTTGATGTGATGAAAGACGGTGCGATCGTTTGTAATTCTGGTCACTTTGATATTGAAATTGATCTCAAGTCTTTACGGGATAAGGCCACTGAGGTGAAGGTTGTTCGTAACTTCACTGAGCAGTACAGCTTGAAAAATGGCAAGTCTGTCATCGTGATTGGGGAAGGTCGTTTGGTTAACCTAGCGGCAGCCGAAGGTCATCCTAGCGCGGTAATGGATATGAGCTTTGCCAACCAAGCCCTGGCCTGTGAATATCTGGTCAAAAACCAAGGTAAATTAGAACCCGGACTTCACTCCATTCCCAAGGACATTGATCAAGAAATTGCTCGTTTGAAATTACAAGCAATGGGTATTGCCATTGATGCACTCACCCCTGAGCAGATCGAATACATTAATTCCTGGACTTCAGGAACTTAGCATTGATCCCCCCCTCCCCCCTTAATAAGCTGCCGTCTACACATAAGTTACAGAATCCCCCCTAGCCCCCCTTTCAAAGGGGGGAACAGACAAATTAAAGGTTTTAAGTCCCCCTTTTTAAGGGGGATTTAGGGGGATAAAACCTCAAAGCGTCTCTTGTTCCAAGATGTGTGTACACAGTAGCCTTAATAAGGGGGGCAAATTTTTTCTAATAAGGGGGTAAGTTTTTCCACAGACTAAGACGCTTCATTATTCCAGGCGATCGCAGCTATGACACATTGGTTTGAAAATTGGATTCCCCAGATAATTCAACAGTGGAGTTACCTGGGTATCGCCTTTCCCTTGGTACTATTTTGGTAAGTGGGTGAATTTGGATTGGCCGTAAATTAATCCGTCGTTATGGCAAGCCTTCCTCAACTTTTCATTCTCAATTCTTAACCCTAAAATTTTATGTCTCAATGGCTTGCTGAATGGATTCCCGCACTCATGAACCAATTAGGTTATCTGGGAATCGCTCTATTAATGTTTTTAGAAAATCTATTTCCCCCGATTCCCTCGGAATTGATTATGCCTCTGGCTGGTTTTACCGTTGCCCAGGGAAAGATGGAATTGATTCCAGCCATTCTCGCTGGGGTTGTCGGCACAGTCTTGGGGGCGTTTCCCTGGTATTATCTGGGTAGAGTCATGAGCGAAGAACGCTTGGAATATTTAGCTGACCATTATGGTAAGTGGATCGGTCTGAGTTCCCAGGATATCCGCAAAGCCAATCGTTGGTTTACTCGTCATGGTGGTAAAGCGGTCTTTTTCTGTCGTTTGGTTCCTGGGGTTAGAACCTTGATTTCTCTACCGGCGGGGATTAATAGAATGCCTCTACTACCGTTCACACTCTATAGCACTATCGGTACAACATTATGGGTAGGTTTGTTAGCGATCGCCGGTTATAAGTTAGGTGATCATTACGAATTAGTGGAGAAATATCTTGATCCGGTGTCCAAAATTGTCTTGGTCAGTTTAGTGATTTTCTTGATTCTCTGGATTTTCCGTAAACGTTTGCGTCGCGCTAATTAGCTTAAGTCAAATTTTTCTATTCTGAGCGATTGGGCATGGATATTCAAAAAGCAGGGTTGAGAAAAAATCTAGAAGATTGTCGCCAAGGCACTCTCGCCCTGTTTGAAACAGTAGAGGCCGATTTATTTTGTCAGCAAATCCATCCTGAATTTAGTCCCATTGGTTGGCATCTCGGACATATTGCCTTTACTGAAGCCTATTGGTTGCTAGAAAAAGGTCAGGGTTTAAAACCCCTGTTTCCTGAGTATCGAAAATTATTTGCTGCCGATGGTTTACCTAAATGTGAACGGCAAAATTTACCTAGTTTAGAGATTATTAAAAATTATTTAGAGATTGTTCGACTTCAGGTTGGGGATTATTTAGAACAAACTTCGTTACCTGAAACGGAAAGACTCTGGTGGTGGTTATTGCAACATGAAAGTCAACATGGTGAGACGATCGCCTTTTTACTGCATTTACATCATGTTAAGAACCCGATTAAGAATAAAACGGGGGTATTTTCAACCTCTCCAGGGAATTTAAGCAACGTTACGACTCAAACCGTCCTCAATATTCCCACCGGAAGCTTTTGGATGGGCAGCGATCGCCTTTTTGCCCAGGACAATGAACGGCCTCGGCATCTCGTTAATCTAAAAACCTATTGGATTGACTCTTCTCCTGTGACCCAGGGACAGTATCAAGAATTCATAGCAAAGGATGGCTATCAACAGGCTAAATTCTGGACGGAAGAGGGATGGCAATGGCGACAAACGCAAGGGATTGAGGAACCTTTATATTGGCTAGAAGGACAAGAGAATGCTCCTGTGTATGGGGTAAGTTGGTATGAAGCCCAAGCCTATGCCAATTTTGTCGGCAAACGTTTACCAACGGAAGCGGAATGGGAAAAAGCCAGTTATCACCAAGATTTTTACCCGCAATATCCTCAGCGATCGGTTTGGGAATGGACAGATTCCTGGTTTGCTCCCTATCCTAATTTTGAACCTTATCCTTATTCCGGTTATTCCCAAGTTTATTTTGACCAGCAACATCGCGTTTTGCGGGGGGGAAGTTGGGTAACGCGACCCTGGGCATTGAGAAAAACTTTTCGCAATTGGTATCATCCCTGGGTCAGGGAAATTTTTGTGGGTTTTCGTTGTGCAGATTAGGGTATCTGATATCGCATTTTGTTAAAGAATAGCAACAGTTAGATTTACAGTTAAAGAGCAAAATTTAATCCACGAATACCGACAGAATGCGCTAGAATGCGCTAGGATGGGAGCGTCGAATTGAGGGATTTATTATCGCAAAATATGTTAAACCCAAAACCGCAGCAGGAATGCTCGGAGTCCACGTCCTCATCAAAATATAGAAATTTTAGATAATCCTGAAATGGTTAAGGGTGATCCTGAATTACCAGGGTTTGTATTGCAAATGGCAAAAATCTGGTAAAGCGATCGCGGAAGTTCATCTTTGCTTGTAGAATGCTCTAGGGTCAGTTAACCGCCCCCACTATACTTAGCACGGTTATGAATTGTGATTTTTGCCCCCTAAATCCCCCAATTCTGGGG
>Ga0208854_1000155_pt1 | contig 15929 bp, 20 predicted proteins | sample LakMenEpi30Nov11_FD_150748 | JGI IMG/M metagenome (GOLD analysis project Ga0208854, IMG submission 150748) | Freshwater microbial communities from Lake Mendota, WI - 30NOV2011 deep hole epilimnion (SPAdes) | ecosystem: Environmental > Aquatic > Freshwater > Lake > Epilimnion/Euphotic zone ...
TGGGGGAACCGTTCTCTATTTATGGGTTTCAAAGTCCCCCAGCATTGGGGGATTTTGGGGGCGAAAATCTCAATCCATGACCGTGCCAAGTATAGATAGATAGATAGATATGTTTAGTACATTAACCCACACTGAAAAACTTGGAAAAAACGTTTGCTAAATTATTTTATAGCAATGATCTAATGAGATCATGAGTAATTGGCTGACATAAACGCCGAATGCTTCTTGCTATCCGGATGACATAGTGATTTGGGTTCAAGATTAACACACTGGCTTTGAGTTCTTTTCCAACGAATCCGGGTTGATTCAGATTAATTCCACGCGCATTTTGATTGTCAAGTGGATCCATTAAAATAGCGATATCATCATCAAAAAGCTCGAAAAAATCTTTAAAAGGAAGTTCTGCTCCAAATTCTCCAATCAAATCACTCAGATCGCAAAACGAGCATCCAACGCTTCTTGCCTGAGTAAATTCAAGCATTCGATAAATTTTCGTTGCTTCGATTTTCCTGATGTCTTCTTTTTTATGCTGTTTTCGTACGTGATCGGGATTAATTAGTAGAACATAATTGACGTTATTCCCACCCATTGAATCCCAAAGTCTTCTATAGCCAGGCGACCAGTCTTTAAGGGGATCGAGAGGGGTTCGTTCAACACTGAGATACTCTTTGTGGGTTTTCAGAAGCATCTCGGTAAGGTTGGCGGATTCGTCCATCGCAATATACATCCCCTCCTCGATCATTTTGGTTAGTCCATTGGCAAATTCGGTTAAGTGCTGTTTAGCCAATTCTGCTGCGCCACGCTGAAACTGCTGTGGCAGAAAACCAACGTGATTGATGTGACGTTGAATCAAAGCCAGATTGGATAAGAAGAGACTTTTTTCGCGGTCTAACGCACTTAGGTCGAGCGTAGTTTGAGGCAAGCCCGCAGCTGGATCGGCAGTGTTTGGCGGCGGGCTTAGCGAGGGCGCTCATTAACAAGCAGAACCCCGGCAGGATTAATTCCATCACGAAACAATAGTTCTGGAGTTTGCTCTTCTGGTATTCCTTCAATCATAAGAGCAACCTTGCCTTGCTCGAAAGCTTCTTGTACTGATCTACCGAAGCCAATAGCCCTGTAAAACGAGGCTACAAATATGATTGCTGCGAGGTCTCCAATTGCTGTGTTCATGCCGATCACACAGTCAACGACTTCAACAATCGCTTCGGCTTGTGGCTTTGAGTAGCACGAGTTAAGTATCACCAGCCGAATGTTATCTTTCATTGTAGCGAAAAGCGCTTTCAATGCGCTCTTCCCGACAGGTTTAGAATTACCTTGGGCATCTTTGAGTAAGATTTCGTCGTGCTTTGATCCGTGTCCACTGAATTGCACTATCTGGGGACGATGCTCGTTAAGCGTCTGCAATAAATCATCAGGCCTTACCCCCCATTTGGAGATCAAATTAAGCGTATCACGATGCTCTGAGGCACGTATCTTCTCTTCAATCTCCCGGACTTCCTCGTCAAGGGAAAGTGAGGTGTTATCGTCAGGGTTGGCAGTGAAAAGAACGATTTTGCACTTAGGTTGATTGTTATCAGTCATTGGCGGATCTCCTGATGCGGTTACTTGTAATGATTAGTATGTGAAATCGCAGGTTGGCGAAATGATAGGTGGGGAGGAACCTCGGCAAGGAACCAATCAGAACCGCTGACAACACGCTTGCGCCATATTCGAGTGCATACTTCACAACAAACTTCTGTTATGGTGCCATATTGCGCGGCAAAGTTGGTTAACTGAGCAAAGGCGGCTCGCGCTTCGTGAATGTTAGCAAAGTGAGCGCTGTAAATGAAATTTCCGGACTCTGAGAGGATTTCGTAAAAACCACATTCGATTAGTCGAGACTTCAACGCTTGCACTTGTCTATCGTTGATCGAGTGGTCGGGGCATCCGCTTAAATAAAAATAACCCGGAATCTTCACATGTATATCTGCCGCTCGTTTCTTTTGAAGGGAAGCCCCCTGTTCCTTTGCTTCCTCTTCAGTGCTGGGAACGGCTTGTTTCAGAAAGGTAGATGCATTAAATGGGAAATTATCAAGTGAGCCTGTAGCCAACGGACGAAAATCGAAAGATCGCTTCAAGTCGTTATCGTACCACTCAGTTTCGACATATCCGTATCCTTTGGAAAAATCGTCAATAAGCTGACTAGCCAGCTTGCTCGCATTGAGAACACCGCGATAGCGACTAGTCAAATCGTGGGTTGCAGACCTTTCCATGACGAGCTTGAGGGTGAAATGGTGCTTATATTGCGCTGGCTCAATACGGGCAAAATTATCAGTTTCAAACCCAAGTGATACCAACTTGCGAACGAGGGAAACATCCACCGATGTAGCATCGATGTGTGCTTCTGTAATGACGTATTTCTTGGGCAGGATCCGCTGAAAGCCCAAAACACGACGAATACTGTCCGTTAATTGCCCCATCCTGTCAGGCTCAGTCAACGCACGGGCTACAACTGTGGCGCAAGTGTCACGATCTAGTTCAATAAACGGATGTCTTGCCAGACTCATCGGCACGACATCTGGAGGTAACACATGGGCTAAAACTACATCGATTAATTTATCCCAGCTTCGAGGTTTGTTCTCAGTATTGATTCTGATCAATTGTTCCTGCCTCCAAATCTGAGACAAACGATAACCTTGAAGCAGATTGGATGAGCATTCGATAGCATCAAGTCGTTCAAACAGTTCTCTGTTAGTGTCGAGTTTCATTGTTTTTTCTTGACTCTCTGTTTTGCCTTTTGTTGTCTCACATATTATATTATTCACTGAGAAATGCTAGCACCTTATCAACCAATCTAGATGGGAAGTTACCTTCTTTGGTGAGCCTGAGTTTATCTGCGTTGATAATGAGATGTGGAACAGATAGTTGCTTAGCAAAGGGAATGATCTGACATTCCAACTCAGTAAGTAGCTGCAAAAAAAACGGGCTGGTAACTTCAATGGATACGCCTCGAGCCTGAACCCTCTCTTTAAGAGTCTCCACAGAACCGGCTAAAATTACATAGTGTGTCGGTGGCGAGAGAGCGTCAGACAAATGAATGATTGAAAACAACTCGTTAATTATTTTCTCCTCATCAGATGTAATCCAATTCAGAGTGCGAAGTGTAGGAGTCCAGATCTCATGTGTTGCGCTTGCATCCATCTCTTGAATAATCAATCCGTCGTAGCGCATCATTTCGATTTGATGCTTCACCTTGGTCACCAAGAACTGAACTTGATTTTGGAAACTCCAGCGTTTTGGATCACACAGTGCGTCGGGAATGAGCGGATAGTCTTGAGGGTTTTCCAAGTAGATCGCGGCGGAAATGCGAGACGAGATTGTTTGAATTAGCGTCGATTTTCCAATACCCGGGGCTCCACATACAGCGAGATGAATCCGATTGCGTAGAGAAAAAGAAGATGACCGGGGGCAAATCTTTAGATGAGGGGCTTTCATTCGATATAGGCACTAGTAGGCTTGGGCTTGGATAGAGCTACCATTTAGGTAGAGCTTGAAATAGAGGAGAGGACAATGCCTAGATTAGTGCCAACGCCACTGCACCTAAGCGGACTGGAGCGAGAGCAACTGCAACATTTGGTCAATCGGCACAGTACTTCCCAGCAAATTGCCCTCAGAGCCAAGATTATTCTACAACAGCAATTCCAAATTCAGAATATAGCTCAAGATACAAAAGTCTCGAAGTATTTACTAGCAAGGGTTTCGCTATGAAAATTTCCAATTAAGAAACTAGGAAGAATTCGAGACAGCGAGAGAAACGGGGGCATCAAGCATAAAATCTAAAAGATGATGCCAGCTTTCAAAGAACAGATATTTGGTCAAAGAGAGAATATCTTAGAAGAATCCCCTACGAGTACTGTGTTGAATGCGAATCCTCTGGTAACGTTCATCAACCAAACCAAAAACCGTGTGCAAGAGAAAAGCAAGCAGATTGAGGGTCAGCAAAACGGAGGCGAGGTGCTGTTTACCATGTCCAAAATGATGTTCCAAGTGATAGCTCCGATTTTTGAGAATATTGTGATTCTCGTTTTCAGTATGCCAACGAGTCCGTCCAGCACGACAGACATCAAGAACGATTTTTTGGTAAGTGTTCTACGTGCAAAAAATCGTTCATCCTGGTGGAGGATGGCGGTGGGTGGGTGGGAACTCAATCAATCCTTCTATATGTGAACTTAGCTAAACCGTGTATAGAATAAAATAGATCGGATCAAAGTCACTCATGTGTATATATCACCTTTATACCCGCATTTCGTACTAATTAGAAAAAATAAATTATTTAAAAATAACACGCTATATACAGGAATTTTTGACTACCAAAACACTATATGTAGACAATAAAGAAAAAGCTAATACAGCATAGAGATGAGGTGATTTGCACTATCAAATGAGGACTGTCTTAGCTGTCCAACAGACCGTAATGATTGAAACCTTTGCATAGAAGCACTTTTACCAATTCAGATTAATCTGTATTACTTTAGTCCTCTATGTTACGTACGGAATGTGGGTTTATAGGTTTGTTTTAACGAGGATAAAAACCTAAAAATGATCCTTATAGCACCAATATAGTTGAAAATCCTGACTATCAGTGCATGACTCCAATCCTAACCGGCTTTCTTCGCTACTCAGGCGGAAATGCTCGTGACAGTTTTAAAAGGCGATCGCCTACCAATCCAAAAACAGTACATTACAATGATTTCGATCGCATATTGCCACCTATTGAGAGCGTTGCCAAGCTTGCCAAAAAGTATAAATTGCTAAGATAATTAGCAAGCCATTAAAACTAAAAACAATCAACTTATTGGGTAATTTTGGTAAATAGCGAGTGCTAATTTGGGCCCCGACTAAGCCACCGATCCCTAATAGAAAGCCTGGATAATATAAAACATTTCCCTGAACGGTATGGCCTAAAACAGCCGCGATCGCGGTAATAATAATTACCCCTAAACTGGTTTGAATAGCCACTTTAATCGGTTCACCCAATAGCAACATCTGTAACGGAACCATAATGACTCCACCGCCAACCCCAAACAAACCAGCTAATAGGCCTGCCATACCACCTGTGCCAATGCGAGCTAGGGTTAGAAATTGGGGAGATGGGGAGAGTGGAGAAGATAGGAAGGATGGGGGAGATGGGGGAGATGGGGAGGATAGGGGAGATGGGGAAGAATTAGCATTAGCTTGTTTTTCTAATCTTTGACGCAGACGAATCAGAAATAGATTAACCATTAATAGCAAACCAAAACCATAAAGCAATAGAGCCGCAGAAAAACGGCTGGCTAAATAAACCCCTAACTGGGAAGTTACTAACGCCGGAAAGCCTAATCCTAAAACGCGATTTCGATCAAAATAGCCCATACGCCAATTTTGCAGACTGCCGGAAAGCGACGTGATTAACACCGATAAACTACTGGTGGCGACAGCATTTAAGGGCGAATAATGAAGGGCAACCAAAAGAGGGACTAGCATTGTCCCCCCCCCAATCCCCAACAAACCCGCTAATAAACCTGAAATCAAACCCCCGAAAAGTAAAATCCAGTTACTATCGCTCATTTTTATCTGGTTTCCAAAATTCTCTGCTCAGGAAGGGTTACTGTGTTTATCAAAGGTACGATCTGATCCCCACTGCCCCTTGTCGAATGGCTCAATAAATGTTAACACTAATGATGTTCTATGCGGCTATGGAGCCAAGGAAAAGCTCTCATGGGAGAATTTTTAGACAACGTTGCCCGTTATCCTCGTTATTTGATTAGTTTTAGCTTAGGGATTTTCTTTTCCTTATTTGGTTGGTTAAAACCACTCCTCAAAAATCCCATTTCAGCGATCGCCCTGGTCGGCATTTTAGTCGGTGTCTTCCTCTTTCTCTTTTTTACCCTGAAAGCCATGTTAGGATTAACAACAGTGTAGGGTTAAAAACTATCAAACTCGCCCTCAGAATTCACCTAAAATTTACATAAACAGTAGGGAGCAAAATACTATGGCTACAGGTCGTCGCGTTTCCCGTGTCTCTTCACTGATTAAGCGGGAAGTCAGTCAAATGTTGCTCTACGATATCAAAGATGATCGGGTGGGAGCCGGTATGGTAAGCGTGACTGAGGTGGAGGTCTCTGGTGATTTGCAACACGCCAAAATCTTTGTCAGTATTTACGGCACTCCTGAAGCTAAAACCGAAACCATGGAAGGATTGCGTTCCTCAGCCCCCTTTGTTCGTCGAGAATTAGGACAAAGAATGCGATTACGCAGAACCCCAGAAGTTGTATTTTTAGAAGATACGTCCCTCGAACGGGGCGATCGCATTTTGCATTTATTAAATGATCTCCATTTGCCAGAGGAAGTTCCAGAGACAGAAACGGCTTCTTCTTAGGGATAACGAGAATTTTCTTAATCAGAATGACGAGTTGTCTTTGCGTTGAAAACCTAAACTATACCTATCCTGATGGCACTCAAGCTCTTATTGATATCAATATCCGCATTAACGAGGGTGAAAAGGTTGCTTTGATCGGAGCGAATGGTTCCGGCAAATCGACCCTACAATTTCATCTCAACGGTTTATTGCAAGCCCAGAGTGGCAAGGTTTGGGTTAACCAATCTGCGGTGATTCCAGCTAATTTTACCCGTATTCGTGCTTGGATTGGTTTAGTCTTTCAAAATCCCGATGATCAGTTGTTTATGCCAACGGTCGAGGAGGATATTGCCTTTGGCCCCAAAAATTTAGGGGTAAAGGGGGCCATCCTCAATCGCCTTGTTCGAGACTCTCTAGAAGCCGTTAATCTCGACCCTGATTACTATCTGCACCGTAATCCTGAAAATCTTTCTGGCGGTGAAAAAAAGCGGGTGGCGATCGCGGGTGTATTGGCCATGCAGCCCCAAATTTTGGTTTTAGATGAACCCTCGGCCCAACTCGATCCCCGTTCCCGACGGCAGTTAATTGAACTTTTAGCTCAGTTGCCCGTTACCCAATTGATTGCTACCCATGATTTAGATCTGGCCCTTGAACTCTGCGATCGTAGTTTGGTACTGAGTCGAGGCCATCTCGTCTATGACGGTTCTATTTGGCCACTGATGGCTGATCACGCTTTTTTAGCACGCCATGCCCTAGAATCGCCTCTAAGCTTTGCCCGTCCCTATTGCAACCTCAAGGATCACCCCCTTAGCTCCGTTTAGAAAAATTTTCAAGCTAAGACTTGCCAGGGATAAATTTTTTTGCTACGCTAATAAAGCAGTGAAAATAAGCCGGGATAGCTCAGTTGGTAGAGCAGAGGACTGAAAATCCTCGTGTCGGCGGTTCAATTCCGCCTCCTGGCATTACTAAGACCTATATGTGGTGCGGGTTTGGGGATGCTTGCCCATCGGTAGCGTGTATAAAAAATTGACATATGACATAAACTGACATAAATCTGACATAAAATTAGAGGAGCGATCGCTTTACGCGCAAACAGTATGGAGATAGCAGCGTTAAATGGACATCCGAATATAGTCTAAGGGAGGGTGTCTTGATAACGTGAGGCGAAACACAGCCGAGTGTCCCCCGCAGGGAATATGTTATACACCTTGGGTGATCGCACTCCCTTAACGAGATCATTATGTTTAAGAAACTAGTAAAAGATTTTCTGCGAGATATTGTACGCACTTTCAACGCATGGCTTAATACGACTGACAACGGGAGAGCCTTTAAGTCCAGATTCAAGCAAGGGCTTCTAGAATCGGCTGCAAGGCTCAAAAAAAAGGGATTGCAATAAAATTAAGACTTTGTGTCCCTTGAATGCAGAAAAATAATTTTATTCATTACAGATACCTATTAGCTAAATTAGCAATGTGTTGGGCTTTATCTGTGCCATTAATACAGCGTCGTGCATTGACAAAATCTTTCTTGCTGGCATTAACGTAGTCCGATAGTTTTTTCCCAGTAAAAGCCCCTGTCTTGAAGCCGTGAACAAGGACAAATAAGGCAATATTAGGATCTTTGGCAAGGTCTGGATTCTTTACTAAGTCAACTCCCAATAACTGACTATACTTTTGATAATTAGACTGCCATGTTAGCTGAACATAGCCCCGCCCCCAATAAGGCGAATACCTGGTTTTGCTCCCCCCATATTCATCAATTGGCTTAAAAGTCCGATCTGTTTCGTGCTCAACCGTAGCCAAAACATAGGCTTTTTGACTAGATAAGGTCAGTAGCTGACGATCGCATTCATAACGAATGGCGGCAATTGTACCTTGCTTATTAGAAAAATCGTGAACTTTTCCTTTTTGTTCCGATACGGCTTTGACCAAAGCATTATAACTAGAGGTTCCAATCTGCTCAATAAACTCAGGATCATCCTGATTGATTGATTCCTTAAAATCAGCCCAAGCATCAAGGGTACGGGGGCCAAATAACCCATCAACAGATCCAGAGTCAAAACCTAATTTGTTGAGGCTTGACTGAATTTCTTTTAAATCATCTTGGGATAATTGATTTAGGGCAATCGCTTTGGTAAAATTCATGATTCTCCGAAAAATCTATCTAGTTTTTGTTGTTTTGTTGGTAATGATGCTCGAAACTTGATAAGTCCGTTGTCAAGACATTCCAAAGCTTTGTCATCGCTAGAGAAATCACCGCTAAAACCTCTTATTATTTTACTTGATGACGGGTTTGATTGTAAGTTGAAAAATCGATAGTCATTACAGTCCATAAGCGGGTACCGACTATCGCTAGTATGGACAGCGTTAGTCCAGTTATAATAAGTCGCGCTATCCCAAACTGGGTTTCTAATCGAGTATAATCCGTTAAAATTTGAGCAAATTTTTTTTTGGTCTCCTCTTCATCAACTTTAGTCGATGCTTTTAAAGAATCAATATCATTGGCAAGGCTTTTTAGTTGGTGCGAGATTAATTGAACGTCCGATCTTATGGCATAAACGATGGCGGTAATTGATTCATTTTCTTGCATAAGAATTAATCCTCAAGCCGTTGCGACTCGAACTTCAAACGTTTGAGCAATGGGATCGTTAATATACTCATAGGTGATAGAAAAGCTATCCTGGATAATCCTGTAATGGGGAATATCCCCTGCTAAAAGACCAGTTAACGGGCTATTTGCATCATACCAACTAGCCGGAAATTGCAAGCCGTTCACCTTGGTTGTTAGGGCGTTGGTTTTGTTCGTAATTGCACTAGCTATACTGGTAGTTCTTAGGGTTGCATTTGCGATCAGCAAACCAAATAATCCTGCTATCCAATCTCTAGCATCAACGCTAATTGTTGAGGGGTGAGAGCCACCATAGAGGGCAATATCAGAGGCAAGTAATAGAATGCCAGCCCCAGGAATAGCCCCTTCATTAGCGATTTTTAAGCAATCAGGAAAAATCTGTTCAAGTGAGCAACCCCCAAGCCCTGCATTAGTGCCAATAGTCGGCAAAGGAGGGGCATAAGTTGTTTTATTTGATAAGTCCTGAATCCATTGAAAGGTAAGACTAATAGATTCAGTTGACTGGTTGACTCCTGTGCCTTGCGGATTGCTTTTTGCTATAGATGCAAACCCCAAGGGGGGCGTAGTTGCTGTATTTTTATACACTGCATTGAGTAAAGCATAGATAGCCTTTCCTTCCTTAGTAATCTCTGAGGTATCCGTAAATTCACTACTATTAAACCCTGGAAGATCGGACGGAGGAATAAAAATTCCTTGGGAAACTCCATTTTCTGATCCGGCTGTTACGGCTGAGTCATAAAAGTTGCAAATTGCCATAATTAGGTGAAACCCCTCCGTAGAGGGGGCGAAAATTAACCAAGCTTAATTTATTCGTCTTGCATCTTCATAGAATCAGCAGGAAGTTCAGTTTGGAATTGAACTTCATAGGTGATAAATCGTTTGTTTGGGTCGTTTGTGTTGGGTGATTCTGTTTCGGTAATTGTCATTTTGGTAGAACGATCAGCTTCAGATAACGACTGATTATAAGCGTACAGAGTCCCCAAAGTAGTTCGCATTACCTCTCGAATATCGCCAGTAGTTGCGTTGGCTTCTGCTGCGGTTAATCCAGAAACAGAAACAACGGGAATACAGATAGATTGTGCGGTAACAGTGCCGCCCGTCGCTACTAATTCATAGCCGTTAAAATAATCAGAAGGTTTCTTAGAAAAAGTCATGGTGTTGCATCCTTTAATAAAATATGAATTGATCCAGTATTGCCTACATTTAAAATACGAGAATCTTCCTGAATTATACCTTGAATTTCTGGGGTTAGTGTGACGTAATTTAAAAATTCTAAACTAACAGCCCAACCTTGCTCCGCAACAGGAGTGCCCCATCTTATTTGTCGGCTTGTTCGTTGTTTACGAACCTCGAAAGCTTTTAAAACAGTGGTAGGATTCCAAGAGAGTTCTTGGGGGGTTTGAATATCGAAGATTTCAATATTTTGGGAAGTATCTTTTGGATAACGATTTTTTTCGGCAGGGTAGAAATTAAAGATCTTACCCGTTGCTTTAACTGGAAACTCATACCGTACTCTAATCTGTCCATACATCCAGATCGGTGTATTATTTTGAAAGTAATAAGTAAGACGGATTAGGGTATTTGACGAATCGGATTTAGTAGGAAATGGGGCCCATTGCCCGTTAGCATCAGGCATTACAGTTCCGCAATAAACCCATTCTCCGGCATTATCTAAAGCTCCAGGCATTCCCAATCTTCCTCTTCGTAAATAACAGCTTCTTCGTTGCCAAAAGCAGCCATCATTAAGTCATACTCCCCCCCATAGAGATATTCTTGGAGTTCCTTTTGTGACCTGGCTTCTCTTAGTAGTCCACTTTGCGAATCAACAATAAACGCATTGGTTCCTTTTCCTAGTCCACTGCCAGGGGGCAATGAGGAATGCAATGTTTCGTAAAAGCCAGGTTCGCCAGGAAGTAAAAGAGTTTGAGTAGGCATGATTAAACCTTAACTGTAAATTCAGCTGGATCATAAGGGCTTTTGATTTCCTCGTGAGCAAGAACCCATCCAACCGATAGAACAGTGCTTAATTTTGTAGGAGAACAGGGCATCGTTAAAGTTCCGTTATCTTCTACCTTTCTGACTTTTATGGGTTGGGGTTTGTTCGTTCCGGTAAAGCACTTTTTCTTGTTGTTTGTGTTAGTCCTTAAGCTAGTTGCTCTTACTAGTCCTAGCGAATCTGCATAGGCAGCAACTTTTGAAGCTTCGCAATTTAGCAAATACAATCCGCCATTTGATAAGGGACAGCCCACCGTCTCAGTTCGAGCATTAGCGTTAATTATTAACCCCCTTGCTGGCTTAGATTGTTGCCAGCCGCTATCAGCAAATGCCTTTAGCTCTGCACTAGACAATTCCCCCTTTCCGAATGCTGAAATACTGCCTCTTTGCCCCGCAGTAGGGTTTTTGTTTAGGATTTTTTTATAGCGGGGGGGGCGTGGACTATTAGCTCCATAAATCCGGATCGAAGTCTCTATTTTCCCTGCTGTCTCTTCGTCTTTCCATCCGAGTAATATAGTGTCAACATCGGAGACTCCTGGGGTTCCAGCCCAATCAACAGGCTTGAATCCCCATAAAATGACTGTTGTTAATTGGATAAAGTAAATCGTTTCGCGGTTTTTACCGCGCGTTGAAGCGGCCATGATTATTGCCTCAAAAAATGCAAAATGTGAATTAAAAAGCCTGAAAAAATTACAAACGCTCAGGCTGAACAATTGACCAGCCCGCGTCCTGTGCCTCTGATATTTTGTTAGACGCACAATTCATCGTGATGGCTCCTCCTGACGTTTCTAGCTTGACTACAAAGGGATGAGGGCGTTCAGCCCCACGAACGGCGAGATTTAATTCTGTTGCTGAAATATTGGTATCAAGCCCTAATAGCGACGCATAGGAGGTTAGCTGAGCAGGGGAGCAAGTATTGAGATAAATGATGCCATTAGAAAGGGTCGCACCATAAACTTTGCTCCTGGCATTAGAAGTAAGTCCAGGTCGTTTAAGGGGTTCCGAACATTTCCATCCGGCTTGCGCTGCCCTGCCAATTGTACTATTGGTTGAGCCATCCCCATATAGGGTCATAACTCCAATTTGCCCTGCTGTTGGTGCGCGGTTAATAACTTTTCGGAATCTTGCTGCTTTTGGGGATTGAGGAGAATATAAAATCTTTACGTCTGCCCCGCTAGGAAATGCTGCCCCTGAGAGATGCCCCAAGGCCGTTAGGTCACTTTGCCCAACTCCGCTGCCTTCTTCCAGCGATCGCGTAAACCAAGCGTAGTACATTGTAAATCCTAGGGAGACGGCGGTTAAAACGTCTCTAGGCTTGCCTCTGGTAGTAGCTGGCATAATCACCTCGTGAAAATCTACTTCTTCAGATTAATCCTTGGAGGGCTTGATAGCTATAAGTTTTAGGCAATAGAATGGCAATATAACACGTAGGTGTTGGATAAAGATTCTAGGCAACGAAGCGAGACAAGTCTAATGGAATTGATCGTCTATCCTTTACTGTGTCGAAAGTCAAAATTATGTCTAAAAAGACGGAAATGGAAATACGGCTCTGTGTATCACTACAATCCCAGACCCCATTTGGTGAAGCGACTGGCTTCCCTTTTGAACTGGGAAGAGTCGAAGGTTAAAGAGCAGATCCAGGCGGAACGTAGTTTTATCTCGCAAAATCCGCAATACTATCAACTTTGATCGCCTTAGCCATTGGGCCCGGGTGTCTTGAATAATTCTGTGAGGGTTTCTTCAAAATCGTCGGGCTTAGTATCTCCTGTTAGGTCAATCCAGCCTGAGTTTTTGCGTTTATAGATTCCCGATGGCTGAACTATGCCAGATTCTTCATTAAGTACCTTGACTTGATTGATGATCGTAAATTTAATCGGGTATATGCGAGTATCTTGTTTATACAAAGTATCCCATTTTTTCCTTACTCCTATCTTTTGTTCTTCCGTCACTGTGACGGTCAAAATTTCTGATTTAGAAAAGGAAACCAAGCTTTCTAAAAGTTCTGTTGCTTGCTGCTCAGAGTTTGCATATACGTCTAAAGTATGTCCAGTATCTAAAACGGCTTTCCCTCTAAATCTGCCCCACATATAGCCATTAGATCCGCCCAATGCTGTTTTTAAATTTGCCCAATCAATCTTAGCGCGATCCACATTAGGGATTGTTATTTGCTTGCGCTTTGCCCCTGTAAGGGTTTTTTCTTTGTCGCTTAATAAAATCCTCATTTGAATGGAAATGGGAGGGGTCTTAAGCGATTCCCGAAGGGGTTCACCCACCCATTGTCCTACATCTCTTCCTTGCATTAGTTGATACTCATTTTTTTGAGTAATCAAACTTTGCTTAATAAATTCCTCTGGGCCCGCGACAATAATTTTAGAGCTTGGATCATTTCTATTTAACAAAACTTCTACTACCCTTTCTTGTCCTAATTGCTGCCTTTTTGCTAGTTTTTGTTCCATTATAAAGTTATCAACACCACCAGCGACTACATAACCAGCATTAATACAAGATTCTCCTAAAGCATCTACAAATTCTTCTACAAATTCCTTTAAATTCCCCTCAGGTAACGATTCTATACTATCTTGAATAGCTCCGGCAATTGTCCAAGGCTTATTCCCCTTATTCCCCCAAGTCTTGGCTGCTTCTCTCACATTGGGAAAAGCCTTAAAAACTAAATCAATAGCCCCCCCTAACAAGGGGTCAGCATCGCCATTAGCAGCCCTTTTAATTAAAGCTCTTATTCCCATAAATAAATGAGCCGCCGCTTTGTTCATTTGTTGCCTGGCTCCCATCTGCAATAGTGCGCTTAATTCTCCTGTGATCTCGTCAAAAGCTTCCTCACTTACATCTTGTAAGACATGGAGCATCATCGCCTCATTGACCGTCCCAATGAGCAAGCTAGGCACTACTCCGCAAAGAAACCACCCCGCCGCAACTCCTAATGTTTCACCTAGTTGTCCATACCAGGAAAGCTCCGCCGCCGCGATCGCCTGCTCAAATTCCTCATCAGACGTTTGCCAGTTAAACGTGAACAGGAATTGCACTCCCCCCACAAACCAGCCAAAGATAGCCTGCCAATTTATACTATTTAACCAACTAAGCACCGGACGAACAATGGAGTTTTTGTAGTCTCCTAACGCAAACGAAACTGGATCCCAAAGATCTTCCTTATTAGAGGGCCCAATAATGCGAATACCCTTAGCTGCTTCAAGGGGGATATCAAGCCCGCCCTCTTTAAAGTATTTAGTTGTGATTATGCTACGAATAGCTTGAGCTTTTGAGCCAAAAATTACCTTTGCCATATTAATTAGTGAGGATACCAGTGTTTAGGTTTATCGTTAGCATCACCGTAAATTTTACGGCTGCCATTGTCATCAAGAATAGATTTTCCATCTGTCACCTTGGGTTGATTATCTTTGTCTTCATTCCAGTATTTTATATCGTCGTCAGTTGAAGTCGTATCTTCTGCAAATCCTTTTTCATATAAATCCTTCCAGTCTTCCCATGTTACCCCTGTTTTCACCTTAGGATTATTGGGGTCTGTAGCGTCTAGATATCCCATCTCTTGAGCCATTGTTCTCAGATGTCCCATATAGTTCTTAAAGTCTCTAAATCGCTCTTTGGATTTGGACATATTTGCATCTTTTGGCCCGCCTGTGAATTGTTGGTAATCTTTGGCTTGAATAATGGAACTTGCCCTGTCATACCAGAATAATTTAGCTGTTAGGGTTTGAGATTCTTTGCTAATGTCAAAAGCCGGACGCTTATATTTTACATTTTTACCGATCAAGAACTTTAATAGGTCTTTATTCTCTGGATCACTGGCTATCTCTGGATCAAAGGCAAGGGTGTAGTAGTCATCATGATAGGTAATTTTAAAGCCCAAATAATCTGTTATTGCATCTGTTAAATTATGGGTTTCAATTGAGCAGGTCGCCACCGAGCAAAGCTGTGAGGAAAGGCGGTTAAGTATCTCCTGTTGTAGGTTTTGAATGCCAGCCATATTCAATAATTGAATTTGAATCTCTCCTAAACATTCGGCAATATTAGGGAAGTTCATGTTTATATCTTCCATGGTTTTAATCTCAAAGAGTTCTTGAGGATCAACCGCCTTGTTATTGTCATTTTTCACAAAATTTAGTAGCCTCCCCCAATCTGCCCCTAGCCCTCCCTTTGGGGCAATTGATTGGGTCAGGAGATGCCCCTTTTTAATACTTATTTTAATTGGGAAAGCTCCAATCACTTCGCCTAAAACGGCTAAGGTTTCAGCCCCTAGTTCAGGCAAAGAATGAATTTGGTTTATCTTGATCAGCCCTGATTCTATTTCAGTGATTTCATTCTGCAAGGCTTCTATAGCTTGAGTTGCTAGTTTTTTCTCAAGGGCGGATTCCATGCTAGCCATAGACTCAGTTAAAATCTTAATTTCTTCAGTTAATACGGCTATTTCTTCCTCCTTAGTCCGATCTATCAGGGTTCTTGCAATAAATAGTTCGTCACCCACTCCCAAGCGTCTGCTCATTGCACCTTGAGAGGTGTTGACAATATCTAATTGTTTAATCTTGCGATCGCCGTAATATTCAAATAAATCCTTCAAAGCAGAAGCCGCGCCATCAAACGAGCTAGAAAACTGATCATTTGGAAGCCGATCAGAAATGTCCACCGTTCCACTAGGCACAATGTTGATAGTGGGCTTCTCCGCCCAGAGAACCCCCCTGACACCGCCATGTGAGGCATTAACCCTCGTACTTGCTAAATCAGCCGCCCGGTCTAAAATAGCCGCCGCCCCAAATTCCATTGCCATCGGGCCGGTAAAATCCCCAGGCGTTTGAGGGGTGAAATATACCTCGCACGGTGGTAATTGGCGTTTTTTAGTTCAGCCCCCCTAGCCCACCAAGTTTTGGGGGAACCGTTCTCTATTTATGGGTTTCAAAGT
>Ga0208854_1000157_pt1 | contig 15889 bp, 11 predicted proteins | sample LakMenEpi30Nov11_FD_150748 | JGI IMG/M metagenome (GOLD analysis project Ga0208854, IMG submission 150748) | Freshwater microbial communities from Lake Mendota, WI - 30NOV2011 deep hole epilimnion (SPAdes) | ecosystem: Environmental > Aquatic > Freshwater > Lake > Epilimnion/Euphotic zone ...
GTTTTTGAAGGATTGATGAGTGGCGACCTAGACTAAATCTCGGCTTTTATAACCAAGGGGGAATCGGTCTACCACTCTTCCTTTAAGATACAAGGGGGCGTGAAAAGGTTAAAACGAAAATCAAAAACTTATGTGTACACAGTAGCTTAAAAAGGGGGAGAAATTCACCAATACTTCCCAACTTCCTCCCAACCATTTTCTATTCACTATCAACTATTCATTATCAATTATCCACTATCAATTATCAATTATCAATTATCAATTATCAATTATCAATTATCAATTATCAATTATCATGGGTACTGTTTATCTCACACAAGAAGATGCTTTTCTGGGTAAAACTGACGAACGTTTAACCGTTAAAGCCGACAAAAAACAATTATTAGATGTTCCCCTAATCAAAGTAGATGGTATCGTTATTTTAGGACGAGCAACCGTTTCTCCAGCCATCATCACTGAATTATTAAACCGTCATATTCCCCTCAGTTTTTTAACCGCAACAGGGAAATATCTAGGCCGTTTGGAACCCGAACTAACTAAAAATATTTTCATTCGTAAAGCCCAATGGGCCGCCGCAGGTGAAACGCTCCAATCTATTCATATTGTGCAGGCTATCATTCGCGGTAAACTTAAAAATTATCGTAATGCTTTAATGCGCCGTCGTCGAGAATCCACTGATACTAATTTAGACAATGCCATTACTCAGATTGAACAGGCGATCGCTGCTTTACCAGTAACCCAAAATATTAATTCTGTACGCGGTTTTGAAGGGGCTGGTAGTGCCGCTTATTTTGGAGCTTTTAATCAGTTAATTATTAATCCTGAATTTAGCTTTAAAACCCGTAATCGTCGTCCGCCTAAAGACCCTATTAATTCCCTCTTAAGTTTAGGTTATGCTTTGCTACGTCACGACATTCAAAGTGCGGTTAATATTGTCGGTTTTGATCCCTATCTCGGTTATCTTCATTTTGAACATTATGGTCGTCCCTCTTTAGCTCTAGATTTAATGGAAGAATTTCGAGCTTTGGTGGTAGATGCAGTCGTTTTAAGTGCCATTAATCACAAACGTTTAACACCTGAACATTTTGAAAAGGAGCCATTAAGTGGGGCAGTTTCTTTAACCAAGGAAGGACTTAAAATTTTTCTACGTTTATACGAGGAAAAGAAACAATCAAAATTTAAGTATCCTGTCATTCAGCGACAATGTACCTATCAAGAGTCTTTTGAAATTCAAGCCCGATTATTGGCTAAGTTTTTAATGGCTGAAATGGAACAATATCCCCCTTTAATTCTAAAATAATTATGTTTGTTGTTGTTAGTTACGATATTTCAGAGGATAAACGGCGCACCAAGATTCATAAGATTTTAAAGCCCTATGGTCAATGGATGCAATTTAGTCTTTTTGAATGTGATTTATCCGAGAAAGATTATGCTAAACTGCGATCGCGTTTAAACAAGATTATTGATCACCAAACTGACAGTATTCGTTTCTATTTTCTCTGTGCCTGTTGTCAGGGTAAGGTGGAGCGGATTGGTGGTGAAACCGTTCGTGATGACACCATCTTCTTTGTAGAGTAGATCAAATGAATGGTTTATTTTGAAAATAGAGTACCAAAATGATTGCGCGGCGAGGTAGCTGTAAATTTGGGACGGTCTTGTCAAGCGGGCGAAAAGTACTGCTGGCCAAGAGTTTGCCTCACTTATCTGGAGGCAAGCCGTCGCGCATCTTACGGAATAAGGGTTTCAGCATTCTCGATGAATTTTTATCCCCTTCCTATGATAGACTCATGGTATCGCCGCGCGATCGAACCTTGAAAACCAAATACTACAAGGATTTCAGACGCGGGGCCTTTCAATTAACAATAAACCCTATGAGGGATTGAAACCCATTCATTAGGATCAAATTCTTCAGGTTCCTGAGCCTCTTTCAATTAACAATAAACCCTATGAGGGATTGAAACATCCTATCCGGCTTGAAAGCCTCGGGACTATCGTTCTTTCAATTAACAATAAACCCTATGAGGGATTGAAACAGAGGAACCTATACTAAAGCATGAAAGTCCTAACCCTTTCAATTAACAATAAACCCTATGAGGGATTGAAACCCCATACAATGCCAGAAGAACTGGGTTAAATAGCGCCTTTCAATTAACAATAAACCCTATGAGGGATTGAAACCAAAAGCACCACCAGCCAAAGCTAAAAACGCATAATCTTTCAATTAACAATAAACCCTATGAGGGATTGAAACCTAAATCGTTCATCCTATAGCGGTACAACGCTATCCTTTCAATTAACAATAAACCCTATGAGGGATTGAAACAACGATTTGTCTTCGCCGTGAATTGTCAGGATTGCAGTCTTTCAATTAACAATAAACCCTATGAGGGATTGAAACAGCCAAGGCATGGTACAAGTCACACTGCTAGCCGCAGCACTTTCAATTAACAATAAACCCTATGAGGGATTGAAACCTAAGTACACTTTCTTTGAAGTAGAGATGGAGCTATGCTTTCAATTAACAATAAACCCTATGAGGGATTGAAACGAAAAAACTCTACCCGATTTAACTGGCTCTAACGCTTTCAATTAACAATAAACCCTATGAGGGATTGAAACACATTATTTGACCACTTTCCGTTACCTTTTTTACGCTTTCAATTAACAATAAACCCTATGAGGGATTGAAACATTGAATTCTGTGCCAAAACATTTCCTGTTGGAATTCTTTCAATTAACAATACAATTAACAATAAACCCTATGAGGGATTGAAACTTGCTCCTCCATTTTTGTGCATATCAGCCATTTTCTCTTTCAATTAACAATAAACCCTATGAGGGATTGAAACCTCTTGTTTGTGCTACACGCGAAGAAGTAATGAACTTTCAATTAACAATAAACCCTATGAGGGATTGAAACTAATTTTTCCTCGACTCGTCAATCGTTAATTAATGAGCTTTCAATTAACAATAAACCCTATGAGGGATTGAAACTCAATGCAAGGCATTACTATTGAGCGGATCAGTAATACTTTCAATTAACAATAAACCCTATGAGGGATTGAAACCAAAGTTTTCATGTTCTTCGAGCAATATATCGTCCTCGCTTTCAATTAACAATAAACCCTATGAGGGATTGAAACGATAAGGCCAAATCTGGTATTGAGTCAGCAGTTAGCTTTCAATTAACAATAAACCCTATGAGGGATTGAAACTTGTTTTGTTCCCCCAGAAAATTACTAGGGGTTAACTTTCAATTAACAATAAACCCTATGAGGGATTGAAACCCAACATTTCAGGTGGTAAGCCTTTTAAACCGTTCTTTCAATTAACAATAAACCCTATGAGGGATTGAAACAACCCAAGGGCATTAAAAGCAAGGATCGCCGCACCGCTTTCAATTAACAATAAACCCTATGAGGGATTGAAACTAAACCTTTTAAAATTGCTCTTTTTCTCAAAAATCCTCAACGCATTATGGCTTTGATGATGATTATGGTTGTCTCTTTATTGGTTTATACTTTGGCACAACGTCGCCTACGACTGGCTTTGGCTGCTTCCCATCAGACCATTCCTAATCAAAAAGGCATACCTACCTCTACTCCCACTCTGCGTTGGGTTTTTCAGTCTTTTCTATTTATCCGTTGGTTAGAGATTGATGGTATTCAGGCTATCCGTTAATTTGACCTCTAACCACAAACATATTCTTTCTTTTCTTGGCTCTTCCTGTCAAAAATACTACTTTATCTCTTGAACTACCTGCGGAATGTGGGATTGATTGATTGAGAGATAGCTTTTAAGCTTAGACATTGTACACTTAGCTTTGTGAAACCTTTAGAGGGTGTGACATGGAATTGGAATATCCGGATGATCTAAGATACCTCGATAGCCACGAGTACGTGCGTCTTGAGGGAGAAATCGCCACCATTGGAGTTACGGCTTTTGCCCTGGATGAACTAGGAGACATCGTTTTCCTAGAACTGCCGGAAGTGGGAGATGCCATTGAGTCAGGAGTCTCTTTTGGGAATATTGAGTCAACCAAAGCGACTAGTGAGCTTATTGCTCCTGTTACAGGTACCGTCATTGAAAGCAATATGTTGATGGTTGAGTCTCCTGAAGTCATTGCGGATGATCCCTATGGTGAAGGGTGGTTTATTAAAGTTCGGGTAGGTAATCCCGATGAGGCCTTAGTAGATACGATATCTGCCGAGGAATATCTTGCCCTGGTGACAGGGGAAACATGAGCCAATGGTTAGGGCTGGGCTGTTATGCAATCCGTTGACTTTACAACCCTAGTGGCGGTTTGCTTGGAACTGCGACATCAATGGCTCCCCGCCCGTATTGAGCAGGTTTATCAACGCGATCGCCATACGCTTTCCCTAGCCCTTAGAACCTTAGAAGGACGGGGCTGGTTAACTCTCTCCTGGCATCCCCAGGCAGCCCGGATTGGGATGGAGGACGATCCCCCTCGTACTCCTGATACCTTTACCTTTAGCGATCAACTTCGGCATCAATTAAAGGGTTATGCTCTCACTGCCATCGACCTAATTGCCCCCTGGGAAAGGGTTCTGGATCTCCAGATTGCTCAACGTCCAGGGGAATCTCCCGCTTGGCATTTGTATGTAGAGATCATGGGCAAGTACAGCAATGTCATTTTGACCGATGCCCAGCAACAAATTATTACCGTCGCGCACCAAGTTAACGCCAATCAATCCCGTATTCGCACCGTTCAGACGGGCCAACCTTACCAAATTCCCCCCGCTTTATTGGCAACTGCTCCCAGCCAGATTGAACCCTATCAACGTTGGCAGGAAAGGCTGAGTCTTATTCCTGGCCCGATTCAACAACAGTGGGTCAAAAATTATCGAGGTTTAAGTCCTCTGGTGGCTCGGACGCTGATTGAGTCGGTAGGAATTGATCCTCAACAGTCCACCGCTAGTTTAGAGAATTCTCAGTGGCAAGCTTTATTTATTACCTGGCAAAATTGGCTAGAAATCCTAGAAAAAGGAACTTTTCAGTCCGCCTGGACAAGTACGGGTTATACGGTTCTAGGACAACTGGGTCAAACTGGCCAAACGGATAAAATCATTGCACCCGATGTCCAAACCCTGATTTATCACTATTACCGCGATCGCCTGAGTCTGGAGAATTTTGATCACCTTCGTCACCAACTGTTACAAAAAATTCGTTCTCTTTTAACGAAACTGCAACTTAAAGCCCAAACTTTCCGCGATCGCCTCCAACAATCGGCCCAATCTGACCAATATCGTCAACAGGCAGATTTACTGATGGCTAACTTGCAACAGTGGCAAGTCGGTATGAACAGTATTACCCTCACTGATTTTGATACTGGTGATCCTGTTACGATTCCCTTGCAGCCGGATAAAAACGCGATTCAAAACGCTCAATGGCTCTATAAACAACAGCAAAAGTTAAAACGGGCGCGATCGGCGGTACTGCCCCTGTTGGCCGCTGTTCAGACAGAATTAGCCTATTTAGAACAGGTAGAAGCCAGTTTGCAACAATTAGAGCGTTATACTTGTCCCGAAGATCAACAAGCCTTAGAGGAAGTTCGGGAGGAATTGAGCGAACAAAACTACCTCGATTATCCCTATCCCCGTCATCGCTCTAAAACCGTTGATTTTCAACCCTATTGCCAACGCAGTCCCTCTGGTTTTGAAATCTGGATTGGCCGCAACAACCGTCAAAATGATCATCTGACTTTCCGTATTGCTGGCGATTATGACCTCTGGTTCCACAGCCAGGAAATTGCCGGTAGTCATGTTTTATTGCGTCTCACTCCAGGCGCGATCGCCGATGAAAAAGACTTACAATCTGCGGCTGATTGGGCGGCCTATTACAGTAGAGCTAGGCAGAGTGATCAAGTTCCTGTCGTCTATACGAAGCCCAAATTTGTTTATAAGCCTAAGGGAGCCAAGCCTGGTATGGTCATCTACAAGCAGGAAATCGTTCTCTGGGGAAAACCTCCCAACATACCATCATACCTAAAAAATCTGGGTTAAGGAAAAAAATTTATTTTTTGTTACAAAAGATCCGTGTTATAGGTTACAATTTCTGATAGAGAAATCGAAGCGAGTTGGGAAGACGCAGCCCAGATTTTCTCCACCCAACAACAACAACATTGGCAATGGCTGGCGGCGCGATCGTTAGCCATTTGTTTTATCTTGCTTGCAACCAAGCATTTGTATCTTTTTCTGGTGTCACGGAAGGATATTTTGATGAAATCACAAGGTTTTAGCCAACGAGAGATCGAGATTTGAACCCAGTTTGACACAAGAGAGATAAGCTAAACCATGATCGCCCCAGCATTATGTCTAGATCACTTGAATTTGTTCGAGATGATTAATTAACACATCAGCCTGCTCAAGAAAGGGATGAAAAACATTTCCCCAGGAGATCGCGATCGCCCCTGCGGCTCCTGCGGCCTTAGCCATCGTAATATCACCCTGAGAATCGCCAACCATCAAAGCGGTATTAGCTGTCACCCCTAACAAATCACAGGCTTGGTAGAAAAAGCGGGGGTCGGGTTTACCAAAGCCCTGATCAGCCCCTAAACCCACAGAAATATGGTCAGCTAACTGGTGATCACGAACAAAACGTTCAATACTGGCAGTCCGTGCCGCCGAAAGAATGGCTAACTTTAGGCCCGCAGCCGAGAGAGATTTAATGACCGACCCACTACCGGCAAAGATGGGAGAAGTCTGGGCATCGGGTTGACAATAGCGATCAGCTTCCTCAAAGCAGGCACGCGCGATCCCCAAAGAGGCAAACCAAGGTCGGCCCGTTTCCGCAATATAGGCCGCCGCCGCAATTTCATTTTCAGAACGACTACCCACAGCCATTAAACCTGTGGGATCAAGTTGTTGATTGCGAAGACCAAATGCTTCAAGGAGCGGTTCGCCAACGCCTGGAATTTGAGCATCAATTAAGCGAGTCCGCCTAACGGTTAGTTCTCGTAGATAGGCGTGAGAATCCTCTAGAGTGCCGTCTTTATCAAAAATAATGGCTTCAATGCCCTCAAAACGGCGATCGCCGCAACGAATCGTGACCACAATTAAGCCCCCCGCACCTGTTGCACAAAGTTAGCCAAAATCTGTAGGCCCTTATCGGCGGACTTTTCTGGGTGGAATTGCACAGCCATTAAATTATCTTGGGCGATCGCGGCGGTGACAGTTTGTTGTCCATGGGTAACAGTAGCTGCCTGGACACTGGGATCAGTGGGTTCCACAAAATAGGAATGCACAAAATAAACGTAGGGATCTGTTCCCAAACCTTGCCAAAGAAAATGATCCGCTTGGGTTAACGTTAAATTATTCCAGCCCATGTGGGGAATGGTGAGTCCTGGTTCGGACTGAAAACGTTTAACTTGACCTGGAATAATCCCTAACCCTGGTTCCGTTCCTTCTTCAGACGCATCAAATAACACTTGCAATCCTAGACAAATGCCTAAAAAGGGTTTTCCTGAAGCGATCGCCTCCTTAATCGGCCCGACCAAATGGCGATCGCGTAACTGCCGTACAGCCGGATCAAAGGAACCAACCCCTGGTAAAACAATCCCATCAGCCGCTTCCAGTTCTTGGGGAGAATGGGTAATTTGGGGATTGCCGCCCGCTTTTTCTAGCCCTTTGCAAGCAGAGTGCAGGTTCCCCATGTCGTAGTCAATGACCGCAATAAAGCCCATAGCAGACCGTCAGAAAAAACTCTTTTATTGTAGAGGATCGGGCCGCTAAGCATCGGTAAGATTTACTTCGATCCCCAGAGGCTAATCATGCGGGGCAGACAGAGACAGACGACAGCGTTAAATACCAACATCATTACTAGGGTTAATTCTGTAGTTTCCATGATTTTATCCTTCTTAATATCTCCAATCTTCATTATCAGAGCATTTTCAGAAATATAGAAACCCCTGATTGGTTGGTTTTTCTTTTCGGAATGATAAGTTTTTCTTAAATGTTTTCTTAAAAACGTTTACGACAAGCTTCCCTGGGTTTGGAACTGACTCTGGGAGAGAGATAAAATCGGCTCGTTGACAAAGAATGTTTTCGCCATTTTTACGCCAATATCGTTCACCTGCCCTTGAATTTGGTCAAGAAACTCGTGCAATCCGGTCTCAATAATATCTTCAATGGTAATGTAGCTAAATTCGCCACAAAGCTTGCCCAGGGAACGTTCTGCCAGATTTTGCCAGGTTCCTAAAGAGGTTCCCGTAATACTATGCAGCGATCGCTGTAGTTCGCATAGACAAAAATGAATAGAGCGAGGAAACTCCCGATTTAAGATTAAAAATTCTGCTACATTACTGGGGGTAATTCGTCGTTGACTTTTGCGATACATTTCATAGGCACTGGCTGATTTAAGCAGGGCGATCCATTCAATTTGATCCAAAGGGGTTCCCACCCATTCCACCGATGGCAATAAATAATAATATTTAACATCTAAAATACGTGCAGTTTTATCAGCCCTTTCCTGCAAACGTCCCATTTGTCCAAAATGCCAACCCTCATTATGGGTCATCGTGGCATCCATAATACCGGCAAAACGATGACTCGATAACTTCACCTGGGCAAAGAAATTAGGAATATTTTGGGGTGGATTTTCCGAAGCTTCCTTAACCATTAAATAAAAAAGATTAACCTCTTCCCACATTTCCGAAGAAATAATTTCCCGAATCGAGCGAGCATTTTCTCTGGCCATATAGAGACAAGACAACACAGAATTAGAATAATTTTGATCAAAGGTTAAAAACTGGATGACATTATTAGCCGTTGTCTCGCCATAACGCTGTTGAAAAAAGCTGAGATCCCCTGTCGTGACGACCAAAGGCTCCCATTGCTGCGTCATACCACTGGGAAGATCTAACATTAAATTGAGATTAACATCGACAAAACGAGCAATATTTTCTGCCCGTTCAATATAGCGATTTAACCAATAAACTGAATCAGCAACACGACTGAGCATAGTAGTTTGTTGTTTAGTTTGAAAACCTTGTGTAGGGGCGAATGGCATTCGCCCTTGAACGACATTAGGATAAATTCATCACCCCAATTATCAGAGAGCCGAGCAATTTAAGAATAATTTACTCAGATTAACTTAAAACCCAGGTATCCTTACTGCCGCCCCCTTGAGATGAATTAACCACCAAAGAACCTTTGCGTAAAGCCACGCGGGTTAATCCCCCTGGATGCACATAAATTTCATCGCCTCGATTAAGAACGTAGGGACGTAGATCCACATGACGACCTTCGATCGCGCCATCGACTAAGGTGGGAACACGGGATAAACTTAACACTGGTTGGGCAATATAGTTGCGAGGATTGCTGCGAATTTTATCAGCAAATTGCGATCGCTCTTCCTGGGTAGAAGACGGCCCCATGAGCATTCCGTATCCTCCCGCTTCATTAGCCGCTTTTACCACCAATTCGGAAAGATGCTCTAGTACATATTGACGATCCTGCTCTCGCCAACAAAGATAGGTCGGCACATTAGCCAGTAACGGTTCCTCGTCCAAATAGTAACGAATCATCTCTGGTACATAGGCATAGATGACCTTATCATCGGCAACTCCCGTACCAGGTGCGTTAGCCAGGGCCACTTTCCCCTGTCGATAAACCTCCATTAAACCTGGCACGCCGAGAAAAGAATCGGGACGAAACACCTGGGGATCGAGAAAATCATCATCTAGGCGACGATAAACCACATCCACTCGTTGCAGTCCCTTGGTGGTTCGCATTTTTAAATAACCATCCTCCACCAACAGATCTCTACCTTCCACCAATTCCACACCCATCTGTTGTGCTAAAAAGGAATGCTCAAAATAGGCCGAGTTATAAATGCCTGGCGTTAAAACCACTACGGTGGGATTGGGTAATTGGGGAGGAGCGAGATTCAATAACGTTTCTAGTAAGTGACTGGGATAATCATCAACCGGCTGAATGGCCATGGTCTGAAAGATTTCAGGGAAGGTGCTTTTCATCACCCGCCGATTTTCCAGAACATAGGAAATACCAGAGGGAACCCGCAAATTATCCTCTAGGACAAACCAGCGACCATCTTTATCTCTAACGAGATCGGTTCCCGTGATATGACACCAAACCCCTGCCGGTGGCTGAATCCCCATGCAAGGTTTGAGGAAACCACTGGCAGACTCAATAATATCGATGGGAATTTTACCATCTTGAATAATTTGTTGTTGGCCGTAAATATCGTTGAGAAAATAATTTAAGGCCCTAATCCGTTGTTTGAGGGCCGTTTCTAGCCACTGCCACTCGCTGGCATCAATAATACGGGGGATAATGTCAAAGGGAAATATCCGTTCCACCCCTTGCTGGTCACTATAAACCCGAAAGGTAACACCAAGGTTAAAGAGTGCTAACTGAGCCGTTTCATGGTGTTGCTGTAGTTCCCGTTCTGGTAGTTGCTGCATCCATTCAATCAGGGAAGCGGCATGGGGGCGAGGCTGTCCAGAAGCCAGAAAAAGTTCATCATAGAACGATTCGGGGTTGTAGTGATCCAGAGGCATGGTTGACTATCCTCAAATCTAAGCTAGGGCGGTTTTGGATATTGTTATCACGATCAAGGCAATTGACGCGATCGTTTGTAGCTGAGGCAACAATTTAAGGCAATCTTAAGATGGGTCAATCAGGAAGATCGTCTAGATTGTTCACAGATCCCAAGAGCGATTTTAACGGTAGGTCAAGAACCCCAGCAATTTGTTCACCGCTTAGGCCAACTTGCTGTAGTCGAGAACTGATTGAGAGTTTGGTTTGCATTTGTACGGATTCAATCGTTTTTTCAATGATGACCACTATATCTTCATCCATCAGAATGGAATGACAAAGATTGCTTTTTTCCATGTGTCGCTGGATAGTAGTTTTTAAATTAGTTTTATTAATTCTTTCACCGAATGTTTTTGTCAGCAGTTGCCAAAGCTCAGAGGCCTTATCGTTTATATTTCCTTTGGTGCAATTCGCTCTTTTCGCAATATCAGAATACTTGTCACCATTCAATACACCTTCAAGAATCGTAAATTGCAAATCGTTAAAGTGCTTACCCGTTTTTTTGTAGGTTATTTGATCTAAATGGTTGATAATTTGCTGATTATTCATGACTAATTTTTTTTGCAATTTTTACAAGGTTTATTAAAGTTTGTTGATACTATTTTTGAGATTTTGAAATTTTAAATAAATAATGTAAACTTATTTTTTAGCAAAAAATGTTAGCACTTTTATCGAAAGTAATACTGCCAACAACAAGATAACAGAAAGTTCTGTCTATTTTGGTCGGAACAAAACCGCTCTTAAGTACCGATACTCCAAAGTATATCCATTTTCCGTATTTTTTTATAGTACCAATGCTCCAAAGTGTACCCATTTTCCGTATTTTTTCTATCACCCCTCTGACTTTTTTTGGGCAATCCTTTGTCAGTAAAGGCTTGAGTAACATAATGTAAGTAAACTACTTGAGTGAGAAAGGGGACTTAGGTAGCTTGTAAGGCTTACTGGATAAGCTTTCTAGATTATTTTAAACATTCTTTACTTTTCTTAACAATATTGCCTACTTTTGCCTATGTTTGCCTACTTGCTCTTTTTGAAAAGTTAGTATAACTTGTGATCAAGTTTTATTTTGTTGCTTGAGATGGCTGAAGCTTAATTGATCTTTGCTGTTTTTAGCTGCTTTTTACTCTCACTATTGTTATCAATGGGTAGGTTTTACGGTGCTTCTCAATTCTGTTTATGCGTTACAGTTGCAGTCGGCTATTACTAGCGTTTTGGATGTTTTAAATGGGTTTGCGGCTGATCCGTTATTTGCGGAGCAGTTTGAGTTGGTTTTTGGTAAGTCTATTTCATCGTCGGCTTTTCGGGCGGCGTTGGCGAGTTTACCGCAGTTTGAGGTGCGGTCTGATCAGGATTTGGCGGGGGCGTTGGGGGCATTTTCGGCCCAAACGGGAAAGATTTATCTGACGGAGAGTTTGGTTAAGGGCGATCCTGGCCAACTAAATGCGGTTCTGCTTGAGGAAATCGGGCATTATCTGGATTTTTATTTTAATGGTGCGATCGATAGTGCGGGCGATGAGGGCGATATTTTTTCACGTCTTGTACGAGGAAACAGTATCGATGCGGTTACTTTGCAGGCTTTGAAAGCTGAGAATGATTGGGCGACGGTGACGATTGATGGCCAAGACGTGGCGATCGAGCAGTCTGTGCTGCCTACAGTTGCTGAACTCGCCAGTTCTCTCAGCTTCTTAAGTTCTACTGGTAATCCATATTACAGCCTGCTTAACTATCAAAATGTACAAACAATAAACTCTGGCATATTCCGTGCGCGGTTCAAAAATGGAAATCCGCTTTATACCCCTCTTACATCTCCACCAATTTCAGTCACTCCATTTGACTCTACCGTAAAGGGACTGCTTATTCATACTGCTGCTGTTGCTCCTTTTCCGTCAACAGCTACTCCTACTCCATGGGGAGCACCTGGTAATTTCATTAATCTAGGTGAAGCATATACCTTAACATCTTCTGTAAGCAGTCTAACTAGCAAATATTTGTTTGCAGAAGATACGCTGACTCCAGCATCTACAGCTACAGGAGTAAATGTAGGAAAAATTTCTCATTCTAGTGGTAGTACCAAAATCACTCTGGTTTGGACAGGAACTCCTAGTACTTCTGATGTAGATCCTTTATTAACTCTCTCGATAGTGCCTTCAGTTGGGCCAAGTATTAGTGTCTTCACCCCTGGTATTATTCCATTTACAGGAACAGATACTGTTACAGGCTGGGTTGGTGAGCAGCTTACGGGTGCAGGTGCATTTGAATACGTTACCCAGATTGAGATTCCTGCCGCTTACACTCCATTTGCAAACAGTTACAATGTCTTTGTAGGTGGTTCACTGCCTACTGGTATTGCTGCTCAAGATTTTTCAATCTTTTTCACCTCTCAACCCGTATTTGGACAGGGTCATGGTTGGGGAGATGTCCATCTTACACCTTTTGATCGAAATTATTGGTATGACTTTCAAGCGGTTGGTGAGTTTATTCTTGTCAAATCGCTTACTGATGACTTCCAAGTTCAAACTCGTCAGAAACCTTGGGGAAATGGAACCAGTACAATAGCCACAGTAAACACAGCCTTTGCAACACTGATTGGTGGTTACGATGTTGTGTACAACCTAGAAGCTAGTGTTGGCCAAGAACTCACTATTGACGGAAGTATTTATAATTTGGCGAATTATGACACTCTCGACCTTGGCGGCAATACAATTTACCGTCAAGGAAATGTCTATACGTTCACTTATGCTGGGCCAGATGCACAGATTGGAACTTCCGATGATGACACAGTTACTGTCACAGATGTGTATAATCCTAACGGCGATTGGCTTACGGTTAATGTTGATCTAGCTGATTATCGTTCTACTCTGGTTCAAGGACTTTTAGGCAATGCCGATGGTGATAGCTCTAATGATTTTGCTCTCCGCAATGGTACTCAATTAGTCGCTAATCCAACTCCTTACGAGATCCACACAACCTATGCAGATAGTTGGCGTATTGATAAAGCAGAATCTCTTTTCGGGACTCCCACATTTGCCGATAAAAGTTTTCCCAAAAATTTCACGTCTTTGCCAGATTTAGCTAAAGTAAACCCAGTATTTGCAGGAACGGCTTTTGATGTGGCTCGAAAAGCAGGTGTTGTTGAAGGGCAATTTTTAGATGCTCTAGTTCAGGACGCGCTTGTGGTAGCAGTTGAAAAACCTAACTTGGCAGACGAGTCATTGAATCAACTTGTTGCTTCAACAAAGCAGTTTCAAAACCTCGTACTTCAAAATGGAGACATTCAAATTCCACTTGGAAGTATCCAAGGCAGTAAATGGAACGACGCTAATGGTAACGGCATCTGGGATACGGGTGAAAAAGCCTTAGCAGGTTGGACAATTTATATTGATAGCGTCACCAACGGTCAATTAGATCCTTGGGAACTCTCCACAGTCACTAACGCGGATGGTAAATACTCCTTCACCAACTTAGGACCTGGAAACTACCCAATCCGAGAAGTAAATCAAACAGGCTGGGTACAAACTTCTCCAACCACTCCCTATGCTGTTAACTTAGCCGCAGGGCAAAATTTAACTGACATCAACTTTGGTAACGTGCCTCTCCCCACTATTCCCACTATTACCTTAGCCGTATCACCGAGTACTGTTACCGAAGACGGCACAACCAATCTGGTCTATACCTTCACCCGTACTGGCCCCACCACTTCTACCCTAACCGTCAAATATTTCATCAATGGCACAGCCGATGCGACCGACTACACTGGCGCAACTCCTGGTACTGGAAAAACGATCACCTTTGCCGCTAACTCAGCCACAGCCACCCTCACCATCGATCCCACAGCCGATACTACCATCGAAAATAACGAAACCGTAGCCCTTACCCTAGCCACAGGAACAGGCTATACCATCGGCACAACCACCGCCGTCACAGGAACCATCACCAACGATGACCTACCCAGTATTAATCTGAGTCCTAATGGTCAAACCGTTGTCGAGGGCTTAACCAGTCCCCAAAACCTGAGTTATACCGTTAGCTTATCTGGCAGTAGCACTCAAACCATTACCGTTCAGTACAGCACTGCCAACGGAACCGCTTTAGCTGGCTCAGACTATACTGCTACGTCAGGAACCCTCACCTTTACCCCTGGTGTCACCAGTCAAACCATTTCCATTCCCATTCTCAATGATTCCGTTAATGAAGCCAATGAAACCTTTACGCTTAAATTAACGAGTCCTACTAATGCAATCTTAGGGGGAACAGCAACGGTAACAACCACCATTACTGATACTCTTTCCGCTTCGACTACCACGACCCTACCCGCTAATGTTGAAAATTTAACTCTCACTGGCTCTAGTGTCATCAATGGCACAGGCAATGCTGGCAATAACATCCTCACAGGCAATACTGCCAACAATACTCTCAATGGTGGTGATGGCAATGACACCCTCAATGGTGGTACGGGAGTTGACACTCTAATCGGTGGTCTTGGCAATGATATTTACCAAGTTGATAGCACCACCGATATCATTACTGAAAATGCCAGTGCAGGAACCGACACGATTCAATCCTCTGTCACCTTTACCCTTGCCGCTTTCCCTAATATTGAAAACCTGACCTTAACCGGTTCTAGTGCTATTAACGGGACAGGCAATGCTGCTAACAATACTTTAACAGGTAATACTGCCAATAACACCCTCAATGGTGGCGATGGTAACGACACCCTCAATGGCGGTGCAGGCAATGATAGCTTGATTGGCGGTAATGGCAACGATTTTGCTTACTATTACAGTTCAACTGCCAGCGTTACTGTCAATTTAGCAACCGGAACCGCCAGCGATGGTTTAGGCGGAACCGATACTCTTTCTCAAATCGAAAATGTCCAAGGTTCCAATACCGCAGGCGATAATCTCACTGGCAATACCGGCGTTAATGTTCTCTATGGTTATGGCGGTGCAGATATCCTGACGGGGGGAGGCGGCAATGATCTGCTCTATCTCGGTAGTGATACGGTTACTGATACCGTTAACTATGCCAGTGGCGATGGGGTTGATACGGTTTATAACTTTGTGCGTGGAGTCGGGGGAGATATTCTCAAATTCACTGGCATAACCGCGATTGATGTACAGGTTTCTGGCACTAATACCCTGTTTAAAGTGGGTGATGGCGTAACAGGCAACTCCGGCTTTGGTTCAGGAACTTTACTATTAACCACACTATCAACCACCACTGCTACAACAGGTTTTGTCGCTGCTGATGTCAATGTCAATCTCTTGGGAGCAACCTTTGCTTTTAGTTAACCCGAAATAGGGGGCGATCGC
>Ga0208854_1000162_pt1 | contig 15791 bp, 16 predicted proteins | sample LakMenEpi30Nov11_FD_150748 | JGI IMG/M metagenome (GOLD analysis project Ga0208854, IMG submission 150748) | Freshwater microbial communities from Lake Mendota, WI - 30NOV2011 deep hole epilimnion (SPAdes) | ecosystem: Environmental > Aquatic > Freshwater > Lake > Epilimnion/Euphotic zone ...
TAGGCTGGATAAGGGTTTCCGAGATCATGATTGATTTTTTATGAAACGCTGAAAGTCTTATCAGATAAGGAGTCTAGAATTTAGATGCGTTTGCCCTGAGTCTGGGATAATGGGGGAAGATTAACAGTTTATTTAGCGATCGCCGGAGAGATTACCCATGCTAACGCCCATCGATACCCTCAATTTATTGAACAATCGTCCTGAACAACAAGTCAAAGCGGGAGAGGTTATTTTTCAAGTGGGAGAGTCAGGAGACGTTATGTATGGGTTAGTGCAAGGAACAGTAGAAGTTTATCTCGACAATAAACTGATTGAAACGCTCGAACAAGGTGATGTATTTGGGGAAGGGGCATTGCTTCATCCTGATCACCAACGAGTTTCTAACGCGATCGCCAAAACTGATTGTACTCTGGTCACAGCAGATCGGGAGCACTTTATGTTTGCAGTTCAACAAACCCCTATGTTTGCCTTGGAAGTGTTAAAAAGCTACTCAGATCGTTTTCGACGGGTCAAGGCACGTTTACAGGCTTTACTGTAGAGGCAAGTTAATATCTAAAGGAGAAACATTCTCGACTTTAGCAAGCATTTCTAAACTATCATTACGAGATTTCTAGACTATCATTATGAGCATGATCCCCCAATTTTAAAGCCGCATCATCCTGGGAATGGGCACGCACATTGTCGATCGTTGCTTTTAGAACACTAGCTAAGGGAACAGCAATTAATAAGCCTAAAACTCCCCCTAATTTTCCCCCTACAAATAGAGCAACAATGATCCAAACGGGATTTAATCCTGTCATATCGCCCATTAAACGAGGAGAGATAATGTTGTCATTAATTTGACCAACAATAACGGCTGCAATGAGAATATTAAATCCGAGCCAAAAATCCTGCAACATCAGCAATAAACTAATGGTGACAATGCTAAGTCCACTGGCATAGGGAATGAGAGTCGTTAAGCCAATGGTTACGGCAAATAAAATAGCATAGGGAACCTGTAAGATTGTAAAAACGAGCATTTGGGCAAAACTGAGGATGCCTGCTAACATTGCCTGGGTTGCAAAGTAACGTTCAAAGGTTTCTCGAATTGGTTCCTTTAATTTTTCTGGCCAGGGAGAGGGCAACCAACTAAATATTCCGTCCCAAACTTTTTCCCCCGTAATTACCAGAAAGATGGTTAATACAATTAATATCAGTCCATTAAAAATGGTGCTGATCGTAATACCCACAAAGCTAAAAACTTGATTGCCAAGAGAATTTAAGATACCAGTAATTTTCTGGATGGTTTCACCTACGATTTGACTGATATCAATATCTAGGGCTACTTTGTGTGAGATCGCCCAGGCTTGCAGACTATTTAATTGCTCATTACCTGATTTAATCCACTGGGGTAAATTAATCAACAATTCACTCAACTGATTAATAATGAGGGGAATCAACACTAACAGAGCCATCCCCAATAAAATTAAGGCGATCGCCAACACCAGAAAAATAGCCCAGCCCCGTTGCAGACCTCGTACTGTCAGAAGACGAACTGGTAAATCTAGCAAAAAAGCCAGAAGGGCTGCTGCCAGAAAAAGACTAGATAGGGGTTGAAAATAGTCTAAAAGGACAAATATTAGCCAACTATTGAGAAAAGCCAGGGGAAATAATAAGCTAATTCGTAGCCAGGGAGGCAGTTTTTGAAAGTTTTCCAGTACAGTCATGAATAAGAAAGGGAAAAGTACCTATTGTTTATTAGTAACATGGGATAGGCTTCTCCTGATGGGGGGTCGATGACGGGATTCGTCTTCCATCAGACTGCCATAGCTAACAATATATTGCTTTTGCTCAGGAGCGATCGCTGGACGAAAATTTTGGGTAATCGTTTCAACTGCTTGACTCCAGACGGGAGAGGCCGGAAGCATCCCTAGACTCATTAACAGTCTTAAAGACCATCTTTGGAGACACCATAAAAAGTTAATATATTTTAGAGAAAACATTGCTTTTATATTCATTTTGCCATTTATAATAGCATAATAAGCGATCGCCGAAATTCACTTTAAAAAATAAATTCAAGCTAACATTTAGGTGTTCATTTTAGATCAAGATACATTTTGTCGGTTGTTTCCGTCGTTAAGAAACAGGGAATTTTCAAAGATCTTAAATTTTTATGAACAAGACTTTTGCCCTGCCATCCCTTGCGCTATGGTTGAAGACGGTAAAATATCGCAGTCTGCAATTAGCTTCCTAATATGTCATCTTTACATCATCAAATCGTTGTTGTGGGAGGCGGAACCGCCGGAATCACCGTAACGGCCCAACTTCTTAAAAAAAATAGTCAATTAGATATTGCGATTATTGAACCTTGCGATAAACACTACTACCAACCCGCTTGGACATTAGTGGGTGGTGGTGTTTACAGAATGGAAGATACCATCAAGGCAGAAAAAGATTGTATTCCAGCCCCTGCTCAATGGATAAAAGCCGCCGTTACGACCCTAGATCCAGGCTTTAACAAAGTGGTTACTCAAGACGGTCGGACAATCTCCTATGACTATTTAATCATTTGCCCTGGCATTCAAATTGACTGGCATCTGATTCCGGGTTTACAGGAATCCTTGGGGAAAAAAGGTGTCACCAGTAACTATGACCGTCGCTATGCTCCCTACACCTGGGATTTAATTCGCAATTTTAAAGGGGGGAATGCCATTTTTACCTTCCCAGCTACTCCCATTAAATGTGCAGGTGCGCCGCAAAAAATTATGTATTTAGCGGATGAAACCTTTCGCAAAAATGGGGTCAGAAATCAAACTCAGATTATCTATGGAGTTGCGGTTGCTAAAATCTTTGGGATTCCAGGTTATTGTGAGGCGTTGGAGAAAATTGCGGCTCGAAAAGAAATTGACGTTAAATACAAACATAATCTCAAGGCGATTAATAGCGATCGCCAGGAAGCCATTTTCGATGTAACCACGGATCAAGGGACTCAAGAAGTCAGCTTGCACTACGATTTGTTGCACGTAGCACCGCCGATGAGTGCGCCAGATTTTATCAAAAATAGTGCTGTCTCCGTTCAAGAGGGGCCAGGCAAGGGCTGGGTGGATGTGAATAAGTTAACGCTGCAACACAATGTCTATCCCAATATTTTCAGTTTAGGGGATGCCTCTTCCTTGCCAACCTCTCGTACTGCTGCGGCTATTCGCAAACAGGCCCCCGTCGTAGCCGAAAACCTACTCGCTCTCATTGCCTCTAAATCTCTAGCTGGAAACTATGGCGGTTACACCTGTTGTCCTCTGATCACCGGTTATGGAAAAACGATCATGGCGGAATTTGACTATGAAAGTAAACCCAAATCGAGTTTTCCCTTTGATCCCACCCAGGAACGATGGAGTATGTGGATGGTTAAACGCTATGTTTTGCCCTGGCTTTACTGGAATCGGATGTTAAAAGGAGAATCCTTCGAGCCGGATAAATGGAAACCCTTACTCGGTAAAACAGACTAAATCTCAGTCTTTCAAGATTGAGACGATCAAAGCGTAAAATACAATCAGCTATCTAGAATCTATCCAGACAAGATCTAACTCTTCATCGTTCCCCATCGCAACTGTGACCACAACACCTCTAGCTCCTAACCCTGTTACGACCCAATATCCCGATGCCCTAGGCCGCTTTGGCCAATATGGTGGCAAATATGTCCCTGAAACCTTGATGCCAGCTCTCTTTGAGCTAGAAACCGCTTACAAAAACTATAAAGACGATCCCGAATTTAAAGCCGAATTAGATCAACTCCTCAAGGATTATGTGGGTCGTCCAAGCCCTCTCTACTTTGCCGAACGTTTAACCACCCACTATGCTAAAGCAGACGGGACAGGCCCCCAAATCTATCTCAAACGGGAAGATCTCAACCATACCGGCGCGCACAAAATTAATAATGCCCTGGGTCAAGTTCTCCTCGCTAAACGCATGGGCAAAAAACGCATTATTGCTGAGACAGGGGCAGGCCAGCATGGTGTGGCAACGGCCACCGTCTGTGCTCGTTTTGGCTTGGAATGTATTATTTACATGGGCGTTCAGGATATGGAACGTCAAAAGCTGAATGTCTTCCGCATGAATTTGTTAGGGGCGCGGGTTCAACCTGTCGAAGCTGGTACAGGAACCCTCAAAGATGCCACCTCAGAGGCGATCCGCGATTGGGTGACCAATGTGGAGACTACCCACTATATTCTTGGTTCTGTGGCTGGCCCCCATCCTTATCCGATGATGGTACGCGACTTCCATCACATTATTGGGCAGGAAACCCGTGCTCAATGTCTGGAAAAATGGGGCGGATTACCGGATATTTTGTTGGCCTGTGTGGGTGGTGGTTCCAATGCTATGGGCTTGTTCTATGAATTTCTGCCGGACACCTCGGTGCGTTTAATCGGAGTAGAAGCCGCCGGAGAAAGTATTGCCTCTGGGAAACACGCCGCCACTCTTACCAAAGGTCGTCCTGGGGTGTTACATGGAGCCATGAGTTATCTATTACAGGACACAGAAGGTCAGGTGATTGAGGCCCATTCGATCAGTGCCGGTCTAGATTATCCAGGGGTTGGGCCAGAGCATAGTTACCTCAAAGATGCCGGTCGGGCTGAGTATTACAGTGTCACTGATCAAGAGGCGATCGCGGCCTTGCAACATTTGTGTCAATTAGAAGGCATTATTCCGGCCCTAGAAACTTCCCATGCGATCGCCTATTTAGAAATGCTTTGTCCTCAACTGACGGGTAATCCTCGGATTATTATTAACTGTTCGGGTCGAGGCGATAAGGATGTACAAACCGTGGCTAAATATCTGGGGATGACGATTTAGATTTGCATCTTTCTAAATTCCCCTTATATTGCCAGGCGTTTATTAATGTCTCCGCTTCAGACTCATCATTAACACTCAAAATTATCAAGATTATCTATGGAATTTTCAACCTACGCCCTCTGGTCAGGTTATGCCGCGATCGCTGTTTTGGGATTAACGATTATTGCCTTCGTTTTAAAATGGGGCTTTCGTTTTCGCTTAGTGGGAGCCACAGGCTTTATAGCCGTGTTAAGTATTGGTCTATTCGGTTTAGGATTGGGACTCTTTGACCGTGCTGAGGTAGAAGGATCGGTTCATTTCAATCGAGTTTACGATAATGGAGCCAATCAGCTTGTGATTTCTGTACCAGCCAGCATTACGCCAACGGAGTTAGAGGCAACCCTATTACAAGCCGCCAATACCTATCGTTCCTATGGTCGGGGTTCTAGAGATGGGGATAACAAGATGACCGTTCGGGCCAGAGCGATTATTCATCCTAAACCCAATCTATCGAAGCCGCTTTATCTGGGTCAGGTACGTCGCACTCTCGGTGTCCAAGAGGATCAAGGGATTAAGGTGGAAATTGATAAAAAAGCCTTTGCCCAATTACCGAAGTCGAAAAGTTAATTAGGCCGATGAAAATCCTAGAACTTGCCTACGAAGACAAAGCAACGGGCTGGAAATTAAACCCAGTCCAATTTTCTGATTTGAATTTGTTAGTTGGTGTATCTGGAGTCGGTAAGACTAAAATTCTTGAGGCTATTCTCAAGATAAAAGCGATCGCCAAAGGTTTCCATTATCGAGGCATTAAATGGTCTATTCGTTTTTTGACAATAGATCAAGTTGAGTATCAATGGGAAGGAGAATTCGATTTTGGGAATACTGAAAATCAACGTCAAAATATTGATAAAAGTGAGAATAAATTTACCAAAATTGCGCCTGAAGAAGACGAAGATAATTCTCCTAAAATTATTCATGAATCTTTGTCTCATAATAAAAAAGAATCACCATTATCTATTCAGAGAAAACAAGAGAAAATCACCTTTAATAATGAAAATGTTATTGTCAAGCTTTCTCAAAAACAAAGTTTAATTAGTTTGTTTAATGGTGAAGAAGATGTCAAAATAATCAGCAAGGAGTTTAGCTTGATTAAAATTAGTCAAGCAGCATTGTTTGAAGATGACGCTTTAAGTTCCAATACAGATGAAGCATATGAAAATGGTTTAAGTGGTTTTAAAGGATTTAATAGAAATGGTGCTTTGTTTAAAAAGGTAACTTTTGCGGATTATCAACAATGCTCTAAGGATTTAATGGACAGTGAAATTCTATCCCTGATTCAGAATGAAAGAATTTCTATAAAAGGAAAACTTGTATTGTCAGCTTATTTTATTCCTAAATATTTTAGAGAAATCACGACTAAATTTAAGGAAATATTTCCTTCTATAGAGAAAGTCGAGGTATATGCTTATGAGTTCATTGGTTTTGGCGAGCTTACTCTGGAGATAAAATTCAAGGAAAAGCATTCTGAAAGGTCAATTTCTCAAGTTGAAGTATCATCAGGAATGCTTAAAACACTCCTGCATCTTAGCGAACTTTATTTTTCTCTGCCTGGAAGTGTAATTCTAATCGACGAATTTGAAAATAGTTTAGGTGTTAACTGTCTAGATGCGGTAACAGAAGACATAAATGACTCTCCTAATCAATTGCAGTTCATTATAACTAGTCATCATCCCTATGTTATTAATAACATTCGACCATCTCACTGGAAAATTGTTACTCGTCAAGGGGGAAATGTTACAGTTAAAAGTGCTGAGGATTTCCATATTGCTAAATCTAGACAGAAAGCCTATATCGATTTAATTAATGTCCTTAAAGATGATGAGCAAGATAGTGGAATATAATGAATCTTTATTTTTTAGTAGAAGGTGTAACTGAAATAATTCTATATCGGACATGGCTAAAATATTTACTACCCAATTTTCAGGAGGTTAAATTTCATGATCAAGTCACTCAAAATTGCTACTATATTATTGGTGATTATGGCTTTCCTGGGATCTTAGACGATGGGATTCATAAAGCTCTTGATAATATTCAATCATCTCAAAAATATGACTACTTAATACTTTGCGTTGATGCTGACGAAGAAAGTGTTCAAGAACGTCAAGATTATATTTATCAATTTCTTGAAAAAAAGAAAATTGCTCTGACTTCAATTCCCTTAAAAATCTTTGTTCAGAATCGGTGTATTGAAACTTGGTTATTAGGAAATCGCAAATTATTTGATTCTAGACAACCCTTAGAAAAACCACTTATTGATTATACTAATTACTATGACGTTTCTCGTTATGATCCAGAGTTGCTGGGCAAGTATAATCAAGATTACTATGCTGAATTTCACGAAATTTATCTGAAAGCAATATTTAACGCCAAGGGATTAAAATATACTAAAACAAGGCCCAGAGATGCCCAGGAGAAACATTATTTTGAACAATTATTAAAGCGAATCGACCAAGAGCCTGAACATTTACAGACTTTTAGAGACTTTATTTCATTTTGTGAGAAGCTTAAATAACAGGCTTTTCCTCAAGCAAGGCTCGAAAAAAATAATTTCATACTCATCTAAACCAAGCCAAAATGGAACACTATCTGGCATACCTTATACCTTGATTGAGTAAATCCTAATTATAATGATTCCCCCGATAAATCTACTGGTCAGATTTTTGTCAAAGAAAGGCTCAGCTCCTAAGTATTTGTACTTGTCAGGTAACTGAGCTACCTCCTGGTAATGCTGGATCACTAGTAACGTAAACTGAAAGAAAATTGAGGACTATAGAGGACTACAATGGAGAATTTGTTTGCTATTACATCGAGCCGTACACTCTATCATCGAGTTTCTGCCCTTCTACTTTATCAATCTGTTTTTGACAATGCGATCGGCAAAAGTTTTACCCATCTCCTCAATACACTTCATCACAAAGATAACGAACAATCCTATAATTCGACGGCCTGCTTACAGGCCTATGGTGAATTTTTCAGGTTGTTAGCGAATAGTCAGCAAAGTTGGCAAGATTTCCTAATTCAACAAATTCTTAATAGTGAAAATCCCTTTAGCAAACAGGCTCAATATCGGTCTTTACAAGATCTGCCACCGTCATTAATTCAAGCGGTTAAGCATGATCTCATGATTTTGCAAAATATTTATGATTGTAGTCTGACCCAAATTATTCAATGGGTAGAAATCGCCTCTCAAACTTTAGCAAATGTTGTTGCCTGGGAGATTCCTAATCAGGGTGATAATTTTCTAGCAGCTTCCTCCGATTGGACAAATCATTTAGAAGATTTAGTCGATTATTATCAGCATCATGGTATTGGTTTGTTCGGTTCCTATCAAGCCTTTATTTGGCAACAGGGTCAGTTACAGGGTGTGAGCAATCCCGATCGCCTTACCCTTTCTACCTTAGTGGGCTATGAAGAACCCAAGGCTAAATTAATTCAGAATACGGAATGTCTTTTGCAGGGTTATCCGGCCCTGAATGTGTTGCTCTACGGTAGCCGAGGGAGTGGCAAATCTTCTTTAGTCAAGGCTCTATTGACAGAATACAGAGATCGCGGTCTGCGCTTAATTGAGGTCAGCAAATCAGAATTACACAATCTGCCCCAAATTCTTGAACTGTTGCGCCCTGTTCCCCAAAAATTTATCCTCTTTGTGGATGATCTGTCTTTTGAAGAGGATGATGATACCTTTAAGTCCTTAAAAGTGATTCTAGAAGGCAGTATTACGGCTAGAGCGCAAAATGTTGTGGTCTATGCCACTTCCAACCGTCGTCATCTGGTGCGGGAATTTTTTAGCGATCGTCCCCGTCCCCTAGATGGTGATGAAGTCCAGGCCTGGGATACCTTACAGGAAAAACTCTCCTTCGGCGATCGCTTTGGACTGACCCTCACCTTTGAACCAGCCAATCAAGGCACCTATTTAACCATCGTTCATCATCTAGCCCAACAAATTGGTATTACCCTAGAAAAAGAAGACTTAGATTTTCGGGCAAAACAATGGGCAACCCGTCACAATGGACGCTCCGGCAGAACAGCCCGTCAATTTATCGACTACCTTCAGGGGGAACTTGCTCTCAGACATCCCAATCTTTGACTATAGTTAGAAAAGATTAAGTAAGACGTTGGCTTTTAGCTGCTCATGCTATTTTGATAAATAGAATAAATTCATTCGTTCCCTTTATGGCGCAAGGTTGATCCGCCTCCCGTTCATCAGCCATCGTTATCTAGGATGTTTTCTGTATAGACTCTCTGCATTGCCTTATTTCCCCGCCCTATGTCTAAACTCGTTATCGTTGAATCTCCTACTAAAGCGCGTACCATTCGCAACTATCTGCCCCAGGACTATCGGGTAGAAGCGTCGATGGGCCATGTGAGAGACTTACCCGCATCGGCGGAGGAAATTCCCGCAGAGTTTAAGGAAAAACCTTGGGCTAATTTAGGGGTGGATGTGGAAAGTGACTTTGAACCCCTCTATGTGATTCCGAAGAGTAAGAAAAAAATTGTTAAGGAATTACAGGCGGCTCTCAAGCAGGCCGATGAAATTATCCTGGCGACGGATGAAGACCGGGAAGGAGAAAGCATTAGCTGGCACTTAGCCCAATTGCTCAAACCCAAAGTCCCGATTAAACGGATGGTTTTTCATGAGATTACCCAGGAAGCGATTCAACAGGCGTTACAGAACTGTCGCAATATTAATGAAAATTTAGTTCACGCCCAGGAAACCCGCCGTATTTTAGATCGTTTGGTGGGTTATACCCTGTCTCCCTTGCTCTGGAAAAAGATCGCCTGGGGTTTATCGGCGGGTCGGGTACAGTCAGTGGCGGTACGACTACTAGTACAACGGGAACGGCTAAGACGAGCCTTTAAGGAAGCCGGCTATTGGGATTTAAAAGCTTTGTTAGAGCAGGCAAAAAGTCCCTTTGAAAGTAAATTAATCACCATTGCGGGTAAACGAGTCGCCACTGGTAGCGATTTTGATGACAATACGGGACAGTTAATTCCTGGTCGGGATGTGGTCTTGTTAAATGAGGCCGAGGCGATCGCGCTCAAAGAACTTTTAACGGGAAAACCCTGGCAAGTTACCAACACAGAAGAACGACCCACCAATCGTAAACCCTCACCCCCCTTCACCACCTCCACCCTGCAACAGGAATCCAACCGCAAACTGGGGATTTCGGCACGGGATACCATGCGTGTGGCCCAAAAGCTTTATGAAGAGGGTTTTATTACCTATATGCGGACGGACTCGGTGCATCTCTCCGACCAGGCGATCGCTGCTTCTCGTAGTTGTGTGGAGCAGATGTATGGCAGAGAGTATTTAAGTCCTCAGCCTCGCCAATTTACGACCAAAAGCAAGGGAGCGCAGGAAGCCCACGAGGCCATTCGTCCGGCTGGAACCGAGTTTCGTATTCCCAACCGAACAGGGTTAAATGGTCAGGAATTAGCTCTCTACGATCTGATCTGGAAACGGACAGTGGCTTGTCAGATGGCCGAAGCACGAGTCACTCAAATCAGTGTCACCCTTAAAGTTGAAGATGCAGAATTTCGTTCATCGGGAAAACGCATTGATTTTCCGGGCTTTTTCCGGGCCTATGTGGAAGGTTCCGATGATCCTGATGCGGCTCTCGATAGTCAAGAGGTGATCTTGCCTGCGTTGAAAAAAGGCGATCGCCCCGATTGTAAAAATATTGAAGAAGTCGGTCACGAAACCCAACCCCCGGCCCGTTATACCGAAGCTTCATTGGTAAAAACCTTGGAAAGTGAAGGAGTCGGTCGTCCCAGTACCTACGCCAGTATTATTGGTACAATCATGGATAGGGGTTATGCCCAGATGCGCGGTAAGGCATTAGTTCCCACTTTTACCGCCTTTGCCGTTGTTAGCTTGCTGGAAGCCCATTTTCCCGATCTGGTGGATACCGGTTTCACCTCGCGCATGGAGCAGACTTTAGATGAAATTGCCACAGGGGAAACCAAATGGCTGCCCTACTTACAAGGATTTTTCCTGGGAGATGCGGGTCTAGAAAATCAGGTCAAAGTCCAGGAAAGTCAGATCGATCCCAGTTCAGCGAAAGCGGTGATTTTGGAGAATTTGGCGGCCAAGGTAAAAATTGGTAAGTTTGGCCCCTATATTGAAATTCCCCAGGGCGAAGAAATTGTCACTGCTTCCATTCCCGCCGATTTGACCCCCGCCGATCTAAGTCCTGAACAGGTTGAGATTCTACTCAAGCAAAAATTGGAAGGCCCTGATCAAATTGGGACACATCCCGAAAGCAATGAACCGATCTATCTTCTTTTGGGAACCTATGGCCCCTATGTGCAGTTAGGAGATGTTAGTGAAACCAATAAAAAACCGAAACGGGCTTCTTTACCCAAAGGTGTTAAACCTGAAGATGTCACCCTCGAAATGGCTGTAGGTTTATTGGCCTTACCGCGTACATTGGGACAGCATCCCGAAACAGGTGCGAAAATTCAGGCTAGTTTAGGGCGTTTTGGCCCCTACGTTGTCCATGATCAGGGCAAAGAAAGTAAGGACTATCGTTCTCTAAAAACAGGAGATGATGTTTTAAGTATTACTTTGAACAGAGCCTTGGAATTATTAGCGGAACCGAAAAAAGGTCGCGGCGGTAGTAAAGGCAGCACAAAGGCTCCGTTGAAAGAGTTAGGTGTGCATCCCCAGGACAATGAACCGGTCAATATTTACGATGGCCCCTACGGTCAGTATGTGAAGCATGGCAAGGTGAATGCTAGTTTGCCGGAGGGGGAAACCGTAGAAACAATGACGTTAGAAAAAGCGTTACCTGCGTTGGCAGCTAAGGAAGGAACTAAAAAAACGACTAAAAAAGCGAGTTCAGCTACGGCTAAGACAACAACGACAACTAAGGCAGCTATGGCTAAGAAGACAACAACGACTAAGCGTTCTACAAAAACAAAAACGTCTTAGTATTAGAGGATGTGTATAAACTGATTGCTTTTTGTTCACATCCTTGTATCTATTATTAACATCAGTCAATTTCTAAAATGATCAATGGAGGCTCAACCTAAAGAAATTCAAATCTACGTTACCACCAAAGGGAATTGTCCTTTTGAAGAATGGTTAAATACTTTAAAAGATCAAAAAGCCGTTTTAAAAATTGATCATCGTCTGAGGCGAGTTCGCTTAGGTAATTTAGGCGACTACAAGTCTGTCGGAGATGGCATTTTTGAGTTCAGGATTGATTATGGTTCTGGCTATCGCATCTATTTTGGTCAAAGAGGAACAAGACTTATTTTGTTGCTTTGTGGTGGTGATAAAAGTACCCAACAAAAAGATATTAATCTAGCAAAACTCTATTGGAAAGATTATGCAAACCGTCAAAACAGCCCCAACTAAAGATTATCAAGATTATTTGGCGATCGCGCTTAATGATCCGCAAAGAGCAGCAGGTAACATTGAAATGGCTTTACAAGAAAAAGAGCGATTATCGGGAATGCTTCAATTAACGTTGGAAGATATTGTTAATGCTCGTAAAAAAGCTAATAATCTTAGTGAGTCTGCTCAACTAGCCTATGAAAAACTAGCGGCAATTTTAGCTCAAACTGATGGTCAAGAAATTTATAATTTTGTTGACTTATTAGAACAGTTGGGATTAAAGATAAATATTATGCCCAGTATTTAATTCTTAGTGACTCGCTTTACCTTTGGATACTTATAATTTACTAATCTAAGGAAATTATCATGCGTATTGAACGATTAGAGGTTAAAAATTTTCGCTGTTTGGAACATATTACGATAAATTTTCCTGCGAAGAGTAATATTGCCGTAATTGTTGGTATTAATGGAGCAGGAAAAACCACTATTTTAGACGGTCTAAAAATAGTCTTAAGTTCGATCGTTGATCAATTAATTCAACTGGAAATAAAAAAAGATGTTGTGTTGCAAGATATTATTGGGAGTTCAACAATCATTGAACAAGATGAAATTCATTACACGGCAGAATCTTCGCAGTTAGATGCTGTTATTAAAGAGAATGATGAACATACAATTACAGTTTTATGTACAGCAAAAATTTTAGAAGAAGATAATTCTGAATCGACCACTTCAAACATTACAGGAGTTAATTATATTGAACAATACTCTCAAGATTCTTATCAAAATTTTCCTCTCTTTGTCTATTACCATGACAGACCTATAGACTATTACCATAACAAACATAGAAAACAAATAAAACAATATACAAAACCTTTAAAAATATATTTTGACAAACAGCAGTTAAATATTTATCGGGGCTGTATGCAAGCCGATCTGGATGATTTTTATGAATTTACTCAATGGTTTGAAAGAAAAGAAAATTTTGAAAAGGAAAGACGAATAAGTGAAAATCCTAATTACAGAATTTCTAGCTTAGAAGCTGTTCGCAAAACATTTGAAAAATTGCTCAGTAATCTAACAAGTATTCCTTTTTCTGATTTACGTATTGTTAGCAATTCTAGGGATCGAGTTTTCCCATTTAGACGGAGGATTCCTAATCCAACTCTAGTAATTAGCAAAGATAACCAAGATTTTAAACTTGATCAATTATCAAGTGGGGAAAAAAGGTTATTAATGTTAGCGACTGATCTTGCTCGACGCTTGGCGATCGCCAACCCAGGACTAGGAGAAAATGCCTGGCAAGGGGAAGGAATTGTCTTAATTGATGAAATTGATTTACATCTTCATCCCCAGTGGCAACGACGAGTATTACCTGCCCTGACAAAAACGTTTCCTAACTGTCAATTTATTGTTACGACTCACTCTCCCCAAGTATTAAGTGAAGTTCCTAGGGAAAGTGTTTTTATTTTAGAAGATGGAAAATTACTAGAATATTCTCCCCATACTAGAGGCCGAGATAGTAACTCAATTCTTTATGAAATATTTAATGTTAAGGAAAGACCTGAATGGTCTCAACAAGAAATTGACCATTGTTTAGATTTAATAGATAATGAAAAATGGGATGAAGCAAGAGAAGCTCTGAAAGAGTTATCCAATCGTTTGGGAGAAAATGACACAGCCGTTGTCCAAGCGCAAAGCATACTTCATTTTATGGAGGATTAATAAGTGAAAAGAATTATTAAAAATCCTGACCCTTCAATTATTCAGGAACTTCTTAACTTTATTCAATCCGAGAAAAAAGCTAACATTATTCCCACCTACACAAACTTTCGTGAAAAGGAGAAACTTCGACAATCCTTGTTAAAAGAGCAGGGCCATATTTGCTGTTTTTGTATGCGAAGAATAAAGAACAGTAATGAGACAACAAAAATTGCTCATATCTTTCCTCAAAACCCAGTTTCAGATGAAGATAAACAAAGGGTAGAAAAAGAAAATCTAGATTTAAACTACTATAATATGCTTGCTGCTTGCGATGGAGGGAAAGGTCAACCATCTCATTTGCAGCACTGTGATACCAAACAAGGAAACGCTATTTTAAAAATTAAGCCAGCCGATTCGATTAAGAATTGTGAAAAATTAATTGATTACGAGCTTAGTGGTAGAATTTATTCAAATAATCTTGATATTAACTACGACCTTCAAGAAATTTTAAATCTGAATTTAGAGACCAATTAAAAATAATAGAAAAAACGCTTATAATGAGATCATCAAAATGCTCAACAGTAAATATCCCAACAAGTCATTCACTAAAAAAATTCTCGAAAAAGAGATTGCAAGTTATTCGCAACTTAAAGATGGCAAATATGCTCCTTACTGCCAATATGTTATCTATTTTTTACAAAAGAAACTTTCAAAACTTCCGTAAATGGTTTTCTTCTTTAGAGACGCGATCGCTTATCGTCGTTTACAAGGAATTTATCCTACTAATCCAGAAGGCGATCGCCAATTTTGGTTATAATTTTAATATGATTAACAAAAGAACGGCAATTTAAAAATAAAGTACATACCACACCACTTTAGATTTTTAAGACTATAATCGTCGTTTACAAGGAATTTACCCCACTAATCCAGAGGGCGATCGCCAATTTGGCACTGGTTCCGTGTAATTGTTTGGCTAAAACTCTTGCAGGACAAGGGATTAGCAGAGAATACGAAGTTGAAGTAGTTCTTCCCAAGTTAGACCTTTTTGGAGAATACCAAGAGCAACAGCAGGCACTTTTCTCGGCGTTGCTGATTTACGGTATTAATCTCTAAAAATGCAATTTTTAAAACCCATATTCCGTACTGGTTAAAAGGAGGTAAAAAATAAACTCAGAAATAGCGACGGAATAGCTACAATCAAATCAACCAGTCACTCACCTTACAATGACTCAACTAACCGTTAAAAATCTCGACCATTTAGGCATCATCGCCGCTATCGTTGATGAGCTAGGCATTGTGGACTATATTAATCAACAACTTGGAGAAAAAGACACCACTAAAATAAGTGCAGGTCTAGTCGTTAAGGCAATGATTCTCAATGGCTTAGGATTTATCAACTCTCCCTTATATCTGTTCAGTCAGTTTTTTAAAGATAAACCCCTAGAACATCTCTTAGGCAAAGGCATAAAGGCTAGTGACCTCCATGATGACCGTTTAGGGAGAGTCCTAGATTTAATGTTTATGGCTGGCATCAGCCGTTTATTTATCGGCATTTGTCTAAAAGCCGTAGAAGTCTTTAAAATCATCCTGCGAACGTCTCACCTAGATTCAACTTCGCTATCCGTGGAAGGCGAATATAAATTCTCAGTAGAAAGAGAAGAGACAGAAAACCAAATCATTCACATCACTCATGGTTATTCCAAAGATAAACAACCAGACCTCAAGCAATTTGTCTTAAACATGGTCTGTTGGGGGAACGGCGATATCCCCGCTTTTCTCGAATTAGGGCTTGCTGAAAAAGTCAAAAAACGAAAGAAATGTGGGTTAGGGAAGTATGGACTGAAAAAGCATAGATAACTTATCCTTATAGAAACAAATT
>Ga0208854_1000167_pt1 | contig 15596 bp, 10 predicted proteins | sample LakMenEpi30Nov11_FD_150748 | JGI IMG/M metagenome (GOLD analysis project Ga0208854, IMG submission 150748) | Freshwater microbial communities from Lake Mendota, WI - 30NOV2011 deep hole epilimnion (SPAdes) | ecosystem: Environmental > Aquatic > Freshwater > Lake > Epilimnion/Euphotic zone ...
TTTGCCCCTCGATATGCGAGATCGATTCCAAGCTTCGCGGCTGTCCATCCAACAAGACACGGTCATAAAAAAACTCCAGCCGACGCGGGGAAATCGTCTCTCCGTCGAGCAACGCAGGGCCTTCAAGAGCCACGACCAGTTTGTCCCGCTTGCGCGAAAAAACATCCCGCCAATCCATCGTTTCTCCAGCGATCGAAATCGTTACGGACTCGCCATCACACACCCAGCGAAATGGCTCGGGCTCGGCAAACCGGTGCCGGATTCGGCCAAAGGCGATCTTCCCTAATTCCACGATCAGAAAAACGGCGGCAAACCCCGCCAGCGCCCCGAGCAGGGACCAACCCACAGCCGTCCATCGAGAGGCCGTTCCCATCAACTCAGGGATCACCGCGCACAGAAAAACTCCCAGCGCCGCCCCGCCCAGGGTGATTTCATCAGGAATAATGAAATGCTCGAAGTCGATGAAAGTCGCCGCCAGCAGAAGCGCGGCGAAGGCGAAATAGGCCATTCCCAGGGGAAAACCGAATTTCAGCCACAGAGCCAGAAAGACGCCCGCAGTCAAAAGCTCGACCAGTGGGTATCGGAAGGAAATCGTCGCGCCGCATCCCGAGCATTTGCCGCGAAGAAAAACCCAGCTCACCACAGGGAGGTTTTCATACCACGGGATGGTTTTTTCGCAGGCGGGGCAGAACGATCTTTTCGGATTCAGCAGGCTCACCCCGCGCGGCATCCGATGGATGCAGGCATTCAGAAACGATCCCGTCACCGCGCCCAGCACGGCGGCGAAAACCGCGAGAAGAATGGTCATGCCTTTTCGAGGCCGGGCTCGACCAGTTCACAAATCGCGTGAAGGAGGAATTTGTGAGCTTCCTGAATCCTCGCCGTCACGGTGCCTTGAACGAGAAGTTCGATATCGCCCGCGCCTTTGGTGAATCCCCCGCCCTTACCAAGAAGGACGATACTTTTAACCCCGAGCCGTTTCGCCTCCTCGATCGCTGAAAGAACATTCCGCGATTTTCCGCTCGTTGAGAGCGCGATAAGAACATCGCCGGCTTTTCCGAAGGCCTGAACCTGACGCGCGAAAATGTCCTGAAAAACATAGTCGTTTCCAATCGCTGAGAGCAGTCCACCGTCAGACACCAGCGAGATCGCTGGATAGGGGCGGCGGTCATTTTGAAAACGGCAGGTAAATTCCGTAGCGATGTGCGAACTATCCGCCGCGCTCCCGCCATTGCCGCAGAGGAGCAATTTTCTACCCGACTTCAGGCACGCGAGAACCAGTTCGGCTGCTTCAACGACTTTGGGTTCGAGCGGACGAAGAGACTCGAAAACCACCAAGGCATCTCGCAGGGATTCGGAAAACGGACTCATGAATCAGGCAGCGAGAGCTTCGGGAGCAAAGGCCGAATGAGTCATCAGAAGACCCTTGAGATGCGGCCACGGCATATCCATCCCGGCGAAGAGGTGGAGATAAATCCAGACATCCTCGGGCGAGTATTTGGCCAGGATGGCCTCGACAGCCGCCGAAACCTTCTTTGCGTCTGGCTCGGCGGGCAATTCGTCGATCAGACCTTTCCCGTCGTGCTTGATCGCAAGAGCATCCAGAAAATCACAAACCAATCGTTCGTTTTTTCCAAGAACCCAAATTTGCAGAGTCTCGAGAGCGAGATCGGCGTTGGATGACTTGGTCAGGGCCTCGCGGATCCAAAGATTCCGCTCATCGCGGGGTTTGCGCTCCACAAAGACCGGACGCAACTTGCGTCGCGTGGCGAGCATGCCAGCGCAGCTGCGGTAAGCTTCTCGGTCGTTTTCGTAGAGCCAATTTAAAATTCCCGTCGCACGAGGAACGGACAGGCGTCCAAAGATCTCAATAGCAGTCATGGACCCGCATTTATCCGAGTCGCATGAATCACAGTCAAGCCCTGCGACGGGGCTTGAGGCCACGCCCGATGAGGGGAATAGTCCTCGGATGTTTGCGCGTGTGCTGCCTGATCAGGCGGCTGGAAAAATACTGGATTACCGAGTGCCGGAGGCGATGAGTTCGAAAATCGCCGTCGGCTCCCGTGTCAAAATCCCCGTCCGCACCCGCCTGCTCGCTGGCACCGTGATCGAATTGCTCGATGCGTGTGAATTCAGCAGCGTCAAAGACATCACCGATCTCGTGGACGAGCGCCCCATGATCCGCCCAGCCCTGCTGGAGTTGGCTTACTGGATGGCCGACTACTACTGCTGTCCGCTGGAAACGGCCGTCTGCAGCGTGCTGCCAGTGGCCGTGAGGGATGGACGCGTCACAGCCAAAAAACAAAACACAGTGCGCCTCGCACGGGAATTCACCGAATCGGATCTCGAGAAAATCGCCATCCGCGCGCCGAGGCAGGCCGATGCCTTGCGGGTATTGATCGATGCCGGAAAACCTCTCGCCGTCACCAAGGCCGCGAATCTTTCAGGAGTCAGCGAGGCGGTTTTTCGAACACTGGAAAAACATGGTTTCGTAACGATCGAGGCCTCCGTGGTGGCTCGGAATCCCCATGCGGAGCAATATGTGTCTGGCGCCGAGTTGACGCTCAACACGGAGCAGGAAGAGGCCATGAAAGTCGTCGTCGAGGAAATGACGAATCCCAGCCGACCCATTTTGCTCTTTGGGGTGACCGGGTCGGGAAAAACGGAAATCTACCTCCGCGCTATCCGGCACTCGCTGGATGCAGGCAAAACCGCCTTGGTCCTCGTTCCTGAAATCGCCCTGACCCCTCAAACCGTGGAGCGTTTCAAATCCCGCTTTGCTGATATCCAAGACCGGATCGCGGTTTTGCACAGCCACCTTTCCGAGGGGGAGCGCCATGACGAGTGGCACAAAATCCACACCGGCCATGCCCGAGTGGTGATCGGCGCGAGAAGTTCGATTTTCGCGCCGGTGGAAAATCCCGGAGTGATCATCATCGATGAAGAGCACGAGTCGTCCTACAAGCAGGACGAAGCCCCCCGCTACAATGCCCGCGACATGGCCGTCCTTCGTGCGAGTCGGGAAAAAGCCGCTGTCATCCTCGGCAGCGCCACCCCTTCGCTCGAGAGTTGGCACAATGCCCAATCTGGAAAATACCGACTCGTCCGACTCAACCAGCGAGTCGATGACAAAAGCATGCCCGTCGTGCGTGTGGTCGATCTCCGGCGTCCCTCCCGCAACGATCCAGGAGGTGGGATTTTATCCAAACCCCTGCGCGAAGCGATCGAGGGGAGAATCCAGAAGGGCGAGCAAACAATCCTTTTTCTGAACCGCCGGGGATTTTCCACCTCGATGATTTGCGAAGCCTGCGGCCATGTCTGCGAATGCAACAACTGCAGTGTCTCGCTCACTTACCACCGTGCGGCGGAACGACTCGTCTGCCACATTTGCGGCCACAACCAACGCGCCCCCAAGTCTTGCCCCAAATGCTCGGATCCCCGAATTCGCCATGCCGGAACGGGAACTCAAAAAGTCGAGGAGGCGCTCCAGCGGATTTTTCCAAAAGCTCGAATCGCTCGCATGGATGCCGATTCGATGACTCGCAAAGAGGCTTATCGAGAGACCCTCGGGGCCTTCAAGGAAGGCCGTATCGACATTCTTGTCGGCACCCAAATGATCGCCAAGGGCCTGCACTTTCCAAATGTCACACTCGTCGGGATCGTCAACGCCGACCTCGGTCTGCACATCCCCGACTTCCGGGCAGGCGAGCGAACATTCCAACTCCTCACCCAAGTCGCCGGACGCGCCGGGCGCGGTGAGATGGAAGGCGAGGTGTATGTTCAAACCTTCACGCCGTTCAGCCCCTCGATTCAATTCGCGCGTCACCATGACTTCGAGGGTTTCATGGAGCAGGAAATGGAATTTCGCCGAAGCTTCGGCTACCCGCCCTTCGGCAAAATGGCCATGATCACACTCCGGGGAACGATGCTCGAACGGGTCGAGTTTTCCGCCATCACGCTTTCGAGAAAACTCAAAGCCGCCGCCCCGGAGGGAATTCTCGTCGGCGAGGGAGTTCCCGCCCCGCTCGAAAAAGCCAAGACCTACTATCGCTTTCAAGTCTCGCTTCGTGGCTCCTCCTCGGTGCGACTCGCTCGATTGGCACGCGGCGTTTTGGATGCCTTGCCGATGCCCGAGGATGTTTTTGTCGCGGTGGATATCGATCCCCTGCATCTTATGTGACCTTGCCGATGAGGGTTCATCCAGCCATCTACCATCTTTTTCAATTCGCGGTCCGCCTCGGGATCGTCCTCGTTTTTGCGGGAGTTCCCCTCTCCCTTTACATTCTTCGCACGACCGGTATCGGCTTTGGCGCGAGGGAGGCTTTGGAGCAGGCCTTGAGCACGCCGGCTCTCGAAGTGCGCATCGGCAAACTCCTCCTCGATCCCTTCAACGGCTTGGTTGCGACGAATGTCTCCCTTCGCCAAAAGGACAATCCCGATCGGCTCCTGGCGAAAATCAATCGATTCGAGATTTCGCTCAATCTCAGCGCCCTGATGAACCGCCAGATTGTTGTGGATACCCTCACGCTGGTGAGAGCCGACGCCTCCATTCCACTTGCCCAAGAGGAAAACTCCCTACGCCTTGAGGTGCGGGAGATTTTTGCGAGCATCATCGTTCTCGGTGACCGGCTTCGCCTGAGCCAACTCGACGCCACAGTAGAGTGCCTGCGCATCCAGTTGACCGGTGAGATTCGGAATCCGCTCGAGTTCAAGCCGCCCGTAGCCGATCCCGCCAAAGGGCCGTTGTTGCCAAAAGAACTCCTTGAAAAAATCCTAGCCGCCCTCAGGAAACCCTCTTTTCCATCGGGTCTACCCCTTCTTAGCGCCCACTTTGAAATCGATGCCGCCAATCCCTCGGCGTTCCAAATTCCAAGTTTCGAACTCACCTCTCCAGCGATTCGAAACCAAGACCTCGAAATCCAGAGCGTGGAAATTCGCGGGAAATACACAGACAACCGCCTGCGCATCCCTGTTTTTCGAATCAACGATGCGAAGGGGGCTTTGCAGGTTTCGGCGGAATGGGACAAAACCCATGGCAACCTCAACGCCTCCCTCCTTTCGAGCCTCAGCATCACGCCGTTGCTGACATCCATCGCGGGTGACGAAGGGGCGATGTCCAAGTTGAAATTCCCATCAGCGCCTCGCCTGAGCATCGATATCAAAGGCAACACCCTCACCGACCCACGCGGAATCACGGCCACAGGAGAGTTTTTTGCCCCCAAATTGGAATTTGGAAAACTGGAACTTGCCGATCTTGGGCTCCACTTCTCTTGGAGGAATGGACTTTTTTACGCACGCGACATCCATGCCACGGCCAAGCGCGGAGAGCTTTCGGCAATTCTTTGGGCAGGCCCGGGAGATTACAGGCTGAATGCCCACACGACGATTCCCCCGAGTGATCTTGCCGACCTCTTTGACAAGAACACCCGCGCGTTTCTGGTGAATATGGAATTCGAGGATCTGCCGCAGATCTCCGCTTCGCTGCGCGGGGCGCGGTTGGACTTTCCCTCGATCTCGGGAAATGCCCACCTCAAGCTCGGCCGCACCGCCAACCGCGGTTCATGGATCGACTCGGGAGTCGCCGATGTCGTGATCGCCGATGAGTGCCTGACCTACAAAAACCTGATCATCAACACAGGCAAAGGACGCGGCACCGGCTCGTTCGACTACGATGTCGGCCGCAAGGAGGTTCGATTGAAGGATATCGTTTCCACTTTGGTCCCTGTGGATGTGCTCATGTGGATCGACCCTCGAATCGCTGAAACCATTCGCCCCTACCGGTTCCGAAGCGCTCCCCAAGTGAAGGTCCAAGGCAAGGTCCACATGAAGGATCCCTTAAAAAACGATCTGAAAATCAACATCTCGGCGCCGGGCGGGATGAGCTACGAACTCCTCGGTAAAACTCTCCCCTTTGGAAATACCAACGCCAAGGTCGATGTGATCGCGAACAAGGTCGTGGCGAACATCCATGAAGCGGAACTTTTCGGAGGGGAAGTTGGCGTGAAGGCCATCGTTTCCTTGGACCCCACAAATCGTGTCTTCAGCACGAACGCCACGCTTTCCCGTGTCAATTTCGCGAAGCTCACCAATCTTTATTTCGACTACGATGACTCGAAGGGCGTGATCAGCGGCGAATACGGATTCGAGGCCCGCATGGGCGACGAGGAAAACATGGTGGGAAGGGGAAATCTCCGGATCGAGGATGGAAATGTTTTTGCGATTCCTGTATTTGGGCCCTTCTCGGCGATCCTCGGGAGCATTATTCCCGGCGTCGTTTACAACACCGCTCGCTTCGCCACGGCGGACTTCACGGTTGCTAACAAAAAAGTCAGCACGCCCAATATCGAGATCGCGGGAACTGGATTCTCGATGCTCGGATATGGCGACATCTATTTCCTCAACGGGGGTCTCGACATGAGCATGCGAATCAATGCTCAGGGCATTCCCGGTTTTGTATTTTTCCCAGTCAGCAAGCTGCTGGAATATCACTCCGACGGGACGATCTCCGATCCCCATTGGCGACCGAAAATCATCCCAAAAATCCAACTCCTCCCCGGCGGGAAGGCTCAAAAGCCCTCCTCGCGCTGATCGCCCCCTCAGGCGCGGAGACGGATTTTTTCGAGAATGTCCGCCACGACTTCGGATGCCGACTTGGCACCGACATTTCCCTGACCGTGAAGTCGCACGCTAACCTGACCATTTTCCACATCACGATGTCCGATCACGAGCATCGTATGAACGCGGGCTTTTTCTGCGGCAGCGATTTTGGCTTTGACCGGCTCCGATCCAAAGTCTGCCTCGGCGCGAACCATGCCAGCGCGAAGTTTTGAGAGGATCGGATTCGCGTAGTCGAGCAAGGCCTGGTCGTCATTGAGAGTGATCACACGGACTTGCTCGGGCGCGAGCCAGAGCGGGAAGTTTCCGGCGTAATGCTCGATAAGGAATCCAATAAATCGCTCGTGCGTTCCCAGCGGGGCCCGGTGAATGCAGAGCGGAGTCTTTTCCGTATTGTCCCGATCGCGGTAATGGAGGCCAAACTTGGCGGGGACGGCGAAGTCCACTTGATTCGTGGCGATGGTGAACTCGCGTCCGATCGCGCTCCAGACTTGGACATCGATCTTGGGTCCATAGAACGCCGCCTCGTTTGGCACCTCGATGAAATTGATGCCGCTCTCGACGAGCACGCGACGCACCATGTCTTCGGTCTTTTTCCAAAGCTCCGGTTCGTCCACGAATTTCTGACCGAGCTTTTCGGGGTCATGGGTCGAGAATCGCATCTGGTATTTCTCGAGCCCGAAGACCTTGAAGTATTGGAGATACATCTCATTCACCGCGCGGAACTCCTCGGCGAATTGCTCCTCGGTGCAATAGATGTGCGCGTCGTTCATGTTGAGGGAACGCACGCGCATGAGACCGAAAAGCTCGCCCGATTGCTCGTAGCGGTAGCAGCAGCCATATTCCGCAAGGCGCAACGGGAGGTCGCGGTAGCTGCGCGGTTCCGCTGCGAAAATGCGATGGTGGTGCGGGCAATTCATCGCCTTCAGGTAATAGCGCTCGGGCTCACTCCCCTCGCCTTCTCCGCTTTCCTTCAGTTCCATCGGAGGAAACATGCTCTCGGCGTAGTAAGGAAGATGGCCGGAGGTTTTATACATTTTCTCTTTGGCGAGGTGCGGGGTGCGAACGCGCACATAGCCGCCGGCGAATTCGGTCTCCTTGGCGAGTTTTTCGAGTTCCTCCACAAGCACGGTGCCCTTCGGCAACCAGAGCGGCATTCCGGGCCCGACATATTCGGAATCGATGGCATAGAGGCCCATCTCGGCACCGATTTTGCGATGGTCCCGCTTTTTGGCCTCTTCGAGCATCGTGAAGTATTCCTCCATCGCAGTCTTGTTTTTGAAGGCGGTGCCGTAGATGCGCTGGAGTTGGGGGTTGCGCTCATCGCCTTTGTAGTAGGCGCTGGCGACATGGGTGAGCTTGAACGCGCCAATGTTACCGGTGCGCATCACATGGGGGCCGGCGCAGAGATCGGTGAATTCGCCGTTGCGGAACAGAGTGATCGTTTCGCCCTCGGGGATATTTTGGACGATATCGAGTTTGAATTTGGAAGGGGTGCCTCGCGTGGCGAGGGCGGCGAGTTCCCCACGCTCCGCCATAGCGATCGCGTCGGCGCGGGAGATTTCCACCCGCTCAAAAACATGGTTCGCCTTGATCTCTTTTTTCATCTCCTCCTCGATCCGAGCGAAATCCTCGGGCGAGATGCGGTGAGGCAATTCGACATCGTAATAGAAGCCATTCTCGACCGGCGGACCGGCGGCAAATTGGGCTTCGGGCCAGATTTTCAGGATCGCCGTGGCGAGGACATGGGCGGCGGAATGGCGGATGCGTTCGAGTTCAGTCATGGATTGGAAGAGTCTTTCGCTGGGGGCGATTTGCGGAGGGGAATGGCGTTGGCGGCAACCAAGAGCGGGATCCCCCGGATCACAGGATAGGCAACGGCGCGGTCGGCACGAATCCATGCGGATTGGATTTTTTCGAGCCCCTCACGGTGATGCAGGGCCTCGATCTCGCGATCGGTGGCGAGGCGAAGTTTTTGCCGCGTGGTCGGGCAAATCAGGATTTCGCTGTATTCGTTGGCGTGCATTTTTTCTCAGTATCTCGGAACGGTCGGATCAATGCGATCGGACCAAGCATGAATTCCCCCCGCGAGATTGCAGACCTTCGAAAACCCGTGGTCCTGCAGGAATTCGACGGCATTCGCGCTGCGGCCTCCCGATTTGCATTGGACCACGATGTCATCCGAAGCGTTGAGCTCGCCGAGGCGGGCTGGCAGATCGCCAAGCGGAATCAAAATGGCACCGGGAATTTTGGCAATCTCCCACTCGAAAGGTTCGCGCACGTCCAAAAGAACGAAGCGGTCATTTCGGTCGAAACGGGCCTTGAGATCTTCAACAGTGATTTCGGGAATGTTGGTGGACATGGTTTGAGAATTTGTAGGGTGCGAACAGAACCCCTCGTAGTCGATGGGCTCTGTGATTTTCGGCGAAGCAGAGCATACAGGACAATCGGGGTCTCTTTGGAGCTGGAATTCACGAAACTTCGCTTTGAGGGCATCGAAATGAATCAGACGGCCGAGAAGAGGATCCCCGGTGCCGACGAGAAGTTTGATCGCTTCGATGGCTTGGAGCACCCCGATGATTCCTGGAAGCACGCCAAAAACACCGGCCTCCGAGCAATTCGCGACCATGCCTGGCAGGGGAGGTTCGGGATAGAGGCACCGGTAGCAGGGGCCTCCAAGGTGTGGCGCGAAGACCGTGCACTGCCCCTCGAAACGCGAAATCGCGCCGTAAACGAGAGGTTTTTTCAAAAACACACAGACATCATTGCTCAAGTAGCGGGTCGGAAAATTATCGGTTCCATCAATCACCAGATCGTAGGACTCGACGATCGACATCGCCGTGGAGGAATCGAACCGCGCATCGTGAAGTTCGACGCGAACATGGGGATTTGCTTCCTGCAGGCGGTCGCGAGCACTGTCGATTTTTTTTCGTCCCACATCGCCAGTTCCATGGAGGATTTGGCGTTGGAGGTTGGAGGGATCGACCACATCAAAGTCGACCACCCCCAGCGTGCCGACTCCGGCGGCGGCGAGATAGAGACTCGAAGGAGACCCCAGACCACCAGCACCAATAAAGAGAACGCGGGAGGCTTTGAGGCGTTTCTGACCATCCAATCCGACACCGGGAAGAGACAAGTGTCGGGCGTAGCGGGCAACTTCCGAGGAACTAAGATTCACCTCGGCCGCGTGTTGAGAATCAATGATGCCAATACTCATTTGGAATGATCAAAAAAGGAGATGAGTCACTTTGTGGAAGGTTTGAAAACCCCGTTCCAATCCAGATTCGGAGGGATCACCTCCAAAGAACGAATCCGCTGAAGCATGACACGCGAGGGAGGGTCGATCGCAACCAAAGCCTCAAAGAGCGAGGCAGCCTTTGTGAATTCCCTGCGGAAATAGAAATCCAGAGCCTCCTGGTAATTTCTGGAGATCATTTGCTGATCAGCATTCGCCTCGGTGGCGAAGCCCATGAGTTCATAAATCTCCAAGGGCTCCTCGCGTCCCACGACGGCAACGCGGTCGAGAAGTCTCCAGAGGAATCCCCCTCCCGCAGCGGCTTGGGCTGTGGCGGAACTGGCGATGATCCAAGTCCCATAAACTTTATTCAGACCTTCCAGTCGGCTGCAGAGATTCACGCCGTCACCGATCGCGGTGTAGCTGAATCGCTCAGCCGTCCCGACATTTCCCACGAGCGCTTCGCAGGTGTGGATTCCCACTCGGACCCGGGGCACAAAATTGCCATCCAACGGCATGAGCCCCGCCAAGCCGCGTCTGGCTTGGAGAGCCGCGCGACAGGCCTCTGCAGGATGGTGATCGAGTGCCGACGGAGCGTTGAAAAGGGCCATCATTCCGTCCCCTAGAAATTTATCAATCACCCCGCCGTGATTGTGAATCGCGCGACCGAAGATTTCGAAATACTCGGTGAGCGTTTTCACGGAAACCTCTGGCGAAACTTTTTCTGCGTAACCGGTGAAGCCTTCGACATCGCAAAATAAGACGCTCACTTGTTGCCGGAGACCCCCTGGGGTCGCAACCGAGCCGCTTTGCAAAAGGTCGCGAACAATATCGACAGGCACATAATGCGAGAAGGACTTGAGGCTATCTCGCATGCGAGTCACAGCCTCGGAAAGAATTTGAACCTCACGAATTGAGGAACGGGGCAATTCCACAGGAGCCAACTCGAAGCGCTCGATTCGGCGAAGTTCTTGCGTCACGAGTCGGAGGGGATTCGCGATCCGGCGCGCCAGCATGATGGCGACCACCAGGGAGAGAACGATCGCAAATCCGGCCGCATAAGTGCTGATGCGGAGCGTTTGCTCAATTGCTCCGAAAGTTTTCTGGCGGTTCAACACAACCGCACTGATGCCATGAACGCCCCCGACAATTTTTGTGGCCTGCATGCCGACGATGTAGGCCTCGCCATCGCTCTGGATTTCCTTAACCACACTCGCTCCGCTTTCGACGAGATTGGACGCATTATCGACAGCGATTTTCTGGATTTCCCAGAGATAGGTGGCGTCTGCCATTTCCTCGGAGGCGGCGAGCAACTTCCCGTCTTCCAGAAAAATGACAATCCCCGACTGAGTGACCTTCTGCATCCGGGTCAAAAAGGCCGAAATATCGCTCAGCAAAAAATCGACGCTGAAAACTCCGATCAAATCTCCGAGCCAATTCCTCACCGCGAGTGAAGCCGCAACGCCACGACCGCCGCCATAGAACTCATACGGCTCCGTCCAGCAGATCGCATTGGAATCCTCCGCTGCGACAAACCAAGGGCGGCTTCTCGCATCAAATCGCTCGTCGCGCACTGGCTTCGGGGGCTGGATGGGCAGGCTTTCGCGATTGAGGCGATACTCGACAAGCGGCCCGCCAGATTCGGTGGAGGAGACATGGATGGATTGGTGCTCCCGGCCATTTTGCGCTCCGGCAAATCGGCCGTCGGCATATCCGAAACTGATCCAGGAAATTCCCCGCTCAAATGGCAAAAGGCGGGCGATTTTGGTCGCCAGCGTCACGGGATCAGCGGTCCCCAGACCACCAAATTGGAGGTTCTCGGAGAGCGTGGAAAGAATACGGCTCGCCGGATCGAAAAATTCCCTGACCTGATTGCTGGCGGAGTCCAGCGAGGCATTGATTTGCCCGATCGCCAACTCGCGAATCGCCAAGTTCGTTCCCGAGTGGCTGAGCCAGGTCACCGATCCGGTGGAGACCAGAATCAGGGTGACAAATAAACCAATCAGAAGGCTGCGAAATGAGAACATCAGGTGGGCTGAAAAATCAGGGCGTCACGGGCTCGGCTGCTGGAAAATCCGGCAAGGCCGGTTCACCAATGGAGAAATCCGGCTCGGTCATCAGGCCGTCGATTTTTGTTTCCATGGGTTGGCTGGTGCCCTCCTGAGGCCATGCTGGAGTGCCGAAGCGAAGATGGATTCCCGAGTTTCGGAGAAACACCTCGCGCCCGGTCTCCGCGCTGGACCGCTTGAGAGTGAGCGCGATGGAGTTTTCCCCTTCAATCAGGTGACGCGCGGCGATGAACAGGGAGCCTTTCCGCCAGCCTGCCAGAATGAGATTGCCGTTCCAATCCGTCACCAGCGAGGGATCGTCGAGTTGGAACGAGGGGAAATTCACGGTGCCGAGCTCATGCCCATTCACCGAAACTTCGATTTTCGCTTCGGGGTCCAAACCGAGGGATTCCAATCGCAACATCCCGGCCTCGGGTTTTCCTTGGATGGGAATGATGAACTCCAACGGCTCCGAGAGTTCTTCAACACGGGCGGAGAGTTCGGCTTCGATGACCGAGCCGTTTCGGATATCGCCAGCCAGAGGAATCGGGCGGGTGCCATTGACTTCGCCATCCTCGAACACTTGCAAATTTCCATCGATGAGGACCGGAGATTGACGCTCGCCGATGACTGCGAGGGAATCCTCCCTTGCCGGCCGGATCGCCAAACTCAGAAGCGAATCAAATTTTCCAAAGTAGGAGAGAAGGAGTTTGCCGCCCTCGCGAGTGAGGGTTTGAGGGAGCAGGACCGTGCGCGAATTCAACCCGACGGCTTTTCCAATTTCTCCCAGGCCGTAGGAAATCGTGGAGACCTTGGCATCATCTGATTCCCACTCCAAGGCAGGTCCCCCGTCGCCATTGTCCGTGAAAACCACGGTCGCAACCAACATTTCCACGCCGGAACTAACCCAATCGGGATGAATCAACACAGTCACTGTCGCCGTGGCAGGATCGACTTTGGGAGCGCCGCTCACCCATGGCGGGAGTGCGCTCATTTGCACCGCAGGCTGAAGGGCCAACAGGAAGGGATCAAATGTCCCACCTGCATGGAGAAACGGATTTTCTGCGCGAATCGAAGTGGTGCACAAAGCCGCAACCAGCAACCATAAACGCGCGACTTTTAGGCCAAGCATCGGCAGAATTTAGCCACCCGTCGGAGCAAAGCAAAGTCTTCGTTTACCAAGTCATGCCCCCAAAATATTGGCGCCGCTTTAACGGTCTTTCGCGACAGGGTGACTCTTCCGGCGGCGTTGGGAATCGGCAAGGAACTCCGCCTGCGCATCGAAGGATGGCTCGCCTTCAGCGCGTTGACGGAAGGCATAGGACCCGTCGAGTTGCATGACTTGAGCTTTCACATTATCGCGCCAGAACCACTCGAGAATCTCTTCGACATGCTTCACCATGCTCGGCGCGGCAATCGGGAATACCGTTTCCACGCGGCGAAAGAGATTTCGAGGCATCCAATCCGGACTGCCGAGATAAACCCGAGGGCATCCGCCATTCTCAAATCGGAAAATCCGGCTGTGCTCCAAAAAACGCCCGACGATGCTGCGGACCTCGATGTTTTCACTCACTCCGGGGATGCCGGTCTTGAGCGCACACATGCCACGCACGAGAAGTCGAATGGGAACACCCGCAGCGGAGGCGCGATAGAGCGCTTCGATGATTCCTGGCTCCACGAGGGAGTTGAGCTTCGCGAAGATGCCACTGGAGCGCCCCGCCCAAGCCTGCCCGATCTCGTTTTCGATCAATTCCTGGAAGCCCTCGTAGAGCGACCACGGGGCGACCATGAGTTCCTTCATCTCTGGAAAACGCGAGACGCCGGTGAGGCAGTTGAAGGTCTCCGCGAGCTCGGTCGTCAATTCCTCGCGGCAAGTGAGCAGGCTCAGGTCTGTGTAAATTTTCGCCGTCGAAGGATGGTAATTTCCCGTCCCCATGTGCGCGTAGCGGCGAATTTTATCGCCCTCGCTCCGAATGATCAGCATCGCCTTCGCGTGGGTTTTCAGGCCGGTGACGCCATAGACTACATCCACACCGGCCTCGCGCATGATGCGGGCCCAATGGATATTCGCGGCTTCGTCGAAGCGGGCCTTCAACTCGATGACCGCTGTCACTTGTTTCCCATTGCGCGCTGCGGTGATGAGGGCCTGAACGATTGGTGAGTCGGAACTCGTGCGATAAAGCGTTTGTTTGATCGCGAGCACCTGAGGGTCCTCGGCGGCCTGCGAGAGAAAATCCACCACCGTCTGGAAACTGTCGTAGGGATGGTGCAAGAGAATGTCGCCTCGCCGAACATGGAAAAAGAGATCCGACTCGGTATCGAGAGACACCACTTGGCAAGGCACAAAGCGCTTGAAGCGGAGGTCCGGGCGGTCGATCTGCAATGCCACCGGCATCAGGCGGGAGAGATTCAGAGGACCATCGATTCGGAAGACATCCTCCTCCTCGAGATTGAAGATATCGAGCAGGCGCTTGAGGACACGATCGGGGATGTCTTTTTTCACCTCGAGCCGCACAGCCGCACCACGATTGACTTTACGAAGCTCCTCCTCGATCGCGTGGAGCAGATTGCTGGACTCCTCCTCGTCCACATACAGGTTGCTATTGCGCGTCACGCGGAAGAGGTGCGTCGCCTTCACATGCACTCCACGAAAAAGCAGACCAGCGTGTTCCTGAATAATATTCCCGAGAAAAACATAGTCGTTGCCGTCCGGACTTTTTGAGAACGGCACGACGCGCGGGAGGATTCGCGGGGCTTGGACGACGGCTATGTCGGTGCTGATCCCCTCCCCCTCCAACTCCACGATCACATTCAGGCTTTTGTTGAGCAGTTGGGGGAACGGATGCGCTGGATCTACTGCCAGCGGCGTGAGAACTGGATAGATCGTCTCGCGGAAAAATTTCTCAAAATAGGCCCGCTCGTCCTCCGGCACATCAGGGTAGGTGTGAAAACGGATGCCCTGCTCGTGAAGCTGCGGATAAATTTGCTCGGTCCAACAACGATATTGGTCGTCCACCATCCGACGCGAGCGTTTGCTGATCCGGGCCAAGGCGTCGCTGGCGGAAAGCCCATCGGGGCCGACTTCGGAGGAATTGTTTTGCTTCTGTTGCTTGAGACCAGCCACGCGGACTTCGAAAAATTCGTCGAGGTTCGAACTCACAATCGCAAGAAACTTCAGGCGCTCCAGCAACGGATTTGCGGCGTCGAAAGCCTGATCAAGCACACGCTGGTTGAATTCCAACCAGCTCAGCTCACGGTTGATGAAATGTTCGCGTTTCGAGAAGTCCACAAAGATAAAATCAGCGCGGTTGGGCGCTTAGACCATGCAGTTAATGGCACCCCCGCAGAGAGGGCAAGAAGCCTGTTGTGAAAAACTAGCCGCCACCGCGAAGTTCGCGGGAGAACTCCGCCATTCGCTCCATGGCGATTTTGATTTGGTCGTAGGCCGTGGCGAAACTGCAGCGCACATGACCCTCGCCACCACTCCCGAACGCAGGCCCCGGGACGACCGCCACATTTTTCTCTTTCAACAAGCGAAGCGAGAAATCGCGACTGGTCAGACCCGTCGAGGTGATCTCTGGGAAAACATAAAAGGCCCCGCGCGGGCTGCGGCATGGGAGCCCCATTTCGTTCAGCGAGGAAACGATGAAGTTCCGACGCCGCTCGTATTCGCGACGCATCCGCTCCACGCTGTCCTG
>Ga0208854_1000168_pt1 | contig 15580 bp, 10 predicted proteins | sample LakMenEpi30Nov11_FD_150748 | JGI IMG/M metagenome (GOLD analysis project Ga0208854, IMG submission 150748) | Freshwater microbial communities from Lake Mendota, WI - 30NOV2011 deep hole epilimnion (SPAdes) | ecosystem: Environmental > Aquatic > Freshwater > Lake > Epilimnion/Euphotic zone ...
CGGGAATCTCGGCTTCCCCTTCTAGCCCTAAAAATCTTCTAAACGATGCTCGGTCATGAGCTTGATACTCTACTTCTTCATTGCTCAGGTTATAAAGAAATTTTAGCACTAGCATTTTCAGCAGGATTCTTTAACAGGGATTTTTAACAGCGATCGCCTTTGCCAAGGAGAAGCTAAGCTCGGATTTCCCCGCATGAATAATGACTAACCATTCCTGATCAATTTAAATTAATATTTACGCTCCTGGGGTTCAAAACGGTTGATTACCACCGGCATATAATCAATTTCAATGCCCTTCTCTGCATAGGCCGCTAGGGTGTGTTGTAAAAATTGACTATCATTGCGATCGGTAAAATCTTCCCTGGCATGGGAACCGCGACTTTCTTCTCGTTTTAAGGCTGAGGTTAAAATTAATTCCCCCACCACCATAATATTTTGTAATTCCAAAGCCTCAATTAATTCCGTATTCCAATAGGGTTGTTTATCATCTAAATAAATTTGGCTATACTTGGCTTTTAAGGCTTGAATCTGTTGTAACCCTTCCTCCATCAGCGATCGCGTTCGGAAGACTCCACAATGCTCAGTCATGCAATCTTGAAATTCTTCCCGTAATTGGTTAATCCGCAGCGAACCAGATTGCTCTAACAAGGCTTGTATGGTGGACTGGGCCTCGGAAAGATACTGTTGAGCATCAAAAGTAGGTAGGGAACGGGTTTTCACATATTCTGCTAAACTGCGCCCAGTACGACGACCATAGACCACACATTCCAACAGGGAATTACTACCCAGACGATTGCCACCATGTACCGAAACACAAGCACATTCCCCCGCCGCAAAAAAGCCTTCTGTTAAACTCTGGGCATTACGTCGCACCCGACCATCGGTATTGACGGGAATTCCCCCCATACAATAATGTACGGTTGGCCGAACTGGCATGGGTTCATTGACAGCATCAATGCCTAACAAACGATGAGCCTCTTCCCAACAGAACGGGATACGGCTCATGATTTTTTCTCGGCCTAAGTGACGCAAATCCAAATAGATAAAGGGGCCACCGGCACTACCATCCCAATTCACCCCTCGACCAGCGCGGATTTCCTTGGTAATGGCACGGGAGGTAATATCACGGGGAGCCAGTTCCATGCGACTAGGGGCATAGTCTTCCATGAAGCGTTTCCCTTCGCTATTGATTAAATAGGCTCCTTCTCCCCGTACTGCCTCGGAAATCAAAACTCCCACTGGGTATAATCCCGTCGGATGAAACTGCACAAATTCCATATCTTCTAGGGGAATTCCGGCGATCGCCGCCATCGCTAAACCATCCCCTGTCGAAGCATAGTCGTTAGAAGTTGTATTATAAACGCGCCCATAGCCCCCTGTTGCAAACATAATGGCCTTAGCCCTGACCACTTCAATCACCCCCGATTGAATCTGGTACATAATCAATCCTTTTGCTTCCCCCTCCTCATAGATAAGCCGCATTACGTACCACTCATCATGGATAATGACACCATTGTGACGCAGATTATTGACTAATTCGTGCAGAATGGCATGACCAGTTTTATCCGCAGCATAGCAAGTTCGTTTAAAGGAATGACCTCCAAAGGCCCGTTGAGCAATCCTGCCATCCGGTAAGCGGGAAAACAGCACTCCCATGTGTTCTAAATCGATAATGACATCGGCTGCTTCTCTGGTCAGAATTTCTACTGCATCCTGATCGGCCAAATAATCCGAACCTTTGACCGTATCAAAGGCATGGGCTTCCCAAGTATCTTCTGCATCGACATTTTGGAGGGTTGCAGCGATGCCGCCCTGGGCCGCGACGGAATGGGAACGAATGGGATGGGTTTTAGCCACGAGGGCAACAGAGGTGTCAGGGTTCAGACGTTTGATTTCTAGAGCAGCGCGACAGCCAGCTAATCCACCACCGATAATAACGACATCGTATTCGAGCATTAGGATTTAGAACGATTTTTGAATTGGGCTTGAGGGTTATTCCTAATCGTGCCTGACAACGGGGCGAAAGGGCGGAATTTTAAGATATTTTTCCATTCCCCACTCTTTTTACTAGATCAAATGTACTTTCCTTGGGGATGATACTGGGGCGATCGCTTTTTTAACAAAAAGAATTACCAACACTTCGGTTGAAAATTGTCATTATTCAAAATTGTCACCGTTTCCCCTGATTGTGCCAACACAAATAAACCTTGACGATAGGCAAATTTAGCCGCTCCTTTCTCAATTTCGATCCCTGCAACGGCTCCATATAAATCTTTTTGAGCATATTCTGGAAAAAATAATCGGAATTGACTTAGATCCTCAATAAATTCCTTAACATCTGTTACGCCCAACGTGCTTTTAACCTCAACAACTAAAACATGGGCTTCATTTGTTACCAAAATATCAATTTCCAAGGTTTTTTCTGCTGAATGTCGCTTCAAACGTTGAGCAACCTGATGAACCGGAATCCCTTTTTTTAAGAACAGCGTTTCACAAGCTGGAGCAACCATATTTTCTACAAATCGGCCCCATTTTCCTCCTAGATCGCCAATTTGCTTATTAACCTGGGCAATTTCTTTGTTGACTTTTAGACTCACAGTCTGTATTTCTTGGCTGACTTCGCGGATTCTGCGATCTGTTTCCAGACCTTGCTCCTTTAGTAGTCGTTCAGTCTCCTTGAAACGTAGATCGTTTTCCTTGATTTGTTCCTGTAGAAGACGCTGAGTTTCCCGTTGCGAAGCCGTTAACTCTGCCTGGGACTCTGCCTGAGACACCGCCAATCTCTCCAAGATTTGCAATACATCCTCTACCGTTGTTGTCATAGTAAGAATCTCCCTTTATCTTTCTGTCCGTTATTCTAATCTACACCATCACTCAATAATACCGTTAACTCCTCGGCGATCGCCCTCCCCTTTTGTAGAAGAATAATTTGATTAACAAAGTCTCTTTGTCTTGACTTTTAAATGCTGTTAAACTGCTAAAATTCGTTTTTACCTTCATCGAAAAAGTAAACTCTTATGATTAATCGTCGTAAATTTTTGACCTATGGCTCAGTCGGAACCATCGGAACTCTAGGCGCGATCGCCATCCAGAATGGGTTGCCTAGTTCTGCTAATACACCGACCTCAAATACCCTCCAAACGGCGGTAGCAACAAAGCCCAAGGTGGTGGTTTTAGGTGCGGGATTTTCGGGTTTAGCGGCGGCCCATCTTCTTTCTAAACAGGGAATAGATGTGACCGTACTGGAAGCTCGTTCTCGTATTGGTGGACGTGTGTTTTCCCACAAGATTGATGAGACAGATAACCTGGTAATTGAATTAGGGGCCGAATGGGTGGGTGCATCCCATAAACGATTAATTGAACTTTGTAAAGAACTCGGTTTAGAGCTAAAAAATAATCAGTTTAATACCCGTTTACTTTATAAGGGAGAGTATTTTGCACCCGATAAATGGGATTATTCCAGAGCCTGGAAAAGTAAATTTGACAAAATTCTTAAAGCCTATCCTAATCTAAGTGAAGCCGACAAAGTGGAGTTGGATAAAATGGATTGGTGGCGTTACCTGGTTAATAATGGTATTGAGCAGCGAGATTTGGATATTAGGGAACTCCTCGACAGTACCGATTTTGGCGAAACAATTCGTAAAGTCTCTGCCTATGTTGCTTTGGCAGAATATGCAGAGTCTAGTGAAAAGAATGAGATGGACTACAAAATTAAAGGTGGCAACCATCAATTAGCTAAGGCACTCGCCGCTATCATTGGCAAAGATAAAATCCTGCTGAATCATCAAGTTGTTTCTATTGTTCAATCGGGTAAAACTGTCACAATTACCTGTGAAAATGGTTTCAAAATTGAAGCGGATCAAGTAATTTGTAGCCTACCGACTTTTGCGATTAGTCAAATCCGTTGGGAACCAATGTTACCGAAAGACAAACAGGAAGCGATTAATGCTTTACAGTATGCGCGGATTAATAAAAATGCCTTGCTTTATAATCAACGTTTTTGGCAAGATGAAAGTTTTGATCTAGCGACAGATGTTCTCCCCCATTACTTTTATCATGCGACCAAGAATCAGCCGTCGAAAAAAGGCGCGTTAATTTCATACACCATTGGGGATAAAGCTGATGTGATTGCCCGTCAAACCGATCAATGGAGAAGTAAGATGATTAGCGATGCGATTAAACCTGCTTTTGGTAACACAGAACCTTATTTATTAAAACAGGCCAGTTATTATTGGGGCAATGATCAATTTTCTAAGGGAGCCTATGCCATTTATGGTACGGGACAGTGGTTTACCCTTAAACCTGTGTTACAACGTAAGTTTGGTAATGTCTCTTTTGCGGGTGAACATATCGCCGATTGGCAAGGTTTTATGGAGGGGGCTTTGAATACGGGAGAAGAGGCCGCCCAGGGAATTTTAGCTTAACTAAAAGGCGATCGCCCTTTTATCTATTAAAAAATAAGGTGTTATTTTTGATAAGTTTTGCAGTTAGCAGGGGAATGTTTGTGGGAATTTTGAGGTTTGATCCCCCCAACCCCCCTTGATAAGGGGGGCTTTTTTCTGATTTAAAATTTTCTAAGTCTGTGATATATTACAGGTTACAAGTCGCTGCGCGAGAAAAGAGAGTTTCCTTCCCCCCTCCAACCTAAAGTACCCCCAAACGCCCCTTCCCCATATAGAAAGGGTAGGTGTGCTTGTTTACTATCCACTAATAAAAAAGTTAGATCATCATAGCTCAACCAGTTTTCACTCCGTCGCCAACCCACTTGGTCAGCAAATTTTTCATACACTTCCCAATTATATTCTCCAGGAACGCCGCCGCAATCCATCCAGACTTTTTTCTGCACGGAAAAGCCAAATTTACCGTTACTGTAATCTACCCAGAGCTTGTCAATCGCCCTTAAATCCTCACGGGGAAAGTTTTGAATATCTTCCATGCTTAACCATTGATCAGCCTCCTTGCCCACGATTTGTAGCATTAAACGGTCTGTTTCCTTGTCTGCCTCTTTCCACTGACCATTTTGCAGGAAAGTTTCCAATTGCTGATAAAGAGAATTTTGAACCGTTTTTTCAACCGCTTTTAACTCGGCTAATAACTCAGGTTCAAGATGATCCTGGGGAATTTCTAACAAACATTCTTTTGCTAAAGCCGTTGCATCCTCATTATTTAACGCAACTAAACGACGAAGAAATATAGAAGGATTACGCTGAGACGCTGTATAAAGTTTAGCCGTATCTCGCCACCAATCTGACTGCTGCCAACTATTAATCAATAACTCTTCCTGTTGCTGTTCCTTGATTTCAACGGCCATTAAATAGGATTGAAAACTAAGATGGGCAAACTCATAATCTTGATCTTTTTTAACCAGGATTTCACTTACTCTGACGACCTTTTCAATAAAACTTAAAACATTCGTTTGAGCAGAATATTGAAGATTCTCAGTAACAAATTGACGACAGATATTATCTATGTCCGTTTTTTCGACTTGTTTACTTCCCTGTTTCCCCATCCACAGAGCTAAATGTTGCAAAACCTTTTGTCTATCCAATTTTTGAAAAACCATATCAATATCCCGTCTGCCTGGACGTTCAATAAGCTGTAAATTCATAATTTCTTGATAAAGTTCAGCCCGTCGGCGCGGCAAAGTATCATTTTTACTAGAACGATGTAAATTGACAATCATATTCAAATTGAGCGGAATTTCTGCCAACTTTCTTAACTCAGGTCGTTCCTGCAATTGCGCTATTAAATTTTGCGTTTTTTGGGCTGCGATTCCTTGCAAATAATCTTGAGGATAATGGGTTCCGCGAATTTTATTCTCATGTCGGAAATGAACCAAATACCAATTATCAATAAATTTTTCCATCTGCTCAGGATTAAATTCCTTGACATAAAGCTCGGCATTAGGTCTTACTGCTCTTTCACTATAACTTTCATTGTACCAATGGGGACGACTGGTTAAAATGAAATAACTTTGGGGATAATCCTGCATTTGTTTTCCTAACCATTCGCTCACGGCTCCTTGCCATTCTTTGGTTACTTCATCAAAACCATCCCACAAAATTAACATTTTGCCATTCTCTAGTTGCTCCTTTGCCCAGGTATCAGAAAACTTCAGCTTTTTCAGATTATTATTCGCTTCGATATAACACTGAATTAAATTAGCCAAATCGGGAATAGGTAAATCCTTAAGTTCTGTATGATTAGAATTGGAAATTAAACGATGATCCCAATCTCGTAAGCGAATTAAAACAGGCAATAATTTAGGAATACCCCGTCGTAATTTGGTTTGAGAATAGGTATAAACAATATGGCGTAATAGGGTCGTTTTACCCAGTCCCCCTTTGGCTTTGATTAATAAACGGCGATAGGTGGGATCAGTTTTGCCTAACTTCAATAATGTCCAAATTTGTAACCCATCTCTCGAAGTTTTTGCTTTCGGTGATGAGAGATTTCCTGACTGATCAAAATTTTCTGTCAACAATTCGGGAACTTTAATGGCTGTTGTGGTAGATAACTCTAAAGGAACAAAAATATCCTTAAGCAGAGGAGATAAACCCATATTTAAACCTTCAGGGTCGTCATTGGCATAATCGAAACCTTGAATTTCTAAAAATTTCCGCTCTTTACCTGCATAACGCCAGCGAATTTCGGTAATATCGCGTTTAATCCAGGCAATACCGCCATCTACTAACCATTTTGCTAAGGCTTCTAAATGAGGTTGTAACTGCTTACGAACACTATTTCTTAAGGGCAAAATGAAGTCAAAAATTAAAGAGACAAGCAGAAAATAGACCAAGGCACGAAAAATGGATTGTTGAAACCAAAAAGTTGCCCCCCCTGCGATCGCGCCTCCCACAATCGGAATAGCATTAATCCAGTCCAGTCCATTAGCGGCCAACGGTTTAACCAAGGGAGCTACCTGGTTAACTTGCTCTCGAAGTTGGGCTAAATCTGATTCTTTCTTCTCCTCAGACTTAGATTCTTCCTTTTTAGCTTCTTCTTCTGGCATAACCGTCAACTTTAAATTTTCCCTATTGTACCGATTTTAGCGAAAAATATGGCATTAGGATCAAAACTCATTGTCAGCCAAGCGCGATCGCACTTTTGCACTTTTAAATCATCAATAATTAAGACAGCGATCAAGCTAAAATCGTAGTGTTGTCGGTATCACACCCTCCCCTAGAAATACTAAGACAGATCAAAAACTCTCTTGTCAAAATACCAAAATGAAGACAAACAGCAGGTCTAGAGGCGCGATCGCGTTAAAGCGACTATAATGGCGAGAAATATTGTGGTGAGAGGCGTTAAATGGCTGTTTCGTTAAAGCAGGCCCTAGTGGTTGGCAGTTATATTGTGGCCAAACGTTTAAAGGGACGCAAGCGGTTTCCCCTAGTGTTAATGTTAGAACCGCTATTTCGCTGTAATCTAGCTTGTCAGGGCTGTGGCAAAATTCAACACCCGACAGAAATTCTGAAACAAAATTTGTCCCCAGAAGCCTGTTTTGCGGCAGTAGAGGAATGTGGTGTTCCCGTTGTTTCCATTCCTGGGGGAGAGCCGTTACTACATCCTCAGATTGATGAAATTGTGCGGGGACTGGTCGCCCGTAAGAAGTTCATTTATCTTTGTACTAATGCGATCCTCTTGGAAAAAAGTCTGGATAAATTTGAGCCTTCGCCCTACCTAACCTTTAGTGTGCATCTAGATGGCCTACGGGAAGAACACGATCGCTGTGTTGATCGAGAAGGAATATTTGATAAGGCGATCGCGGCCATTAAAGTGGCCAAGGCCAAAGGATTTCGGGTGACAACCAATACTACCGTTTTTCAAGGGGCCAAGCCGGCAGAAATACAGCAATTTTTCGATTTTCTGCAAACCCTGGGCATCGATGGCATGATGATTTCCCCTGGTTATAGCTATGAATGGGCCCCCGATCAAGAACATTTTCTACAACGGGAACAGACCCGCGCCCTCTTCCGAGACATTCTAGCTCCCTGGAGAACAGGACAAAAACCATGGAATTTTAACCATAATCCCCTCTTTTTAGATTTTCTGATGGGAGATAGGGATTATGAATGTACCCCTTGGGGGAGCCCTAGCTATAGCGTTCTCGGTTGGCAAAAGCCCTGTTATCTGCTCAATGAAGGTTACTATCAGAGTTTTCAGGAATTACTCGATCAAACCGATTGGGATAATTATGGCCATACCAGTGGCAATCCGAAATGCGCGGACTGTATGGTTCACTGTGGCTATGAACCGACGGCGGCGATCGATGCCCTTAAACCCGCCAATATGGGTCGGGCCATGAGTAGTCTCTTAAGTGCTTAAATAAGTGCTTAAACCGACAATACCGCGATCGCTATCGGAAGCCAGGGAGAATGAGATGGTTTCTGGTAGCGATTTTGCCCTAAGATGAGCAATTATTCAATCAACCCAAATAATTAGTAAATTTTAACTTGCGGTTAACTCAATGCACATTGCTTGGTTGGGGAAAAAATCTCCATTTTGCGGAAATGTAACCTATGGTCGGGAAGTAACCAATGCGTTATTAGACCGAGGACATCGGGTTAGTTTTTTACATTTTGCCCAGGAAGATTCCGGTGATACGGATTGGCCAGATTGTCCAGAAGTATTACTGCCTTTTCTTTTCAAATCCACTATTTATACCATTCCTACCCCTAAATCCAGTAAGGTTCTAACGGAATCATTACAAAAACTCAAGCCTGATTTGGTTCACGCTTCCCTAACTCTGTCTCCCCTCGATTTTCGTTTACCGGAAATTTGTGAAGAACTGGAAATTCCTCTGATAGCGACATTTCATCCACCCTTTGATAGTAAACTTCGCAACCTTTCTTCTAGTACTCAATTTTTAACCTATCAACTCTATGCTCCTTTTCTAGCTCAATACGATAAAGTTATTGTTTTTTCCCATCTGCAACGCAATCTATTAGTTAAACTGGGTGTACCTCGACGGAAATTAATCATTATTCCCAATGGTGTTGATATTGATAAATATTCTCCAGGCTTCTCTGAGATTAAAAACCAATATCAGGCTAAACGCTTATTTGTCTATCTCGGCAGAATCGCCCCCGAAAAAAATATTGAATCCCTCTTGAAAGCCTGGAAAGCGTCTGATCTGGGAAATGATTGTAAGCTCTTGATCGTCGGTGATGGCCTACTTAAATCTACCTTGCAACCTTCCTATGGCATCGAACAGGGAATTCACTGGCTAGGCTTTATTGCCGATGAGGATACTCGCATTCAAATTTTGCGGGGGGCTGATGCGTTCATTTTACCCTCTCTTGTCGAAGGGCTGTCTCTGTCTCTGTTAGAGGCAATGGCCTGTGGAACCGCTTGTCTGGCTACTGATGCCGGGGCTGATGGAGAAGTGTTAGAATCTGGAGCCGGTGTCATTTTGAGCACCCAGGGTGTCACCACTCAATTAAAAACCCTTTTACCTCTATTCCGAGATCATCCTGAAATCACGGAATTACTGGGACGGAAAGCCAGAGAACGAGTCCTAGAACGTTATACTTTTACGGAAAATATTAATTGCCTGGAAAAACTTTATACCGATATTCTTGCCCAAACTCATACTTCCCTAACCCTTAATCATTTGATTTCCTAGAGATGACGATTTCTCGAACCATTTGCCTCGGTTTCCTGGCAGTAATTGGACTAGGAACTTTGCTTTTAATGATGCCCTTTTCTCTTACCGATGGCACCTGGGGCAGTTTTTTAACGGCACTTTTTATGTCCACTTCCGCCGTTTGTGTGACGGGTTTAGCAGTCGTTGATCCCAATAGTTACTTTTCCTTTTGGGGAGAGTTAATTTTATTGCTATTGGTTCAGGTTGGAGGACTCGGTTATATGACGGTAACGACTTTTTTAATGCTGTTGATTGGCCGAAGGTTTGATCTTCAGCAGAAGTTTGCGATTCAAGAATCCTTCGATCGACCCTTTTTGCAGGGCAGTCGTAATTTAGTCAAGTCAATTATTGCCACTACCCTGATTTTTGAATTGACAGGAGCTTTTTTTCTCACCTATAAATTTGCTCAAAGCTATAATTTAGGGGAATCTCTCTGGCTGGGAATTTTTCATAGTGTTAGTGCTTTTAATAATGCTGGTTTTAGTCTTTTTAAAGATAACTTAATGGGTTACTATGATTCCCTAATCGTCAATTTGGTGATTACCGGACTGATCATTTTTGGTGGCATTGGCTATCAGGTAATTATTGAATTATATCTCTGGCTAACTAACCTTAAATTTGGCAAAGGCCGACGCTTTAATTTTTCCCTTAATTTTAAAGTGGTGATCCGCTCTACCCTAATTTTACTGGTCTTGGGGACGATCGCTTTCCTGTTTATCGAATATAAAAATCCCGAAACGATCGCCGATTTTAATGGGAAGGATAAATTATTAGCGGCTTGGTTTCAGTCCGTCACCACTCGCACCGCCGGATTTAATACCATTGACAATGGTAAACTAGAAATTAATGCTCTCTTGATGACCATGTTGTTAATGTTTATCGGGGCCAGTCCTAGCGGAACGGGAGGAGGAATTAAAACCACTACCTTAAGTATTTTAGCGGTCTGCACTCGTTCTGTCCTACGGGGTAATGAAGAAGTAATTATTTACCGTCGTACTATTCCTATGCCCCTAATTCTCAAGGCGATCGCGGTGGTTTTTGGCTCGGCCATGACCGTGATTATTGCCACCAGCTTAATTGCCTTTGTTGAAACTAGACTCCCTTCCGCTCTAGATACGATCGCTATTCTATTTGAAGTGGTTTCTGCCTTTGGAACGGTTGGTTTATCGATGGGAATTACCGCCAGTTTATCTGCCTTTTCCCAGTTCGTCATCATTGCGACCATGTATATTGGTCGGGTTGGTGTTATTTTATTAATGGCAGCGATTTTGGGAGATCCTCGTCCCAGTATGATCAAATATCCAGAAGAGAATTTGTTAATCGGTTAATTAACACTTAAGTGAATGAAAACTAAAACTCTTTTTAATCTTCTTCGTCAAGTCAACCGTCAATTTGCGGTAATTGGTCTAGGTCGTTTTGGCAGAGCCGTTTGTGACACCTTACATCAGAATGGCTATGAAGTACTGGGCATTGATCAAGATGAAAAATTAGTGGCTGAAGCTTTGGCTGCCAGAGTTGTCACCAATGCCATCTGTCTAGATTCTACTGATGTTAATGCACTGAAAGAGGCTGGAATATTTGAATTTGAAACGGTAATTGTGGCCGTGGGAAATTACCTCAAAGAGAGTATTATTACCGTGCTCAATTTGAAGGAAGGGGGCGTTAAATATGTGGTTGCCAAAGTGTCTTCCGAAACCCACGAGAAAATTCTTAAACGGTTAGGGGCTGATTTAATTATTTTTCCAGAACAGGACGCGGGCCGAGATTTAGCCTATCGTCTCACCAAGCCTTCTATTGTGGATCGTTTTCAACTCGATCCCGAAAATAGTATTGTTGAAGTGATGGTTCCTGATCAGTTTTGTAATAAAACCCTAGCTGAATTAAATATTCGTCAACATTATGGCGTGAGTATTTTAGCGATCGGGAATGAAGAGAAATTTAAAATTAATCCTATGCCGACAGAAAGACTTTATAGAGGTATGATTATGGTGTTAATTGGACTGAATGATGATATTCACCGCTTAATTGATTAATGCTATAGCATTTTTCTTGCTGTAAAATTTTCGTTGATTACATCTGACGCGAGCTCGAAAGCCCTATCGTATCGTTTCACAGGATAATCTATCAACGAATTATTTACAGGCAGGGAGATTTTCCAGAAAAAATAACATTGATGTCATCCTCATATACTGTGTCTTATTATACATCTTCTACCGCATAGCCAGAAGAACCTAAAAGTTTTTCGTCTTTATTTTGTGAATTCTAGCTTAATCACTTCTTAATCTTTTAACTCGTTTTTGTTGTTCTTTCTTATATTATCTCCTCTTTTTTAAATTCACAACCTATGACCGTACTTAGCTAAAACGGTCTAGGGTGCGATATTGGATTGCTTCAGCTAGATGATGACTTTGGATTGGGTCACATTGAGCCAGATCGGCGATCGTTCGCGATACTTTTAAAATTCGATCCATTGCCCTAGCCGATAGTCCTAATTTACGAATGGCTCCTTCCAATAGGTTACGACTAGCATCATCCAAGGAACAAAATTGGCGCAGATGATTAGCCTGCATTTCTGCATTACAGACAATTTTCCCCTGAGCTTGAAAACGTTTTTGGGCGCGATCGCGGGCTTGATTAACCCGTTCTAGAACGGATTGGGAGGTTTCACCTTGACTTTGTTGGATCATTTCTTCGGGTTTCAGTCGGTTAACCGCCACCTGTAGATCAATGCGATCCATTAAGGGGCCAGATAACTTGGCCCAATACATCTCTCGTTGACGAGGCGAACAGGAACAGGCTTGAATGGGATCACCAAAATAGCCACAGGGACAGGGATTTGTACTCGCAACCAGGGTAAATTGAGCCGGAAAAACGACCGATTGACGGGTACGAGAAATGGTAACGAAGCCATCTTCTAGGGGTTGACGTAAAAATTCCAAGACATTGCGCTTAAATTCTGTCAGTTCATCTAGGAACAAGATGCCACGATGGGCGAGGGAGATTTCACCTGGTCGCGGAAAACTGCCACCACCCACAAGAGAAGGGCCAGAGGCGGAATGGTGGGGACTGCGAAAGGGACGGGCTTGGATTAGGGAACCCCGTTCTTTTAATAATCCGGCCACCGAATGAATCTGAGACACTTCTAGGGCTTCATCGAAGGACAAAGGCGGCAAAATACTGGGCAAACGTCGGGCCAGCATGGTCTTGCCACTGCCAGGCGGCCCTACAAAAATCAAGTTATGACCTCCGGCCGCCGCAATTTCTAAGGCTCTGCGGGCATGATTTTGACCCTTGACATCCTTGAGATCCGCTAACAGTAAAGGCGATCGCCGAAATTCAGTTAACGCATCTTTCTGCACCGGCTGATGTTGGTTTGGCTCTGCCAAAAACTGGGCTACTTCTCCGATATGTTTAAATCCATAGACTTCAATGCCCTGGACAACGGCTGCTTCCTGGGCATTATCAACGGGAACCACAATGCCCTTTAAACCCAACTTCTGGGCTGTAGCGGCGATCGGCAACACTCCAGCCACAGATCGCAAACTACCATCTAACGACATCTCCCCCAGGAACATAAAATCCCCTAACAATTGGGGATCAATCTGTTCTGAAGCCGCTAAAATGCCCACACCGATGGGCAAATCAAAACTAGGGCCTTCCTTACGAAGATCGGCAGGGGTTAAATTCACCACGATTTTACGCACTGGAAAAGCAAACCCCGCATTTTTGAGGGCCGCCTTAACCCGTTCGCGGGATTCTTGAACAGCCGTATCAGGAAGACCGACCACCGTAATCGAAGGCAATCCTCCCGATACATCCACTTCTACCCCTACCTTGACAGCCTCAATGCCAATCAGAGAAGCACTCCAAACCCTTGCTAACATCGCTTTCTGGCCAATTAAACCATAACCGCTAAGGCTTCGTGAATCGTTTTATTGTAGATAATCCGTCCCGGCGTGGTGTAAATATACTGGGCAAGTAATTCTCCCGTAGCCGTTTCCCTTGTTTTCCGTTCGCGATAGTACTTCATAACGCTACCATCTTCTAGGGTTTCTGTTTTTATCACCTCATTATCTGGTTTTTCAGTGACGACATCGGCCTCCTTATGGCGAACCCAAATGGCGGCATGGAGGGATAACTGTCCCTGATCATAGGCTTTGAGCACATCTTCAATATTGGCAAAGTAGCGTCCTTCTCCCAACTGGGTCTTAGGATTGGTGGCAGTGAGATAGTAACAGCCCAAAACCATATCCTGGGAAGGAGCCACAATCGGTCGTCCCGTTGCCGGAGAAAGGACATTATGACAAGCCAGCATCAGTAATCGAGCTTCTGCCTGAGATTCTAAGGACAGAGGAACGTGAACCGCCATTTGATCCCCGTCAAAGTCAGCATTAAAGGCGGGACAAACTAGGGGATGAAGTTGAATGGCTCGACCTTCTACCAGAATTGGCTCAAAGGCTTGAATCCCCAAACGGTGAAGGGTTGGCGCACGGTTCAGCATGATGGGATGGCCCGTGATCACTTCGTCTAACACCGACCAGACTTGAGGATCGTTACGCAAAATTAATTTTTTGGCGGCCTTAATGTTATTGACAATATTGAGTTTAATCAAACGGTTAATAACAAAGGGCTGGAATAACTCGATCGCCATTTCCCTGGGCAGACCACACTGATAAATTTTTAAGTTTGGCCCAACGACGATGACGGAACGTCCCGAATAGTCAACCCGCTTACCCAGAAGGTTTTGACGGAAACGACCCTGTTTTCCTTCGATAATATCCGACAGCGATTTCAGGGGACGGTTATTGGCTCCGACGACGGTACGACCCCGACGACCATTATCAATTAGGGCATCCACCGCTTCTTGCAGCATCCGTTTTTCGTTACGGACAATGATTTCAGGGGCCAAAATTTCCTGTAAGCGGGCTAGACGGTTATTGCGGTTGATCACTCGTCGATAGAGATCATTGAGGTCAGAGGTGGCAAACCGACCCCCATCTAATTGCACCATCGGGCGTAAATCGGGGGGGATAACAGGAATCACACTGAGTACCATCCATTCCGGTAGGGAATTGGTGGCGATAAAGTTATCGATTACCCGCAAGCGTTTAATGAGCTTGGCCCGTTTTTGACCCTTACTGGCTAGAATTTCTTCCCGCAAACGTTCTGCTTCTTCTTCTAGGGCCAGTTCTTCCAATAACCGTTGAATAGCTTCGGCTCCAATACCGACCTCGATGCCAGAGAGTTCAGAATCTTCAGCGTAGATCTGGTCTTCGATTTCGACCCATTGATCTTCCGTCAGTAATTGTTTGTATTGCAGATTACTGGCGTTGCCTGGATTGAGAACCACGTAGGCATTAAAATAAACGATCTGTTCCACATCCCGTAAAGGCATATCCAACAGAATGCTGAGATAACTGGGAATACCTTTGAGATACCAAACGTGGGTGACGGGGGCTGCTAATTTGATAAAGCCCATACGATGACGACGTACCCGCGACTCCGTGACTTCCACACCACAACGTTCGCAGACAATGCCCCGATGTCTGACGCGCTTATATTTTCCACACCAACATTCCCAGTCTTTCGAGGGGCCAAAAATCTTTTCACAAAACAGACCATCCATTTCCGGCTTGAGGGTACGGTAGTTGATGGTTTCTGGTTTGGTTACTTCACCGACCAGCATTCCGTTAGGTAGGGTTCTTTCTCCCCATTGGCGAATTCTTTCAGGAGAAGCGATCGCAATTTTTACGTAGTCAAAGCGGGGTTCGATTTGGGCTTTCATAAGAAAAGATGGGAGTTTGGAAATTCAGCGTCTTCAGACCTGAGAGGAAAAACGCAGATCGGGAATTTATTCCCCATAAAGGGGGAGACAGGAAGAGGTACAGTTCCTATCTCGCTTCTCAGCCGAAGTCCGCCTATCCTGTACGA
>Ga0208854_1000174_pt1 | contig 15151 bp, 10 predicted proteins | sample LakMenEpi30Nov11_FD_150748 | JGI IMG/M metagenome (GOLD analysis project Ga0208854, IMG submission 150748) | Freshwater microbial communities from Lake Mendota, WI - 30NOV2011 deep hole epilimnion (SPAdes) | ecosystem: Environmental > Aquatic > Freshwater > Lake > Epilimnion/Euphotic zone ...
TTAACCGTTTTCACTTTGAGGAGGGCGAGTAAGAACAAGGCTAGGAAGGAGAGTCTGGCACCATGCCATCCCAAATGGGGTTTTAGGGCTTGTTTCAAGGCGTTATATTGGTTCATGGCCTTTCTTTGATTACGTTCATCTTTGATGAAACCCCTTTCTCGTACACTTTTCAAGTCTTTTGTCCTGTACTTAGGACAATCGCACTACCTTGTTATTCGCCATTGGGCATTTGATTTGTCACAGCCTGCTATAACAACGGGACGTTTCATAAATACTCCATTGCTTAATTGAGCAGGACCTATACTGGCTAAGCAACCCCTCTGCGAAAGATTAACGATATGATGATCACCCTTTATTTCCCATCGGGAATTTGATTGATCACAGTTCCCCGTCACAACAACAGGATTATTAGCTGCTTTAATAGCATCTAAACTGGTTAAACAACTTCCATTCAGAAGATTAATGAGACTATCACCCCTTATTTGCCATTTGGCAGCTAATGGATGACAGTCGCCTGCCGTAACAACAGGAAGACCAACTTCTCTACTGCTTAAACTGCTTAAACTTAAACACCGATCTTCATCCAAAACATTAATAATAAAGACATTTTGATTTTGGGGGCTACATTCAGGACAACCAACTGTAGCGGGAGTATTCTCTACAGAATGATGATGAGGACATCCTTCGTTCGTAGTTCCCATAAAACGAATTGGACATTGCCAATGTGCATTTGCTTTTTTTGTGTTTAGGGATAAATACCCACTAAAGATTATCAAGAACGAAATGAGAGCAATGTACACTTTAGATTGAGTCATAATCATCTCCTTTTGCTATTACTAAAAACGAACCCACATAACAAATTTTTGTTGATTTTATAGGGTGCATTAATAAGATGCAATTAACACACCCCTTTTCAAAACTACCGATTAACCTTTGGCTTTTTCCACCTCAGCAATCCGTAAAACAGTCTTAAGAACCGAATCAGGATTCAAACTGATCGAATCAATGCCAAGCTCAACCAAGAACTCTGCAAACTCAGGATAATCCGAGGGAGCCTGACCACAAATCCCGATCTTGCGACCATTTTTCTTGGCAGTCTCGATCGCCATTTTAACCATGCGTTTAACTCCCTCATTACGCTCATCAAATAAATGAGCAACCAAGGAAGAATCACGGTCTAAACCTAACGTTAATTGGGTTAAATCATTGGAACCAATGGAGAAACCGTCAAACACTTGGCTAAACTCATCGGCGAGAATAACATTGCTGGGCAACTCACACATCACATAGATTTGTAAGCCGTTTTCCCCTTGTTTCAAACCGTTTTTTTCCATCTCTGCAATCACCTTGCGACCTTCATCAGGGGTGCGACAGAAAGGAATCATCGGGATCACATTGGTTAAACCCATCTCGTCCCGAACCGTTTTCAACGCCTTACATTCCAAAGCATAGGCTTCACGATAGTTCGGATCATAGTAACGAGACGCACCGCGCCAGCCGATCATCGGGTTTTCTTCTTTGGGTTCAAACTGACGACCACCGAGCAGACCAGCGTACTCATTGGTTTTGAAGTCCGACATCCGTACCACTACTGGTTTGGGATAAAAAGCCGCCGCAATCATGCCGATACCGTGTGCCAACTTATCCACAAAGAATTGAGCGCGATCGCCTTCATAGAGTTTAGTTAACTCGGCAATTTCCGCTTTGGCAACAGGGTCTTCCAACTCATCAAACTTCATTAAAGCTAAGGGGTGAGCCTTAATATGATTAGCAATAATGAACTCTAAACGAGCGAGACCAACCCCATCGGCGGGATAACTGGCGAAACCAAAGGCTTGCTCTGGATTACCCACGTTCATTAGGATTTGCGTCTTGGTGCGGGGCAAATTATCCAAAGCCGTTTCGTGGACTTCGTATTTCAAAATACCCGTAAATACTTGACCCACATCCCCTTCCGAACAGCAGATCGTCACATCCTGACCTGTGGGAATGGTTTCAGTGGCATCATTACAACCCACGATCGCAGGAATCCCCATCTCACGGGCAATAATGGCGGCGTGACAGTTACAAACCATCACAGGGGTATATTTTTCCGTAAAGACCACATAATTGTGATGATTGGCCACCGTAATGTTATAAACATCACCCGCCTGGGCATCTTCCACTTGAACAACCCGTTGCATCCGTAGATCACTGTTCAACAGAGACTCAAATTGGCCCATTTCCTGCAATTGCTTATCAGAAATGAGGAAATTATTATCCTTACGAAGTTTAATTTGTCCCTTAACATCTCCATCGAATAATTGCTTGGTAGCAAAAAAGCGAGTTTGAACCGTGCGGCGTTTAACCTCTCCTTTCACCCGTTGGGTATAGCCAAGAATTTCTGCTACCTTTTCCACAATCTGCACATTATAAATATTGCGATTGTTAGTGACTTGGGGAACTGTATTAATTTTGAGACAAGCAATGATCACTGCCTGTAACAAATTCTCTTCGGAGATATAGATGTTAATGCGATTATTAGCATAACAACCATCACCGTCAATTACCCCCGCTAAAAATTGATAGGCAACTTCGGTTCCATTTTCTAAGAGAATTTGGGTGATTTGTTGCTCTTTGGCTTGGACTTCCTTGGCAATAGATTTAGAATACAAACGGTAGGCTGTCGCTTGACCTGTCACCTTTTCACCGCGAATATAACCAGAAGAAACAGGTTTTTCATAGGCAGTAAAGGACTTACCAAAAAGGGTCGTTGCTTTTTCCTGCATGGTGGCAATAAAAGCGGCTTTTTCGGGAACATCCTTTTGAATAAACTGCACTTCTCCGTGTGTCCGACTGGTACAGATAGAACCATCGGTGATAATGCCACCCAGGAAATAAGCTAAGTCCGCTTCTTGGTTTTTGCCATCTCCCCACATCGGTACATTTTGGGAAACCAACACCATTTCCTGCGCTTTCAACATTTCTTGAATCTCGGTTTTGACATATTCGCCATTCCGTAGATTCACCATCTTATGATCATGGGTTAAACGCAAGGTATTATCGGTAATCCGACCTGTTTGTGACACACTGACTCCAATCATTTCAGACGGGCGTTTCATGGTGTCAACAATCGGTTTCCATTCCATTTGTTGCGTTTCTGTATTCAACGATAAAGTGGATAAACCTTCATAACCCTGTTCATAAATCTGGCTTAAACTCATAAAGCCTTGATTGGTCAGAATTTTGGTATCCCCTGCAAAACAAGTCCGACCGCCCTGGTTAGTCACGATCGCCGAAGCTTGTTTCATAATCGGTTCCCAATCGGGGTCAGTACGATTAGTAATTAAAACTTCACCAGGACGGAATTGATTAATTTCCGAAACATTGTGAATCACCTGAGCTTTACCTTGACCGATCGCTGCTCCCACACTGCGACCTGTCGCCAACACCGTACTATGTTCTTTCAACTCATAGGTTTTGATGACATTGGCGGATTTTTGGGATTGCACCGTTTCAGGACGAGCTTGAACAATGAATAATTCCCCCGTCAAACCATCTTTGGCCCACTCAATATCCATAGGGGTATAGGTATTACGAACATTGGAATAGTGGTCTTCGATAATACAAGCCCAACGCGCCAGTTGCAGAATTTCCTCATCCGTAATACAGTACTTATCCCGATCTACCTGAGCAACTTCCACATTTTTCGTTAACTTGCTGCCCCCTGCATAGATCATCTTAATGGACTTGCTGCCGAGACGTTTTTCGAGGATCGGTTTAAAGCCATTTTTTAGGGTCGGTTTAAAGACAAAATACTCATCGGGGTTGACTGCACCTTGTACGACGTTTTCTCCTAAGCCATAGGCCGCCGTGATCAAAGCGGCATGACGAAAACCGGTTTCCGTATCAATAGAGAACATGACCCCAGAGGTGGCCAAATCAGAGCGTACCATTTTCTGCACCCCAACGGATAAGGCAACGGCAAAATGATCAAACCCCTTTTCTTGACGGTAGGAAATGGCCCGATCCGTAAACAACGAGGCAAAACATTTATGGCAGGAATCTAAAACACTGCTCAGCCCATGCACATTCAGATAGGTTTCCTGTTGACCTGCAAAACTGGCTTCAGGTAAATCTTCGGCAGTGGCACTAGAACGAACTGCCACATCAGTATTTTCCCCATAACGACGACACATTTCCGCATAAGCAACAGCGATCGCCGTTTGTAAATCTTGAGGGAAAGGTGTTTCTAAAATCAGAGCACGCGCTTTTTTCGCTCGTTCCTGTAAATTCGGTAAATTAGTCACATCTAAATCAGCAAATAACTCTCGTAATTTGGCTTCTACCCCTGCTGAAGCAATAAAATGACGGTAGGCATGGGCTGTGGTCGCAAAACCGCCTGGCACATTTACACCTTTGGTCGTTAACTCTTGGATCATTTCCCCCAAAGAGGAATTTTTACCCCCCACTAAGCCCACATCATGGGTTCCCACTTCTTCAAACCAAAGAATAAAAGCCTTTTCCTTATTAACCGTAGAGGGTTTTTCTAACAGTGTATTGATCATAGCGATTTACCTCTAATTGCCTCTAATTAATACCTTTAGTCTAACGATAACTGAGTAGCGATACTCAATTTGTTTGAATTAATTTACAAGTTGATAATCTTCTTAAAAAAAACACCAATAATTATGGATAAAACCAAATAAATACTTAAGGTTTATCTAAAGATCGACCGAAAATGTTATAATCTCAAAATCAGCAAGGTTTATGTTACTTAATCTTAACAAAACTGTCATTATTACTGTTAAAACTTTTCAGAGAACTGATAGGATAATTGTGAACTATTTCCTAGTATGGATCTGGCAAGTCAATCGCGTCAGTCTTGTCAGAAAACGCCTGGCTTCACTTTTCCCCTTCTTCCGCAATGATGATCTCCAGTTCTGCCCCAGCCCTAGATATTTCCTCCGTAACGGCAATCCATATCCATCAGGAGCTTCGCCCTGGTCAAACCTTTCCTTTGGGAGCCACTGTCTATCCCGATGGCGTGAACTTCTGCCTTTTCTCCAAATTTGCTCAGGAAGTTGTCCTACTTTTATTTGAGCATCCCAATGCCCCCCAACCTTCACGGGTGATTACCCTCGATCCTCAATGCAATAAGACTTTTTACTATTGGCATATTTTCGTGCCGGGCTTAGAGGCTGGTCAGATCTATGCCTATCGGGTGCATGGCCCCTTTGAACCAGAACAGGGACTACGCTTTGATTTTAGTAAGGTCTTGCTTGATCCCTATGCCAAGGCGATCGTGGGGGATGAAATTTATGATCGCAAAGTTGCTATGCAGTATGGGGTAGATAACTGTGCAACGGCCTTGCGAGGTGTCGTCGTTGATACTAGTCCTTACCATTACGATTGGGAAGGGGATACTCCCTTGCGAATTCCCTATGCTTGTAGTGTGATCTACGAATTGCACGTCGGTGGTTTTACCAAAAATCCCAATTCCGCTCTACCAGAGAATAAGCGAGGAACCTTTGCGGGCTTAATTGAAAAAATCCCCTACTTGCAGGAATTAGGCATTACCACCGTGGAATTGTTGCCGGTTCATTATTTTGATCCAGAGGATGCCCAGCCGGGTTTAACGAACTATTGGGGGTATAGTACCATCGGCTTTTTCGCCCCCCATCGTGGCTATAGTTCCAGTCAAGACCCCATTGGCCCGGTTGACGAATTTCGAGATATGGTCAAGGCCCTTCATAAAGCTGGGATTGAAGTGATTCTGGATGTGGTTTTTAACCATACGGCGGAGGGCAATGAAAAGGGGCCAACTCTCTCTTTTCGGGGTATTGATAATCGGACTTATTATATTTTGGATGAGGATGAAAGTCAGTACAGCAATTACAGTGGTTGTGGCAATAGTGTCAAGGCCAATCATCCTGTGGTCGGGGGGCTAATTCTCGACTGTTTGCGTTACTGGGTTTCGGTGATGCACGTGGATGGTTTTCGTTTTGATTTAGCGTCAGTATTTGCCAGGGATATTAAGGGCAATCCCTTTCACGGTGCAGAAGGTGGCACAGTCAATATTATTTGGGCGATCGAATCCGATCCGGTTTTAGCAGGAACCAAGTTAATTGCCGAAGCCTGGGATGCGGCGGGACTGTACAGTGTCGGTAAGTTTGTGGAATTAGCGGATTGGTTTGCCGAGTGGAATGGCCCCTATCGAGATGATGTGCGTCGCTTTGTTAAGGGTGACTGTGGTATGGTCAAACGTCTGGGCGATCGCCTTTTAGGGAGTCCAGATATTTACCATCGCAAAGATACTGATATTAACCGCAGCATTAATTTTGTCACCTGTCATGATGGCTTTACCCTGAATGATTTAGTTTCCTATAACGAAAAACATAATGAGGCTAATGGGGAAGAAAATCGAGATGGTTCTAACGATAATTGCAGTTGGAATTGTGGCATTGAAGGAGAAAGCGATGATCCGCTCATTAATGCTCTACGGTTGCGACAAATCAAAAACTTCTTGACCATTCTCTTTTTCTCCCAGGGAACTCCGATGATGTTAATGGGGGATCCGGTTCGTCGTACTCAAAAGGGAAATAATAACGCTTACTGCCAAGATAATGAACTGAGTTGGTTTGATTGGGAGGGAGAAGATAGTCACACCGAAGAAACCCATTTTGTCAGGGGTTTAATTCAGTTAACCCAATCCTTGAAAATTTTTCAGGAAGAACGGGTTTTAGAGATCTTAGATTTGGGGTTTAATGATTTCCCTCAACTGGAAATTCATCCTGAAACGGGAGAAGTTATACCACCACCACCCATCGATTTAGAACGGTTGAAACATATCTATTTGGGCATGACCGAGAGCCATCCCAATCCCCATGTTGTCTGGCATGGAGTGGATGTGGCCTTACCAGATTGGTCTTACGATTCCCATAGTCTCGCTTTTACGCTTCACCATCCTGGGGCTGGAGAACAGTTACATCTTATTTTGAATGCCTATTGGGAGTCGTTAGTCTTCAATTTACCGCCCCTGGCCAATGGAAAACAATGGTATCGAGTGATTGACACCTTTCTGCCGAGTCCCCAGGATTTTTGTGAGTTGGCGATCGCGCCTCAAATTCTCAAAACCAGTTATTTAGTGCAAGCTCGTACTTCGGTGGTATTAATGGCAAAATAGCCGTTAATTATGGGGCAGTTTCTAATCGGATGCCATAGGTTTGGTAAAGTTTACCAGGGCTAATCATAATAAAATTGTTGGCATGGGGAACGATCACGCCCTGTTCTCGTAATTTAACCATCAAGCGAGTAATGGTTACACGGTTAGAACGGATCGCGCTGCCAATTTGAGCATGGCTAATAAAGTAGGGTAAATAGCATTCTGTATCTGTTTTCTCTCCACTTTCCCGTAGGAGCAAAATCAAAAAATTGAGTAATCTCATTAGGGTTGATTTTTCACCGAGAATACTCATCCAAACCAGTTGACGTTGTTGAACTTGCTGAAACTGTTCCAAAATGGTTAAGTATAAACTAGGCCATTGTTTTAATTCATTCCAATAGAGCCAAATTACAGCTGTCTGCTCAAGATGGGCATAGGCTTCGTAGCGGAACGCCCCTTGAGTCGGAATTTCTAGGGGTTGACCGAGACCAAAAAATCCTAGCAAGATTTCTCCCTCTCCAAGCTCTTTTTCAGAAGAGGAATTAGACCCGCCCATTGCTTGACTGCTGAGACGAATTCTACCCTGATGAACTAGGTACAATAGGCCAGGACGAGTCGGAATCAGGCTATCTTTAGCAAAGGTGCGATCGCGGTAATGCTCTTGACCCCATTGCACAAGTTCCGGCCAAGTGGTTAGGGAGGAGAAGTCGCTAATGGCCATCAATTTATCCCAAGGCAATTGTGAGCTTATCTGGTTAAGTTACCAAAAATCAGCAGAGTTGTTATCTACTGGGTCATTAAAAAAACAGCTTCAGTATTACATCGGTCAGGAAATCGCTTCTCAATTTTCGCCGTTTCTGCCTACCTGGGAGCAAATTCCCTTAAAAATGTGCCTAACAGAGCAACACTTATGCTATCACTCTGCGATCGCCTTAAAATTTTGCCAACCCTTGGGCTATCCTCCTGAAAAGCTAACGAGACAGATCAAGCAGCAATTGATAGAGTCACAAGCATTAGTGAAATCACAAGAGCAGAGCTTAGATCTCCCTTTTTCAGTACAAATTCACCATCCAGAATGGTTAACGTTTACGATTAGTTATGATTGGCTTTTACCCTGGCTAACCTATTTAGAGCCAATGTTGCAAACGAGCATCAGCCGAGATTCTCTAGTCATTGGCATTGATGCCCCTTCTCCGATCGCCGATATCCAATATACCCATGCGCGAGCTTGTACTTGGCTACGCTTAAGAACGATTGAGAAAAATACGGCCAGGGTTTCCCCTCTGAACTCGGAAGTTGTCTCCCTAGTATTACCTCCCGTCCTATCCACGCTTCTAGAACAAGTTCTGAGGATCTTAGATGAACCAGAAAATCTTTCCCCAAAACAATGGCAATCTCAAGGCCTGGCTCTTAGCAAAAAATTTTTAGACTACGAAGCCCAGGCTTGGCAGAGTCGCAACGGAAACAATCAAAGCCAAAGTCCTAACCAACAAAAATCAAACTTGCAAATCTTCCAGGAAAACCTGATTCTGATTACCCAAGCCTTGCTCCAGCAGCTTTTAGTCGATAAATTAGGCTACCCTGCCCCAACGCAACTTTAGTGATGGCGATCGCGGGCTTCGTTTAACGACTCACCAAGGTTTTTCGGGCTTTGAAGAAATTTGATGCGGTGGTATAGTTCGTTAATCTAACAAAATTGATAGTTTAGAGTCGGATTAAGGTAAGTTGTTTAGACAAGATGCCTACCTTGACTCAGTGAAATTGTCCCATGATGCAACTGCCCCAACCGAGTGATCTACTCACGCTTTTTTTGAGTCAAGTTTTTTTGTCCTTGCCCTTTCTCTTAATTGGGACTTTAATTTCCAGTGCTTTATTAGTGCTGGTGGATGAACACAAATTAGAAGCTCGTTTTCCCCGCAATCGCATCCTGAGTAGCATGGTAGGCAGTTGTTTAGGCTTTATTCTTCCCCTCAGTCAAATTGGCATCATTCCCATTGTGCGGCGTTTATTGCTCCAGGGCGCACCATTATCCTTAGCCATTAGTGCCTTGATTGCTGCTCCGACCATCAATTTGGTGGTCATTCTGGGTACAACCAATACTCTAGTTGATAAACCTCGGATGGCCTTTCTTCGCATTCTGCTGACCTGGTTGATTGCGATCGCCATTGCGCTCATTTTTAGTAGCTACCGAGAAAAACCTAGGGTAGATCCGCCCCTCAATCCTCTGACCAGAGTTCCCGTTTTGCGATCAGGTTCCTTTGTCGAATCCCAGGATTGTCATGATCCGCTACAACGGACTGGCAACTTAATCTATGAGTATGCGGTTCCTCAACTTCATCAACGCCCCTGGCCAGAAAAGCTCCGGCTATTGATGATTAATATGATGGAGGAATGTCTGGAATTCGGTATCATTCTGGTGTTAGCGTCGGCGATCGCGGCCTTGATTCAGGCTCTTATTCCCCAGGCAATTCTCCTAGAACAAACCGTAAATCCCCTGGAGCAAACCTTACTGATGATGGGGCTAGGATTTGTATTATCACTAGAGGCAATTACCCCTAACGCCTTACTCGTGCCTTATCTGGATCATTTATGGTCTGGAGCCGTACTGGCCTTTCTTTTAGTGGGCGGTATCCTTAACTTGAAGAGCCTAGGATTACTGATCATTACCTTTCAGCCCAAGCCTCTCATTTATTTTATCGTTCTTATCGGCCAATCAATTTTACTATTTGCTCTGCTGCTCGACTACTACTGGAATTTCGTGAACACCTAATGTTAAGACAGGATGTCAAGGTAGATCAACAATAAATTGCTTGGAGTGACGATTTTATCCACTATTATTAGTGATGAAAACGCAGAGATAAAGTCAAAAACAACCCGAATGTTAAACCAACGCTCCAGTGGCATTTTATTGCATCCCACCTCTCTCCCCAGTCGGTTTGGCATTGGTGATTTAGGGGAGGAAGCTTATCACTTCATTGATTTTTTGCGTCAAAGTCATCAACGTATCTGGCAAATTCTCCCGCTTGGCCCCACGGGCTACGGCAATTCTCCCTACCTTTGTTATTCGGCCCTCGCGCTTAATCCTCTGCTCATTAGTCCTGATAAGTTAGTGGAAGCGGAGTTAATCTCTCCCTCTGCCTTAGAAGATCTACCCACGCTTAATCCTGAAAGAGTCGATTTTGAAGCGGTAAAAAGTTTGAAAGCTGACCTTTTTCGACAGGCCTGGATCAGGTTTCAGCAGGAAGATTTACCGGAACTCAAGGCCGATTTTGTCGCTTTTATTGAACAACAGGCAGATTGGTTAACGGACTATGCCCTGTTTATGGCCCTCAAAGAACACCATCTAGGAGCCAGTTGGCATACCTGGGATCTGGCGATCGCTGAACGTCATCCCGAAGCGATCCGTTATTGGCAAGATTTATTGGCCGAGGAAATTCGCTACCATCAATTTTTGCAATTTCTCACCTTCCGGCAATGGCAAGAACTCAAAACCTACGCCAATGAAAATCAAGTTTTGATATTTGGAGATATTCCCATCTACGTTGCCCACGATAGCTCTGATGTTTGGTCTAATCCTGATATTTTTTGTCTCAACGAGGAAACGGGAGAAGCGGCCCTCATGGCAGGGGTTCCCCCCGATTATTTCAGTGAAACGGGTCAACTTTGGGGAAATCCAGTTTATAACTGGGAAAAATTGCAAGAAATGGACTTTGCTTGGTGGGTAAACCGTTTTCGCTCTGTTTTGAAATATGTTGATATTGTCCGCATTGACCATTTTCGGGGGTTTGAGGCGTTTTGGGCTGTTCCCGAAGGCGAAAAAACGGCTGTCAACGGTGAATGGGTGGAGGCCCCAGGACGAGAATTCCTAACCACTTTAAAAGCAGAATTGGGAGATGATTTGCCGATTGTGGCCGAGGATTTAGGCGTGATCACACCGGCAGTGGAGGCTCTACGGGATGATTTTCATTTTCCTGGCATGAAAGTATTGCATTTTGCCTTTGACTCCGATTCTGGCAATGGTTTCTTACCGTTTAACTATTACGATCGCAATGCCCTGGTTTATACGGGAACCCACGATAATGACACAACAGTTGGTTGGTTTAACCAGCGATCGCCGGAAGAACAAAAACGAGTAACAGACTATTTAGGCTGTATCTGTAATGAAGGCATTCATTGGAGCTTAATTCGATTAGCCTTGGCCTCTGTGGCCAATATTGCCATTTTTCCCCTACAGGATGTCATGGGACTGGGCAATGATGCTCGTATGAACCTGCCTGGAACTGCCGAAGGTAACTGGGGCTGGCGTTATCAACCGGAAATGCTGCATCCCTGGCTCAGTGAACATCTCGGTTGGCTCACCGCCTTGCATGGTCGTCGTCTTAGTTAGATTGGTTAGATTGTCTTAATCCTCCAGCATCGGTCTAATGCCATCTTTGACGAACACAACTTGAACAAACTGACCATCGCTCCAGATCTTGAGGGAGAGTGGGGCTTTGGCAGCGAGGACAGGCGGGTAATTGTTCGGCACGGGCTTGCAATACGCTTTTCCAACGCTCGAAGGCCTCCATTGCGGTTTTAGGAGGCCTTGAAGAATCAGCTAGATTGGGAATGGGAAGAGAGGGCGCGATCGCTGCTTCAGAGAGGCTAGAGGATTGGACAGGTTCCAGAGGAGGAGAGGGCGGCAAGTCTTGAATTTGATAACCCTGGGCAGAGGAAAAACGCAAGTCCAGCAAGGGTTGGGCCAGATGGGTATTTAACTGTTTCAGTAAAGGATAACGCTGCAAAGTGAGGGTTTGGGCCCAGACAGGGGTAATGGTGGCAACCCAAAACACTTGACGACGGAGAGCTAACGGTTTGGTCACAGCCAAAATTCTGGGTTCTACGACCTTTTCCCAAACTTGCAGCAGATGCTGATATTGACGATAGGCTTCCCAACTGGGTTGTTGCTGTAGGGCCAGAAGTAAGGTATCTAAAGCTTTCCAAGCCATTTTTTGAACTAATTTTTACCACTTGTGGAGAATATTTTTGCCGCTCAGAGACAGACCGAAATGCGATAGAGTATTAAGGCAAGATAGCACTTCTTTGCTGTTCCAGCGTTTAACCATCAGTCTTTAGGAGCGTTTATGTTAACTCTCAAAATTGCCGTTTATATTGTAGTCGGCTTTTTTATCTCCCTGTTTATTTTCGGCTTTCTCTCTAGCGATCCCACCCGTAACCCTGGTCGGAAGGACTTTGAGTAAATCCATTAAGCTATGCTAACGTTAGGTCATTAAGACGACGGGGGCGAGATTTGACTCGTCCCAATTATTGTGGTTAATTCCTTTGTTTGAGGTAACTACTACCGATTTCTAGCTTTAGTTGTTGACCTAGATGTTCCTATTCGCGCTTCCCCCCCAGCCGCCGCCGATATCTGTTATCGAAAACGTTACTTCTAGAAGAACGACTCCTTTTTTGGTAGCAGAAACAACGGGAACTTCTACGACAAAATCCCCTTCTACTATACCTTCGGTTGTTGAGTTTTATTACTCCGACCCTAAAAAAATTACGCCACCTCCCGCTTCTGAACTACTCCCTCCCCAGGCGGCTCAAGATCTCGGTCAACCCATTTCCGTCCAAACTCCTAGAGAGGAAGTCCCTTCTGAGCCAGTTTTCCCAAATCGCTCCTTAACGGCGATCGCCCCCCAGGAAGTTTATGGGCTAAGTAAAAACCGCGATCGTCTTCATTTTAAGCAACGTTTAATCACCCAAACCAGGGAAGGCGAGGTTCAAGAATTTATCATTCGCTCCGATGATGCTAAGAATCCTAATCAAGAAAATAGTGGAGCACCAACAAACTCCGACGCAACTCTTCCCCTCGAAGCCCCGACGGATCTAGCCAAGCCCGCTTCTCCTCCCGTTAATCCTGTCAATACTACTAAACCAGAAAAAACGCCCGAAGTTGTAGAACTGGTTTCCGATCAACAGGAATACGAGGCGAATCAACAAATTGTGACGGCCACTGGCAAAGTTATTATGCGCTTTTCCAATGGGGTGTTATTGGCGGATCGATTGCGAATTAATTTACCCGATCGCTTTGCAGTAGCGGAAGGCAATGTGGTATTGACAAGAGGAGATCAAACACTCCAAGGTGAACGCTTTGAATATTTCTTCGTACAGGATAAAGGGGTTATTTACAACGCCAATGGCGAAATTTATCAGCCCACCACCGGACGGGATCTCGCGCCGACATTACCCACCGATCCAGGCGGCAATATTATTTCTAACCAAACCCTCAATGAACGGTTATCTGCGAATCAGCCCCTTCAGCAGGTCACACCCAATCAAGGTTTAGGGATCTCGGTGGGAACCAGTTTCAATCTCAACCAATTTGGGACGGCGGGAAGTTCAGGGCCGAGGGGAGGCCAGGTCAATCGTCTGCGTTTTCAAGCTCAACGGGTGGATTTTGACTCGGCGGGTTGGAATGCTAGTAAGGTCAGAATTACCAATGATCCTTTTTCACCCCCAGAGCTAGAAGTTCAGGCGGAAAATGCAACCTATCAAAATGTTGGCCCCCAAGTTGACGAGGTTAAACTGAGCGGTTCACGGGTGGTTTTAGATCAACAAACTTCCTTACCTTTTCAGGATCGTCTGACCATTGATCGCCGCGATCGCCAACCAGGGGTTCTCAGTTTCGGCTACGACGGGCAAGATCGGGGGGGGCTTTTTGTTCAATCCGGCTTTACGGTGGTTGATACTAAAGTCGCTCGCTTCCAAATTAAACCCCAATACCTAATCCAAAAGGCTCTCTTTCCTGATGCTTTTCCCACTTCTAATCAAAGTGATTCAACGGTTTGTGTGGTCTGCCCTGCGGTTTTTGGCTTAATTACTGATCTAGATGTCAATTTCAGCGATCGCACCAAATTAATTAATACCTTAAATTTTTCTAATCTGAATCTCGATCAAATTGATAATTCCCTGCGGGCCAAATTAGCTCTCCAAAATAAAATTGGCGATAATGATCATCCCTACGATCTGCGCGTGGAATATAACTATCGAGAACGTTTATTTAATGGCTCCCTTGGTTTTCAGACTGTTAATAGTAGTTTTGGAGCCGTGCTCCTCTCTCCCTACATTACCTTTAATGATCCGTCCTTAGCCCTGAGTTATCAAGCCTCCATTCAAGATATTCAAGCGGATACCGACCAAACCAATTTACTGAGTCCCAATCGAGACAATAATTTAGTCACCTTAATGCGTTATCAAGGAGCCGCATCCCTGAGCAAATCTTTCCTCCTCTGGGCCGGAGATGCCTTACCACCCACACCCGATCAAGGCCTGCGCTATACTCCTTTTACCGTTGTTCCCTATGTTCAATTGATTACTGGGTTAACAGGTGTTACTAGTTTTTATAGTGATGGCAGTTCTCAACCCTCTTTAACGGGAAATATTGGCTTTCAAGGACAATTTGGTCATTTTTCCGAACCCTATCTAGACTACACCGGCTTCAATTTGAGTTATCAGCAAGCCATACGAGGAGATGCTTCTCCTTTTCTCTTTGATCGTTTTGTTGACACCCAAGTGTTAACCTGGGGCCTTACTCAACAGGTTTATGGGCCGGTCAGAGTGGGTGTGCAAAGTTCCTACAGCATTGATGCGAACAAGGAAATTAGTACCGATTATTTTCTAGAATATAGTCGTCGTACCTACAATTTACAACTTCGTTATAATCCTCAACTTCAAGTCGGTTCAATTAATTTGCGGATTAGTGATTTTAATTGGAGTGGTAATCCTGGCTCTTTTGAGGGAACTGATATTCATCCAGTGCTTCAAGGTGTCACTCGTTAGTCAAGACGGGTTTTAGGGCGATCGCCTCTAAATTCTAACTATCTCTCTTTTGTCAGAGCAAGAGAGCTATAATGAAGAAAAAAGGCTAGTGGTCTGTCAATTTTCTATTTGTGGATAAAGACGCTTGAGACGGATACGAGCCTCAGCCGTCGTGAATTGCCAATCTACCGACTTTTGGGAATG
>Ga0208854_1000176_pt1 | contig 15123 bp, 4 predicted proteins | sample LakMenEpi30Nov11_FD_150748 | JGI IMG/M metagenome (GOLD analysis project Ga0208854, IMG submission 150748) | Freshwater microbial communities from Lake Mendota, WI - 30NOV2011 deep hole epilimnion (SPAdes) | ecosystem: Environmental > Aquatic > Freshwater > Lake > Epilimnion/Euphotic zone ...
CTGTAATTCTTTGATAGTTGTTTCACCTCTTATTTCTGGAACAAAATTTGCTCAAACGAATTATGCTGTTGCAATGACAGTTCGATGTTTCGGAGCTTTTCGTTGCAGACTGCTGTTGCAGTGACAGTTTTAATTGTGAAACTTTTTTGTCATAACTGTTGCAGTGACAGTTTTGTGGGAAAATTGAAGAATTTTATTCATCAATTTTATTTGTATTCCGTTTTGAGGAAAAAAAATTACTTTTTTTTCAATTTATTGGAATGCTTACCCTGTGGTTGGATGACAGGTGACTTGTTCACATGGATACACAGGTTAGTGACGGGGTCGCCATAGATGGTCTGGTAAACGGAGTAAGTCTTGTCTTTACTATGCTACGGACTTATACGAGTTCGAAGTCAGGACTGAGTGCCCGGAAGTCAGAATCGAACTCGGGAGATGCTACTATAAGTCTTAGGATGGTAAATAAAGACACGAGTCGAACTTGTATAACTTTATTATGCACGTTCACACACTAGATGTTATGAAGTAACAATCAGCCTAGTATCGAAAGTGGGGAGACCTTTTATACCATCGGTGACGGTGCTGTTTGCTTGGCTCACAGCGACGGCACCAAATCTTTGTATGACGAAATAGCTGTAGCATAGACTGCGCAAGATATTCCATCAGACTGTATAGCAGGTGTGTCCAACTCTCGCTACTCGTGTGCGTCTTTGCTTGGTGCTAACTTAGCTGATTGAATAAGCAGCAGCGTCAAGCAAACACGCTCACAGTCATAGAAATGTGATGTAGTCTTGTGTTTGTCCTACTTTATAGCGAGTTCATTGAACTCGCTACGATCAATCGCTATAAGACGGTTTCAATAAGAGTCTCTCGAATTGAACCCGATCCATCCGCGCGCGGTACTGTTTGAGCCAAAAAGTGATTTCATAAAGTATGAAATCTTTATATTTGCATTTTTGAAATCTTTGCGGCCTTTCTGAATCAGAAAGCAGACAGTATCGAATAGTAACAAATACAAGACTGGTGTCTGGTGTTGGTGTGATTGGATCTACAAGTACATTTTTAATTTACAAGTACATTTTCTACAATCACATATTACTAGTACATAATAATGGCACCATTTTTACATACTGCTAGTAAAAATGTTCATGTGTGCTTTTATTTTATTTTAACCTGAAACTGCTAAAAATGCTGAAACATTTTCCATTTTCAGATTAAAATTTACACAGGGTTTTCTTGTTGTTTAAATTTTAAATCTAAATGTGTTAACTCGTTTCTGTGTTCAATCGCTGAAACTTGTTAACTCTTACTGCAAAATTAATGTTTTAATCGTTAACTCGTTTCCTGCTCACAATGTGAAATTTGTTAACTTTACTGCATAGTGCACTAATTTTTACAAATGGTGAATAAAGTTTGTTTCTTCATTTTGTTTTTCTTTTTAGTAAGGTGCGTAGCGTCCTTGGTGGTGACTTTGCTGCCTTGGTAGTCTCCTTTGGCGTTGTCGGTTGTTTGCGATCGCCGGAGGTGGCTTTGACATGGCTGGAGCGGCATCCCTGCAAGCGTTGAAGTCAACGTCTCGCATGAAGCTATATAGCATCCTTGAGAGTCTCTCCATTGTTATGTGAACCGGAGTTGTTCTGCAGTCATTTGCAATTGCTCTCAAGTTTTCCATTGCTGCTGCCATGGGGGATTGTTCGCCTGCTGCTGTTGTTGGTGGCGGTTGAGGTGTTGGTGGAGGTGGTAGTGGCGTCGCTGCTTTGGCTGGTGGTGCAGGCGTGACGTCTCGCTTTATGCGCAAGTATGTGTGAACATAGAATGCGTGACCCGTTGGGTTAGGGTGGTTTATTGGCACCGTGGCTGGGTCAGGAGCGTCTTGCCTGGATTTGCTGTTCAACGGCAGCCAGACTCTGTGCAGACCTCTTCCTGGTTGTGCGCAGTATTTGATCCTTGTTTCGGGTTCAAATGTTGCTGTGTAACCTTTTGAAACGTTCTGCAGCAGTGGCGAGTGTTTCTTAAGGTGAGCGATGGCTTTGGTCACCAGTTCGTCGTAAAACGCGTTGTCCAGGTGGTAGCCTGGGCGTTGAAGTTGGACGATCTTTAGTGCAGGTGCATTGGTGCTAACCTGGTCACCTCCGTCATGTCTGACGGTGTCGATTCGACATGAAATCTCCACCCTGACAAATCTCTGTGCTAGTGGCAAGACTTTGGGGATTGGTGGTAAGGATGATGTCACTTTTGGTTTTATCATCCTTAGTACTTTTCCCTGGCTTGTCTTCATCTTTTTGGGGATGTGCTTTGCCAGGTTGGCAAGGGCGAATTGGTCATTCTTGTCTCCAGCATCTGGCCGAGCTGACGTTGTGCTCGAGGCTTGTGCAACTGCAGTGGTTGCTGTGGATCGTTCTGGCGAGGGCGAGGACGATCTACTTGAGGATGCTGATGACGAGGAGGATGAAGAAGATGAGGAGGAGGAGGATGAGCTGGAGATTGTTCTCTTCCGTTTATTGGATACAGCTTCCTTTTCGATCTCATCGAATTCGTCGTGAGGGTGAAGTTCTATAGCTGAAATTAGATTGATAGATTAGCTATAGTTTCAAAATGAAGTTTATGTGCAATTAAAATTGTGAAAGAAGATATTAAAACATCAGCGGTGCTCTTTAGAGCTTGGTCTCAGAATCTGCGGTGGATTCTTTGAGTCTCTTCGCTGGATTGCCCGGGTCTGTGGGTTCAACCGTATTTGGCCTAATGGTGACACTAGGTCCAAGGTTTTGGTTGCTGAACCTGACAGCCGGGGGCTGCAGTGGCCTGAGGAGTTCTGGGTTGAACTCCTTTTCTTCCAAGCGTCTTTTCAGAATGGGAGTGAGAGTGAGAGGCTTGTAGACAAGCTTGACTCTGTCTTTGGGGAAAGACACTTGGTCTTCTTCCTTGTTGGACATGTACGTGTTGAAGGTACTGAGCTGTCCTTTTTCGGCGCTGTCCTGGTTGACCTGGGGAGTGGAGGCTGTTCGGAAAATCCTGTTTCTCAAATCCATCATTGAATTGGACATGGAATTGACGTTCACCGAAGATCCACTTGTCCACCTGTTCCATTTTGGTGGGATGACTGGTGCGTGACCAGCATAGTCCACTTCCATCTCTTTGAGCTCCTTGGTGATGTCATCATGCTTGTTTTCCTGGTCTTTTGGGCTGTAGGATTCTCCTCTCTTGTAGCATCTGTATTTCTGGATGCATTTGCGATAGCTGAGGATCATGGCAATGATGATGATAATTACCATGATGATTGAGAAGAACCTGATCAGAAATGGGATGGCGTTCTTGGGATGATAAGCTTCCAGTCGAAGGTCTTCCAGTGATGGAATAGTCATGTTGTCGAATGACAGTGTCATGATGGGTGTGTGCTCAATCGATGTGGTCATCATTCTCAGAGTCACATTGGTGGGTACCGGGTGAATGTTGAGGATCTCATAGAGAGCAAGTTCTGGGATGTCTGCTGCTGCGTATCCTGAGGGAGTCTTGAAGTGTGATCCATCTGGGAGTGTGACAGTGCAGGCTGGGCGGAATGAGATTTCTCCCATGCCTTGGACTTTGAAGTGAGCCTGGTCAGGTTTGTGCGTTTTGGTATTTTCGCATCTGGCCAGCAGTCCAGTTTCTGATGGGACTGAGTAGATCACTTTGTTGTCCTTGATGTGCACGGTTGGACTGGGAACAATGTCTGTTTCTACCAGTGGGCATTTCATGACGAGGTCTCTGTACGTTACCATGGAACAGTCAGCATTGGAAGTGATTGGAACAGCTGGGTTCGTCACATAGCATTGTGTAGGAGTGGTTGTACATCTGGAGAACTCATCTGAAGACATTGAGATGTAGTCTGAGCCGTCGTGTGAGATGGCAATGTAATTGGCATCAATCACTGGCGTGAAGGTCCGATTTTGGATGAACACTGGCAGAGCTTTGACTCTGTAGAAGTGGTACAGTTGGGATTCATCCACAATTGGGCTTTGGAAGATCAGGGTCAGTTCATTGTTTACTACCACTGCTTTCATTTTGGTGTCAGTGTAGGCTGTTGAAACTGTGATCTTGTTGTTGGTGTGTGCATCAGATGCCACTCTCTTGAGTTCTTCATGACTCAAGGCATATGGCGAAATGACATCTGTCATTGATGCTACCAGAATGTTTGCAACCTTTTGCAAAGTTGTGTCAATCAGAAGTTGTAGATGTCGAACCATGGCTTTGAGGTCTTGTTCCATTGCAATGATGGACACGGCTCTGTGGGAAGACATCACATACTTGGTGTATGTGTCAATCCGAGCATTGGCTGCGTTGATTGCTACATTGAGTTGCTTCTGGTTGATGGAGAGCTTCTCGACTGCTTCTGCTGTTTTGAGAGCTAGCTTGTTTTGCTCATGTTGCTGAGCTTTGGTTTGGAGACCAAAGAGGGAGCTGAAGATGTCACCAAACCACGAAAGTGGTGCGTCTCCTGTTGCCAAGGAGGTTACGATGTTGGCGCCTGTGGTAATTCCTGCGACGGGTGCTACCCACAGTGGGATTGCTCTAGTGTGTCTAGAGTGTTCTGTTCCATTCTCTTTGTTGAAGAATTCTTCATCTGTCTCGTTGTCGTAGTCGATTTCGTCTTCTTCGTCTTCGTAGATGTGGTCATGATCATGATCTTCATTCTTTCGGCTTTGGGACTTGATGTATGATACAAACAAGTTGAAGATTCGTGAATCGACAATGAAATGGAACACATTGGTTAGTGCTTCTGCATCTTCTTCGTCCAATGTGTCATTCATCATTGTGAGAACATTGTCATGGTACAGATCAAGCTCTGTGTATTCCAGTTTGGAAATAATCCCCTGAATCAGGTAAGAGCGATCTTGGAGCTGGATTTTCAGCCAGTCGTGGAAATTCATGCCCGACTTTTCGATGCTGAAGATGTGTCGCAGCTCATGGATGAGGGACTGTTGATACGGTGTCATCCAGAATGACATGTTTGATGAAGAACTAGCATACAGAATGTTGCTGATAATTACTTCATCTTGTTGGTAATTCTGATTTGTGTCTTCTGCAGACCTGCCCAATCGTTGATCGGTCCGGTGGCCGTCCATCTCGACCATTTCTGGGAGGTAATTTGCTGAGGTATCATCGGAATTAGGTACTGAGATGTTGAGGTTCGTGATCTGTGCAATTTGACGGATCAGAATGTCTGTGGTTTGGGACAGTCCTTTTGTGTCTCGTTTGCAGGAGTGATCTGCAAGATGGATCAGTGGACTTGAGGCTTCATCATATTGAAGGCTCCTGTAGGCATTTGCTGCCTTTGGTCTCTCACAGAGGATCTTTTGCCAGGATCCAATCTCAGGTGTGTCTGCCAATTTGATTCGGAATTGGTCTTGAGGGTTGCTGTAGATGATAGGCCACTTGCTGGACATGCTACCATCGTTTAGCCTTTTGAAGTGTCCAATATTTTCACCGTGCTCTTGCCAAGTGTGGTGAGCTCCATAATACATGACTTTCCATGGATTTGGGTCTAGTGATTGGATTGTGACATGATCTGACTCGAAGCGAAAGTTTGACGACAGTTGATCCCAGTAGATGCCTGCCCTAATCTTTGTGATGTTGGCTGCAATGGCCGCTTGGCGGATCTGCTCACGAGATGTCATATCTCGGATTTCTGGGAGTCGTGCATTCATTGAGGTGCACACTTGAAGTGCATCTGACACATGAGATTCTTTGTCAGAGATGACAATTTCTGTGTCAGTGTCTTTGGATTCTTCCAAGGTTTTGTTTAGTTTGATATTAAATCTCTGTGCAGAGATAGCGATATCGGCGCATCGAAGTTTGTAAAGAGATGTCAAATCTCTACACAGCCTTGCTGCAGTGGCAAGGGTTGTTGTGTTTGTTTTTCGAGCGAACGTGTAATAGTTCTGATTCAGATACACGGGGCCTTGATGAGACTCTTCGCTGTAAACTAGGCCGCCTTTCAACATTGATGGACTTCGAGTTGAATTACAACATTTGCAAACATAAAACAAAATAATTGACAAAGTCAAAAGAAGTTTCTTACCATCCGCCATTGTTGCAGTCGACGTTCTCAGGTTTTGAAGTTGTAACCGATGTAGTCGTTTCTGTTTTCAATGACAGTTAAAGAAACTTAGTTTTATTTGAGAGGGTAGTACTCGATCAAGATAAAACTTTTTTGTTGAAAAAAAAACTTTTTCGTTCACTTTAATATATTACTTTTGAAGACAGCAGCTTCAAGTGATCAACTCAAAAACGAGTAAGTAACTGATAGTCTCTTACTAGTCAACGAGGTATTTAAGCGAAATTTGTTTGCGTTAGTTAGCCTGCTATACTGGGCACTTGATATGTCCAATAAAACAGATTTTTGTTGCGATTCTTTACCAAACGCAATTGAGTTGCCAAGGAGGGGGGAAGGAGAGAAGATTTTCTCCCCCCTGTGTGCGCTACTCACGGGTCACGTAAAAATTGGAATACTCATCCCGACTGTCGACTGAAGGGGGAATATTCTTTTTCAATTTTCTCGTGATTTCATCACCGTTTTATTTGCATTCAGTTGGTGCAGACAATAAAATTGTGGCTTGCAGTGGCCCCCTCCCCCACCTCTGGGGGGAAGACAATTGTAAGAATCATTATTTTGTGTTTTCGTTTGTCACAAGTGTGCTGCCTTTCAGTCAAAAGCGAGCACACACAAAATAGTTTATTGTCTGCTATTTTCTTAATTTTAAGAAAATAATTCGAGTTCATTTTAAAGACTAAAACCGAAAATGAATTCAATTTTAGGTGAAATGCGTATGTTAATTATTTTAACTTGCGTTAAATTAATTATGAATTGCTGCATTTTATAGACTTTTGTTTACACAGAACTTTTGTGCAGACGTAATATCTGCTTGAGACGTTCTTTTCAACTTTAGAATATAAAATATTCCATATTTTAATCCAACAAATTTTCAAAGTTAACGTTACTTTAAACCACTTTTTGTTTCGGTTATTTTCTGTGGGTCTGACCACTTAAGAACAGAATTGTTTCGCTGAGCTTCAATAGAACCCAAACTGTTCATAGAAAACACAGTAAAGGCCGGTAAACCTTTGTAGTGACTTTGAAATTTGCGTTTACATTTGTAGAAGGTCTTATGTTGTTAATCAGAGGTTGGTAAACATTAAAAACTTGTTAACAACAATTTACAGACTTTAACTGAGAAATCAGTCGTATTTGCGTTGCTCTCTCCAACTTAGAGGGGAGGGGTGAAGTGTGTGTAGAATAATTTTGTCTCTTTTTATTGCAACCTGCAGCAGTGGCTAGGGAATTAATGGGAAACAAAATTGTCTTCTTCTCCCCCCTTCTTCCTCATTTGCCTAGATGAAGATACTTCATCGAGTCACGTAGGAGGTATGTTATTTCTGGTGTAATTATGTCAACTGCATCAGAAATGTTTTGCGTTCGAAATTGTCTAAAATAAATCAGAATTGACAAAATTAATTGTTTTCAGATTATTTTTTCAAACTACTATGAACTTCATGCGTTCTCCACAGTGCAGTTTCTTCAGTTCACGTCTCTTTGTTTATTTTGTATGTCCAATAGAGATTAAAACATAGATCACTGGTTTTTTAAGTCCAAACAGTTTTAGGACTCGCCTTAGTACTTGCTAGCCGGTGTTTTAAGTCCAAACGGCTTTAGGACTTTTTAACTCAAAATATTTTGAAAAAAACATTTTAGTTAAACCGGTGTTTTAGGTCCAAACGGCTTTAGGACCGGATAACCTTCAACTTCTCATTTTAGACAATCAATGGAGTTTTAGGTGCCAAACCGATTTTTCAAGTCCAAACGGTTACAGGACCGGATAACCCTTTCTCAACATCTTTTTAGTAATTTGTGGAGGTTAGGGTGCCAAATGTTTCGTTCATTTTATTTGTTGCTCTGACTTGAAAAAAACTGTCTCTATGCCTTTTTGGGGTTTTATGCCATAGATGTGGCCATAGATGTTGCTTCAGCAGAGGTCAGAACAATTTTATTTTTGAACTCATTTTTAATATTTTTCAATATTAAAAGTTGTGTACTAAATTTCACGCTATTTCTCCGTATGTAGTAGCGGTTAGGTCAATTTAGCTTATCTTTCTTTAACGTCTAAGACAAGTAAAAGACATTTGTGTTTGTATTCTTTATTTAGTATACGCCAAACAAAGAAATGCGTTATTTCTGTGTGTGAAAATAATTTTATTTCTAAAATTATTCGTTCTCGTTGGTCAATTTTATCAGAAAGGAAAAATTGATTTAAACTTTAATTATTCTGTGATTGTTCACACAAAACAATTCCTTTCATTGTTTTCCTATATTCGAGAAATGATTTGTTTATTTGCTCTGCTGCAATTTGTGTAAAAGAATCCGAAAAAGACTTTTACAACTTAATTGGTCTTGTTGGTCTGCTTTGACTTCTTTTACGCACGTGTTTCTTGCAGGTGCATCAAGTCTCAGTGTCTCACTGTGTCAGTACCAATTTACGCAGAGGGGTGCAGTTCTTTGGCAACGTAAAATGAATTGAATCATTTTTGTTTTGTCAATTGTTACCAACTCAAATTATCTTCGTTTTATTCACCTGTATAGCTATTTTCTCCCTGATAATATGTGGCTTGCAGTGGCCTCGAGGTTATCAGTTTTAAGTCATTTTATGGAGGCTGTAGGTGTGAGTGATTATTTAGGCTGCAATGGCCTGCTCGAGTTTGTTTTGGGCTGCAGTGGCCTCTCGAGGTGTTTTTCACTCTGAAGTAAATTTGTTGAGGCTGAAGGCTTGATTGACTGCTTGGGGCTTCAGTGGCCTCTCGAGTTTCTTTTGGGCTTCAGTGGCCTCTCGAGATAGTCTAGCTTGCTCAAAACACGGGCTGTTCATCTAGTATTGCCCTGTTTGTTGGTTGTGAACTGTTTCTCAAATTTCATTTGTTTCTCGAATTGTTCCGTTGGGCAATAAACATTTTGCGTCGATATGATGATGTCAGTTTGCGTTTTCGCCTTGCGTGCTGAGTCAAGATTATCAATGTTTATTATTTTTTGCTTATTTGGGGGACAATCATTGTAGTACGCGGCTGCGATGACGGAATTGGTTCGTCGTCAGAGCTCGAATCGGACTTTTGACTGTATGTTCGGCGGGCATTTGATTCGTCGAACGAATCAACGGACATGTCGAAAATATTGTCGTCTTCTTCCGGGGGTCTCGGATTTGAATTCCGTTCATATTCTGATTCGTGTTCCGAGTCTTGTTCCGTTGAGTTTGCGGGTTTGTCTGATGCTGGTTCATGTTCGGATTCGGTGTCGGACATGTTGTCGTCATGTCGTCTGAACATTTGTGAGGATCGCGGGGTCGGAGAATCTCTTTCTGTTTCTGAGAGAAATTCGTTTTCGTCGAAACTGTCGTCTGACGCATGACTGGAAGGTGGTGACACGGGTTCGTAGTCGTATAGTCCATCTTCTCTTGCTTTTTCGACTTGTTGCCGGATGTCTTCTTGCATGTCATCGAAGTCATCGTCGATGAGTCTGCCTGTTTGATGATCCGGTTGGTTGATGAAACTGTGTTCATCGATGTTTATCATGAGGACTTTGTCAGACAAATCCTTGTGAATTGGTTGTCGATTTTCGTCGTAAAATCTTGCATTGACGTGATCAAGGTCGTCTTCGTCGAGGTCGATGTTGAGATTGCGGCGTGATTTCGATTTTAATGTGTATCGTTCTCGTAACAACGGGGAAATGTCTGCAAGATTGTCATCGAAGTTTGTTTGTGCACGGTTTGCCGATGGGTGGAAGTTGATGGGCATCATATTTGTGAAGTGTGCTCTCATTTGGTTTCCAGTGTCCAGGTTTTCAATGCGTGCTGATACTCCGTCTTCGTCGAATGATATAATTGTGTAGGGGCCGTCAAATTTTGGCTTCATTGACATGTTTGGGCCTGTGGCTAGTTGCAGTTGTCGATGTGCGACGATTTGTCCTAATTCGAAAGTTTTGGACACTCGTGATTGGTTTTTGTATGTCCGATTTTTGTCTTTCTTGTGATTGGCGCGTTGCTGAGCTTTCTCTCGTATTTTCTCTGCTTGCGGAAAGATTTTCTCGACGTACTCCGAGTGTGACACGAAGTTTGGCCAAAATTGTAGTAGGTCTGATGCTTGCGGGATTTGTATTGCAAACATTAGCTCTTCTGGTGAGAATCCGTAAACTGATGTGGACTGATTGTGTGCGTTTGTGAAAAATTCGTCGCACGTGTCCCACTGGTCAATCAGTTTTTCCTGCATGAGGAATTTTCTGGCACCTTCTTTGATAGTGCGGATACTCCTTTCTGCGTGGCCATTTCCCCATGGGGATCCTACACTGGTGGGAAAGAATTTTGTTCCCAATGGTTGTAGAAATTCATAGAATTCATTGGATGTCCATAGTCCTGGTTCGTTGTCGGACCTGAGGAATTTCGGAATCCCGAATGGTTTGATGATCGTTTTTCGTATTGCTTCGATCAATGTTTCTGTCCGTCGATCTGGCATTGGACAGATTTGTATGTAACCTGTGAAGAGGTCGACTGCCAATAGAGCGACTCTGTTGCCTTTCTTGGTTAGAGGCATGTTTGGCATTAGGTCGACTGCCCATGTCGTTCTTGGAGAATAGATGTAGTCCGTTTTGCGGAGATGTTGATCTTTTTCTCCTGTAGCGTTGAATTGGCAGATGAGGCAGTTGTTCACTAGGGTTTTGAGTTTTTCTGTCAACGTACTCTGTTGTACATGATAGCGTTGTTGAATATCTCTTGCGATGCGTGATCTGGAGAAATGTAGTCCGAACACTGTGAAATGTTTTGCGTTGATGACGATGTCCAGTAGTGATGACGGTAGCACTAGTTTGAGGTTGAACTGATTTTTGAAATATAGCAGGTCATCGATCATGATGAACTTTTTTAGCTTTTTCTTTCGCCGGATGAGGTGGGCGATGTATTCGTCATCTCGCTGTGCTTGTTTGAACTGTTCGGGTGTCAATGCTCCCGTTAGGACTGCTCGTGATACGGTTTTGAAGTCTGTGTATGACATAGAGTTCACGTGGTAGCACTGTAGGTTCATGGACGTGAGTGAGCAGGTGTGAACTGGGATGTTTGCCCCCGGAGCGTATTTCACTTCTCGTGGTAGATTGACTTTTCGGTTGTGTAGTGTTTGCGCACAATTTTTCATTGGCCTGGGACCTTCTTTGGCTGTTGATTTCTTTTTCGCCTTTTGATCCGGACTTGGTAGGCTTGGTGCTTCAAGCATGTACGCTACTTCTTCTTTTGTGAAGATTTCTCCTTCTGGCATTCTGAGTCGATTGAGGAGTTTTACTGTTTGTTGTTCCGACATTGGTTTGGCAGCTTTCATTTCTTCTTTGAGTTGATCAATGTCTGGATGATGTCTGCTGAGAATGTCAGAGATCTCGTTGTCTTCTCCTTTGACGTGGTGGATTTCACAATCGTAGAGTGATAGTTCCATTGAGAAACGGAGTAGGATTCCGGTTGATTCCCGGCACATTCTGAGGAATAGGATGGCTTGAGCGTCCACCAGAATGATGATTTTGGCTGCGAATCTTAGGAAGAAATCCATAGTCTTAAGAGTGTATAGTAGTGCCAGGACCTCCTTTTTGACAGTGCTGTATGCTCGTTCTGTCTTTGTGAACGTTCGTGAGACACATGCGAGGATTTTCTCGTCTCCTTGCGCGTCTTTTTGAAAGACTCTTCCTGCTCCGCAGAAATCTGATGCGTCTGTTTGAACGTAGTATGGTTTGGTTGGGTCCGGGAGGTATAATGTTGCGTGCTTTTTGACATGTTCGATCAGGTATCGGAAGCACGTTTCATGTTCATTCGTCCATTTGAATTGCTTTGGGTGGACGAGGGCCAGATCACCGAGTGGTTTTGCCAAGTGTGCGTAATGTGGTATGAATTTGCGATAATATCCGATCATTGCCACTACGCCTTTTGTTTTCTTGGGTGTGTTTGGTGAGGGTAGTTCCGTGAAGGAGAGCAGTTTTGCTTCTGGAATGGAGATTTTACCTTTTTGCCAGACAACTCCGAGGAAGTCTACTGTGTCTTTGGCAACACTGATTTTCTGGGGCCTGATCTTGATGTTGCCCTTTCTGAGTCTGCCGAGTACTTGTCCAACTTTCTCCATGTGTTCTTCGAAAGTTCCGTCGGTTGCGATCATGATGTCGTCGGCGTAGTGTATGACGTCTTGTGCCATATCTCCGAGGATTGTGTCGAGGAGGAGTTTGAGGTGGAGTGGTGAGTTCTTCAGGCCTTGTGGGCATCGTGTGAAGCAGTATCGTTTTCCGTGAGCTTCAGAATAGAAGGCCGTTAGAGCTTGACACTCGGCTTTGAGCATCATTTGGAAGAAAGAGTCAGAAAGATCTGCGACTGTAAGCCATACTTTTCCGACTAGTTGGGCGTATATTTCCGGGTGGGTGACCAGGTTGACCGGAAGTCTTTGCATGTAGTGGTTGAGTAGACGTCCGTCTAATAACACTCTGATGCTTTTGCCGTCTTTCTTCTTTGTGACTAGGAGATTGGAGCAGAATAGCGAAGGTTCGTTACATTCACGGATGATTCCGTACTCGAGCATCTGATCTAAGACTGCTCTTAGTTGGGGTCTCACTGCATGTGGTACAGGTATGTACTTTTGTATGTGTGGCTCCTTTGTTAGTAACGGGATGTCCATTTCGATGTCTGTGGAACACCCGAGGTCACATGCATGTTTGCTGAATGCTTCCTTGTTTTTTCTGAAGATTTTCAGCGCCAATCTCTTGTGAGTTTTCGACAGGTGGTTTAAGTCGAATTGATCGTCGAAGTCTTCATCGCGTACCGGTACTGTTGATTTTACGTACATTTCGGTTAATGATGCTTTTGATTCGACTTCTTTTGTCATGGAGGGGTGATGGTACCCCCGTTTGAGGTAATGCATGAATGCTTCTTCTTTTTCTTCTTCATCCATACCGTCGTCATCGTTGATGAAATCGGGTCGTGCGTTGTTGCACTCGTGAACCGAGGCATGTTGCTCGTCTAGTTCTCCAACTGCCATTCGGCATACATCGACGTCCGTCGAGTATATTTCGATCTCCGCGATTTCAGTGTCGGCGTCAATGACGATATCTTCTAGAGTGTTGTTGTACACTGGGATGTAGAGTTCATGTGGTGCTTCAAATTGCATGAGGAAGGGTAGTGCGTCGACATTTTCGATGGAGCACGTTTTCACTTCATAGTTGGTGGGTGACGCCTTGTAAGTTGGTAAGTATCTAGCCGGATTGTCATGCTTGTGAATGTGTGTCTTTACGGAAGACATTTGAAGTGGTGGGATCACTGTGGCATGGTTTGTTGACACTCTTACTAAGGGTCCTCGTGTGCTTAGTAGTGGTATTTGGCAGAGTGTTTTGTTCTGTTCGGATGTTCTGATTGGATCCCAGAACAGATCGAAGTTATCCGTTAGATAGAGGTGTTCGTTGGTTTCGAACGCTTTTGCGTCAGATCCGGTGAAGTCTCTTCCCAGTAAGAAGTCTTGGGATAGAGCTGTGTGCACTAGTACGTTGAGCTGGAATGCCGTATTGATGCCGTTTGTACCTTCAAAGTGCAGAATGATGTCGGCCGATCCTTCGATTGGCTGTGCTTCGCCCGTGCATGATATTAGCACGATCTGGCGTTCGGGTTTCATGATCTCAATATGTCCTAGTGCAAGTAGTTGCTCGAACACTGAGTGTTTGATTACCGTTTTGGCGCAGCCGCTGTCGTGGAGTGCTTTGATTTTGATGCACTTTGATTCATCGCCTATGTTCGTAGGTGAGGATAGTTTGATGTCCACGAAAGCGAGGGAAGGGTTTTGGCTGACATTTGAAGTGAAGATTTTCACGCTTTTTGTGGTTTGGTGCAAAGTATTCCCTGATATAATTTGCGGGTTGGGGTAACTTTTGTTTTCTTCCTGTTGGCCAGGGGGTGGGAATTCGACTCTTCGCAGTGTTATGGTCGGATTCTGTAACGGAGTCAGTGGCCGTTGTGTTTCGACGTTTGGTTGCATCTTTTCAGTTGTGTGCTTGTCGTCGTAAGGTGGGTTTTTTGGCCAGTCAGGATGTTTGGTGAAATCAAAAGGTTTTAATATGTCCGAGGCTTGAAATTTTGAGTCCGTTGTGTACAGGGGTGGTGGACTCATTAGTTTTCCGCCTGGATCATGTTCATGCAAACTACGTCTGCGGTGTGTTTGGTAGCACACGTGGCACAGTCATAGTAGTGACGGTTGCCTTCGACGTACAATTTGGGTTCCCTCCAAACGATTTTTCGTTCCGCTTGCTGTGGCGGAGGTTTTCTGTCTTGCGACTGAGACCTGTGAGGGTACGTCCTATTGTTGTTGTACGATTTGTTTTGGGAATGATAGTCATTCTCTTTGCGTGGGTAGTTTCCCTGACCTTGCGATGAGGTAGATTGGGATCGTGGCTGGGAGGAACTGCTCTGGTCTCTGTAATTTTGAGACGGAGTTCTTGATTGCGACTGCGGTGGTCGTCGATCCTGTTGTCTGCCTCGCTGTTGTTGGTCTTGGGATTGTTGGGCGGGTTTATCCGCGCGATAGTTTGACCCGACCGATTTGCTTACGTCTTGCATCAGTTCGTCGTTGTCTTTGAGCGTTTTGACTCGGGTTTGACTCGGAGTTCGAAGACTGGTAGTATGTTTGAAATTTGTCTTACTTTTACTATCCAGTGAGCGAGACCGATCCTTTGCAACGTTGGCTGCTGCGATTTGGATGACTTCTTCCAGTTTCGCTTCCCATCCTTTGTTTTGCGACATTTCGGACTTGAGGTAGTTGAGTTGATCCTCGGTCCGGGTGATCTCCATGGAAGACTTCCTGGGTGCCATGGATGCCACTTGATAGACAGTTTGGATGTCTTTGGTGGGGATGGCGTTGTGGTAACTTTCGTATTCGTGAGCCATCTTGATGAGTGAGTCGACGTCGTAGACTGCACCAGCTTTGATGAGACGATGCTCTTCCATGTCGATGTGAGCGCGAGTGGCTGGCGAAACAACTTGACGAAGGATTGCCTTGCGCATGTTGTTGTAGGTTTCTGGCCAAGCCGCTTCGGTGGAAAGAGGT
>Ga0208854_1000178_pt1 | contig 15087 bp, 8 predicted proteins | sample LakMenEpi30Nov11_FD_150748 | JGI IMG/M metagenome (GOLD analysis project Ga0208854, IMG submission 150748) | Freshwater microbial communities from Lake Mendota, WI - 30NOV2011 deep hole epilimnion (SPAdes) | ecosystem: Environmental > Aquatic > Freshwater > Lake > Epilimnion/Euphotic zone ...
TGGTACAATTTACACCATGAGATTTAGTAAAGGTAGCTCCACCATTCACGATTTGCACCGTTTCTTCGTTATCCGTATTTGGGTCAAAAGTAAGAACCATACCATTTTGGATGGTAGTAGTTTTACCATTAGGGTGGGTCAAGTTCCCAGCGATACCTCCAACAAAGCCGTTACCTGGAACATTTACATTTGATTTTCCAACCCCGGCTACCATATTGGTGCGATCCACGATGGCGAACATACGATGGCGGATATTCGTTCCATCTGCTTTGCCTATTTCAGCGCCAAGCTTCGCTGGTTTTACGGTATCATCGGTCACTTCAAAAAAGCCAGCAGTAAGCCAAACACCAAAGGTATTACTCTTGGTCGTAATGCTGTTAGCAATTTTAGTTAGCAATTCTTTCTTTTGATAGTTATCGCGATTTTGGCCTGCGCCATTAACAGCGGGTAAGTCAAATAATGTGCCATTATTTCTTAAAATCGTGTTGTCCAAGCCACGGGGATTGGCAGACCACGCATCGCCACCTCCCGCTTGCCCAACACCCAATGACCAAAAAGGTTTATCATTTAAAGCTGGCGCGGAAGTAGGCGATCTAGCCCCCACCATTGCACCAAATATAGCATCCGCTTCCGCTTGGGTAAAATTATTATTCCCGTTGGCATCACATAAGGCGCTAAATATCTCTTGGTCCCAAATTGCGTTGATGTTTACCAAACCAGGTATTCTGCCATCTTGTGCCACGCCAGCCTGCCTGCTTTTTACATGGACAAATTCCAGAAATCTAGCCAGCCTTGAACCACCATCCAACCACGGTGCCTTATGGCCAATTGGGTTGGGGCCATCCGTAAACGCTCCGTTATTAAAAGCTGTAGTAACATATTTAGGAGCCACTCCAGATACATGCATAAGCTCCAGCATGCTAATTGGTACCCTATCTAAATGCACTAACCAAGTGAAAGGCAAGTTTAACAAACCATCAGCGGCATTAATGCCAGCAACAGGGACTTCGCTTTTTGTACCATTCTGCCTTAAGAAAGTATGCTGCGGTTGTTTAACAAGAGGCTTGGGCATATTGGTTGAAACATCAAATAACCCTCCAACATTTGTCTTCCCGGTTTCTTGATAGGGTTGCCTTCTAACAACGCTTGATCTATTTTCAATTGGGGGCGGATCAATTTTCTTATCATCTGTGGCATTCGTTACCCCGTCATTAACTTTGATATCGTTCATCACATCTACAGTTATATAGGGATTGTAATTACCCTGTGCCGCATCAGTCTGGGGTGGCAAATAAGGATTTGCCAACCTTCTTAAAACAAGGGAAGGCTTGTTAGTTGAGATAGTGGTGTTTAAATTCGCTTTATTAAATGCAGGGTCAGGTGTACCTGCAGGTTTTTCAATATCAATAGTGTATTTCAACTCGCTTTTTTTAATGTTTGCAATGTTGTTAATGTTGGTCAATGGTTTGGGTGTCTCATTTTTTGTTGGATCAACAGCATCATAAACCGGACCGCCATTTGGGAATGGGGTATTTGAACCAAGACCAAGAAAACCGTTCGCATACGTTGTTTGCGTATTAAGGATTGTAGAAATACCCTCAGTTCCAAGATAATTATTAGCTGCCGGAGCAAGCAAGTTAACCCCTGCCCCCATGCCAGCGGGTTGAAAATTAGTAACCACTCCCTTACTGCCGCCTCTTGTTTCACCAAGCGGGTTATCAACAATAAAAATGTCATTGACTGCAGATTGGTCGCGAATTTCTAATTGATAAACGGAACTATCACCTACTGCTGCAATAGGGTCTTGCTCAAGTATCGCATGATTAACTAAAGAACCAGCTACAGCAGGGACTGGCAAAGGATTCATTAATTCAACCCAGAAATGAACCTGAAAAGGTTTATTCGAGCTTGCAGGAAACTTATTAGAATTCGCAGGCTTTTCAGGAAAAGTGTCGGTAGGGTCGTTAATGATTTCAGCATAAACTTCATTTAAAACAACCTTATTCAGTTCCGTGCCATAAACTCGTTCATCCAAGGTTGCATTGCGAGTGTCAATGGAACCATCCATTTTCTTCAAAATATTCCCATTACCATCTTCCCAAAAAGTAGGTTCGTACCTGCAAGGGTAATATGAAATCATTTGAGTAGGATTTGCTGGATCTGGAACAGTTTTTATAAAATTGAAAGGGTCGTATTTCCAAATAAATTTTGTCATTACATCATCACTATCAATGTAATCAACCATGTTTGCTGCAAGTTGGGCGAGGTAACGATTGGTTTCATAATCGCCATTAGTCGCTCCGACCCCCTGACGAGGCCGAGCTGGTTGCGACATATCTTTAGCACCGGTAGCCTTTAGCAGCGCGGTAAAAATGTCCAATGCAAATCTCTGTCTGTCGATAATAGCAGCATACGAATTTGTATTTATAGCATAACGCCCACCACCGCCACCAACAGCACCTGTAAAAGCAGTATTTACCGCAGGGTAAGCGCTTAATGATCGACTAAGATCGACCTTCATATTTTGGGAGTTAATCGAACGCAAAGAAGAAGTTGTTGTATTCCCCATGGCGTCGGTAAAAGTTTCTGTATCAGAGGTTGAACCTGGTGGCACACCAGTTCCATTCTGCGCATAACCAATATCATTTCCCCGAGGATAATTCCCTGCCATTTGATAAGAAGCAAGCGAAGAACTTGCAATATAAGGCGGGGTTGTAATTCTAGCCAAGTCTGAACTGAGGGTAGTTACCAAAGATCGGTTTTTGATCGTAAGAGGATTCGTTGTGATTGGATTTTGAGGTTCCATGGAGTTGGGAAAAAATTGCATCAAGGATGAAGAGGAAAGTGTTGATGACTTTGATCCCCAATTTAAAAGGCTTGCCGTTTCCCCTGGTGCAAAAACCCGATTGTTATTTGCAGGGCGAAGTGGGTTATACAAAGATGCGTGATTGTAATTTGTTCCATCAGTAATTTCAGTTACCCCTGCACCGCCCCAATTTTGAGTTGGAAAGAAAGGAAAACTTTGAAAAGGAAAAGCATTACCATCGTTAAAAGTTGGGGTTTTAAGCGGCCCTTGAATTCCCCCAGCACCAACATCAACAGAACCATTGTAATCCGCCATTGCATACGAAGGAGAATTAGGATAATTACCTGCTGCTCCATTTGCTCCGGAAGGAGAACGAGGAATATTTGTGTATCGTCCAGCTAACTGCGCACTTCCCGAAGAAGGAAAACTACTAATCAAAGCTTGAATTTCTACAGGTTGGGCAACCTTGCCTGGGTTTACCTCCCAAGGGCCCCAGCCTTGATTACTTCCGTGCGAACCACCAACCCCCATAGCATTTCCGGCAACATTGAGGTTTAATTTTCCATCGAGGTCTAAAATCAATGGGGCAATCATGATCTTAAATTTACGGCCATCTGTGGATTTGAAAACAGGAGATCCCACATCAATCCAAATACTGTCATTACCACCCGGATAGCCTTCAAGATTTTTAACATCCATACCATCCGGTTCTGGATAAGGAAAACCGTTGTGCTCTATAGGCCTTGGCCTAGGTGTCAAGTATTTCCCGATCGCATTTGTCCAATTAGGATTGGCAAAAGGCGCTGCCATCGAATCAAAAATGTAATCACGATGAAAGGAAGGCTGAACCTTGCTGCCATCCGATTTAAGCCATCCAAGATAAAAGTTATTATGGTCGGGGTAAGTATAAGGCGCATTCCAAGAAGAGTTCGCAGCAGATCTTATATTATTGTTACCAGTCCTTAAACCCCGCTCTGGATCAATAATAGGAAGCGCTACTGGATTAACAGGAGTCGCAAAAGGATTAAAAGCAGTATGATTAACAATTTTCCATTCCTCAATATTTTGCCCTTCCACCATTATTTGGCGGTTTAGCTTCCCGGTGCCGCTAAAAGGTTTATCGTTCAGGGCATTCGCAGTATCATTCCAACCATACATATTTCTAGAAAGGCTGTGTCCGCGCAGGGCACTGTAAACCGAATCGGGGGTAGCACTGGTTGCAGAAATATCAGCTTGATCATACAAAAACCGTTCCAAGAAAAAATCAAGAATAAAGCTAGGGTCTAAATCAATCAATTTTAAAGGGTTTTGCCGGACATCCTGCGCGTTGACATCATCCCCAGTTTGCCGGAGTTGGGAATCAGCATAAATGATGTAGGTAACCCCCATCACGGAGAAAAGCGCTAAAAAAGCAACCACCACAAGGAGAATCATGCCTTTTCGTGGCAACCTGTTTTGTCGGTAGATCATTTTGCACTCCCCTTTGTAAACAAAGGAATTTGGTACTTCTAAATTCTTTGGATTATTTTAAACTCGCGAGCTTTTTGAGATTTCTCATCCCATATCCGAATCGAGACTTGAATAGCATTTATGCGCAAACCTTTAATCGGGGTAAAATCCTTTCCTGCCATTCCACTACGATTATGGTTCCAAATCGGAATTAAAGTGGCAGGATTAATGCCAGTATTATTTGGTGCAGGAAAAAGAGGTGATTTTGTGGAATCCCAAGCCGTTGGTTGCCAAACGCCTGTGTTAAAATTACCTATGTCGTATTGAGTGCTGCCATCATTCCCCGTTGTCCAAGTATCAAAAATGCAAGGAAAGGTGAATGTGTTTGGTATTTGGTTGTATCGAAAAGTTAGGGAAGGCAACAAAGATGACACCAAGGAAAAATCCTGCAATGAGGAATCGGGCAAAATGCGCACATCAAAAGAAATTACATCGGTTATTAACAAATCGGAATTAGGGTAAAGAGTATTAGGAAGTCCACTAGTCATTCGATAATTTGGCATGGTTAAATCGGATGGAGAGTTAAAATAAATTTTCCCTGCAATTGATTTACAGCTAAAGTTTTCATAGTAAGGCATTTTGCTCGTATTAGGCTGGTAAGGAGGTGCCGGCATCGTATCGCTTAATGCGAGGCCATTTGCTTCAGCATTCGATGGCAAAACCGATTTTTGTTGCCTATACAAATCCATTAATGGAGTGCCGTTGGCGGTTCGGTTATTAGCTACAGTGAAATAAGCTATTTCCGCCCATTGAGAATGTAAAATTCCTGGTGTAAAATCATAACGCTGAGAGTTTTTACTGGTTTTAAGAACATAGTTGGTATTAAACAGCCCAATCAAATTCTGGCAGTCAGGATGAATACCATTATTGTCAAAATACTGCTCAAAAGCAGTCACATAAAAATCCTCTGGGTTTTTACCACTCAACCTTGAAGTAAAAGCCAACCTATGATCTGAAATATATCCGCTACGCTGGTAAGTTACACCATCCGTTGTCTTTCCTTCATTCTCTTTAATAATATCACTTTCGATCGGCACTTTATTGCTTTTTAGATCAGGAAGATCAATTAGGGGGATAAAGGCTTTCCCTTCAGAGTACCCCTCATAAATCTTAAAATACCCCTGCCTAGGCGGGCCATTATCCCAAAAATCAGCATCACTTAATCTTTTGTACCCATCAAAATGATATGCAGATAAATCTTTCTGCAAAACCGCAAGAACCGGGCGACCTTTATCGAGAAGTTCGCCAACCCCCTTAAGGCCGGACATACAAGTGGTAGCAATTACAAATGCCTGACTCATGATGGAAAGCATAAAGATGATGATCGCCATCGATACTAGCAATTCAACCAGGGTAAAACCCTTTTTGCTATTCCGAATTTGCGTTAAACTTCCTGCAAACATAGTGGTATTCCTAGTATCCAGTGTAAATCACCTTTGCAACATCCTTCAACAAGTAAACACTTTGGGGGCCTGTCCCTGTGCCAAAACCTGAAGAAGGCAGGGATGGACTAATTTCTATAGTCGTATTAGCACCAGAATCATCTACAGAACTAATTTCAAAAAAGTCGACCGCAGAGGGATAGACTCCAGGAAGACTATCGGTAATCATCACCCATTGGCGAGTTTTGAACAGCCCATTAGCATTAATAGGAAGTACAAATTGGCTGGTAATGGTAGTAGAACCTTGTGGCGGACTTATTAGATAATGAGTAAAATCATTAGAGGTAATTACCTGACTTCGATCTTTAAAAACAAGAATATTTCTTTTTATGTAATTTGGATTAGTGAAGGGGGTGGGTTTTGTAAAAAAATGAGCAATGGTAAATTTAGCTTCTCTCTCTACCGAGACGGAATTCCCATCATCATCCCTATTTGCAACCCCCTGATTATTTAAGATCAAATCGCTATTACAAGTAAAGAATCTTCCAGCGGTAAGTCCACCACCACTTATCGATCCAACTTCAATTGAAAGATTACTAAACCTATTAATGCCCACTACTGCTGCATATTGATCCAAAAGAAGAAACACAGGTGCATCAGTAGTTGGCGACTTCCAAACAGGAGCATTAAGATACTGATAATAAGGCCCAGAAGGGGAAATCCAATCCACGCCATCCTGCATTCCCCGGGCATTTACCAAACCTTCTGCCATTTGGGCATTAGTTATGGCTCTTCCCATCATATCTGCGGCAGCGGGGAACATTGCCAATACGCTCAGCATTCCAATCCCCATGATGAAGATCGAAATTAAAACTTCAAGAAGTGTAATGCCTTTCCTTTTTATCATGGCTTAAAGGCCCTCATTCGTAGGATTTCTTGCAAACATGAAGGGATTATGCAAGTTAGTGTTGCCTGAGTTGTTGAAATCAACCAATCCAACTGGAAAGACAGCGACCTTTCCATTGTTTCGTTGAATTCCAATAATGGCATCATCTTCGGAATATTTTGTACTGCCTGTTTTATGAACCCAAATGTAAACATTGGCAGCAAAATCAATTTGGTAAACTGCGCCCGTCTTTTCAAAACAAACATCAATTGAAGATTCGGTAGGAATAACGCTGGGATTAAAATTGGGAGGCCCACTAAAACATTTGATTCCGGTTCCGTCGGGTGAATAAAATAAAATTTCATACCCTTCTGGCATCGGAATAGCTTCTTCACCTGGCACGATCCTAGCTTGGCGAATAATCTTGTAGTTTAAGGGTGTCGAAAAAGTTGGGGTCCAAAAAGCTGAGTTTATGAGCATCGATTTATTATCAGGTGTATTTGTTGGCGGGAGATATCTTCGACCAATTATTTTTGTTGAATTATTAGTCAAAGGATCAACTAAAATATCATTAGCCATGACAAGATCTTCACCTGTCGCGAAGCCCCAAACAAAGTAAGGGTTATTTGCATTATCTAAAAAAGAAACAATATTAGGTGGAGAATAAACAATATTGGCACCAAGGCTACTCCCAGTTAAATCAACAGGCTTTTGAACAAGCATCATTTGATTTGCTGAAAGTGTATCATTTGAAAAAAAACGAACCCCGGTAACATTATTATCCCTTCGCGCTTTTTGTCTGGCACCAACCAAGAGGTTTTGTATTTTATTTGAGGCTTGCGCTATTTGATTATCGGAACTAATCGAAGGATAAAAGGCTGCAGTCATGGCAGCAAAAGTTACCATAATAGACATCACAACCAAAAGTTCTACAAGGGTCATCCCTCTTCGAATTAGCAACCTGTTTTTAAGTTTGATCAGCATAACAAATAACCTTCAAACTAAGGGACAATAAGTTCTACGGTTACGGTACCCACCACTGATTTAGAAGTGCTAGATTGGGAATCTAAATATTTAAGCTGAAAACAAATCGGTTGGCCATCCGCGGCTGCAATGTACCTAACTTTTGAAGCAGCATCTGTTTTTACAGCAGTGCCTAAAAATTCGCCTTTCAAGCCATCGGGATTAGCTTCCAACGCCATGAGCAAGCAGGCCGAATTTTGAATATCAAGTGATGGTGATGATGATGTTCCAGTTATCGAATTAAAAGCCTGAGTTATTGAGGGAATAACATTTAAGTTATTTACAAGAGTTGATGATGCTGCCGCGATCTCATTATTAAAGCTACTGTTAATGACAAACTGGTTTGCCACATTAACGATTGGGATAAAGTTTACGGTGATTTTATTAGCCCCATTAATATTGTCAAAATTTAAAGGAAAAGATCTGGCAATCTGTAGGTCCACAAAAACTAACTCATCCCGACGATTCGGCTCCCGAATACCAATTAAACTAGGTACATTATTTTGCAATCTGTTGAAACCAATCAAAGTCATTACAGATTTAAGTGGTGTGTTAGGATAATCCGAGTGGGCTTTTGCCCGAATATTCTTAAGCACTCTCTCAATTGCAGAATTCACCTGATCAACAGTCCTATCTGTAGCAGCCTGCTTTTGATAGGAAAGAACCTTAAAAACTCCCCCCGCACTTAAAGATACCAAAACCATAATGATGCCAATTACAATCAGCAATTCAATCAAGGTAAAGGCTTTGCTTTTGTTCCAAGATTTGTTTGATGAAAAAATCATTGTTTTACTCCCCTGCACCAAGTTGAAGGGCAGAGAAATTAGCAATGTCATCAAAAATGGGAGAACCGCTTGCATAGGGAGGTTTATAGGAGCCAGCCGGAGTCGAATTATTAGGCGGCAAGGAACCAAAAGTTTTATCTTGGCCAGAGCTTATAAGCTGAAATGTCTTAGGGTTGTAGTAAGACGCTGCTTTAACAGGCAAAGAAGAACTTTTATTATATGGGTATACTATGCCACCAAGAGGATTGTCTAGAAAATACGCATATTCGGAATTCGAAAGATATGCATAAGAACCGCCGAAAGGAGTCAACATCGTATAGTAGTTTGCAGTTTGGGTGATTTGCTTTTGTTTGAATTCAAAAAAGGGCCCTTTTCTTTTAGTATTTGTAGAATCCCATGGTGTACGTTTATCAGCAGAAAATCCTTGAAAATTTCCATTACTATCTCTAATTCCACCAAGCCAAAAAACTAAAGCCTCCATACCAGTAAGAGTAACCGGATAAGTTGCAGAAGGCCCAAGCCAAAACATATAAGGCGTGGTTGAGGGCACAGTAGGTACCCATGATTTACCAAAAGCCTTAGTTAGAAAATTTCGCGTATTAATCCCAATCTGGGAACTATCATTCAGTAATAAATCTGCCTGACTATGCAATTTTATAATGCTTGGCAGTTCATCAACATTCCCCAGATTAAGCTTGGCGGCCGATACCGCAGCTTCTAATTGACCAATCTCCACTCTTGCAACCACCGTTTGGCTTCTACCTAAAACTTTCATAACGCCTGCGGCGGTGAGGGAGACTAAGATTCCAATGATGGCGATCACCACCAATAGCTCAATCAGCGTGAAAGCTGAATTTCTAGATCTGGATTTTAGCAAATGCGACATGAGTTGGATCCTCCGTTTTCATTCTACCCGCATCAACGCGGAAAACTTCATTCACAAAATTACACCCTTGTTTTCAAGGGGTTTTATAACTGGACACTTGGTTTCCAAGAATCCAAAAGCTCTTCTTTGAGCAATTAGATTCCTTGTAAAACCATCCCAAGTACCTTATTTACTCAAGCCTTCAAGCATACCGATGAGGGGCATGAACAAGGCAATAACGATGCCGCCGATGACTCCCCCTAGAAACACGATCATGATCGGTTCGAGCAAGCTAAGCAAGCTTTCGACAAGAATATTCACTTCCTCTTCATAAATGTCTGCAACCTTGTTAAGCATGGTATCGAGGTCGCCAGTTTCCTCGCCCACATCGATCATGTTAACCACCATGTCATCCACAAGCTTGCTTTCTCTGAGGGGCTGAACGATGGTATCGCCCTCACGGATGGATTCGTAAACGCGCTGGTAAAGGCGCTCGAAAACCTGATTGGTGCAGGTAGCCTTAACGATGGCCAAGCCTTCAAGAATGGGCACGCCTGAAGAAACCAAAGTCCCTAGGGTGCGGGTGGATTGGGCAATCGCAGTTTTTTCGATAAGGCCGCCAACCACGGGAATCCAAAGATACATTCGATCGAGCACATACCCCCCCGTTCTACTCATGCGTAGCAGCTTAAGCAGCAGCCAGAAGGTAAGCGGAATCAGAGGAAGCACATACCAGTAGGTAGAAACCCAACGCGAGGTAGCCATGAGGAATAGGGTAAGCGTGGGCAGCTTCATACCGAAATCTTTAAAGATTTTCTCAAATTTAGGGATGATGAAAATCATAATGAAAACAAGGATAGAGATAGCGACAAAGATAACCACGGAAGGGTAGATCATTGCGCCTGTGATTTTGCGTTTGAGGGACTGGGCTTTTTCTTTAAAATCTGCAAGGCGCTGAAGGATAACTTCGAGTGCGCCACCCGCTTCCCCAGCTTTTACCATATTCACATAAAGGCGATCGAAGCATTTGGGGTGTTTACCAAAAGCTTCGGAGAGAGTGGAACCGGATTCGACATCTTCGATAACATCTGCGATAGCGTATTTAAGAATACCGTTTTTCATCTGTCCTTCGAGAATACGAAGCGAACGAAGGATGGGGAGGCCTGCATCTTGCAGGGTCGAGAACTGCCTGGTGAAGGTACAAAGGGCTTTACCCGAGACGCCACCGATGGTGAAGCCTCGTTTCTTCTTGCCGCCCTTCTTCTTATCTTTGCCTTTTTTCGCCGCCACCTGGGTTATCTTGGTAACAAAGTACCCCATTTGGCGGATTTTTTGTTGGGCTTCTTCCTCGGTGGCTGCATCGACGGAATCTTTGACTTCGGTGCCCGTGGTATCCATTGCTTCGAATTTAAAACTAGCCATATCAAAACTCCTGAAGAGGGAATCGTGAAAGATTATTCCTCGGTAACGGTCTCGCGAATGATTTCTTCCATAGTGGTAAGGCCTTGATGAATGGCATTAACACCGGACCAGCGTAAAGTTTTCATGCCTGATTTAACACAAAGATCGCGAAGTTCATCGGTAGAAGCTTCTTTGGCGATTAAATCGCGAAGTTCATCGGTCATGACAAGAAGTTCGTGGATGCCCATACGGCCTTTATAGCCTGTATTATTGCAAGTATCGCAACCTTTGCCGTAGAAGAATTTTTTGCCTGCGACCATTTCCGGTGTCAGGTTGAGCTCTAAAAGCTGATCGGGTCCGGGCTGGAATTCTTCGCGACAATTGATGCAGATTTTACGAACGAGCCTTTGCGCGAGCACCCCTTCAACGCAGGCGTTGATTAGGTAGGATTGTAAACCCATATCGCGCATACGGGTGATAGTGCTGGGCGCATCGTTGGTATGCAGGGTGCTAAAAACGATATGGCCTGTAAGGGCGGCTTGCACAGCGATCTGTGCGGTTTCGAGATCGCGGATTTCGCCCACGAGGATTTTATCAGGGTCTTGCCTAAGAATACTACGAAGGGCTGCAGCGAATGTCATGCCTACTTCGTGATTGATAGGGCACTGAACCAGGCCTTCGATTTCGTATTCCACCGGGTCTTCGGTAGTGATGATTTTATCTTCAATAACATTGAGCTCGTTGAGTGCGGAATAAAGAGTGGTGGTTTTGCCTGAACCGGTTGGGCCGGTAACCAGAACCACGCCGTTAGGCTTATTGATAAGCTCGCGGAACGTTGCAAGAACGGTAGCATCAATACCAAGCTTGTTGATATCGAGGGCAACAACGGATTTATCGAGCAAACGAATAACAGCGCTTTCGCCAAAGAGAGTAGGCAAGGTGCTAACACGCATATCCACCCGGTTGCCACCGATGGTTAATTCGATACGCCCATCTTGAGGGAGTCTGCGTTCAGCGATATCAAGGTTCGCCATAACTTTAATACGGCTGGCGATAGCATTTGCCAAATATTTAGGGGGAGGCGGAAGTTCGAAAAGAACGCCATCGCACTTATACCGCATTTTGTACTCGTCTTCGAAGGGCTCGAAGTGAATGTCGGAAGCTTGATCGCGGATAGCCATGAGGAAAACCATGTTGATCAGCCTGCGAACAGGTGCGGAATCGGCTTGTTCCATCAGGGATTCAAGATCGATACTGGTTTCGTTTTTGCGCCTACCCTTGGTGCCATCGGCTTCGAGTTCTTGTATAAGATCAGCGATACTATCTTCTTTACCAGCGTAGGATTTTTTCTGCGCTTCTTCGAAAGCAGTAGGAGAAACGAGGTAAGGAATAACTTCATTAAGGCCTAAGAGGTTACGAAGATCATCAACCGAAGTAAGATTATTGGGATCGACAATTGCGACGGAAAGGATTTTGTCTTTAAAAGTAAGGGGGATAACCTTGTACATGGAAGCCATGGTTTCAGAAACCAGTAGCAGAGCTTCAGGCTGGGACTTTTGTTCGTTGAGGTTACCGATCTTGATGTTGGATTGCTCTGCAAGGGCTTTAACGAGTTGATCTTCGTTAACGAGGCCACGGGCGACGGCGACAGCGCCTAGTTTTTTTCCAGAGCTACGGGCTTCATCAAGCATTTCGAAGAGTTGCTGTTCATCGATAAGGCCGAGGCTGACGAGGATTTCGCCGATTTTGGGCCTACCGCCCGTAGGTTTGGGCTTGGCTTCGACAGGTTTTTTAGCAGCGATTGGGGCAGCGGGTTTAGGAGCTGGAGCAGCGGGTGCGGGTTTGGGAGCGCCGGGCACGGGTGCTGCGCCTGCTGGTCTTGGTGCGCCGGGTACTGGTGCGGATGCTGCGCCTGCGGGTCTGGGTGCAGGAGCTGAGACCGGTGTTGGGCCTGCTGGCCTGGGGGCGGTTGGATTAGTGCCCTGCCCTGTGTTAGCAGGGTTTTGCGGAGGCTTAGGGTTTTCGGGAGGAGTCGTGCTCATAATTTAGTTGCTCGTAATCCTCTGCTTAGCGCTTTGCGCCACGCGCTGGTGGTGCATCATCGTCATCGTCATCATCGTCATCGTCATCGCCGTCATCGTCGTCATCAGATAATTTTCCAGCTTCGGCTTGGGCAATTTTCTCAGCGAGTTCTGTAGGCTTATTGGATTTACCCAAAGCTTCTTCTTTATCGACTTGGCCGGAGCGCCAAAGTTTGAAAAGGCTATCATCCATAAGAAACATGCCATGTTTACGGCCTGTTTGAATGGAAGAATCGATACGATAGGTTTTATTTTCACGAATAAGGTTGGAGATAGCGGGTGTAACCACCATAAGTTCGTAGGCAGCGCACATCCCGCTGGGCTTTCTGGGCAACAACGTTTGGGAAAGTACACCGATAAGGGCGGTGGAAAGCTGGGTTCGAATCTGATCCTGTTGTTCTTGTGGGAACACATCGATAATACGGTTCACGGTACTCGAAGCACCATTGGTATGGAGTGTACCAAACACCACATGCCCTGTTTCCGCGGCTTCGATAGCAGCATGAATGGTTTCGAGATCGCGCATTTCACCGACAAGGATGATATCGGGATCCATACGAAGCGCCCTACGAAGGCCTTCTTTAAAGCTACCAACATCGGTGCCAATTTCTCGTTGGCAGAAGGTGGACTTATCGTGTTTATGATAATACTCGATTGGATCTTCAAGAGTGATCACATGCTTATCATAATTATGATTGATGAAGTCGAGCATGGAAGCAAGAGAGGTGGTTTTGCCTGAACCGGTTGGGCCGGTAACGAGCAGAAGCCCCCTGGGTTTAACGATAAGGCGTTTGATGGCTTCGGGCATACCCATTTGTTCGAAGGTAAGGAATCCGCTGGGGATACGGCGCATAACCATACCGATATGGCCACGCTGGCGAAATACTGCAACACGAAAACGATAGCCGTCCACAAACTCAATGGCAAAGTCGGTGCCACCTTTTTCTTGAAGTTCCTGCTGACAGCGATCTGGAGTGATACTTTTCATGAGAGCGACAGTATCTTCGTTATCGAGAATTTTAGTGTCGAGTTTTTTCATACGGCCTTGATGCCGAATAACCGGAGGTTGGCCGGTTGTAATATGTAAGTCATTAGCTTTTAGCTGGATTACGCTGTGTAAAAGCTTATCGATTTGTACTGAAGCCACAAAAGACCTCCACCAAGCATTCGAGAACGGAAAAAAACCTGTATCGCCTAAGAACTTGCAAGAAAGAAATCTAACCCATGAGAAAAAGAATCGCAACAAAAAAAATGAAGCGTTCAATTCACATGGAAAACTTAATGCAAAACTCCGAGTATTATTGTTCCAGTTATAACCGAAGTAAGAAACAACCGAGATGAAAAACCAATTTATTCCCCAATCTATTTTAGGGTGAGAGGGGAGCAAAAGGTTAAACGAACTAATTAATGATCAAGGGCACTATCATGATGACAGGTGCTAAGCACTTCTTCGAAGGTGGTCATGCCATTACAAACTTTGAGCATGCCATCATCAAGCAAATTGCGCATCCCCTTGGATTTGGCATGTCGCCTCATTTCCTGAGCAGAAGCCCCCTTGAAAGCCATTTCACGCAATTTACCATCTAATCGTAACATTTCGTAAATCCCCTGACGGCCACGATAGCCTGTTTTATTGCAGTTTGAGCAACCTTTGCCACGCATGAACTTACCGTTGCCTAATTGCTCTGCGGTAATGCCAGAAGCCTTGATATCGGCAGGTGTGGGGGTGTAGGGTTCTTTACATTTAGGGCAAATCCTGCGGACTAAGCGCTGTGCCATAACTGCAATAATACTAGATGCCACGAGGAAAGGTTGGACCCCGATATCGATTAAGCGAGTAATTGCACTTGGAGCATCGTTGGTATGAAGGGTGCTAAAAACCAAGTGTCCAGTGAGTGAAGCTTCGATGGCAATCTTGGCAGTTTCGGCATCGCGGATTTCCCCAACAAGAATAACGTTGGGCGCCTGCCTAAGCATGGCTCGAATGATACGTGAGAAATCGAGCCCGATATTGTGCTTAACTTCACACTGGTTAATGCCGGGCAAATAATACTCGACAGGGTCTTCTGCGGTGATGATTTTCCGCTCGGTGGTGTTAAGTTCATTAATTGCGGAGTAAAGGGTTGTGGTTTTGCCTGAACCGGTGGGACCGGTAACAAGAAAGATACCGTTAGGGCGTTTAATCAGGTTAAGGAAGCGGGCAAAATCGTCTTCAGCAAAGCCCAGATCGCGAATATTCACCTTAATATTGCTACGATCGAGAATACGCATAACCGCAGATTGGCCATAAACCGTGGGTAAAAGACTAAGTCGAAGATCAAAATCCCTGCCCTTGAGCGAGGTTTTGAT
>Ga0208854_1000179_pt1 | contig 15073 bp, 8 predicted proteins | sample LakMenEpi30Nov11_FD_150748 | JGI IMG/M metagenome (GOLD analysis project Ga0208854, IMG submission 150748) | Freshwater microbial communities from Lake Mendota, WI - 30NOV2011 deep hole epilimnion (SPAdes) | ecosystem: Environmental > Aquatic > Freshwater > Lake > Epilimnion/Euphotic zone ...
GCCAATATTTGAACCAGGTTGGCAAATTTTAATGGCTCATGGTTTAGCAACGGGTTGGATCGAATGGAATGGGGATTTAATTCAGTTTGAAAAGGCTCCGGCCTACAGTGAAAAAAACTGGGGTTTTTCTTTTCCTCAACAATGGTTTTGGCTTCATTGCAATGCCTTTGATCGGGAAAAAGATTTAGCTGTCACCGCCGGGGGAGGAAGACGAAAGGTGTTAGGAATTTCTGAAAAAGTAGGAATGATCGGTATTCATTATCAAGGTATGTTTTACGAATTTGCTCCTTGGAATGCTCAGATTTCTTGGCGGATTGCCCCCTGGGGTCAATGGCAATTACAGGCCCACAATCATCGTTTTGAAGTGGAATTATTAGGAACAACGGAGTTAGCAGGCACATTACTTCGCGCCCCCACAGAACAGGGATTGCAAATTTGTTGTCGGGAAACATTGCGGGGCCAATTATCTTTAACTTTACGCGATCGCCAGTCCTGTCTGGGACATCATCAAGGTCAAATCATTGTTGAAGATGTTAGTTCTTTAGCGGGTTTAGAGGTCGGAGGAGAAGCCTGGGGGTTATGACCTTTGTTTGATAGAAGGTCAGAAAAGTGTTAACATGTTGTTCAGGGATGCGATGGAAGGAAAAAGGAGCAGGAATTATTTTGAGTCTACGGGCTTTGGTGTTGACCAAGGAAAGATGGAGTCAATTTTGGGCAAAACTGGAGCAGTATGGGTTCCCGGTGGAACCCTGATTATACCCTCCTTTATCAATTGGAGGTCGCACCTTTTAGGACAGAAATTTTTGGCGAGGATTATACTGTTCCAAATTCCGAATCGCTTGATAGAGTTCTATTTCTTCTGGGCTGGGTTCGGGAGGAATGGCAATTTGAATCTCGACTAATTGATCACCGCGATCGCCCATTGGGCCTCTCCCTTCACCGCGTCCACTGGGATAACCCTTCTGAGCTAACCGCAACTTTTGACCTGGTTTAACTCCCTTCGGTACGGTCATTTTGACCAAACCATCAATGGTGGGAACTTCTACGGAACTGCCTAAAATAGCCTCGCTAGGGGTGACAGGAACCTGACAAGCAATATCTGAACCCTGTAATTCAAAAAAGGGATGGGGTGCAATGCCAATTTTCAGATAGAGATCACCGCCATTAATCCCCTGTTCTTTAAGCCGAATCCGTTGGCCGTCGATCATTCCGGCTGGCATCTCCACTTCTAGCGATCGCCCATCTTCTAAACGAATTCGTTCTCGTCCCCCGCGATAGGCCTTTTCGAGGGGAATCGTTAATTTTGCCTCCACATCTCTAGGGGTAGTGCGAGGAGGCGGTGTAACCGGTTTAGTGCGTTTGGCTGTGCCGGGGCTATAGTCCTGCCAATATTCTGTTGCTGGTCGAGGAGGGGCAGACGTTCTACCATTCTCCGCACGGGGGGGATTTTGGAAGCGCGAAGTGGGCTTGCGTTTACCCCGTCCAAAAAATTGACTATCGTAGTCAGCCCGTTTAACTTCATCCGATAGCACATCGTAGGCTTCATTAATATCCTTAAATTTTTCCTCTGCCCCCTTATTGTCGGGATTGACATCGGGGTGATATTGTCTCGCTAACTTCCGAAAGGACTTTTTTATCTCTTCACTCGTCGCATCCTTGGGAACTCCTAATACTTGATAATAATTCCGCAGTTGTTGCATAAATTTAGATAAATGGTTCTAATAATCACTAAAGTTAGGTTAATCTAGGCGATCACCGTTGATGAGATCCTTGGTGCAATTCTTGATTAAACCGTTAGGGTCAGTTTAGCAAGCCTTAGAACCAATCATCATCGTCATCATCCCAATTATTTTCTGGGGGCAAATTACGGGGACGATTGCGATTAGGAGAACGATCATTCCGGCGATCGCCACCTCGCTCATTGGTACGTTCATCGAGGCGGGAACGACTTGCACTATTTGAACTATTTAATGGGGAAGGGCGACGGGGAGCAGGGGAACGATAATCATAATTCTCTGAATAGTTAATATCGCTACCTCGGTTGTCATTGCGAGGGGAACGGCTGGGCGGTTCTTCCCAATCCCCATAGCCAGAATCACGATAATCCTTGGGTTGGGAGTCAAGACGACGGGTACTGCGATAGGATGCACCGCGATCACGAAGTGGCGCTGCGCGATCGCGACTGGTATTTACACCACTGCGAGGAGCATAGTCATCTCGATAATCTGATCGCCGAGTGCCATAGGGTTCATCATCTTCAAAATCCCCTGTAAAGGTTTTACGAATTGCACTAAAGAAGCCCTCATCTTCGTCTTGATATTGCAAACGAACTTCCCGATTTAACTCATAGAGAACATCCTGTAGATCCGCTTGGGCCCGATCCAAACGACGTTCATCCTCTTTTTCTAAACTCTCTAAAATTTCTGCCGATAACGAATCCACCTGACGACGGTAGGAAACCGTAAAAGCACTACCAAAATCCAGGGTGACTTCCTTCAGACGACGTTGGGCCTGATCCGTAAGAGCTTTAGCACTATTGCGTTTTTCAATGCGTTCCCGTCGTTCTCGATCTTCCGAGGCAAAACTTTCCGCCTCTTGGATCATACGGTTAACCTCTAGGTCACTGAGGGTAGAGGAACCCTGTACCGTAATACTTTGTTCCCGTCCTGTGGTTTTATCCCTGGCGGTGACTTGCAGAATCCCGTTGGCATCAATATCAAAGGCGACCTGTACCTGGGGAATCCCCCTGGGAGCCGGAGGAATACCGGATAATTTAAACCGTCCGAGGGATTTGTTATCACTGGCCATTTCCCGTTCCCCTTGGAGAACATGGATTTCCACAACGGTTTGGTTATTTTCGCTCGTCGAAAAAATGTCGGATTTACGGACAGGAATGGTTGTATTACGAGGTAAGAGTTTTTTCATGACTCCCCCGATGGTTTCCAGTCCCAAGGATAAGGGCGTGACATCTAATAACAAAATATCCTTAACTTGACCCCCTAAAATTCCAGCTTGAATGGCAGCCCCCACCGCTACCACTTCATCGGGATTAACATTTTCATTGGGTTCTCGATCAATAAAGCTACGGACTAGGGCTTTAATCATGGGCATTCGGGTTCCGCCCCCTACTAAGACCACTTCATCGATTTGGACTGGACTTAAACCGGCATCATTTAAGACTCGTTTAACGGGCCGCCGCAACCGACTCACCAGATCCCCTGATAGTTCTTCAAACTGCGATCGCGTTAGTCGTGTTTCTAGATGTTTGGGGCTATCTTCTGTGATGGTAATAAAGGGCAAATTAATGTCCGTGACACTAACCCCAGACAGTTCAATTTTGGCTTTTTCGGCAGCTTCGGTTAAGCGTTGCAGAGCTTGACGATCCTGACGCAGATCGATTTTTTCCTGCTCTAAAAACTGTTCAGCTAACCAATCCACTATACGTCTATCAAAATCTGCTCCACCGAGTTGAGTATCTCCACTGGTCGCCTTAACTTCAAAAATTCCATCCCCCACTTCCAACACGGAAACATCAAAGGTTCCCCCACCCAGATCAAAGACCAGAATTTTCTTGCTCAAGCGTTGATCCAAACCGTAGGCCAAAGAAGCAGCCGTTGGCTCATTGATAATCCGTAGCACCTCTAACCCCGCAATCCGTCCAGCATCCCTGGTGGCTTGTCGTTGGGAATCATTAAAATAGGCTGGTACAGTAATCACTGCCCCTGTCACCTTTTCGCCTAGATAACGGCTGGCTTCATCGGCTAATTTGCGTAAAATTAGAGCAGAAATTTCTTCCGGTGCATAGTCTTTTTTCTGGCGTGGACAACGAATTTTAATATTATCCGCTTCATCTCGTCGAATGGTGTAGGGAACCCGTTTAGATTCGGTTGTTAGTTCCCCATAACGTCGCCCCATGAAACGCTTGATGGCATAAAAGGTATTTTGGGGATTTAACACCCCTTGACGGCGAGCCATTTGCCCCACTACTAATTCCCCCTCTTTATTAAAACCAACCACAGAAGGTGTGGTTCTCATCCCTTCAGCATTGGCAATGACAACAGGTTTGCCGCCTTCCATCACTGCGACAACGGAATTAGTTGTACCGAGGTCAATACCGACTACTTTAGCCATGCTTGTTTGTTTCTCCAGCAACTCCAGGGAGGTTCCTTGTGCAAGTCCCTTGTTTGATTATTATAGGGGTTGTGTCTGTTGTATCGAAGGGATGGGGTAAACATTTCTTAATACCAAATCACTACTCAGAACTGGCGTTAAAAGAGTATCTTTGGGATTGGGCAAAATGCAAATCCCTATTTCTTGCCTACGGCTGGTGCAGCGAGAGAACTGCTTTCTGTTGACCCATCCGTCGGTTTAGTTATTTCTGGAGTCGGTTTAACCTCAGCAGGAGTAGTATCAGGAGTTGTATTGACAGAGGAACGGGGACTTAGCCGAACAGTCGGACGATTATTGTTATTAAAGAGACGCGATCGCTTCGTTTCTGGCTGCGATCGATTTTCGGAAGGGGTTGCGGTGGACTCTGGTTTGGGTGTAACAGAGGGTTTTAATTCAACGGGAGGGATGGTTGGGGCGACAGCAGCAGGTTTAGGAGGCATAATCGCAGGAGAAGGGGTCATCTCTGGCTGCGTTGGTGTGGCCGTTTCAGGTGAAGCGGGGGGCAGCGAGGGAGATGACGAATTGCTGTTAGTCGGATTGGGATTCGAGTCAGGCGTTCTTGACCCAGGGTTGCGATTTTCAGAGGGGGGGCTGAGAACAGGGGTTTGGGATGGCCCTTGGACAGGGGAAGAATTAGGAACGGTTCCACCAGAACGCGGTAGGGTTGGTAACTCAGGCCCTCGTCGGTAAGCTGAATTGAGAGGATTTACGGTTGAATTATTCGGCAAAGATGGGTTTGGGGCGATCGCCGGATTATTATTACTGGGATTGTTCAGCAAAGGAGGAGCCGCCGTTGCCATACTGCCACAGACCTTGGGATCATAATTAAAATTGACCCTTACCCTGGTTGGTCTAGTAAATCGTTGAGACTGAAAAGCTTGTTGGGCCAATTCGTTAAAAATAGGATAACGGGAAAGACTGACCGGCGTGATGCTTCCGTTGGGATCGACGTTATAAACAACCGTTGCCTCCGTGCGATTACGACAGGCAATGCGAGGATAACTGCCATATAGGGTAATCGCTTCAATGTCAGAACTCTTTTGACTCCCTAAAGAGGCTCGCCATTTGAGATCATTTTGTAACGCTTGCATAGAAGGAGTATCTTCTCCCTGAGCTTGTAATTCAGGCTCATTAGGGGAAGCCGTACTGACCGGATTGCCGTTACCTTGGGAAGCTCTGGTAATAAAATCGGTTCCTCTCAAGGGTTGCTGTTCCCCGAATTGAGGACGAGGTAAATTCGGCAGATTACTATTCCCACTAGGTAGATTGTTCATCCCAGGCAGAGATGGCCGTTCTGAGCTTCGACGATAGGAAGGCATGGGAAAAGAAGGTAAAGGGGGTAGCGAGATAGGGGGAGTCCCCCTTGCGACTCGACTGAGACTACCGTAGCCATAATTACTGAGGGGCGGTAAATTGCTGGGATAGCCAGGCAAATTTGGTAAGGAAGGTGGTAACGGAATTTGACTGGGGAGGGAATTATAGTTGTAATCTGTGCTAGGGAGGGGAGGAGAAGTCGTCGGTAAATTAAGCGATGGATTGTTACTGGAAAGATCAGGAATATTACTGGGAAGCTCGCTACTCGTATTCGGTAGAAAAGCACTGCTATTGCTAAAAGGGGAAGTCTCAGGCAGACGACTCTGTTCCGCATCTGTTAATTGAATGACATTAACCCGCCCTTTCCCAGAGGCTTGATTTGGCTGTGACCACTGCAAGCTGGGTAGAGCTAATCCTAGAATAAAAGCGTGTAAACCAACAGAGGTCAGGATCGCAACATTAACAGGTGTGAATACCTGGGTAAGTGAGGGGGCAGAGTCAATTTTAAGGGGAAAATCCATAGACATGGTTAGCAATACCGCTTCATTCTGAATTTAAGCTAACAAATAGATAATAAAGTTGTAAAAATTTACAGTGAAGTTGCTCCTGACTTGACTAAGATAACACAAGCAGTCTGGTCTGATTCAGTTTGGGTTGTCGGCCTTTCGCTTCTACGCATTTATGAAAATTGGCATTGTCGGTTTAGGCTTAATTGGAGGTTCCTTAGCGTTTGATTTACGAAACCAGGGTCATTATCTCCTAGGCGTATCTCGCCAAATCCAAACCTGTCAAATTGCCATCCAACGAGGCATTGTTGATCAAGCGGGACAGAATTTAGAGCAATTAGCAGAGGCTGAGATTATTTTCCTTTGTACACCGATCGCCGCCATTGTTCCGACGCTACAAAAATTAATGCCAATTCTCTCACCCCCAACCTTGGTTACAGACGTAGGTTCCGTCAAAGGTTTTATTGTCGAAGCCTGCACCGCTCTCTGGCCCAACTTTATCGGTGGGCACCCCATGGCCGGAACCGCAGAACAGGGCATTGAAGCAGTCCAGTCGGGGTTATTTGTGAATGCTCCCTATGTGTTAACACCCATGACTAAGACCACCGATCAGGGACTTTCCTTACTGATTGACCTGATTAAAAACCTGGGGGCCAAATTATACCAATGTTCTCCTGAAGAGCATGATCAGGCCGTTGCTTGGATTTCCCATTTACCCGTCATGGTCAGTGCTAGTCTCATTGGAGCCTGTGGTGGTGAAAAGAATTCTCAGATATGTCAATTAGCTCAAAAATTAGCTAGTTCTGGTTTTCGGGATACGAGTCGAGTGGGGGGGGGCAATCCTGAATTAGGCATGATGATGGCTCAGTTTAACCAAGTGAGTTTGTTGCGATCGCTATCGGGTTATCGCCAACAATTAGATCAAGTGATAAATTTTATTGAACAGGAACAATGGTCAGAATTATCCCAGTTTTTGACTCAGACCCAAGGCGATCGCCCTAGCTATGTATCGGAAAGAACAGACTAGGAAACATCTCTTTTAAAATGTCAATAATTTAGTATAGACTTGCTATTGTTTGCAGATGGCCTGTGGAACTCCCTTGAAACATGAAAAATTCCGTTACTGACTACCAATCCTTTTTAAATGGGGTTTATCCCTTTAATCAACTTCCACCAACAATTCTGACGACCTTAGCCGATAAGCTCCAGCCCTGGCGTTATCGCATGGGCCAAGTCATTCTGATGCGGGGTAAATTTTCGCCCTACGTCTCTATTTTACTCAGTGGTCAGGTTCGTTCCTTGGGCTATGATCCCAGAACGGGAATGCCGGCAACTTTGGAGCGACTACAGCCAGGAGAAGTGATTGGTTGGGTCAATGTCATGCGGGGCTTGGCCTGTGAAACAGCGATCGCCTCTACCGAATCTGTCTGTGTCAGCCTTACCCATGAGGATTTTTTGGCCCTTTGTAACGAATCTCCCGTGTTGCAGGAAGCCTTTCAATACCACTGTGGCTCCGTAGAACTGTTTGATTTATTAGGAGAACAACTCCAACAACAGGCCCAGGGAGAAGCTAATCTACGAGAATTAACCCTCAAAACCCTAGAACAGTCTCAAGTTTACTATCTACCCCTCGGTAAAACTTCTCTCGTTAATCATGTTTCTCTCTGGAACAGCGATCGCCTCTGGTTAGTGAGTAGTGGAGAAATTACTGGTTTTCCCACTGGTCAGACGTTACCCAGGGAGCCGCAAACCAGTCTAGAGGTAAAAGGAGAACAAGCCGCCCGTTTAGTCGGTATTCCGATCTTAGAAGAACTTCACCTTAAACGTCCCTCTGCTCCCGAAGTCATTCCAGCCGCTTCTGTCACAGTCCTCCCCCCAGAAGATGCTTCCTACGAGGACGTTCCCTATGCCGATGAGAGTCTTCTAGGGCAACCCATTCGACCCCGTTCTAAGCATCAAAGTCGCAAGTCCTATCCTGTAGTACAAGGCAATACCCCCCTGGATTCGGCCGTTGCCTGTTTTCAGATGATTAGCCAATATTTTGGGATGCCCTTCCGTAAAGAGGTGATCCAGCGCGTGGTGACAGAGGAATTGCGACGCAACGAGTCTCTTTCCCTACCGATTTGTGGAGCGATTACCGAGTTAATGGGTTTAACCAGTCAATTGGTTCGCATTCCCAATTTTTCCTTTACCCAGCTTAATGTACCAGTGATCATTCGCTGGCAAGGATATCTCACGGTTGTTTATGAAATTAGTGATAAGCAAATTGTTTTAGTTGTACCGGAAAAGGGATTAATCCGCCGCAAACCCAAGGATTTTTTAGATACCTGGGAACAAGAAGGCGAAGTTTTACTGCTCCAGCTATCCAAGGAAACGCCCCAGGAACGCTTTGGACTTCGTTGGTTTATACCGGAGTTAACCAAACATCGGCGTGTTTTAATTGAAGTTTTTATTGCCTCTTTCTTTGTCCAACTCTTTGGTTTAGCCAATCCCCTGATGATCCAGGTGATCATTGATAAGGTAATTGTCCAAAATAGTCAGGATACCCTACAAGTATTAGGGGTCTTTTTACTGGTAATTGCCCTCTTTGAAGCCATTCTGAGTACTTTACGAACCTATCTCTTTGTCGATACTACCAATCGCATTGACATGAGCTTAGGAGCAGAAATTATTGATCATTTGCTGCGTTTACCCCTGCGCTACTTTGAAAAACGGCCAGTGGGAGAGATTTCAACCAGGGTAAATGAGTTAGAAAATATTCGCCAATTCATGACCGGAACGGCCTTAACAGTGGTACTAGATTCCCTGTTTTCCGTCGTTTATATCATTGTCATGATTATCTATAGCCCCATTTTAACTTTGGTGGCCTTAGGAATTGTTCCCCTATTTATCATTTTGACTCTCGTTTTTTCGCCTCTGATTCGGCGACAATTACGGGCTAAGGCAGAACGGAATGCGGAAACTCAATCCTATTTAGTCGAGGTGATGTCGGGGATTCAAACGGTCAAGGCTCAAAACATTGAACTGCGATCGCGGTGGCAATGGCAAGATCGTTATGCCCGTTACATGGGAGCCGGTTTTAAAACAGTTGTTACTTCAACCTTGGCCGGTTCTACCAGTCATTTTCTCAATCAATTATCGGGCTTACTGGTGTTGTGGGTGGGAGCCTATTTAGTGCTTCAGGGAGACTTGACCCTTGGACAATTAATTGCCTTTCGGATTATTGCGGGTTATGTGACTTCGCCGGTTTTACGATTAACTCAACTCTGGCAAAATTTCCAGGAAACGGCTCTCTCCTTGGAACGTTTAGCCGATATTGTGGATACACCTCAAGAGTCAGAAAAAGATCGTTTTAATATTCCGATGCCGGAAGTATCGGGGGCAGTCAAATTTGAGAATGTTTCTTTTCGTTTTAAACCTAGCGGCCCCCTGAATCTCAATAATATTAATCTTGCTTTTCCGGCCGGAACCTTTGTTGCGGTGGTGGGCCAGAGTGGGGCGGGAAAAAGTACCCTGACCAAGTTACTATCTCGACTCTATGAACCAGAAGGGGGACGTATTTTGTTAGATAGTTACGACATTAGTAAAGTAGAACTTTATTCCCTGCGTCGTCAAATCGGAGTTGTGCCGCAAGAAACCCTGCTCTTTGATGGCACGGTTCAGGAAAACATTGCTCTCACAAATCCCGATGCTAGTACTGAAGATATTGTGGGGGCGGCCCGAACCGCAGCGGCCCATGAGTTCATTATGTCTCTGCCCAATGGTTACAACACCAGGGTCGGAGAACGGGGTTCGGCTCTTTCTGGGGGTCAACGACAACGGATCGCGATCGCTCGTTCAGTGTTACAACGACCTCGGATTCTCGTGTTGGACGAGGCCACCAGTGCTCTAGACTATACGACTGAACAACAGGTTTGTTTAAATCTGGGAGAAGCCTTTCGAGATCACACCGTCTTTTTTATTACCCATCGTCTCAGTTCTGTCCGAAGTGCGGATGTCATCGTTATGATGGATGGAGGGACTGTGGTGGAGCAGGGAACTCATGAGGAGTTAATGGCCCTAAAAGGACGCTACTACTATCTCTACCAACAGCAAGGAGAAACAACTTTTGAATAGTTTTGGGCATTATTTCTCCCCCTTCAGATGGGAGATTGCAGGGTAGTACGACCCTGAATTTAAAAACAATTATCCTCTGTTCATCTTTCATAAATTTCTATGACTAATCGTCTTTCCCCCCCTAATGGCCGAGCTAATGGTAAAGTTCAACCTCCGGTTGCCGATGATGGTACTTTAGCGGACGTGCAAGAAAGAGAGGTTCCTGTTAAAGCTTCTAATAATATCAAAGCGACTCCCGATCATTGGACAACGGAACAATCCATGATTTTGCGTCAGTCCTCGGTTTGGTCACGGGGGGTAGTTTGGGGCATTGTGGGCGTTACGGTCATTTCCCTGATCTGGGCCAATGTGGCCACAATGGAGGAAGTGATTCCAGCAACGGGACAACTCAAACCGTTGGATACGGTCAAAGAAGTGCAGGCTCCTGTTAATGGGGTCGTGAAAACGGTCTTAGTCAAAGATAATGAGCGAGTCCGCCAAGGTCAGCCGTTAGTGATCATGGACTCTACTACCACCGTTTCGGATTTAGAATCAGCCCGCAAGATTAAACAGGCAACGCTCCAAGAAAATGCTTTTTACTATTCGGTATTACAAGAAGGGATCAGTTCTAACCAATTAGATCTGGCCATTTCCCAACTCAGGTTGCCATGGGAAATAGCGGCTCTCGCCAAAAATCGCACGGCCTTGGTAGAAGAAAATCGCCTCTATCAAACGCTTTTGGATGGTCAATCGGCGGCGGTTGGCCAATTAACGCCAGAACAGGAAGCACGCTTACGCATGACCCGTTTTGAGTTGCGATCGCGGGTGATTGCGGCCCAGATGGAAATTGAACAATTGCAAAAACAATTACAACAGGCACAAGTACAACTTGACTCAGGCCAACGACAGTTAATTGATGATAAAAAGATCTTTGCCGATCTCAATTCTCGTAATCAAAAGGCGATCGCCGAAGCTGAAAAAAGTTTAAACATTGAAAAAGGAATTTTAGGCAGTGTCACACCCCTCTTAGAAGAAGGAGCGTTGGCTAAATTACAGGTCGATAAACAACAACAATCGGTCAATGATCGCAACCAAAGAATGATTGAAGAGAAAATCAATGGTTCAGTGGAGTATGATAAGCAACGGCAGCAAATTCAAACTCGTGAAGCCGAAATTGAACGTCTGAAGGAGGAGAAAAAACGGATCAATGCCCTCATTAATCAAGCTAAGGCGCGGTTAGTAAACACAGGAGCAGTTACGGAAAAAGAAGTCTATGATCGCATTGCTGATAATACGAAAAAAATTGCTGATATTGATAGTCAACTGACAAAAATTATTGTTGAGAACAAGAAGAAAATTAATGAACTCAATAGTCAGATTAGTCGTTCCCAAGTGACGTTGCAATATCAAGCTATTAAATCCCCCGTTAATGGTACGGTTTTTGATCTCAAGGCAACGCCAGGCTATGTAACCCCTCCTAACCAAACCATTCCCCTTTTGAAAATTGTTCCGGATGATTATTTAGTGGCGGAAGTGGATGTCACCAATAAGGATATTGGTTTTGTACGCTCTGGTATGAAGGCAGAAGTTCGCATTGATTCTTTTCCCTATAGCGAGTTTGGAGAGATTAAGGGAAAAGTGGATACGATTGGCTCTGACGCGCTTCCTCCTGATGAAAATCACCGTTATTATCGTTTTCCGGTCAAAATCAAGATGGATCATCAATATCTAAAAACCGAAGATCGTAAAATCCTCCTTCAGTCAGGGATGTCAATCACCGCGAATATCAAAGTCCGAGAAAAACGTACCGTTATGAGTCTATTTACGGAATTATTTACTAAGAAAATCGAAAGTTTGGAAACGGTTCGTTAGATTTCTGGAGTCCAAGATTCTTCTTGTACGGAATAACTCTCTTGTGTTGCTTTAGGAAATGATTTCTTGCTGTAAATTTTTCGTTGATTATGTCTGATGTTATCACGGAAGTCTTATCATCCCTTTTGACAGGAAAAGCTATCAACGAATTATTTACAGGTAGAAAACACTTCCTTGGAATGGATTGGCCCTACAAAAAGTTTAATCTTTCCCGTGAGAGACTTAACTGGCCGCAATATATTCTTCCATATTGGAACGACGACGACGCAGTTGGGCCAGGGCTTGATGTTCTAATTGACGTACCCGCTCCCGACTAATATTAAGGCGTTGCCCGATTTTAGCCAGGGATAACTCTTTTCCATCTTCTAAACCAAAGCGAAGGGTCAGGACAGCTTGTTGTTGGGGGGTTAATTCCGCAATCATACTATGCAGATCCTGGCGCATTAACTCCTGGGTGATGTATAGATCGGGGGAAATGCCATCATCTTCCAACAGTTCGGAGAGTTCTGTATCCTGATTGTCTCCTACCCGCACATCTAGGGAAATCGGTTGACGGGCAATGCTGAGATACTCCCGAATTTGTCCGGGTTCAAGTTCTAGGACATCAGCAATTTCGCTAGGGGTGGCACTGCGGCCTAGACGTTGGGCTAATTCCCGTTGGGTTTTTTTGATTTTATTAAGTTTTTCGGTAATGTGAATGGGTAAACGAATGGTTCGGCCCTGTTGCGCGATCGCCCTGGTAATGGCCTGACGAATCCACCAGTAGGCATAGGTTGAGAATTTATACCCCTTGGTCGGATCAAACTTTTCCACACCTCGCTCTAAACCAAGGCTGCCTTCCTGAATGAGATCCAAAAATTCCATATTGCGCTTTTGATACTTCTTGGCGATTGCTACCACCAGACGTAAATTCGCTTCAATCATTTTTTGTTTAGCCCGATTGCCCTGGAGCAGCAAACGATTTAACTCCTCTTGATTGAGACTAACGGACTCAAGCCATTCATCATTGTTAGGTTCTCGCCCTAAGGTTTGAGCAAGCATCTCTTTTTGCTCCAGAAGAGTCATCATCTTTTGCACTTGTTTGCCGTAGATAATCTCTTGTTCATGGGTGAGTAACGGAACCCGACCAATTTCATGCAGATAAGTCCGCACCATATCCGCCGAGTAAGAAGGTTGTTTTGTCATGGTGTTGAGGTTAGCGGTGGGCATTGCGGCATTAACTCCTTAAAAACCAACAGAAGATCTGCTTTGTTGCTACTCCTATCTTTCCCAGAATGAGATTAAACATCTACAACCCGGATTAAAATAAGAACGAAGTCGGTATGACTTTGATTTATCTCCATCATAGATCATCGGGATCATGATTATAGAGACCAAGTTTTTAGACGGTATCCTTAGGGGTGGGGTTCAGGGGCGATCAGTAGGGAGATCACACCAATTCTCTGCGTCCTTCCAAAGCCCTAGCCAGAGTCACTTCATCGGCATATTCTAGATCGCCACCCATCGGCAAACCGAACGCAATACGGGTTACTTTGGTAAAAGGTTTAAGTAACTGGCCAACATAAAGGGTGGTAGTTTCTCCTTCTACACTAGGCGCGATCGCTAAAATCACCTCCCCAATTCCCGCTTGACTGACTCGTTTTACCAAGGCTTGGATCGATAATTGTTCTGGCCCAATGCCATCCATTGGCGAAATGACTCCTCCCAAAACATGGTACTTACCACTATATTCGCGGGTTTTCTCCAGCGCAATGACATCCCTAGAATCTGCCACCACACAAAGCATTTGGCTGTTACGGTTGGGATTGCGACAAATTTCGCAGACTGGTTCGGCAGACAGATGGAAACAGACCTGACAGAGACCAACCTGCTTTTTGGCATCCAGAATCGCCTGGGTTAGCATTTGGATATCTTTTTCAGGACGTTTGAGTAGATGGAGAGCAAGTCTTTGGGCTGACTTGGGGCCAACTCCAGGGAGACGTTGAAGTTGTTCAATCAAACGAGCAAGGGGAGGCGTATAAATGGTTAAAGCTCCTGATCATGAAGACTTTAAAGGGGGAACTTTATTGTAGTCCGACTCGCTAGGATTTACGATATGATAGGGGGCAGTTTTTTCTCTGGTTAGTCCTGATGCTCCAGACTCCAATCGTGTAGGGCGTAGTTGACATCCTCCTCGGCGTGAACGCACGAGGATTCCCAAACCTCACGATTTGGGTTTCTGTTTCATAGCACCTGCCTTAACAGATTTACTCTGTTCTGGTCTTACAGTCGCTCCACAGACTGATACCGCAAGCCCTGCGGCCAAAATATTTTTGGATGCGTTAACATCTCGATCATGGTTTGTTCCACAATTGGGACACTGCCATTCACGGATATTAAGAGGCATTCTTTCGACAATATGCCCACAAGAGTTGCATCGTTTGGAACTAGGAAACCATCGGTCAATTTCGACAAGTCTTCTTCCGTACCAACGACACTTGTAATCCAGTTGTCGAATCAACTCACTCCACCCACTATCGGAAATAGCAAGGGCGAGTTTGTGGTTTTTAACCATATTCTTAACAGCTAACGACTCAACGGCAATCACTTGATTTTCGCGTACCAAACGAGTCGTCAATTTGTGCAAGAAATCTTTTCGAGAATCGGATATTTCAAGGTGAATTTTAGCAACCTTAACTCTCGCCTTTTCTCTGTTTTTAGAACCTTTTTGCTTACGAGCAAGGTTCTTCTGGGCTTTCTTTAAGCGTTTTTGATGCTTTTTGAAATACTTGGGATTAGTAATCTTTTCCCCGTTACTATCTGCAATCAGGCTTGTTATCCCTAAGTCTATACCTATCGCATTCTCGTTGACAGGGAGAGGCTTAATTGTTGGATCATCAAATCTGATAGAGAGATGCCAACGTCCTGAAGGATGGAGGCTTACTGTAACGGTACTTGGCTCACATCCTTTTGGAATCTGTCGAGACCACTTAATTGCTAATGGTTCAGAGCATTTGGCGAGGTAAATTTCTTTGTCTCTGAACTTAAAAGCCGATTTAGTGAACTCAGCACTGCCGCCATTCCTCTTTTTCTTGAAGTTTGGATATGCTGTTCTTCCTGCGAAGAAATTTGTAAAG
>Ga0208854_1000180_pt1 | contig 15068 bp, 13 predicted proteins | sample LakMenEpi30Nov11_FD_150748 | JGI IMG/M metagenome (GOLD analysis project Ga0208854, IMG submission 150748) | Freshwater microbial communities from Lake Mendota, WI - 30NOV2011 deep hole epilimnion (SPAdes) | ecosystem: Environmental > Aquatic > Freshwater > Lake > Epilimnion/Euphotic zone ...
AACCCTTAAAGTTCAGGGTCAAGTCCCCCTTTTTAAGGGGGATTTAGGGGGATCAGACCGCTTTAATGAAAATCGTAAATTGTAGCCGTTTGAAGTATAACCCCCTATTCCGAAAGCTTTATAACAAGGGACTTAAGCATCTTACCTGTATTTTTTATTGAATAGCTTAGTGGAAATAATTAGGGTATTCTTTCCTGAGGAATGCGGACAGTTACTGTGGTTCCTTCTCCTATTTGACTCTTAAAATTAAGTTGCCCTCCATGCAAACTTAAACATCGCTGGATAATGACTAAGCCCAGACCAACTCCTGTAATATTGCCCACATTGGAGCCGCGATGAAAGGGTTGAAATAAGTCTTCCCAATCTTCTTCAGGAATGCCAATACCGCGATCGCTAATTTGAAAAATAAGATAGTTTGGTTCTTGAGTAAAATAAAATTCAACAGAATTCTGTTGGGGAGAATATTTAATAGCATTGCTCAGAATATTTTCTAAAGTTTGTCTGAGTAAATAGGGATCAAAGGAGGCGATTAATCTAGTGCTTGGGTGTTGTGTGGATTGCTCTAACTGCCAAGAAAAATGAATGTGGTGATGACCTTTGGTTTCTAGAGATTGTTTCAGATTCTCACAGAAGCCAATAACATCTGTCGGTTCAGGGGTAAATTGAATTTTTTCATTATCAACGGAATTAATCATTAACATATCATCTAAAATCTTGGTCATGTATTGTACCGTTTTGATAATATTGGTAAGATGTTCCTCCTTTTTTTCAGCCGTTAGGCGATCGCTGTATTTTTTTACAAGAGCCGTTGCGGAATAAATGATCGTCAGAGGGGTGCGAAATTCATGGGATGCCATGGTAATAAAATGCGATCGCAAATTATTTAATTTCTTCTCCTGCTCCAAGGACACTTGCATTTTGATTTCTACCTGTTTGCGGTTTGTAATATCTTCCACCATGCCAATGCCATAGAGTAGCTCTCCTTTCGTTCCTCGAATGGTAGTTGTCTTTAACTGTCCCCAAAAGTATTCCCCATTTTTCTTGCGATAGCGTTTCTCAATTTGATAACTAGTAATTTCTCCGGCAATCGCCTGAGCAGCCAACGGTGCTTCAAGAGCCAGATCCTCGGGATGAGTAATCTCATTGAAGTTTAATTGCAGTAATTCCTGATGACTATAACCTAGCATTTCACACAAGGTACGATTGACTTGATAAAATCGCTCAATATTCGCTTCTACCATCGCAATACCAATGGGAATTTCTTCAAACAATTGACGAAAGATTTTTTCGCTACGACGGAGATCTTCTTCTGCCTGTTTAATATCTGTAATATCAAAATTAGTCCCAATCATTCGTTGGGGATCTCCCTCGGCATTTCTCTGTACTAAAGCATAGCCTTTTAAATAACGAACTGTCTTATTTGGCCAGATGACTCTAAACTCAACAACCAGTTCTTGATCTCCCGTTAAACTCTTTTGGACAGCTTGATTGATCAAAGGTAAATCTTCCGGATGAACCCGTTTTTCCCAAGTTTTATAGCCTTGAAAGTCGGCGGGAAAAATTCCATAAAGCTCACAGTTGCTCTTGTCCCAAATTAGTTCATTGGTGTCAATATTCCAGTCCCAAATACCAATATGAGAAGATTTAAGAGCCAGTTCCAGGCGATCGGTCAATTTTCGATTTTCTCGTTCTAACTCGTAGCGATAGACTAACCGATTAACACTATGGCATAGAAAAAAGGCAGTAATTTCCTCCTTGATTAAATAATCCATCGCCCCTAATTTCATTGCCTGAATAATTGTCTGCTCATTGCGCTGCTCCATTAAGACAATAACTGGCAATTTTTGAATAAAACTTTCAGGAGCCATCATCTCCAAAAAAAACAAACCATTGCCATCGGGTAAATCCACATTAACCAAGACCACATCAGGCTGTTGTAATCGCCAAATTGCCTGCCCTGCTTCTAGGCTATCTGCCATCAAAAGGTGATACTGGGTGGTTTCATCTGCCTGTAGGTAGTCAGCATAGGTACAACGATCTTGCTCAGAATGATCGATCATTAAAATAGTAACCGTGGACTTTAGAGGCTGATCGGGGATCAGGCTAGACAGACTAGACATAAAGAGTAAGTCAAAAAGGCTTGAAATCGAAATCCATGCCACAAAAATAGTTTAACCTTAATTTAAATCGAAATCCATGCCACAAAAATAGTTTAATCTTAATTTAATTAAAACACTTCTAAGGTCTAGAGTTTGGTAAAATGCGAGGGCGGGTTTTTTGAGATTAAACCCCACAACTCCTTTTTGTATGATCAATCATTCCTTTCTGCTCGAAATTGGCACAGAAGAACTACCTGCTGACTTTGTAGCCAGCGCGATCGCCCAATGGCAGCAACGCATTCCCCACAGCCTAGCAGAAAATCTTTTAACTCCTCAAACGATTCAGGTTTACGGTACGCCACGACGATTAGCCGTTGTTATTGAGGGATTACCGTCTCAACAAAGCGATCGCGAAGAACTCCTCAAGGGGCCACCAGTGGCCTCAGCCTTCAAAGAGGGTCAACCTACCCCAGCCGCGATCGGTTTTGCCAAGAAACAGGGTGTTGAGATCTCAGATTTAGAAATTCGGACAACGGAGAAGGGAGATTTTATTTTTGTTCAGAAGCAAATTCCAGGTCTAGCAACCCAAGCACTATTACCAGACTTAGTTTTTAGCTGGCTGACGGGTTTAGAAGGGCGACGGTTTATGCGCTGGGGAGATGGCGATTTTCGCTTTCCTCGCCCCATTCGTTGGTTGGTGGCTTTGTTAGATGATCAAATTTTACCCTTGAGTCTGAGTAACGGTTCCACCACCGTTAATAGCGATCGCCGCTCTAGAGGCCATCGGATTTTGCACCCAGGGGAAGTTCTGGTCAGCCAAGCTCAAAATTATCAGGCGGAATTACGTCAAGCGGCGGTAATTGTTGATCCTGAGGAACGTCGTCAAAGCATTGAGAAACAAATACAAACTCAGGCAAAATCTTTACAGGGAAAAGCTGAAATCTACGAAGATTTATTAGCTGAAGTGGTCAATTTGGTGGAATATCCCACCGCAGTATTAGGGCAATTTGATGATCAGTTTTTAAACTTGCCGCCAGAAGTAATTACTACAGTTATGGTGACGCATCAACGCTATTTCCCGATCAAAAAAGCAGATGGTAGTCTGTTTGCCAATTTTATTACCATTGCCAACGGTGATCCCCAAAAAGCCCAGGTTATTGCCGAGGGAAATGCAAGGGTGATTCGCGCTCGATTAGCCGATGCTCAATTTTTCTATCGCGGTGATTGTGATCAGTCTTTGGATAATTATTTGCCACAATTGGAAACCGTTACGTTCCAAGAAGAGTTGGGAACCATGCGCGATAAGGTGGATCGCATTATGGACATGGCTCAACAAATTGCCGATCAATTACAGGTGACGGAACAGCAACGCAATGATATTGAAAGTACGGCCATGCTTTGTAAAGCCGATCTGGTCACTCAAATGGTCTATGAATTTCCTGAATTGCAGGGTGTGATGGGCCAGAAATACGCGCTAGTGAGTGGGGAATCCGCTTCAGTAGCTCAGGGGATTTTTGAACATTATTTACCGCGCAATATTGAAGATCCTTTGCCTCAATCCTTGACGGGTCAAGTGGTCGGACTGAGCGATCGCCTGGATACTTTAATTAGCATTTTCGGTTTAGGTTTGTTGCCCACGGGTTCTTCCGATCCTTTTGCTTTGCGACGGGCGGCCAATGCGGTGATTAATATTACCTGGTTTGCCCATTTGAATATTAATTTGGGGCAATTATTGGTGCAGGGAAGTAAAGCTTTTATGACGGCCCATGCTGACAAAACGTCTCCGTTGGAAGATCTGAAAACCTTTTTTATGCAACGGCTGCAAACCTTACTCACCGATGAATTAGGGATTGATTACGATCTGGTTAAAGCAGTATTAGGTGACAATGATCTCGACTATACGAATCGGGCATTACGAGATTTATTGGATGTCCGCGATCGCGCCCAATTTCTGCAACAAATGCGGAATAATGGTCGATTAGCTTCTATCTATGAAACAGTGAATCGTGCTACTCGTTTAGCTATTAAGGGTAACTTAGATACGGCCATTCTTAACCCTGAATCGGTCATTAATCCCAGTTTATTTGAGAAAAAATCCGAGTCAGCTTTTTATCAGGCTCTCATTCCCCTGTTACCCATTACCCAAACGGCTCAACGCGATCGTCACTATCAAGCTTTAGTAGATGCCCTGGCTGGAATCGCGCCCACAGTAGCCGACTTTTTTGATGGAGCCGATAGTGTTTTAGTGATGGATGACAACCCTGAAATTCGTCAAAATCGCTTAAATCTCTTGGGTTTACTCCGCAATCATGCCAGGGTATTGGCCGACTTTGGCGCGATCGTCAAAGAGTAAGGCGATTCATTTATTTAATTATTGACTTCAGCCATCTCAATGACCCGTCCTTCCAAATCCTTAACCAGGAAATTGAGCGGTTTCTCGCGGCGAATCTTATAACGTAAACGTCGAGACTGAACTCTTAACAAAATCTGTTCCAAACAGTCATGGTCAAAGCAGACATGGCGTTGCCGATCTTTACTGCCAAAACTGGCTCCCCCAATAATGTGAAGTTGGGTGTTTTTCTTGAGTTGATACCACAAACCTTCATTTTGACTAAAACGAGTGGCTGGTGCAGCCGGAGAACTGCTTGCCATATAGAACGAATCCAGCCCTGCTGTACCTAGGGTTTGCTCGTAGTTATAGTAATAGTGCAAAGGAACATCAGCGACATTCAGTTCTAATAATCCTTCATAGAATTGACGGGCGACTTCTAAATCCGACACCATGACCGTATGAACTTTGGGCGCACTAGTCAGGAACATCCACATGGCCAACGCATAGGCCGCCAATAGCATGACCATGATTCCCTGGGTGGAAAAAACGCTGTCCATCGGTAGGAAGGCTCCGAACAGAGGCCAGGACATTAGGGTTTCACTTAGTTCATTGATCATTAGTATTGATCGCTCTATCCCAGAGCTTGTCTGTATAAATTTTTTGTTTATTGTAACGGCTTACTAACACTTTGAACACGGCGATGCCGAAGGCACACTTCGTGACCGCAGCTATCCTAAAAGTCCTCAAATCTTGTTGCCCAAATGTTCGTCAATGTTTGTCAATGTTTTTCTTCTAGAAGGGAATGATAGCTTAAGATGAGAATAACTAACCCATAAGACCCACCAAATCCCAGACAATTCGCTTCAAACAAGACAACGATTGTAATCTAATGGATTTTGAGTGCGATCTGCCCCAAACCTAACCTATGCTTATTTGTCCTCAATGCCATTCGGAAAACCCTAACCGCAATAACTTTTGTCAGAAATGTGGAACCTCCCTAACCCATCAATCCTGTCCTGATTGCGATACTAGCGTCTTACTGAGCGAGGCAACTTGCCCTAACTGTGGTGCGGTAACGGGAAAAGTTTTATACCTATTGCTCCATCAAAAACGGGCTGATGGAGACGAGTCAATTAAATATCCTGAGCTATATGAAGATTGTGTCGATATTGGCCAACGTTATCGCCTTTTGAAACGGGATGATTTAGAAAAAGAACAGGGAGACTGGCAGGTTATCGGTGATCAGAGGACTGAGGGTCAATACTTTTTAGGCAGGGTAGTTGATTGCCAACCATTGCAACCCTCGATTCTGAAAATTTTATTATCCCAACACAATGAGTTTTTAGCTCGTTTGCCGGAACTACAAAGGAGCGATGATGATCCCACCTGGCAAACCTTAGCCTTACCGGAGTTAGCCTTTCCCTACTTTAAGCTAAGGGATCTCAATCCCACAATTCCTGATGTTTATGATGCTTGGTGTGAAGAGAATAATGAGTATGTGCTGCTGGTTGACCGACAATCCTGGCCCCATTTAATTGAACTGTTAGAACAGGAAGCGATCCCTCCCCTGCAACTTATCTTTTGGCTAAACCAAATGGTGACACTTTGGCAATCCCTGGCTGATTTGCATTGTCTCCAAAGCCTTTTAACCCCAACAAATATTTACATCGACGAGGATCAGAACCTAGCGATTCAACAATTATTTCCTGATGTCGATCCGATCCCTTCTCTCTCGCAATTGGGCCAACAGTGGCAAACCTGGTTAATAACGACCCAAGAACATCCACCAGAATCCCTCATAGCTGTACTCGAAGAAGTGGGTCAGGGGAAAATTACAGCGATCGCAGAGTTTAAAACTCGTTTGGAAGAGCTAGGACAGCAATTAAATGCACCAGCGACTCTTGCCGATGAAGTATTTCCAGTATTTGAGACGGAGATGTTAGAGGATGATGGGCCACCGAGTACACCCCAAAGTACTTTACCCGATGCCAATCTAGCCGATGGTGCAGAAATTGATGATGCTTCCACGGCTGTTTTACAGATGCAGTTGATTAGCTTGAGTGATTCGGGCTACACTGATCGCGGCAAACAACGGCCCCACAACGAGGATTACTTTGGATTGACTACCTTTGTTGAAACGCAACGCAATAATCAGGGCAAAAGTGTGCAGGCAAAAGGTATTTATGTGGTCTGTGATGGCATGGGAGGTCACTCGGCGGGGGAAGTCGCCAGTCAGATGGCGGTTAATACCTTACAAGCCTTTTTTAATGAGCATTGGCAAGCGCAATTTCCCAGTGCCAATGTTATTGCGGAAGGGATTTTATTAGCGAATGAAGTTATTTACGACACTAACCAAAAAAATGCGAGTTCAGGCAGTGGTCGGATGGGAACTACCCTAGTAATGGCTCTTGTCCAAAATACTAAAGTCGCGATCGCCCATGTGGGAGATAGTCGCATTTATCGTGTCACCCGCAAAGGGGGTCTAGAACAATTAACAGTAGATCATGAAGTGGGCCAACAGGCGATTCAAAATGGCCTTGATCCGAAGATTGCCTATTCTCGACCCGATGCCTATCAATTGACTCAGGCTTTGGGCCCCCATGATAGTCAATATGTTCAACCCGATATTCGTTTTTTAGAGATTGAAGAAGATACATTATTGTTACTCTGTTCCGATGGCATTTCCGACAATGACTTACTAGAAGCTAATTGGGAAAGTAAATTATTACCCTTACTCAGTTCTAGTCAGGATATTGACCGGGGATTGCGAAAATTAATGGAGTTTTCTAATGAGTACAATGGTCATGATAACTTAACTGGAGTATTAATTCGTCTTAAAGTTCGTCCCCAAATTCCGATTGATGTTTGGTGATATCTCTCATCAATATTGCCATTCAGAATAATGCTTGCCATAATTCTTGACAATAGTATTTAAACAATCCCTCCCATGACAAATAATCCAAAACTCTTATTAATCGGAGCCGATGGTCAGGTCGGTCAGGAATTACGTCAGACGCTTGTTAATTTAGGAGAGGTTATTCCTCTCACTCGTCAACAGATAGATTTAAGCCAAGGAGAAATCCTTCGCCAAACGATTCGAGATCTAAAACCCCAGGGTATTGTTAATGCGGCTGCCTATACGGCGGTGGATCAAGCCGAAAAGGAACCCGATCTAGCCCAGGCAATTAATGGCATTGCGCCGCAAATCATGGCAGAAGTCGCCCAGGAATTAGGGGCTTGGCTACTACATATTTCTACTGATTATGTGTTTGATGGCACAAAAAGTACACCCTATTTAGACAGTGATTCTCCCCATCCTCTCAGTGTTTATGGACAAAGTAAATTAGCCGGAGAAATGGGTATTCAAGGGGCAATGGACAATTATCTCATTCTCCGAACCGCTTGGGTTTATGGACTGTATGGCAAAGGCAATTTTGTCAAAACCATGTTACGCCTTGGTCAGAGTCGAGAGGAAATTCGAGTGGTAGCTGATCAGATTGGGAGTCCCACCGCCGCCCTAGATATTGCAACGGCGATCTCGGCTCTCTGTCCCCAGTTAGAAGAAGGTAAAATCAAGGGTATTTATCACTTTACTAATAGCGGTGTGGCTAGTTGGTTTGACTTTGCTGTTGCTATTTTTGAAGAGGCAAAAGCGATTAATATTCCGCTTAAAATTAAACAAGTTATTCCGATTACTACTGCCGACTACCCGACTCCAGCAATCCGTCCGTCTTACTCGGTATTATCAGGACAAAAAGTTAGTCAAACTCTCGGTTATTACCCTCCCTATTGGCGTGATTCTTTGCGGAAAATATTAAAGCTGGGACAAAACCATGAACTATTTTAAAAGACAGAATCTTGTTAGTTTGTGTTAGAATACTTTACTGTTAAACATCACTGGCAAACATCAACTATTTTTATGAACAATTCCAAGGTTTTTCTAGCTGCTTTAAGTGCGATCGCTCTAACTTCTTTCATTCTCTGGGGCACTACTCATCCAGCCTTTTCTCAAGACCAAACACCTGCTGCCTCTGGTCAAGGCAACATGACGAATAAACAAGAGTGCATAAAACAACTTGATCTGAGTCGTCAACAGAAAATGCAGTTAATACAACTGAAGAAATCTTCTGAAGATAAAAAGGCCAAATTTGAACAATTAATCAGGATGCTTTCTCCTGCACAAAAAGATGAATTAAAGCAATGTATTTCTAAACAGTAAGGGATATAGTGAAGAAAACGAGAAAATTAAGCATGATTAATTGTCGTTAAATTGGTTAATGTTGACTAATTTTTCTCAGAAATTCTTCTGTTAATTTCATAAAGGCCTTAGATCCCTGGGTGTTAGGCATGGCAGTGACGACGGGCTGAAAAGTATCTACAGCTTTGGCCACATTGACATCCATCGGAATCGTATTCTCAAAAATTTGTTGGGGATCAAAGTCCGAATTAACCCGTCTCATTACCTGATTATAGTAACGACTTAACAAACCACCACTAGACAGAATAAAAACGACACCAATTAAATTAATATTGAGGGGATCATCTGAGGCTTTATGACTTTCTTTAAGTTTGGCGATGCGTCTTTCCAATAACTGTATGCCGACAATAGAAAGGGGTTCAGGTCGGGCGGGTAGTATATAAAAATTACTAGCGGCAATACCGCTACGGGTTAATAAATTATAGCCTGGAGCGCAATCTAAAATAATAAAGTCATATTCTTCTAAAACAGGCTCTAAAATCTTCTTTATTAAAGATCCTTCAAATTTATTCCAAACAGCTTCAAATTCTAAATTTTCCTGTAACTTTGCTTCTTTATGGAGCATTTCAGAAACGAGATATTCATCGTAGAGTTCAATATCTCCTGGTAACAATTCTAAGCCTTCAATATCACAAACACTAGGGCAAATAATATCAAATATTTCTAGTTTACTGTAGGGATTGGGTTGAATAATATTTTCAATTAAATAGCTGAGGGTTTTCCGTTTTTTACGGGTTTGGGCAAAGTCATGGGGAGACATGAGACTTAGGGTTGCACTGATTTGGGAATCTAAATCTAGAACTAACACCCGCTTTTGGTGATATTTTGCTAAACAAGTGGCGAGGTTCACGGTCAAAGTTGTTTTCCCAACTCCGCCTTTCATATTGACCGTACTAATGATGCTAACCATTAAAAATGCCTAGGGGGTAATAGAATTTTGGCTAGTTTAGCAGATTTGGTCGGGCTTGGCTAGAGAGGGTCTTGCTATTAACAGATGGTGAAATATTGCTTGCTTAGTAGTCTAATATTTAAAAGTAAGGGTAAAATTGACGAGTTTAAGCAATCCTAATTATGCAGGAATAGTTCAGAGTAAAATAAATGAGAGGCGATCGCTTTTCTAATAAAACAGGGAGAGGCGATCGCCCTTCATCAGAGAAAATGCTCGCAGTAACCAAAAATGAGTTTATCATTGGGTTGTGTTCGTTAACCCAAGTTAAGCTGTTACGAATTTAGATTGCATAACGATTTTTCTGAAAGTCTTCTAACAAGGGGCTTAAGCCCCTTGCCTATATGCGTTTTAGATAGTGAACAGCTTACGGGGATGGCGATCGCCTAATCACAGCCTTACAAGGACAAGATTTACAATTACGACGCTCGGCCATGATGGATTTAGGAGCCACAGGTTATTTACCAGAGACAACGGTGATCGCGGAAACCCTGGCAGAAAATAGTTTAAAGTTAATTGCCTTGAAAAATCTCTGGGAAAATCATCGAGAAAAACAAAAGGAAACAGATGATTTATCACCTGCCAGTATTGAAATTATGATATTAATGGATAACTTACTTTAACCCTATGCCCTACATTAATGTGCAAATTACTCAGGGGGCCACTCGCTCCCAAAAAGCCGAAATTATCAAAGAAATGACAGAAACTCTGGTGCAAGTTCTCAATAAAAAACCAGAACATATTCATATCGTTATTCAGGAAATTGCCGAAGAAAATTGGGGCTATTGAGGAATGCTAACCGATGACTGGCGAAAAGGTCAGTCCCAATCAAAATAAAATTAATTATAATGGGGCTTAATTTTTACACGTTTTTCGTGAGGATGTGAGCCATGAACTCAAAATTTTTATTTAACCTTCAATCGCTTCCTATTCTGGCTAGTTCCCTGCTAACCGTACTATTGATTGCCAATGGTGCTGCGGCCAAGGAATTAAGCCCTTCTCCTCAATCCTGTGATCTGAAACCGACACAATTGCAGTCTTCACGTCCCCATAACTTGAACCGAGGCATTTTAGTCGCTTCTGCCCAGGATGATGCTTGGCTAGATTTTAGTGCTGCCGAAAGTGATGCCGCCGTTAACCTGTTTGGTTGTGATTGCCCTTCCTGTATTCAAGCTCTGGGCCAGTTACGCAGTAAACCAACGGCTACAGCGGGTCAAGGTCATTGTTGGACAAACTTAACGGAGCAAAATTCGCCCCAACAAATTCAACAGGTTTTACAGTCCTTGGATCAAGTTGACCCCCAGTAACCCCCAAGGGGTAGGAGAGACGCCAGAGGAGTTCTGTGACCTTAGTCTGCGAGTCTCTTCACCCCCTCATAGATATTCCTAGAGCATTACGCATTTTTAATTCTCGGTAGTGGAACTATTTTGTTATTGGTGATCGCCAGACTAAAATGAGAGGTCAATCGCTGTCTTCTGGTTGATAAAAGTTTAAAACCGCGATCATTTTAATTTTTGAAAGTGCGATCCTTGGGTTTTTGAGGGTGATCGCCAAAAAGGTTTTTTAAAAATTTTTCTATCATCATTTTTAACACGCCTATTTTATAATTGATATCATCTTTTAAATTAACCAAAAAAGGAGTTATAATTATAGCTACGTCAGAGCAAAAAACAAGATGTTATGTCCTGTGTTGTTGGTTTACTAGACTTTATTTACCTATTAACGTTGTTCGTCTAGATGAACGCACGGGAAATATTTTTTTCCTTGCAGGAGAGGAAAACATTATTGAAATCTATCCAAACGGGAATTGGAGGTACATTGCATGAGTCAACCTAAATTTCAAGCCATGAGTCAAAAAGAACTGCAAGATTATATGCTTTCTCACAGAGATGATCAACAAGCCTTCTATGCTTATATAGACAGATTACATCAAGAAGGAAATTGGATTGAAATGCCTCCAGTAGATTCGGTTGAAGATTTAGAAAAATATCCTGAGTTTACAGCACGATTTCGCCAAAACTCTCAACCTTGATTATCCGTCATAAATGTGATCGCCTATCTTATACTGAGATCGCCTTTTTTTGTGGATTAAACTTTAAAACCGCGATCATTTTGATTTTTGAAAGTGTGATCGCTTTTTATTGAATTGGTAAAGGGCGATTACTATCCCTGTGAGTCGTGATTATTAAGCAATCACTTTTTGTAGGCGATGAGATTTGAGGAGGCGAGTACCTTGTAATAGGCGATCGCTGTTTGAGAGGTTAAAGAAGGACGATCGCTGTTTAGGATAGAGGGTAAAGGCGATCGCCGTCATAAATACTCTTAAAAAGCGATTTTTACGTCATTATATTATTCATTTAGAGATAAATACTTCAAAACTTTCACCCTTTATCTTGTAGCGCAAGGCGATCATGGGTGCAATGGTAGTTTTATTGTATTGCGTCCTTAGCCCCAGTTCGCAAATGCCAATACAAAAAGACCGTTGCGGACTTGGTACATAGAGATACATCACCTTAGCCAGTCTTCACCCAAAACATTTAAAATCTAAACAATTCTTAACAAAGCCCCTGGTGATCCCCGAAACAGTCTAATCTAGATGCTGATTCATTTTTAACGATTTAATTTTATTCAGCCTTGCCGGGGCAGTATTATATCCCTCGTTTTAGGCATTCGCAATTTGTTAATGGGAGATAGTTGAAATCCAATGAGTGTTAAGGCAAGTGGTGGAAGCTCGTTAGCGCGGCCCCAACTCTATCAAACCGTTCCCGTATCAGCGATTACTCAAGCTGAACAACAGGATCGTTTCTTGGGTCGGTCAGAACTTAATGAGTTAACGGCTTATTTTCAATCCGGCGCGATCCGTCTGGGGATTGCAGACACGCTGACCCGTAATGCTGACTTAATTGTTTCTCGTGCTGCCAACCGTATTTTTACGGGAGGATCGCCAATGGCTTACCTAGAGAAGCCGGCTGTTACTGCCGTAGAGGGAGGACAGAGCCTACAGGAAACCATGAAGTTAGGGACTGTCACCTATGCCGACAGCAGTGGGAGTGGTAACGGCTTATTTGGTGGTTTGCGGACTGTTTTTAACAGTGCAGGCCCAACGCCTCCTGGTTTTCGTCCGATCAACATCTCCCGTTATGGCCCTAGCAATATGCAGAAGTCACTACGGGATATGTCCTGGTTTTTGCGCTATGTAACCTATGCGATCGTCGCGGGTGATCCCAGCATCATTGTGGTTAATACTCGTGGCTTAAAGGAAGTTATCGAGAATGCTTGCTCTATTGATGCGGCGATCGTGGCTATCCAAGAAATGCGAGCTTCCTCTCTAGACTATTTCCGTCAAGACAAAGCGGCCCTGCAAATTGTGGCGGACTATTTTGACATTTTGTTAGCGGAATTAAAAGCTCCTACCCCAGGCACCAAATTACGTCAAGGCCCATCTGGAGACATTCAAGGTTTAGCCTTACCTCAAAGTTACTTTAACGCCGCCGAAAAACGACAAAAGTTCGTTATGAAGCCAGGGATGTCAGAAACAGAAAAATCTTCTGTGGTTAAAGCAGCCTATCGGCAAGTCTTTGAGCGGGATATCACCCGTGCTTATAGCCAATCTATTTCTGATTTGGAATCAAAGGTGAGAAATGGAGAGATTTCCACCAAGGAATTTATCCGTCGTTTAGGAAAATCGCCTCTCTACCGCAAACAATTTTATGAACCCTTTATTAACAGTCGTGCTTTAGAATTAGCTTTCCGTCACTTCCTTGGCCGTGGCCCTAGTTCTCGCGAAGAAGTCCAAAAGTATTTCTCTATTGTCTCTAATGGTGGTCTGGGAGCCTTGGTTGATGCTCTCGTTGATTCCCAAGAATATTCGGACTATTTTGGCGAAGAAACTGTTCCCTATATTCGGGGTTTAGGGGTAGAGGCTCAGGAATGTCGTAATTGGGGGATGCAGCAAGACCTGTTTAGTTACAGTGCACCTTTCCGCAAAGTTCCTCAATTCATTACCACCTACGCACAATACGATCGCCCCTTACCGGATCAACACGTCTATGGTTCGGGCAATGATCCCCTGGAAATCCAATTTGGTGCAATCTTCCCGAAAGAAACCCGTAGTCCCAATAGTAGTCCTTCTCCCTTTGGTAAGGATACACGACGGATCTTGATCCACCGTGGCCCGGCGGTTAATAATCAACTCAGCAATCCTGGGGCGCGAGGTGAACAACCTGGCTCCTTGGGCGCAAAAGTCTTCCGTCTCAATAACCAATTACCCGGTAGTGGCAAGAGCGGTAATATCAAGTTTGGAGAAATTTCAACTCAAGCTGTGATTGGGGCCGCCTATCGTCAAGTTTTTGGTCGGGATGTCTATGAGGGTCAACGGCTCTCGGTGGCCGAAATCCAATTGGAAAATGGTGACATTTCGGTACGAGAGTTTGTTAAACGTTTAGCTAAATCGGAATTGTTCCTGAAACTTTATTGGACTCCTTACTATGTCTGTAAGGCGATTGAATACATTCACCGTCGTCTCTTAGGTCGTCCTACCTATGGTCGTCAGGAAATGAATGCCTACTTTGATCTGGCTTCTAAAAAGGGTTTCTATGCCCTTGTTGATGTCATGATCGACAGTAAAGAGTATGAAGAGGCCTTTGGGGAAGATACTGTTCCCTACGAGCGTTATCTCACTCCGGCTGGTTTACAAAAGCGATCGCTGCGTCCTGGCACCATTGGTGAAGGGATTGGCACGAAGGTTGAGAAGGAAGAAACACCTCGCTTCATTGAACTGGGTCAAGTTTCCAGTCTTCGCACTGAACCTGAGATCCACTTCCGTATGAACCAAGGCGTTTCGACTCAACGTCAACAAAGCAAGGTCTTCAAACTGTTAACCAACCTGGATAAAGTGGCGGTACAAACCACTGTTCGGGCTGCTTACCGTCAGATCTTTGAGCGTGACTTGGAACCCTATATCATCCAAGCAGAATTTACGGCACTGGAAAGCAAACTCAGCAATGCGGAAATTACCGTTAAAGAGTTTATCGAAGCTTTAGGTTGCTCGGATCTCTATATCAAAGAGTTTTATGCTCCTCATCCCAATACGAAAGTCATTGAATTGGGAACTAAGCACTTCCTCGGTCGTGCTCCCCTCAATCAAAAAGAGATCCAGAAATATAACCAAATTCTTGCCAATCAAGGACTTCGGGCTTTTGTTACGGCCATGATTAATAGCATGGAGTACCTACAACTCTTTGGCGAAGATACGGTTCCCTATCGTCGCTTCCCCACTTTACCCGCCGCTAACTTCCCCAATACCGAGAAACTTTACAACAAGCTGACTAAGCAAGATATACCTCGCACGGTGGTAATTGGCGTTTTTTAGTTCAGCCCCCCTAGCCCACCAAGTTTTGGGGGAACCGTTCTCTATTTATGGGTTTCAAAGTC
>Ga0208854_1000181_pt1 | contig 15043 bp, 13 predicted proteins | sample LakMenEpi30Nov11_FD_150748 | JGI IMG/M metagenome (GOLD analysis project Ga0208854, IMG submission 150748) | Freshwater microbial communities from Lake Mendota, WI - 30NOV2011 deep hole epilimnion (SPAdes) | ecosystem: Environmental > Aquatic > Freshwater > Lake > Epilimnion/Euphotic zone ...
GGGACTTTGAAACCGATAAATAGAGAATGGTTCCCCCAAAACTTGGGGGGCTAGGGGGGCTGAACTAAAAAACGCAAATTATCACCGTGCGAGGTATATACTGTGTCTCCAGGGGCAGTTAATGTCCTAATTTCCGGCAACCGTCCCCTGGATTTCATGCTTGCCCAAAATTTGCGCTATGCGGGATACGATGGACGTAGTAGTAATATCGGTACAGGAATCTCCCCTGGATTTATGCCTCTGATTAGTGATAACTGGAACAATGTTTTCTTCGGGGATTCAGCTTGGAATGGTATAGGTACAATTCCAGCAGCGACACAAGCGAAACTGGACAGCATTGTTGCTCAAGTACATGGAGAGGGAAAAATCCTACGTTTTTGGAATTTACCTCAAGATACTCCCAATGTTTGGGGGCCTCTTTATGATGCAAATGTTGATTTAATCAACACTGATAATTTGCCAGGATTGTCCACATTTATTCAGGCACAACAATCTGTTCCTGAATCTGGAACAGTCATAGGTTTAGCCCTGTTCGGACTTTCTGCTTTAGGAATAAAACGCCGTCAATCTTAGGATTAATTTTGTTTAGTTATTCGTCGTCCCGTACAATATTAGAACCCTAAAAACCATGAAAAACAGCAATTTTTTCCTCCTTTCTACCATTAGTCTCGGTGTCTCAGCAAGTGTTGTCCTGTCTTCTTCGATGGTACAAGCTGCTGGCTTTCGCATTGCCACTTTTAATACTTCCCTTAGTCCTAACCAGCAAAACGGATTAATTGAAGCTTTATCCAAAACCTCTAGCGATCCTGAATATAATACGCCCGGCACTCTGACTTATCAAGCGCGTCAGATTGCAGAAGTGATTCAAAGGATTAATCCTGATATTATTCTGCTTAACGAATTTAATTACGACCCCACTAATCCTACAGGTGCAGCCACCCTTTTTCAGCAAAATTTCCTTTCTGTGGGACAAAATGTATCAGGTGATCCCAGTGGTGCGGCTAATCCTATTACTTTCAACGATTTTTATGTCAGCCCCGATAGCACAACTAATCCTTTTAATACGGGGATTTTCTCTGGTTATGCTTTAAATGTGGCACAGGGAGGACCAATTGCTCAACCCCCTATAGAAACAGCAGCTTATGCTAATACTTCCTGGGGTTTTGGCTTTTATCCTGGACAATATGGGATGGCGGTTTATTCAAAATATGACATTGTGGAGGATCAAGCGCGAACTTTTCAGAATTTCTTATGGCAAGATATGCCTGGAAATTTATTAGCGGGCATTACGGGCAATTCACCCACTGATTGGTATACCCCCACCGTAGCCGCCCAATTTCCCTTATCCTCAAAAAGTCACTGGGATTTACCCATTGATGTTAATGGGGAAATCGTCCATGTTCTGGCAAGTCATCCTACTCCCCCGGTTTTTGATGGGCCAGAAGATCGCAACGGCAGACGCAACTATGATGAAATTCGTCTTTGGAATGACTATATCACCCCAGGACAAGGTAATTATATTTACGATGATCAGGGGGTTTTGGGTGGTTTAACCCCTGGTTCTCGCTTCGTGATTATGGGGGATCAAAATGCTGACCCCAACGATGGAGACAGCGTTCCAGGTGCAATCAATCAATTGTTGAATAATCCTTTGGTTAATACCAGCTTGACCCCAGGAAGTTTAGGGGGAGTCCAATACGCTAACAGCAATCCCAATCATATAGGCGATCCTTTCTATGATACTGCCGCTTTCACGGGAGGGTTAAGAGTGGATTATGTGCTTCCTTCTACTAATTTACGTATTGTTGATGGTCAGGTTTTCTGGCCGATTGACGCTAACCCTCTTTCTTCTTTGAATGATGCTTCTGATCATCATTCCGTTGTCTTGGATGTCACCACTTCTATTCCTGAACCTTCAAACCTTTTAGGAATTTTAGGTTTAGCTATAGGTGGTTTATTCGGAAGGAGAAACCGCAATTCTGGTTAAGTTAGCTTATTGACAGTCTTCCGTTAAGCCAACACTGTAATGGGAGTCTTCAATACTCAACCACGAATCTCTAATACTCAACAATGGAGACAATCATCATGCAAGCAGACAAAAAACAAGCTTCCGCTAATACTTTCCTGGCTGTCGGGTTATTAAGTGGCTTAACCATCGGCTTACTAAATATCCAACCCGCTCAAGCATCTTCTTTGCAATTAAACTTTATTGGTCAGTCTATTATTCCCACTGGAACTCAGTATCAGGGAACAACGATAGGGGGTTTATCTGGTATTACCTACGATTCTGCTAATAATAGTTTTTACACTATTTCTGATGATCGCAGTCAAGTTAACCCGGCTCGTTTTTATACAGTAACTGTTGATCCGACTCAGTTTAATGCAAATGGAGTCAATAGTGGTGTTAATTTTATAGGTGTTACCACCCTTTTACAATCGGGAGGAAGCACTTTTCCGGCTTTAGGCCTTGACCCTGAAGGAATTACCTTAGTTAATGGAAATCAGGTGTTTATTTCCTCAGAAGGCAATGCTCAACCTAACACTATTATTAATCCTTTTGTCAATCGTTTTGCTTTAGCAACAGGACAGCAAAATTTCGATTTACCTGTTAATGCTAAATTCAATCCTGCTTTTTCTGGTACAACAGAAATCTCTGGGGTTCGTAATAATTTAGCCTTTGAAAGTTTAACCACAACTCCTAATCGTCAATTTTTATTTACTGCTACGGAAAATGCGATCGTTCAAGACGGGCCGGAAGCGACTTTATCTAACGGAAGTCCCTCCCGTATTATTCAATACGATCTCAATAGTAATCAAGAAATTGGCGAATTTCTCTACAATACTGATCCTGTTGCTTTACCTCCTAATCCTTCTACGGAGTTTAATACCAATGGATTAGTAGATTTATTAGCCTTAGATAATACAGGACAAAATTTTCTAGCCTTAGAACGTTCTTTTTCCGTAGGCGCAACTGGAACACCTGGAAATACTGGAAATACGGTAAAGATTTATCAACTTTCTCTAGCTGGATCTTCCAATATTATCAATAATAATTCTCTGATTGCCAGTGGAACAGCCGGAATTATTCCCGCCAAAAAAACTTTGTTACTAGACTTGACAAGTTTGGGCATTCCTATTGACAATGTTGAAGGAATTACCTTTGGTTCAACTCTGCCGAATGGAGAGCGATCGCTGATTTTAGTCAGTGATAATAATTTTAGTTCCACTCAGTTTACCCAATTTCTAGCTTTTGGCGTTCAATCTGTACTTGAACCAACTACTACGGTAGGTTTACTCGTTTTGGGTATTGCGGGATTAATTAAACATAAAGACCGCTTTTAATAGGATGAGATAAAAAATTGAGTTCAGAAAAACGGTAATGTTCTAGACCGGTGGATCGCATTTCCAGAACGTAGTCAGTTCACTCATTACGATTGGTCTTATCCACAGATTCAGAACACTACCCTAGAGATAACCGGCGATCGCCATCAAATCAAATTTAAAAAGCTTGAATCCATTCCTTCACCTCATATTCTGTCCAAACACCATTTTGCCAATAGGGATCGGCTTCCACTAATTGTCTAACGGTGGCCTCATCCTCTGCGTCATAAATGCCAAAAACCTTCGTTAAATCTTGAGTTGGGCCTAGGGTAATTAAAACCCCTTGCTCCTTTTGAACTTGCAGACCCTCTAGGTGAGCTTGACGATAGGGAGCGCGTTTTTCCAGCACATCTTCACAGTAACTCCCCCATAAAACATATTTAGGCATGGTGTTTTTGACTCCGGTTAAATTTCTAAAGGGACTAATTCCAAATGATTGTTTGCGGAAATGGGTTCCACTAAATTTGAGGTTTGATAGGTGAGAGCCGCCTGCATTAATCCCAAAAATAAAGGATGAGCCTGATTAGGACGGGAACGAAATTCGGGATGAAATTGAGAGGCTATAAAAAAGGGATGATGGGGATATTCCACAATTTCTACTAAACGACCATCGGGGGAAGTTCCACTCACCACAAAACCCGTCTCTAAAAAAAGATTACGATAGGCATTATTAAACTCATAGCGATGGCGATGACGTTCATAAACGACTTCCTGTTGATACAAGGAAAAGGCGAGGGTATTGGTGACTAAACGACAGGGATAAAGGCCTAATCGCATGGTTCCCCCTAAATCCACCACATCCTGTTGCTCAGGTAACAGATTAATGACGGGATCAGGAGTTGTTGGTTCAAATTCAGCACTGTTGGACTGAGGTAAATTGGCCACATTTCTAGCCCATTCAATTACGGCACATTGCATTCCCAAACAGAGTCCTAAAAAGGGTATTTTTTGTTGGCGAGCATATTCAATTGCCTTTACCTTGCCATCCACACCACGCACTCCAAAACCACCTGGTACTAGAATGGCACTAACCCCTTTTAGATGATTATCGGCTCCATTTTCTTCTATTTCTTCTGCACTAATCCAGCGCACACTTAATTTACTGTTAACGGCGATCGCGGCATGGCCTAAGGCTTCAATTACTGAGAGATAGGCATCACTAAGTTGAACATATTTACCTACTAAGGCCACTTCAATCTCATGCTGGGGCGATCGCATTTTTTCCACCAAGGATTGCCACTGGGTCAAATGGGGATGGCGGGCTTCTAACTTTAATAGCTCGATAGTTTGTTGGGCTAACCCTTCCTGTTCTAGGATTAAAGGCACTTCATAAATACTGCTGGCATCCTGACAGGTAATTACCGATTCAACTGGTACATCACAAAATTCTGATAACTTCTCCTTCATGCCTGGATGTAAAGGGCGATCGCAGCGACAGACTAGCACATCCGGTTGAATACCAATCGAGCGTAACTCTTTGACCGAATGTTGAGTCGGCTTGGTTTTCATCTCCTTAGCCGCCGGAATCCAGGGAATCAGGGTAACGTGCATATAAACCACATTATTGCGTCCCACTTCCTTGCGAAACTGACGAATAGCCTCTAAAAAAGGCAAAGATTCGATATCTCCCACCGTTCCACCAATTTCCGTAATCACTAAATCAGGATTAGTATTGTGAGCAACCCGTAAAATCCGTTCCTTAATTTCATTGGTAATGTGGGGAATCACCTGAACCGTTCCCCCCATATAGGCTCCGCGACGCTCTTTATTAATAACCGCCTGATAAATAGAGCCAGTGGTCACACTATTTAAACGGGACATGGAAGTGTCCGTAAAACGTTCGTAATGTCCCAAATCTAAATCCGTTTCTGCCCCATCCTCGGTGACAAATACTTCCCCATGCTGAAAAGGACTCATGGTGCCAGGATCAACATTAATATAGGGATCAAGCTTGAGAATTGAAACCGAGTAATCCCGTGATTTAAAGAGACGACCCAAACTTGCCGCCACAATTCCTTTGCCAATACTGGAAACCACACCTCCAGTTACAAACACAAACTTTGTCATAGGTCTTAATCCGTCAGATTACTCGTGCTTCGGGCTACTAATTAACCTTTAAAAGTTCAACATCAAAAATAAGCGTTGCATTGGGGGGAATAACACCGCCAGCCCCTCTGGCTCCATACCCTAAATCGGGAGGAATAATTAACTGACGTTTACCACCCACTTTCATCGACATAACGCCTTCATCCCAACCTTTAATCACCTGGCCGACACCAATCTTGAAGGAAAAAGGTTGATTCCTTTCGACTGAACTATCAAAAACCTTGCCATTGGTGAGAGTACCGGTGTAATGAACAACAACGGTTTGGCCCTGGGTAGGAGAAGCCCCTTCCCCTTCTACTATATCAATGTACTGAAGTCCAGAGTCCGTTGTAACTGTTTTTTGAGAGGACATTTGTGCGATTTCCTGATCTGTATTTGCAGCCAGTGTAGCGGTCGAGTTGTCATCTGTCGAGACAGTGGGATTAACAGTTTTAAGGTTAGCGGCTAGAACATCTGTCTGAGAAGAGCCACCATTAAACAGGTTGGAAAAAATTAAGATAACAGCAAAAAAAAGGACAAAACTTAAGCTAATTAAAACTTCTTTCATTGACTTCGTTTTATTGAACATTAGGTAAGAATTTAAAGGATTAAATGAAAGGGAAACTTCAAAGCAATTGTTGCAATGGCAAGGAAAAAGCCTTCGCGGTTAAAGTTCATCGCCAACGCTGATTTTCTAGTTCTCGAAGTTGTCGTTCCAGGCGATCGATGCGACCGCGCAGTTCGTCCATTTCCGATTGACGGGGAACGCCTAAATCCTGCAACATATTTCGCATTTGACGTTCTAGGTTAGTTTCCCAGTTGCTTTGTTCTGTTTTAACCTGATTGAGCAAATCATCAACAAAGGCTTTGGCTTGATCCGGGTTGATCTTACCATCTTTGACCCATTGATCACCGACTTCTCCCAGTTTGTCAGCCACTAGGGTCGTTGTGCCAATTCCCATCAGGAGAAGTTGCCGTAGCCAGTCATTTGTATCCATATTTTTGTTTTGGTGAGATTTTGATTAATTTTTAAAATCTTAGAAGAGCAAGGTGTTGAGAGTTAGCCAGAGATGACATGATGACATAAAGAATTTCATCACACTCTAGGAGGTTTTAATCATGCTTTGCCAATCAGGACAGCGGTTGGATTCAGAGCCGTAGGGGTGCATGGCACAAACGAAAATGGTGTTGTTATAAACCCTGCCATGATAGTGACAACAGCCGATACAGGCAGGATGGACGTTTGTGGTAGCGGCAATTTTGGGATTGAGCCATAGGTTAGGTTCTTCTTCGGAGGTCGGGGGCGTAACCGCAAATTCGACAGCGATGTCATGATTAGAATCCACAAAAGGTTCGATCCATTCTCGCCAGAGGGATTCTAAAGGAGTCGTCACATCTTCGAGTACCGATTCCCCAACTTGTTCTAACGTCTGTTCGACTTCCCCTAAAAAGTCTTCAACAGTGGTGGTCACGGTTTCTACAAAGCGTAAAAAATCTGTTTGCCAATCTTCCATTGCTAACTGTGTTCCTTTTTCTATGCTGGTTTTATCAAAAAAAGTTCCTATGGTTAAAGTTCTCATGGTGAGCGATCGCGGCCAATACCTTATCTCTGGGATAATTTAGAGGATAAGTTGAAAAATTACTGCTGACGCATCCGTCGTAACTCTTCTTGGAGGGCGGCTACCTGTTGACGTAATTCATCGACCCCTGAACTGTCTGAGGATTTAGGACTGGAGGAAGCTGGGGGCGGGGATTCGGTCGAAGCCTTGTCTTGATCATCAAAAACAATTTCAATGCGGCGGGGTTCACGGGGCGTTTTATCCGTTGATTTTTGCTCAGGGCCCACCTGGGCATCTTGGATTAACTCTTCAACGTAGCGTTTGGCCTCCTCCGTGGTCATTTCTCCCCGTACGACCAGTTCATCAGCCAGTTTTTGGGCTTGGGTTCTCAGTTCTTGGAGATTGGCTCCCGCTTTTTCCGCCGCATAGGCGGCAATCCCCACGCCAAGATAGAGGGCTTTTTGGACTAAATCACGCATAGCAGTCAGATTACAATAATAGGGCTATCTCTCTAGGATACGCAGAAAGCCTGTCAAGCGACTACTCTTTAGCAAAAACTGTTATGATCTTTAACCATCAATTGAGGGAGATAACGCCGATCGCTGTCCAAAAGGATGTCAAAAGCGGTTCAATGACGTAAATAATCTTTGTTTATGTCAAACATTGAAATGAATAGAGAAATAGATTATCAAATATTCTCTTTTATTCTCTTTTTCTCTTAAATTAACCAGTAAAATTCATGGGTTTGAGGAGTTGAAAACAATGCTAAAAAAACAAATGTTGCCTCTATTAACGTTCTTGTTACTGACCGGAATGGCTAGTCGTGCTTGGGCAGAAACGGTTCTTGAAAAAGTTGCCAGAACTGGGGAACTTAATGCCGCCACTCGAACCGATGCAGTTCCCTTCGGTTATCTAGATGAAAAGGGAAAACTGGATGGCTACGCGGTGGATCTGACTACCTTGATTCAACAGAAATTAGCAAAGCAATTGGGCAAGCCGATCAAATTAAATCTTAAGCCGGTTACACTGGCTGATCGGTTTAAAGTGGTTCAAAATGGTAGCTCTGATGTTGTTTGTGGAGCAGCGACTATTACCGAAGAACGCCTAGAAATAGTCAACTTCTCGATCCCATATTTTATGTCTGGTGCGCAATTTTTAATCAAAAAAGCTGACGAAAAGAATTTCAATATTAACGGTATGCTTGAGGGGATCCCGATCGCTTATCTGGCGGGAACGACAACCTACGATATTATCCCCCAAATCTATCCTTCTGCTAAATGGGTTGCGGTCAAGGATCGCCAGCAAGGTATTGCTAAATTAAAAAAAGGGGAAGTTAAAGCGGTGGTTAGTGATGGAATTCTGCTGATTGGTGAATTGGTAAAAGATGGCAACAATCCTAAAGCATTTGCCCTTACTCCCAAACAACCCATTACCACAGAACTCTATGGCTGTATTCTTCCTAAAAATGACTCAGCTTGGAAAGGTTTTATCGATTCCGTCGTTGCCAGTCCTGAAAACCATGACCTTCAAGAAGAATGGTTTAGCGTTGATAAGAGTAAATTCCCCTACCTTGTCCGTACTGATCCCCGTTAGTTGATCTCTGAGTAATCCCCCTAAAAATGGGGGATGCAGACAATATTAAAGGCAATATTAAAGGCAATATTAAAGGCAATATTAAAGGCAATATTTAAAAATTGAATAAAAACTTAAACGAGAAACACACAGACTCTATTTAGACTTTATACTTATGTCCTTTGTCGGTTTACATATTCACAGTGATTACAGTTTATTAGACGGGGCTTCTCAGTTACCGGCTTTAATTGATCGGGCTATTGAGTTGGGAATGCCAGCGATCGCCTTAACGGATCATGGGGTTATGTATGGCGCGATCGAATTACTCAAAGTCTGTCGCAATAAAAATATTAAGCCCATTATTGGCAATGAAATGTATGTAATTAATGGCAATATTGAGGAAAATAAGAAAAATCGCCGTTTCCATCAAGTCGTTTTAGCGAAAAATACCCAGGGCTATAAAAATTTAGTTAAATTAACAACTATTTCTAATTTAAAAGGCATTCAGGGAAAAGGAATTTTTGCCCGTCCTTGTATTAATAAAGAGCTATTAACCCAGTATCATGAGGGTTTAATGGTCACAAGTGCCTGTCTCGGTGGAGAAGTTCCCCAGGCAATTTTAGCCGGTGATCTCAAAAGAGCGAAGGAAGTTGCTAAATGGTATCAAGATTTATTTGGAGAGGATTATTATCTAGAGATCCAAGATCATGGTTCTATCGAAGATCGCATTGTTAATGTTAATCTGGTTAAAATTGCCCAGCAGTTAAAGATTAAAATTGTCGCGACCAATGATTCCCATTTTATTTCCTGCAATGATGTAGAAGCCCATGATGCCCTACTCTGTATTCAAACTGGAAAATTAATTACGGAGCAAAAACGTCTCCGTTATAGTGGCACGGAATATCTCAAATCGGCGGAAGAAATGCGTCTTCTCTTTCGGGATCATCTCAGTGAGGAGGTGATTGAAGAAGCGATTCAAAATACGCTAGAAGTGGCGGAAAAAGTGGAACCCTATAAAATTATGGGCGAGCCGCGTATTCCCAATTATTCTGTTCCCCCTGGTCATACCCCCGATACTTACGTTGAAGAAATTGCCTGGCAAGGTTTATTAGAACGCTTAAAATATCGATCGCGGGAAGAAGTGAGTCAAGTCTATCGCGATCGCCTGGAATATGAATTAAAAATGTTGCAACAAATGGGTTTTTGTACCTATTTTTTAGTGGTTTGGGATTACATTAAATATGCAAGAGATCATGGTATTCCAGTCGGGCCAGGACGCGGATCCGCCGCCGGTTCTCTGGTTGCCTATTCCATGAAAATCACTAACATTGATCCAGTCCATCATGGTTTACTTTTTGAGCGATTTTTAAATCCCGAACGCAAATCCATGCCAGATGTAGATACGGATTTTTGCATTGATCGCCGCGATGAAATGATTCAATATGTCACTGAAAAGTATGGAGAAGCCAACGTTGCCCAGATTATTACCTTTAACCGTATGACCTCTAAAGCGGTCTTAAAAGATGTGGCCAGGGTATTAGATATTCCCTATGCTGAGTCAGATAAAATGGCAAAAATGATTCCAGTTTCGCGGGGAAAACCGACTAAATTAAAGGTCATGATTTCTGATCAGACACCTGAACCGGCCTTTAAAGCTTGTTACGACAATGATCCCACCGTAAAACATTGGTTGGATATGGCCATTTGCATTGAAGGAACCAATAAAACCTTTGGAGTTCATGCGGCTGGAGTGGTCATTTCCTCCGAACCTTTGGATCAAATTGTGCCTCTGCAAAAGAATAATGACGGAGCCGTGATTACCCAATATTTCATGGAAGATTTGGAATCTCTCGGCCTATTAAAAATGGACTTTTTAGGCTTAAAAAATCTAACCACTTTACAAAGAGCAACGGAACTCATTAAACAAAATCAAGGTATTGAGTTAGATCTAGATCAACTTCCCCTCGACGAACGCAAAGCGTTACAAATTATTGCCAAAGGAACCGCTAAAAAGCTACCGGAAGACATTAGAAAAACCCATAAGCTATTAGAAGATGGCGATCTAGAAGGTATCTTCCAGTTAGAATCCCAGGGCATGAAACAAATTGTTAAGGATTTAAAACCATCAGGAATTGAGGACATTTCTTCTATTTTAGCTCTCTATCGACCTGGCCCTTTAGATGCAGGTTTAATTCCCATTTTTATTGATCGTAAGCACGGACGAGAAGCCATTTCCTATGAACACCCTTTATTAGAAACCATTCTAAATGAAACCTATGGAGTACTGGTGTACCAAGAGCAAATCATGAAGATGGCTCAAGATTTAGCCAATTATTCTTTAGGAGAAGCTGATCTATTACGTCGGGCAATGGGGAAAAAGAAAGCTTCCGAAATGCAAAAACATCGTGAGATTTTTATTGATGGTTCTGCAAAAAATGGAGTCGATAAACGAGTTGCTGAACATCTGTTTGAGCAAATGGTTAATTTTGCGGAATACTGCTTAAGTGAAGATAGTCTCATTCTGACCGTAGAATATGGCCCCATGCCTATCGGTAAAATCGTCAAAGAGCAAATTCAATGTACCGTTTATAGTGTGGATGCTAATGGTTTTGTTTATACCCAGGCGATCGCCCAATGGCATAATCGCGGACAACAGGAAGTTTTTGAATATGAGTTAGAAGACGGTTCAGTCATCCGAGCCACGGCGGATCATCGATTTATGACAACCGATGGTCAAATGGTCGCATTAGATGAGATCTTTACAGAGGGCTTAGAACTGAGATTAATCTAGGCAACCTCCACAGAAGTGACCCGACGTAGATCGAGAATATCACTCATATTTTTGATCTTGGCAATAATATTTTCTAATTGCTGATGATCTCGAATATCAATCTGCAAACTAATCATGGCGGGTTTGCCATGGCCCGTTTTAACCCCAGCATTACGGACATTAATATTACAATCTGTCAAACGTAAGAGGATATCTTTTAGGACACCAACCCGATCAATGGCTTCAATCAGAATATCCACCGGATAGGTATGACCATTATTGCCATTTTGAGGATTCCATTTCACCGGAATTAACCTTTCCCCCGTCACACTATCTAAATTGGGACAACCTTGACGATGGATGGCAATTCCCTTAGCTCCCCGTCCGACCACGCCAATGATCGGTTCCCCTGGCAAAGGATGACAACAACCGGCAATGTGATAGAGCAAACCCTCTACTCCGGCGATCGGAGATTTGCCTTTGTCTGAAGATGGGGGCAGGTTAGAAACATAGGAAGCAGTTGAAATTGTAATCTCAGGCTGTTGGGTTTTAACGGTGGTTTCCCGCAGTTTATTCACCACCTGATTAAGCGTAACTTCTCCATAACCCATACCGGCCAGCAGATCTTCCACACTCTGATAATTGCAGCGTTCAGCGACAGCTTGCATGGGCGGTGATTTGAGCAAGGATTCTAGTCCACTTTTTCCTAACTCTTTTTCCAGTAATTCCCGACCGCGTAAAATATTTTCATCCCGCCGCGATCGCTTAAACCATTGCCGAATTCGATGCCGTGCGCTAGGTGTCACCACAAAATTGAGCCAATCTAAACTAGGATGGGCATTCTTTTGGGTCACAATTTCGACAATATCACCATTTCTTAACTTCGTTCCCACCCCACTCCATTGACCATTAATACGAACGCCCTTCATATGATGTCCGACTTCCGTATGGATGCGATAGGCAAAATCGACAGGAGTAGAATCCCTGGCTAGGGAAATAACATCGCCATTGGGCGTAAAAACATAGACATCATCATCAAATAAATTTTCCTTGAGGTGATCGACGTATTCCTGAGCATCCTTAAGATCACTTTGCCAATCTAGTAGTTGCCGTAACCAAGTAAATTTCTCGTCGGAAGAGGTTAACTGAGTGTGATTAGAGTGCCCCGTTTCTTTATATTTCCAGTGAGCGGCAATCCCATATTCAGCAATATGGTGCATTTCAAGGGTGCGAATTTGCACTTCTAAGGGCCGACCATTTAAGCCAACAACCGTTGTGTGTAGAGACTGGTAACGGTTTGGTTTCGGTAAGCCAATGTAATCTTTGAAACGTCCTGGTATGGGTTTAAAAGCATCGTGGACGATCGCTAAAGCCCGATAACATTCATCTTTATTCTCAACAATAATGCGGAGAGCGGCAATATCAAAAATTTCTTCAAATTCTTTCTTTTGGGACACCATTTTATAGTAGATGCCATAAAGATGTTTGGGTCTAGCTTGTAATTCTACGAGCTTCACACCGATTTCTAGCAATCGTTTACGCAGGGTATTTTTAGCTAACTCCAGTCGAGATTCGCGATCGCCCCTTTTCTCGGCTACTAGGGATTGAATCTCACGATAGGAATCCGGTTCAATATATTTAAAAGACAGATCTTCCAATTCCCACTTAAACCGCCAAATTCCTAAACGGTTAGCCAAGGGCGCGAAAATTTCCCTCGTTTCCCTGGCAATGCGAGCTTGTTTTTCCTCGTTCAAAGCCTCCAAGGTTCGCATATTATGCAGGCGATCGGCTAGCTTAACCACAATAACCCGAATATCCTGGGCCATCGCCAAAAACATACGGCGGAAATTCTCAGCCTGATGTTCTGTTTTACTCGAAAAATTAAACTTAGATAACTTCGTTACACCCTCAACTAATTGCGCCACTTCTGTACCAAATAAGCCAGCAATACCCTCCACTGTAATGTCCGTATCTTCCACCACATCATGCAGAAATCCCGCCGCAATCATGGACTCATCTCCACCCAAGTCCCGTAGTAAGCCAGCCACTGCCACCGGATGGGCAATATAGGGTTCTCCCGATTTGCGATATTGACCTTCATGAAGTTGGTACGCAAATTTAAAGGCCTGACAAATCAAACAATCACTCTCGACTGATTGGGACATATCCACGCGATCTAGACAATCCTGAAGCCATTGGGGCAAATCGATGAGCAGAGGTGATGGACTTGTCACCGAAATAGGAGCAGAGGCTTTAGGCGGTGTGGTTAAAGTGGCAAGGGCGTTCATAGGTCTTAACGAAGGGGGATAATGGCAGAGATAGGCAGTCAGATAAAACCGCAACGAACGAAGAGCCAGACAGGCATCCCTGATAAGTTCAATTGGAAAACTATCTTTACCCTATATAGCTTTATTGTTTATTAGCATAGGGAAAGGGAAAGGTTCGGAAAATGATACTTTATCTTAAGACTTTTTTTAAAAACAGCCTTTCTGATGGGAGAAATCCCAAGGCTTGGTTCGGAGTAAATTATTTTCACTTTAACATGATTTACTGAAAAATGTTACCTACAACACATTTATCTGTTTACCATCAGTTTGCAGCCAGGGTTGATAACTTGAGCGTTTTATGGAGGGCAGAAAATCCTGTCCCTGAGGCGATCGCGGCCCAATTTGAAGAACTAGAGTCTTATTTTTTGCAAGAGATATTGACCCTAACGGATGATACCTTAGAACCGAAGATAGCTCATCAATGGCGAGTTATGCAAACCGAGATCCACCGGCTGTTACGGTTAATGAGGACAGATCTACTCTTCTGGCAAATGACCATGAAATCGGGTAAAACGCCTAAGCAAACTCAACGTCTTCATAACTACTTGCAGAAATTACAAGCATTCTGTCAGATGGCGACCCACGATTGATTAATCCTAATATTGTCCAACCAATTATTATATTGTTGCCTGTATGGTCATTGAATAGTTGAAATTTCAGGTTCTGGTGTTTTGGACATCTCCATAATATTTTAAAAAGCACAAAATTAATGTATAATTCTAGAAAATGGAAAACTAACAATGGAAAATTTTACCAGTAGAAAATAGGAGCCTAAAAGCACCCGTCAGTTATGCGGGGGAGTGTCAAATTAACTTACATCAATAAACATCCAGAGGAAACAAAGCGATTGTTAGGTATTGACTATAATCACTTACCACTATTGATGGAGCAGGGCAAAGTTTTGTATTAAAGAAAATAGGAAGAAATAGAAAAAAAATTTTTTAGACTAAATCGAGCGGCTGGTGGCAATAATCCTAAGCTTTTAATCGAAATGCAAATAATCTTAATGCTAGTTTATCTAAGGCATAATATCAGTTTTCAATTATTGGATTTAATGTTTCAAGTTAGTGAATCAACCGTAAATAGTACTTTTTTTTGTATTGGCAACAATTCAGTGATTCTAAATTTAGGGTTTCATGACATAAAAAGCCTTATAACAAGAGGGTTGTACAATTCTTAACAATTACACTGATCGCTGAAACGACGCAAAATCGTTCTGAATTTATTTTTGCTGTTCTAATATGGAATAACTGATACATTTATGCGACAGAAAGCGGTATATTACCGCATTTTGCAACAATAGCATCACCCTCGTTACTGAGAGTGAAGGTCGTACCCGACAAAGCCTT
>Ga0208854_1000182_pt1 | contig 15021 bp, 17 predicted proteins | sample LakMenEpi30Nov11_FD_150748 | JGI IMG/M metagenome (GOLD analysis project Ga0208854, IMG submission 150748) | Freshwater microbial communities from Lake Mendota, WI - 30NOV2011 deep hole epilimnion (SPAdes) | ecosystem: Environmental > Aquatic > Freshwater > Lake > Epilimnion/Euphotic zone ...
GACATTTTTTATCCTTGCCCGAAATCAATGCACAAGTACCGATACTAGCTCGCGTGAACTAGTGTTCCTCTTCGACAACCTGCGGAATGTGGGTTAAAAATTAAAAAAGCAATCATTCTTAAACAAAAGATAAAAAAGCGATCATTGTCAGTTCAATGATGCTCGATAAGAGCGATTAATGATTATCGGCAAGATGCTAGAATTTTTAAACAACAAAAAATTGATAACGATGCCCCAAATAACCCTTGATCTCCCCTTACCCATCCTTAATGCCCTCACAACCTATACCCAAGAACAGCAAACATCCTCTGCTGATACCGTCCAAACGGCCTTAGAATCCTTTCTAATCGCTAAAGGCTATTTAACCAAACCGCGAAAAACATTTCATCTTGATCCCGCTTCCATCGGTAGTGGCTATAATGATACCGCTATCAATCACGATGTTGTTTTAAACGAATTTATCCTCTCTCAAAAACTGAATCAGACCGAATCTTGAAAGCCATTCTTGCCGATACCACACCCCTCTATGGAGCCATAGATACTAGCGATCAATTTCATGCTAGAGCGCAAGCAGAAATTCAACGTATTGCCACAGAAAAATTAATTGTTGTTGTTTCTTTTCCTGTTTATATTGAAGCCTATAGCCTAACTTTATATCGCTTAGGATTTGAACAAGCAACTCGTTTTAGCCAAAATTGCTTAGAGTCTGCTAATCTACTCAACCCCACAGAAGAACAATATTTAAAAGCCATTAAAAAAGTTCAACAATTTCCCGATCAAACCATTACCATTGTTGATGATCTTACTGCTATCTTAGCCGATGAATTAAATATACCTGTCTGGACTTATGACTATCATTTTGACGTAATGAAAATCTCTGTATGGCGATAAATCTAAAATTTCTCCCCCTTTTGTTCAAAAAACAAACCAATCTAGTGCGATCGCCGTCTCCTGGCTGGAATGTGAAAGTGCGATCGCGTTTTTACACCTCACAATGATGATCCTTGCCAACGTTGAAGAGGAACACAATCAATCTCTAATTGATCCAGAGTCCTAGCCACAACAAAATCCACTAAATCTTCTATGGATTGGGGATGATGATACCAGGCTGGAATAGCTGGAACAATCCTCACGCCCGCCTCCGCTAAGGTCGTTAAATTCCGTAAATGGATAACACTAAAAGGGGTTTCACGGGGCACAATCACCAGAGGACGGCTTTCCTTGATTTGCACATCTGCCGCTCTTTCCAATAAATCCGAACTTAAACCGGCTGCCAGTTTGGCCACCGTACTCATACTGCAAGGAATGACAATCATTCCCAAGGTACGAAAAGAACCACTGGCAATGGTTGCTCCCACATCTCCCCAACGGTGACAATGCAATTTTCCCTGACTGATCACACCAGACTGCGATCGCCAAAATTCTTCCTGAGCTTCGGGTTCAGAGGGCATTCGGATCGCTTGTTCAGCTTGCCAAACCTGATAGGTTGCTTTGGATGCCACTAATTCAATGGCGTAATCGGCTTCCAATAAGTGTTTGATAGTACGAACAGCATAGATCAAGCCAGAAGCTCCACTGACTCCCAAAATTAACGGTTTGGTCATGATTGTCTTAATGTTTAGCCAGGGTTTACACTGTTCTACAGAATCAGAACTTAAAACAAAAACTTAAATCAATCCTTCCAATTCCAAATCTTCAATCATTTGTAATCCCCTTGGATCACCTAACCGCAACAGGGAAGCCTTAGCATCTTCTTTGACCCCAAAATCCTCATCCTCTACCAAAGCCTCAAGTAAAGCATCGATCGCCGTTGCATAGACGACGTTAGACGGTAATTCTCGGCAGAGTTGGCCGATCGCCCAGGCACAGTTACTCCGAACCGCGGACATCTTATCTCGACGCAGAGCCTCAATAATAGGAGGAATAGTTGAAATGACATCTTCGTAGGCCAAACTGGCAATCGGGGGTAAACTACTCGCCGCCCATAGACGCACCGCAGAAATATCTGTTTTTAAGGCGTGGATTAAGGGTTGTAAGGCTCGGCGATCGCGGCAATTCCCCAGGGCCCAAACCACACCTTTGCGGACATAGCCATTCCAGTCTGTTGCTAAAAGGTGAATCAAAGGCTCCACCGCATCTATATGAGTATTTCTGCCCAAAGCGTAGGCCGTACTGACTCGTACCAAAGGACAGGTATCTCCCAATAGTTGAATCAGAATAGGGATTGATCGCTCATCCTGTAATTCGCAAAAAGCTCGTGCAGCCAGCATCCGTTGAGACGCATCCGGATCGGCCAGAAGCGACAACATTATTTCTGGATCAGGGGGAGGAGAGTCCGCCAGATTATCAGCATCAAGCTGGTCTAACGGGTCATCGAAGTGATCCTCAAGGAGGCTTAGGTCATCATGATTACGCATACAGCTTTAGATTATCTCATGAAACCACCTAGACAGAACGAATTAGCTTAAGGGTCTGCTCCCAAAGGATAACCGCATGATTGCCCGTCCCAGAGCAGCGATCGCCTAAGACTTCCAGACTTCAGAAGCGTGAATATTGACCGGATTACAAACAATAATCCTTTAGCCATTGGCGAAATTCCCGTCCCAAGGCACTCATCGGCCTCTCCTCACTTTTTTCTACAAACTCAGAAATTCCCTCAATGATAGGTATGGAAGGAAAAATTTTACTGATTAAAACATTAATATATCGCCCATTTTCCAAGACACTAATCTCTAATCTTCCCCTTTCATAACGCCAAATTTCAGGTATTGCCAAGGCTTCATAGGCACTGATTTGCGTCATTGATGTTAAATCTACTTCAATTGCCAAATCAGGGACAGGATCAACAGCCAGATCAAGTCGCTGTTTCCCGATCACTGCTTGATAATTCTGAATATAAAAACAATCATCAGGTTCAATCCCGGCCTGCATGGTTGGACTTTTAAAGGTAGTTGATCCCAAGGATTCCCACTCTAAATTTAACTCATCCAATAAAATCACTAACAAGTGAGAAATCAAAACTTTTGTTCGTTCGTGTCCTGGTAATGGCATCCGAAGCTCTAAAACTCCTTGGTAATAGGCGATATGGGAATGACGATGCTCTCCTAAATCTTCTAACGTCTCTTCAAATTCTTGCCAGCTAATATTCTCCAGCCTGACTCGCTGACCAGGCGCAACCTGAATTTGGGCGATCGCAATTTTGACTGGCATCTTTCCATCTCCAAAGAATTTCGTCGCGTCGGTAATTCAGAACTATTTTACCCACGAGATACTCACGAAGCAATACACAAAACTGAATTGCTCAACTGTTTGATTATAGTTTTTCTGGACAAGCCAATGATTATTCCTATTATCTGGAAACCCAGTTTTGTACTGCAAACATGGCCAGTTAAGCGATCGCCTTCGGGCCATACTGAGTGATTCGGTTGAGATTGGTCTTTCTCCGGCCAAACTCGCTAATATGGAGAGATACCCTTGTTAAAATAAGATTTTGTCCATTCCTCGACACCAGGATTTAGGAGATATAAATACTATGGCCCAAGCAACAGAAACCAAACGTCAAGGAATCCAACTGAGTGAAACTGCCCTGAGACACGTCCTGATGTTACGAGAACAACAGGGTCAAGACCTTTGTTTACGAGTGGGAGTTCGTCAAGGCGGCTGTTCTGGCATGTCCTACTTGATGGATTTTGAAGACCCTAGCAAAACCACAGAACATGATGAAGTCTTTGAATACGATGGATTTAAGATTGTTTGCGATCGCAAAAGTTTACTTTATCTCTACGGTCTGATGCTGGACTATAGCAACGCCATGATCGGCGGTGGTTTCCAGTTCACCAATCCCAATGCCAATCAAACCTGTGGCTGTGGAAAATCCTTTGGGGTTTAAGGATGCTTCGTGATCCAGTATGGTAGATAGGGGACAGTCCATCACGTCCTCTTTTTTCTGCTTATTTTTCCCTATTGAACCTTACTCGTTACCTATGACTGAAACTGTTGAATTGGTAGTACAAGACTTTGAACAAGGGCTAGAACGTTATAAAGCCGGAGAAGATCCAATCACCCTCATTCCAGTATTTAAAGATATTTGCGATCGCGCCCCTCGCAATGCCACCGTGTGGGCCTGTTTAGCCTGGCTATATCTCCTCGCCGACAAACCACAAGCGGCCCTAAAAGCAGCCCAGAAAAGCGTTAAGATTGATGCCAAACATCCCCAAGCCCAGGTCAATTTAGTGCTGGCAATGTTAGAAAATAATCGTCCTGGTGTGCGTCCCCATGTGGAACTTGCTGGTCAAATTATGTCCTTAGATAAGGAAATCTACCAAACCGTGGCCGACAATATTGAAGATGGTCTAGAACGAAAACCAGACTGGAAAAATTTGCAACGGGTAAAAGCTTGGCTATTGACCTAAATGTTGGTATTAAACATCAGCCTAGCCTGTTTTAATTAATTTTCATAGAGGCAACATGACCACGACTATTCTACTGATTGAGGATGATCTTTTAGTTAGAAAAAATCTTCAGGACATTCTAGAATTGGAGAGTTTTCAGATCCTAGAGGCAAGTAATGGCAAAGAGGGCCTATTAATAGCCCAAACCCATCTTCCTGATCTGATTCTCTGTGATGTCATGATGCCAGAAATGGATGGTTATGAAGTCTTACAAAACCTCCGACAAAATCCCACTACTAAAAATATTCCCTTAATTTTCCTGACGGCTAAATCGGAGCTAGAATCCTTAAGAACGGGTATGGATTTAGGGGCTGATGATTATCTAATTAAACCCTATAGTATCAAGGCTCTGTTACTCTCAATTCGTCTGCGCTTAGATAAAAAAGCCAGCTTACAGGAAGAAGCTCAACAGGAATTGAGTGATTTTCGTTATCGTCTAACGCGATCGCTGCCCAAAAGATTAAATAATCTGATCTCTCCCTTACACAGTGTTGCCAATACTCTCAAGCAGTTAAGTGATAACCTAACCGTTCAGGAGATTGAGGAAATCGCTGAGAAAATCGAAAATAACTCGGTCGAAATTCATCGTCTATTTATTAATCTCTCTCTCTATTCCCAACTAGAGATGATTGCCAGTAATCCGAAGATGAGAGAAGCTTATCAAAGCAAACGCAGTCAATGTTTTCCCAGTGCCGTAATTACTAAAGTTGCCCAGTTAAAAGCTCAACAATATCAACGTTTGCGAGATTTAAAACTGACCTTGCAGGATACCAAGATTGCCTTATCTGAAACCAATTTCAAAAAAATTATAGAAGAATTAATTGATAACGCCTTCCGTTATTCTCTCCCTGGTTCAACGGTGGAAGTTGTCAGTCAAATAGATGAGTCTCGATATCGTTTATTCATTATCGATGCGGGTCAGGGCATGGAGTCAGAATTGTATGAAAATTGGATGGGAAATCCTAAAAGTTCCCTCAGTGATCCTAAAGGTCACTTAGAAGGTTTCGGTTTGGTTATTGCTAAATATTTAGTAGAATTAAATGGGGGACAACTACACATTGAAAGTATTCCCCACAAGCAGACTATTGTTCATTTAACATTTTCTTTGACGAGCTAAATTTATGGCACTTTCCCCCACGCTGTTAGTTGGACTTAAAGCCGATGATTTCCGTCATCCCCTCGATCTAGTCGCTACCAATTCTCTCAAGCAGTTACCCGGATTTGATTTAGCCATTCGTGGTTTATTAGGCTCGGTTGCTGAACAGTTTTTTGCCCTCAATAATTTAGCCGCCAGTGTGCGGGTTAGTTCAAAACAATTACCCCATCTGCATGAATTGCTATTAGAAGCCTGTCGGATCTTAGATTTAGATCCCCCCCAACTCTATGTGCAACAAAATCCGATTCCCAATGCCTATACCTTTGCAATGCGGGGCAAACAGCCGTTTATGGTGCTGCATACGTCCTTAATTGAAATGCTCACGCCGGTTGAAATTCAAGCGGTTATGGCCCACGAACTGGGACACCTCAAATGTGAACATGGAGTTTATTTAACCCTAGCGAATCTGATTGCCTTGGCATCGGAACAATTGCCGATCTGGGGAACAATGATTGCCCAATCCCTACAATCTCAAATTTTGGAATGGGTACGGTGTGCTGAATTTAGTTGCGATCGCGCCGCTTTATTGGCGGTTCAAGATCCCAGGGTGGTCATGTCTGTGCTGATGAAATTGGCAGGAGGTTCCCCCAGTTTAGCTCCACTGCTGAATTTGGATGCCTTTATTGAACAGGCCAGGGAATATCAGGCGATCGGTGAAACGGAATTAGGAACTGTGCTAAAATCCATGCAAACCGAGGCCTTAACCCATCCGGTTCCTGTGCTTCGTGCCAAGGAAATTGATCGTTGGGCCAGTTCCCAAAATTATCAAGACTTGTTACAAGGCCCCCGTAGCCTCTATAATCAAAAAGACAAAACCCAGGGCGGCTGGCGAAATTGGTAGACGCACCACACTCAAAATGTGGCGAGGTAACCCCTCATGAGAGTTCGATTCTCTCGCTGCCCATAGTCTGATCAACAAATAACCCATTAATTCTCACTGTCTTTTTGAGCTTTAATTTCCATGACCTCAGCAAAAATCGGTATTATCGGCGGTAGTGGGCTTTATAAAATGGAGGCCCTCAAAGATATTCAGGAAGTGGCCCTCGAAACGCCCTTTGGCAAACCGTCTGATGCCCTCATGATGGGACAATTGTCTGGTGTACCAGTTGCTTTTTTAGCTCGTCATGGTCGTAATCACCATCTCACCCCTACGGAAATTCCCTTTCGAGCCAATATCCATGCCATGAAGCAATTGGGAGTTGAATATATTATCTCCGCTTCGGCCGTGGGATCTCTGCAAGCCGAGGTTAAACCTTTAGATCTGTTAGTTCCCGATCAATTTATTGACCGTACCCGCAATCGCATTTCTACCTTTTTTGGGGAAGGCATTGTGGCCCATATTGGTTTTGGTCATCCAATTTGCCCCGCATTAGCCCAGGTCTTACAGGATGCCATTACTAGTTTAAATTTGCCGGAGATTACTCTTCATACTAAAGGCACTTATGTTTGTATGGAAGGGCCAGCCTTTTCAACCCTAGCGGAATCTAATCTTTATCGGAGTTGGGGGGGGACGGTAATCGGCATGACTAATTTACCAGAGGCTAAGTTAGCGAGAGAAGCGGAAATTGCCTATGCAACCCTAGCTTTAGTCACCGATTATGATTGCTGGCATCCCGACCATGACCATGTCACCGTCGAAATGATTTTAGATAATTTACATCGCAATGCGATCAATGCCCAGCAGGTGATTCAAGAAACGGTTCGTCGGCTGACCGAAAATCCACCGCTTTCTAAGGCCCATAATGCCTTAAAGTACGCGATTATTACTCCCCTAGCTCAGGCTCCGGCAGCAACGAAGGAAAAATTAGGTTTATTCTTGCAAAAATATCTTTAAACTCCTCAATTTTTTTGTCTCTTACTGCCAAAGGTATTTTGACGGCGATCGCGGTGGTGATAGCGATCGTTGTGCGTCTGAGCTTAATCAGTCATGAAAGTAGCGACTATGCCTATTTTCTAGAACCTTGGTATGATTATATTCAATCCCATGGCGGCTTTTGGGCCTTAAAAGATAATTTTAGTAATTACACGCCCCCTTACCTTTATCTACTGGTACTGGTTGTTACTTTTTTTGGCTATTTATCAAAAGTTATTGCCATTAAATTAATTAACTTTCCCTTTGAAATTATTTGTGGATTTTTCACCTATCATTTAGTTAAACTTCGTTATCCCCAGGGATCTCTCCCCTTACTAGCCCTATTAACCCTGCTTTTTGCTCCTACGCTGCTCTTAAATGGCTCTTTTTGGGGACAGTGTGACATTATCTACACCACAGGATTAGTGGCCTGTCTTTATTATTTATGTAAAAAACAAGAAAATCTAGCCTTGATTGCTTTTGGTTTAGCTCTTTCCTTTAAACAGCAGGCTCTCTTTTTTCTCCCCGTTTTGATTATCTTAGGACTTAAAAAATATATTTCTCTGCGATCTTTTCTCTGGATTCCCACGACTTACTTGATCGCCATTCTGCCTAGTTGGTTTGCCGGTAGATCAATCCAAGATTTACTATTCATCTATGTGCAGCAAGCGAATACTTTTCCCTTTCTTACCCTCAATGCACCCAATCCTTACCTATGGGTTTCCAATCGCTATTTTAATAGTCTCGCACCGTTAGGAATTCTTTTGACAATTCTCATTCTTACCAGTTTTATCCTGATCATCAATAGGATTAAATTTCAAGTGATAGCCGCTATTATTGTCCAAATTGCCCTTATTTCCGTGTTAATTGTGCCTTATTGTTTACCGAAAATGCACGAACGCTATTTTTTTACAGCCGATATTTTATCGATTATTTATGGCTTTTATTTTCCCCATTATTTCTTTGTGCCAATGACGATTACCTTTGTCTCGGCTATGAGTTATTTTCCGTTCCTGTTAGGCCCGGTTATTTTACCAATGAGCATTTTACCGATTTTACTGGCTGGGATAATCATTGCCCTCTTTTTTCATTTAAAGGCCAGTCTAGATGCGAGTCGAAACGGTAATCCGATTTAAGTTAAGCTGAAGCAAAATCAACCTAAGCGATCGCGGTAATCCTGATAACCAAATTCTCGCCATAGTTCAAAAATGCCGTCTTTTTTGAGTATGCCAATGGCAGGGTGGGGAACCCCATTAAACATAGTTGTTTTAACCAAAGTATAGTGCATCATATCTTCAAAAATGAGGCGATCACCGACTTGCAGAGCCTGATCAAAGCCGTAATCCCCCATAAAATCCCCCGCTAAACAGCTAGATCCTCCCATGCGATAAATAGTTTCTCCGGCTTGTGGTTCGTGGGCATATCTAATGGCGGGACGATAGGGCATTTCTAAACAGTCTGGCATATGAGCGGTAAAGGAAACATCTAGCATGGCATGGGTAAATTCGGGTGTCGGAATGATATCTCTGACTTGACTCAATAAAAAGCCGGTTTCCCAGGCGATCGCCGATCCAGGTTCTAAAATGAGGGATAAATGGGGATAACGTTGATGGAAATGATTAAGAACCGTAATGGCATGATCTAGATCATACTCCTGACGAGTCATTAAATGACCTCCCCCTAGATTTAACCAATCAATTTGGGATAACCAATGACCAAAATATTGTTCAATATAACCTAGGGTTTTTTCTAACGCATAGGAATCACTTTCACACAGATTATGGGACAGAAAACCGGTAATTCCAGCCGGTAAGCGGTCGCCTAATTGTTCAGGAGAAATCCCCAGACGGGAACCAGGAACACAGGGATTATATAAAGCCGTAGTAACAGGAGAATATTGGGGATTGATGCGTAAACCAATGCCTGGACTCTGGGGTGAATTCTGCACTAATGAGCGAAAGTTTTCCCATTGGCTGAGGGAATTAAAAACTAGATGAGTTGCTAAGGGTAAAATAGCCGGTAAATCTTCTTCTCGATAGGTTGGGGCATAAACATGAACTTCCTTGCCAAATTCTGCGGCTGCTAACTGAGCTTCCCACAAAGAACTGGCTGAGGCTCCCGCTAACACTTGACGAATCCAAGGAAAACTGGGAAAGAGGGCGAACCCTTTGAGGGCCAACATTACTTTCACTGGTGCTTCCTGTTGTACTCTCGCAAAAATGGCTAAGTTTCTTTCTAAGCAAGCTTCTTCTAAGACAAAGCAGGGAGAAGGGATGTTGAGAGGAAGATGGGTGATCATGGAAAGTTAAATATCTGGGAACGTTCACTCATTTTAAGATTTATCGGCCAGCATAGGAGAATATTGTCAGCTAAACTACTTTTCAAAATAAAAATCTTAACTTACAATGTCAAGTATAGTATGTATTAATTTTTCTGACATAATTAAACAAACTTTTCATACGCTTTAACCATTAAAAAATACTCAGTAAGGAGACAAAAATGTATCAGGTTACTGTTGATTATGCCAAAAGCCATTTGGATGAACTTTGCGATCATGCCATTATGGAACCCAAGGGGATAGCCATTACCAGAGGAGATCAAAAATATATTCTGGTCAATCAGGAAGAATGGGAATCACTGATGGAAACAGCCACATGGATGCAAGATGCTGATATTTTGTCCGATGTTGCTGCGGCTCGTCAAGATTATCAAGGTAAGGAAGCATTGACAATGGAACAGGTTTTTGGAATCTCACTTGACTAAAAATGGCAAATTATCAGTTTTTATTTTCAAGACAGGCCAAAAAAGATATTACCGAACTCTCTCCAAAACAAAAAATTAAACTTCAGGAAATATTAATTGAAATATTAGCTGAAAATCCTTACCAAGGTAAAGCCCTCAAAGGAAGTTTAGCCGGACTACGTTCCTATCGTTTAAACCTTAAGGATAGAATCTTGTATGAAATTTATGAATCAGAAAAAACAATTCTGATTATTCGTGCTAAATCTCACTATGGGGATTAATACTATTTTCGGTTAATCAATTTCTTACATTTTAATTTGGGTTTTATTCAGGTTTATTCTATATGGAAAATCTTACTTTACAACTTCAGGGAATGCGCTGTGCCGCCTGTGCCTCAACCGTTGAAAGAGTCGTTAAAAAAGTTGTGGGTGTTTCATCCTGTCAGGTTAACTTTGCCCTCGAACAAGCTACCGTTGATTATGATCCTCAAGCTACAACGATGATCGCCATTCAAACCGCGATCGATAAAGCTGGTTATCAGAGTTGGCCCCTAGCAGCCAATCATGAGCAAGATGAAAAAATCAACCAGAAAAAAGCATTACAAACTTTATATGCTCAGTTATTAATTGGTGGAATTGCCAGTTTTCTGCTATTACTCGGTTCAGTCCCGATGATGACAGGTTGGGGAATGAATTCTATCCCGACTTTTTTCCAGAATCCTTGGTTTCAATTGTTTTTAGCAACCCCTGTACAGTTTTGGTGTGGCAAAGGCTTTTATCAAGGAGCAATTAAATCCTTAAAAACTCGTTCAGCGACGATGGATACCCTGGTTGTCTTGGGAACGAGTGCTGCTTATTTTTATTCCTTATTTACCCTGCTTTTTCCGCAGTTTTTAATGGAGCCAGGCTTAAGCCATCATGTTTATTTTGAAGCCTCTGCCATTGTCATTACCTTAATTTTATTAGGACGATTTTTTGAGCAACGAGCTAGACGGGAAACTTCAGACGCTATTCATAAATTAATGGGTTTACAGGTAAAAACAGCTCAACTTTTTCGCAATGGAGAAGTCGTTACTGTTCCCATTGAAGCGGTTCAAGTGGGTGATCTCATTCTCGTTCATCCAGGTGAGAAAATTCCCGTTGATGGCAAAATTATAGACGGTACTTCGACCATTGATGAAGCGATGGTGACAGGGGAAAGCTTACCGATTAAAAAAAGTATTGGCGATGAAGTTATTGGCGCGACAATTAATAAAAATGGCAGTTTAAAAATTCGTGCTACTCGTGTTGGGAAAGATACGGTTCTTGCTCAAATTGTTCAACTGGTTCAGCAGGCCCAAGCTTCCAAGGCCCCCATTCAAAAGTTAGCGGATCAAGTCACTCAATGGTTTGTTCCCGTCGTGCTTTTAATTGCTTTGTTAACCTTTATTCTCTGGTTTGTTTTAGGTCATAATTTAACTTTTGCTATTTCCACCATGGTTGCAGTACTAATTATTGCCTGTCCCTGTGCCTTAGGATTAGCAACCCCCACCTCGGTGATGGTCGGAACGGGAAAAGGAGCCGAATTTGGGATCTTAATTCGAGATGCCCAAAGTTTAGAATTGTCTCAAAAATTACAAACTATTGTCTTAGATAAAACGGGAACATTAACACAAGGAAAACCAACCGTCACGGATTTTATCAGTCTCCATGCTAACAACTCTATGACGGAACTTGAGTTAATTCAAGGAGCTGCTTCGATTGAAAAATATTCAGAACATCCTTTAGCAGAAGCGATTGTTAATTATGCCCAATCTCAACAAGTGACGCTGTTAGATATTCAGAATTTTACGGCGATCGCCGGTTGTGGGGTGCAAGGTCAGGTGGGGGAAAACTGGATTCAATTGGGGACAGAACGCTGGTTTCAGGAATTGGGGATGATTACCGATGATTTAAAAGACGCTGAAACCCGTTGGGAAAAAGAGCAAAAAACCGTAGTTTGGCTGGCCATTAATCAACAACTACAAGCAATTGTCGGCATTGCTGACGCGCTGAAACCCTCTTCCCATCAAGTTATCGCCACCTTAAAAAAAATGGGTTTAGAAGTGGTCATGTTAACGGGAGATAATCAGGCTACGGCCCGGGCGATCGCCGATCAAGTGGGGATTTATCACCTGATTGCCGAAGTTCGTCCCGATGATAAAGCTAACCAGATCAAAAAATTACAACAGTCTGGCAAAATTGTGGCGATGGTAGGCGATGGTATTAATGATGCGCCAGCTTTGGCTCAGGCCGATGTGGGAATTTCTTTGGGGACTGGAACAGATGTAGCGATCGCGGCCAGTGATATTACCCTCATTTCGGGCGATCTCCAGGGCATTGTCACCGCGATTCAACTCAGTCGGGCCACCATGCGAAATATCCAACAAAACCTCTTTTTTGCCTTTATTTATAATGTAATTGGCATTCCCTTGGCTGCTGGTTTATTCTATCCCTGGTTTGGTTGGTTACTGAATCCTATTATTGCCGGAGCCGCAATGGCTTTTAGTTCAGTTTCTGTGGTGACAAATGCCCTCCGTTTGCGTCAATTTTGTCCCAAATATTCATCTGATTAGATCAGAAATTTTGTCAGCAATAGAACCGCTTTAAAGGCTATGATTAAAATCTAAAATATTTTTTCACCCAACATTGACCGAATCGCTCTTTTCTGACTTCCAACCGATCGCCGCGATCGCCACAACCAGCCAGTCTGCCCACAAGTTGCACCCCCTTTGTCAAAGTTTGGGCATCACCTTACATTTAGCCGAACAGCTAACGGAATGTGATGGTGTAACTCGTTATTCAGGCAGTTTAAAAGATCATTTAGCTCGTCTTTGGCCCCACCATCGAGCTTTTATTTTTGGCTTGGCAACGGGAGCGGTTGTCCGTTTAATTTCCCCACTTTTGACCGATAAAGCCACTGATCCGGCGGTAATTGTTATCGATCCCCAAGGTCGCTTTGTCATTAGTCTTTGTGGTGGTCATCAGGGGGGGAGCGATCGCCTGGCTTGTTTGATTGCCGCTCAGTTAGGCGCGATTCCGATTTTAACTGGAGCAGCCCAGGCATTGAACTTACCTGGCATTGATACATTGGGGGAACCGTTTGGGTGGCGAAAAGGAGCGGGAGATTGGACAGAGGTTAGTGCCGCGATCGCCAATGGTAAGCCCGTAGAAGTGATTCAAGAAGTGGGCAGTACTCTTTGGCAAAAATCCTTACCCGATACTCATCCTTTTGTTTGGGAAAAGGTTAACAATGCCCGGGCCAGAATATGGATTCGTGTCACTCAAGGTCAAGGGCAGACAAAAGCTGATTTTCCCCAGGTGCAATGGCATCCTCGTCTGTTATGGGTTGGCATTGGTTGTGTGCGAGGAACTTCCCAAGCTTTGATTCACCAAGCCATTGATCAGGTGTTTCAATCCTTCCAACTGACACAAAAGGCGATCGCGGGCATTGCCACCATTGATATTAAGGCCGATGAAATCGGATTACTGGCTTTTTGTGACGCGCAACAATTTCCCCTAAAAACCTTTACCGCCGCACAATTAAATCAAATTCCAGTACCCACTCCCTCCCAGATTGTCCAACAGGAAGTGGGAACCGCCAGTGTCGCAGAAGCCGCCGCCCTTTGTGCCGCCCAAACCTATGGTGAAGCCCAGTTATTAGTGCCGAAACAAATCATTAAAGCCAGTTCAGAAAGCAACTCAGAAGCGGTGACAGTGGCGATCGCGCTTGCCTCAGAGGAATATATCGGTAAAACCGGAGCCTTATATTTAGTGGGAACGGGGCCAGGAGCCTTAGAACAAATCACACCGGCGGCGAAAACAGCCCTAATCCAAGCCGATGCCATCATTGGTTATTCCCTTTATTTAGACTTAATTAAACCACTAATAAGAGCGGGCCAAATTATCGAAGCCTTTCCCATTACCCAGGAGCGTCAACGCTGTCAACGGGCCATACAATTAGCCCAATGGGGATTAAAAGTGGCTGTTATTTCCTCCGGTGATTGTGGTATCTATGGCATGGCTGGTTTGGTGTTAGAAGAATTACAAAAACAAAATTGGGATGGTCTGAATCCGGCGATCGAAGTTTTTCCTGGTATTACCGCCCTGCAAGCAGCCGCAGCCAAAGTCGGCGCACCTCTAATGCACGATTTTTGTGCTATTAGTCTCAGTGATTTGTTAACACCAACAGCCAAAATTTTACAACGGTTAGAAGCTGCTGCTCAAGCTGATTTTGTCACCGCTCTTTATAATCCTAAATCCCAAAAACGTACAGAATTAATTACTTTAACACAACAAATCTTTCTTAAACATCGCCACCCTAATAATCCAGTTGCCCTGGTGCGTTCTGTTTATCGACAGGAAGAAGAGATTATTCAAACGACTTTAGAAAAAATGCTTGACTTTCCCATTGATATGTTAACCGTTGTTTTAATTGGCAATAGCACGACCTATCAATACCAAAATTGGTTAATCACTCCTAGAGGTTATTGATCAGTCATATCGCAAAATCATCTAGCTTAAGATTGTTTCAGCATTTTTTCCACGGCCTCTTTTGCCTGTTTCAGTCCCACATTATGCAAAGAGCGATAACACTTAATTGCCTCAATTTTCTTTCCTTGCTGGGCTAATTGAAGAATTTCTTGATCCGAGAGCAAATGAAAAATATCAGCTTCCTGAGCGCGTCCAAAAAGGAGAAAAATCTTGACATACTCCCCCGCGTGAACGACGGGGAATTCTTATTCATAGTTCACAGAGATCCACTTACGATTGTTGGTTTCCCTTCAATGATAGAGGTGGTTC
>Ga0208854_1000184_pt1 | contig 14997 bp, 11 predicted proteins | sample LakMenEpi30Nov11_FD_150748 | JGI IMG/M metagenome (GOLD analysis project Ga0208854, IMG submission 150748) | Freshwater microbial communities from Lake Mendota, WI - 30NOV2011 deep hole epilimnion (SPAdes) | ecosystem: Environmental > Aquatic > Freshwater > Lake > Epilimnion/Euphotic zone ...
GATGCCTTCGCGGTCGCGGAGGTCGATGAAAATCAAGCCGCCGTGGTCGCGGCGGGAGGCGACCCAGCCGCAGAGGGTGACTTCGGTGCCGGAATGTTCGGAGCGGAGGGCGTTGCAGTGGTGGGTGCGGTAGGTCATGGCGGTAAGTTTTAAGAATGAAGTTTGTAAGTTTTAAGAGTCGGGGCGAGCGCGGCGTGGTCGAGGGTTTGCTCGGCGCGGGTGGCGAGGTGCTTGAGTTTGATTTGCGGCCATTCCTGGCCGATCACGACCGCATGGGTGGCGCCGAGGTTTTCGGCTTCTTGGAATTGCTTGCCGACTTTCGCTGACTTGAGCGGGAAGTCGGTGGAGAGGCCAAGTTCGCGGCAAGTTTGGACGATCTGGAGGGCTTCCGCGCGGCGGGATTCGTCGGCGATGACGACAAACACATCGCTCGTTTGCGCGAGGGCGGCTTGGAGTTTTTCGGCGGCGGCGGGGGTTTCGTCGATGAGGTGGCCGAGGACGACATCGCCCATGCCGAAGCCGATGGCGGGGAGGTCGACGGTGCCGTCGCTGAGGCCCTTCACAAGGCCGTCGTAGCGTCCACCGCCAGCGAGGGCGCGGAGGTTTTTCGAGCGGTCGAAAATCTCGAAGACCACGCCGGTGTAGTAGGCCAGACCGCGCACGATCGAGAGATCGGGTTGGACAAATCCGGAAAGCCCGCGCGCGGCGAGGGCCTCGAGAACGGGTGCAAACGCCTCGGGGCTTCCGGCGGCGATGAAGGCTTTGAGATCGGCAACAGTCAGGCCGGTCGGTGCGAGCTTGGCGTTGAGTTTTTCCTCGGGTTCGCGCTCGAGCTTGTCAGCGCAGGCGAGGGCGGTGCGGCAGGCGGCTTCGTCGCATCCCCGCGATTCGAGGAAATCCATCCATGCCTTGCGATCGCTGAGGCGCACGACGAAATGCTCGGCGGTGAAGCCGAAGGCCCTCATCAAGTCGATCGCCAGCGCAAGGATCTCGGCGTCGGCCTGCGGTGAAGACTCACCGAGGATGTCGGCGTTGAACTGCAAAAACTCCCGCAGGCGGCCCTTCTGCTGGCGCTCGTGACGGAAGAAATTCGAGACGCAAAACCACTTCATCGGTTTGCGGTAGTGCTTCTCGCGGGCCGCGACCATGCGGGCGAGGGTGGGGGTCATTTCGGGGCGCAGCGCCACCTCGCGACCACCGCGGTCGGTGAAGGAATAAAGCTGCTCGAGAATCTCGGCGCCGGCCTCGTTTTTCTTTCGATAGAGATCCGTGCTTTCCAGGGCTGGCCCATCGAACTCCACAAAGCCGTATCGGCGCGAAACCTCCCGCCAGGTGGCAACCACATGATTCCGCCTCGCGCAGTCCTCTGGAAAAAAATCCCGAAACCCGGGCAAGCCCTGAATCATTGCGTGAGCCTCCGCGAGAGCTCGTTTTTTCTACCAAAAATCATCGCGGGAGAATGCGTGGTTCCAGCCGTCCTGCCCAAGCTAAAATTCGCGTGTCAGCGAGGTTGGTGCCCGAGGGCGTAGGCAAGATGCGGGGTGTAGAGCTTGGGCTCGAGCAGGAAGCTGTCGTGGCCTTTTTCGGAATGCACGGTGAGCCGGAGGTGAGGCACATCGGCTTTTTTCAGCTCGGCGCAAATTTCCGATTGGTAGTCGGGGTAGAAGCAGCAATCACTATCGATCGAGAAGACGAGGTATTGCTGGTCGCGGCAGCGGGAGAAAAGTGGATGCGCGCCCGAGGTTTTGGCGTCCTTGAAGAGGTCGAATTGCTGCCAGGCGTCGATGATTCGCAGGTAGCTATTGGCATCGAAGCGGCGGACGAATTTTTGTCCCTGATAAAGCATGTAACTCTCGAGGACGCTGGAGATGCGATACCAGGGGATGTCTGTCTCGGGTTGGACGATCGCGACCTTCGCGCGTTCCTCGATCGCATCGGCGTAGAAGAATGTCTTGTGGCTGATCATGCGGGCGAGCGCGAGGCCGTGGACCGGGCCGGTGGTGCCATAGTAGTCGCCGCTGCCGAACGCGGGATCGCGCGTGATGGCGATGATCTGCTCGAGGTTGTGCATCTGCTGGAGGCCGTGGGAACGAAGCCCTGTGGCGATCGGAATCACATTCGTGACGCGCTCGGGGAAGTGGAACGCGAAGTCGAGCGCGCACATGCCGCCGAGTGAGGCTCCGACGACGGCGTGGAGTTTTTCGATGCCGTGCGTCTCGAGGATGGGGAGTTGCGAGCGGACGATGTCGTGGACGGTGACGCGCGGGAAGCTGGAGCCGTAGGGCTTGCCGGTGGCGGGGTTGGTCGAGGCCGGGCCGGTGGAGCCGTAGCAACTGCCGAGGTAGTTCGCGCAGATGATGAAAAACTTGTCGGTGTCGAGCGCGCGGCCGTGGCCGATGAAGCTGTCCCACCAACCGGTGTGCATTTCCTCGGTCCAGCGGTCATCGGTGCCGGGCACGGATTTGTTGGTGCCGGCGGCGTGCTGGGCGCCGCTCAGGGCGTGAAAAAGCAGGATCGCGTTGCTGCGGTCGGCATTGAGTTTGCCATAGGTCTCGTAGGCGATCGTGACCGATGGCAACACGCCGCCGTCCGCGGTGACGAAGGGCTCGCCAGCGCTGCCAAAAGTTAAAAATTTCGTTTCGACTGTTCCGACGCCTTGGGACATTTGAAAAAATTATTGAGCCGCCGTGGAGAGGGAGAGGGTGAGGGGATCGGGAGCGGTGCCGCCATGGAGGCGGATGGTTTCGAGTTTCATAACAAACTGGGAAAGGCCTAGAGCCTAGAAAAGGGAAGTGTCCCGCGCAAGCATCGTGCGAACTTCCATAAGTCTTCTTGAATCGTTAGTGGGTGAATAGGCATTTTGTGGCATGGGGAAAGCAACCAAGTTTCGAAATTGTCCTGTAGTCGGCCGTGAAATCGCGGCTGTGGAATGCGGCCGGAACCGGGGAGTTGTTTACAATTGTCCGGCGGATTGCCCCTACTGCCCTTGGACGTTGGAAAACTATGACGATTTTTTGGAGATCGAGCAGGACGTCGATCGGGAGACCAATGTATTTTACAGGAGCGTCGCCGGTTCCCGTGACAATATCCGAAATGCCATCGACAGAATCATGGATGGTGACGGGGATGAAGATGAGAAGTTCATAGAACTTAACTCGTTGTTCTATCGCGAATATCTGATCCGTGATTTCGGGTCCGGGAAAAAACTTTTCGACTTGTGGCACGAGTCGGGTTGGGAGGGATTGAGCCGCGACGAGCCATTCATCGCCTCGCACAAGATTTCGACTCGGGTATCGCTGCTCGAGGTTCGGCGGGTGGTCGATGGACAGACCGTCGAGTGCGTGGATCTTTTGTCGGAGAAGCTTGAGCCGATGATCTGTTGCGACCGGAGTCTTGCCCGGAAGGCGGCGCCGTTTGACACTGTTCTGGCATGGACCTGCCGATATCCGTTTTTTCATCGCGTGCATGGAGTCGCCCGGCCGTTGCCGAACTCGGTGGAATCTTCATGCGACAGGGTTTTGAAAGCGGTCGAAAAGTTGGGAGGACCATCCAAGCCAGGCCCTGAGTGGAACGATTGGCTCGCGATTCATTTGAACGAGGTGGCGGACGAGATTTGTCGCGAAGAAAAAAAACGGATGCTGTCGGCGGCGCGGAACTCGGACTTCAAGGAGTGCGTTGCGGTTTACCGGTGGAGGGCTGGTTTTTCCAAGTTGGATTTGGAGGGGCGTCGGGATTTTGTGTGGCTGCCGGAGGACGCGAACACACGGGCCAAGTCGGGAGCGCATGAAAACCATGTCTGGTTGAGGACCGGAGAGTCGGCCAAATGGGAGGAAAAATTACCCAAAGCCTATCGTTCAATTCCCGGCGTGCCCGGAGAGCCGATCTGGGGACACCTGCATGTTTATCCCGACCGGGTGGAGGTGCTGGCCGTTTCCGAGACACTTTTTCGTCCAATGCGGGAAATGACCGAGGAGTTTTTCGGACGGGCTCTGGTTTTCGAAAAGGAATTCGTGGCCGATTTGGCAAAGCAGAAATTTTCGGGCGGGGAGAGCGGACAGCATGAAGGGGTTATTCTTGCCTCGAACTTTTTCCGTGAAAAACCGGATGTGAAAGAGGTTTTGAAACAAACCCTCAACGCCAAGCTGCGCCATACCTTGGGCGAACAGATTCCTGCTCTCGGAGGAATCACTCCCCGCGAGGCAGCTCAGAGTCCAGAGTCCCGCCCGATTTTGATCGATTGGATGAAAGCTTACCTGTCCTCGATCGAGAGCTTGGGAAAACAGAATGGCGTGGTTTTGGATATCGACTGGGCTCTGGACGAATTGGGACTCGGGGAGTTGAAAGTTCCGCGCATCTGGCGCGGGATCACGGAGAGAGAGGGAGGATGGTGGCGCGAAGTCGAGGCCGATGAAATCGAGGAGGTTTTATTTGGAGATAGGAGTCTGGAAAGGCCCGACTTGGCGGTTTTTCCGGAGGTTGAGGAGTATTTCGAGTCGATAGACAAAAAACGTCTGAAAAAGCCGGAACTCGAGATGTTGTTCTATTACGGGGACTTCGCTGTCGGGGTTTTGGTGCCCGCCGGCATCGAGCCCAAGGCGATTTCGCATGACGACATTCGTGGGGAGTTCATGGCTTTGCTTGATGAAATCAGCAATCACGCCCAGCAGTGTATTTCCGATGATTCGGGGATGGATGATGTCGATTCGGCGATTTCCTTGTTGGAGGGAATTCTGAAGCGATCCTGCCAGCCGAAATTGCTGATGAGCTTGGCGGCCATGCTCGCCGCTTATGCAGAATCGGACACCATGAAAGGAAAAATCCGAAAGGAAGCCCGTTTTCCGATTCTTCTCCAACTGGAGGCCTTGATGCGGTGTATCCGGCGGGTCGGGGTCTGAACCGGATCCGGCTCGAAAACATTCCGCCCTCAGCCAGCAACTCCTCGCTGCCATGACGAGGCTGGCTCGGCAAAACAAAAACGCCGGGCCCTGTTTCCAAGGTCCGGCGTTTGTTGAGTGAGACTTTGGTTAGGCCTTCTGCTCGAGGATGGCGGCCTTGACCTGAGCGGGGACTTCTTCGAAGTGCGAGGGCTCCATCGAGTAGGAGGAACGGCCCTTCGAGAGGGATCGGATGGCCGTGGCGTAACCGAACATTTCCGCGAGCGGAACTTCGGCGTTGATGGTGCAAAGGTTGCCTTTGGTTTCCATGCCTTGAATGCGGGCGCGGCGGCGGTTGAGGTCGCCCATGATGTCGCCTTGGAACTCGTCTGGAGTCACATTTTCCACCTTCATGATTGGCTCCAAAAGGATCGGCTTGGCTTTTTTCATACCGTCCTTGAGTGCGAAAATGGCGGCCATTTTGAAGGCCATTTCGTTCGAGTCCACATCGTGGTAGGAGCCATCGGTGATGTCCACATGGACATCGATGACGGGGTATCCCGCGACGACGCCGTTGAGGATGGCCTCTTTGAAACCTTTTTCGACGGCGGGGATGAATTCCTTGGGAATGGTTCCGCCGACGACTTTGTTTTCGATCGTGAGGCCTTTGCCGCGTTCGTTGGGACGGACTTTGCAAACGACATGGCCGTATTGACCACGACCGCCGGATTGCTTGACGAGTTTTCCTTCGCCTTCGGCTGGATTGAGGATGGTTTCCTTGTAAGCGATTTGGGGTTTGCCGGAGTTGGCCTCGACCTTGAACTCGCGCATCATGCGATCGCGAATGATCTCGAGGTGGAGCTCGCCCATGCCGGCGATGATGGTCTGACCGGTTTCCTCGTTGGTGAAGACGCGGAAGGTCGGATCTTCTTCAGCGAGGCGCTGAAGCGCATTGCCCATCTTTTCCTGGTCGATCTTGGTCTTTGGTTCGACAGCCATCGAGATGACGGGGTCGGGGAAGGATGGTGGCTCGAGGAGGATGGTGTGATCCTCGTCGCAGAGCGTGTCACCGGTCGTGATATTTTTGATACCGACGATGGCGGCGATGTCCCCCGAGTAGCAGGTATCGATATCCTCGCGCTTGTCGGCTTGGATTTGGATGAGGCGGCTGATGCGTTCGCGCTTGTTGGTGCGGGGATTGTAAACGGTATCGCCTTTGGAGAGCTTGCCGGAGTAAACGCGGAAGAAAACGAGTTTGCCGACAAAGGGATCGCTCCAGAGCTTGAAGGCGAGGGAGCAGAATTTCCCATTGTCATTCGAAACGACTTCGATGGGCTCGGCGGTGTCGGGGTTTTGTCCTTTGGCTGGAGCAATGTCGAGCGGGCCGGGGAGGTAGTCGATGACGGCATCGACGAGGTATTGGACGCCTTTGTTTTTGAAGGCGGATCCGCCGGCGACTGGCACGAAGCGGTTGGCGATGGTCTGGCGACGGATGGCGGCCTTGAGTTGCTCGATGGAGATGGGTTTTTCCTCCAGGTAGAGCATGCCGATTTCCTCATCGAGGTCGCACATTTGGGAAATGAGGTCGTCGTAGGCGGCTTGGGCCGTGTCCTTCATTTCCTCGGGAATCTCTTCGATGGTGTAGGTGGAGCCCATCGCGTCGTTGTCATGATAGATGACAGCCTTTTGGTTGATGACATCGATCTGGCCCTTGAGGTAGTCCTCGCGGCCGAGAGGGATGAGGATTGGCCAGGCATTGGCGCCGAGTTTTTGGCGCATGGAGTTGACGGCATTGTTGAAATCCGCTCCGGTGCGATCCATTTTATTAACGAACGCGATGCGGGGAACTCCGTATTTGGTGGCTTGGCGCCAGACGGTTTCGGACTGGGGTTGGACGCCAGCAACACCGCAGAACACGGCGATCGCGCCATCGAGAACGCGCAGGGAGCGCTCGACCTCGGCCGTGAAGTCCACATGGCCTGGAGTGTCGATGATGTTCACCCGCATTTTGATTCCCGAGTAGGCTTTGTAGATACCTTCCTCCGGGCGTTGCATCCACGAGCAAGTGGTGGCGGCGGAGGTGATCGTAATGCCGCGCTCGCGCTCTTGCTCCATCCAGTCGGTGACAGTCGTGCCCTCGTGCACCTCACCGATCTTGTGGATCATGCCGGTGTAAAAAAGGATTCGCTCGGTGAGAGTGGTTTTGCCGGCATCGATGTGCGCGGCGATGCCGATGTTGCGTGTGCGCTCGAGAGGGAAAGCGCGGTTGGGGGAGTTCGGGTTCGAGGTGTCGGTCGTGGCTGCCATGGTGTGTTTTTTTAGTTTGGAAAGGGGTTAAAACAAAAAAGAGGGCGGTTTTTCCTGTGGGGAAAAAACCGCCCGCTTGGGAAAATCATGCTACCAGCGGAAGTGTGCGAAGGCGCGATTGGCCTGCGCCATCTTGTGCATGTCGTCGCGCTTCTTGATCGCGTTGCCTTGTCCGGCGGCAGCGTCTTTGAGCTCGTAGGCGAGGGCGTTTTCCATCGGAACTCCCTTGCGTTTGTTCGCAAAAGTCACAAGCCAGCGCATGGCGAGGGAGACCTGGCGGGCGGCGGGAACTTCCATCGGCACTTGGTAGGTGGCTCCACCGACTCGGCGGGATTTCACCTCGAGGCGGGGCTTCACATTCTCGAGGGCCTTATTGAGGGTCTCGAGAGGGTCGATGGTGTCGGTGCCTTCGCGGGTTTTTTCGATGGCGGTGTAAACGATACGCTCGGCTGTCGACTTCTTGCCCTCGCGCATGACGGTGCTGATGAGGCTGGCGACAACGGGGCTCGCGTAGCGGGCGTCCTTTTTGACTTCTTTATGAATAACTCTGCGGCGGCGTGACATGATGAATGAAAATTCTGTTAATTATTTCTTTTTGCCCTTGGCTGCCTTGTCTTCTTGGCCGGGCTTAGGACGCTTGGCTCCGTATTTCGAACGACTGCGGCGGCGACCGTCAACCCCGAGGCTGTCGAGTGTTCCGCGCACGATGTGATAGCGCACGCCGGGAAGGTCTTTCACCTTGCCGCCGCGAACGAGGACGATCGAGTGCTCTTGGAGATTGTGGCCTTCGCCGGGAATGTAGGCGATGACTTCTTGGCCATTTGTGAGTCGAACCTTTGCAACCTTGCGGAGAGCGGAGTTGGGCTTCTTGGGTGTGCGGGTCATGACCTGCACACAGACGCCGCGGCGCTGGGGGCAATTCACCAGCGCTGGCGACTTCGACTTGATCTTGGTTTTCTGGCGTCCTTTGCGGACGAGTTGATTGATGGTTGGCATTCTCGAATCGTTTTCTAACACGCGTGACGCAGCGGGAATGCGGCTTCGGCATTCCCCCAACACCTTGCGGGAGGGTGGAGACTAGGGATCGCACTTCGTCTTGCAAGCGAAAAAACCGAAATTTTCCCGCTCGCGAAGATCGGGTGTTTTAGGCTTTGAGTTCCTCTCCGGTTTGGGCGTTGGCGATGACGAATTTTTCCTGATGGAAGGTCGGGTCGGCGCGGAAAATCAAGCGGCCCGCGTAGCGGCGCTCGATGTCGATGAGGTGGTCTTCATCGTCCGTGCGGAGTCGGGCGAGCAGGTCGGGATGAACGGTGACGCGAATCTCGTGGATGCTCTCCTGATGTTTGCGCATGACGGAGTGGAGGGAGCGCTGGAGTTCCACACTCATGGTCATGGGGCTCTTGATGACGCCTTTGCCGGAGCAGTGCGGACAGGGCATGAAGAGCGTGCTGGCGAGGGATTCGTTGGCGCGCTGGCGGGTCATTTCCATGAGGCCGAGTTGGGAAATCGGGAGCACATGGGTGCGGGCTTTGTCGCGCTTGAGGCGATCCTTGACGCGCTGGTAGACGGCTTGCTGATCCCGGCGATTCTTCATGTCGATGAAGTCGGCGACGATGAGTCCGCCGATATTGCGGAGGCGGAGTTGGCGGGCGATTTCCTCGGCGGCTTCGAGGTTGGTTTGAAGGATGGTTTTTTCCATGTCCTTCGCGCCTTTGTTCCGGCCGGTATTCACATCCACCGCGATCATTGCCTCGGTTTCATCGATGACGATGTAGCCGCCGCACGGGAGCCAGACTTGGCGGTGGAAAGCGGCCTCGATCTGGGCCTTCACGCCGAAGCATTCGAAGATCGGCTGGGCGCCGGTGTAGTGCTGGATGGATTTTTTTGCGCGTTTGGAAATATGGCCGACGATTTCCTGCATGCGTTCGACCGACTTGGCGTCATCGACGATGATGGCATCCACTTCGTCGGTGAGAAAATCGCGCACGGTGCGCTCGACGAGGTCGGGTTCTTCAAAAAGGCAGGCCGGTGCCTGTTTTTGTTCCATGCCGCTTTGGACTTGCGCCCACTGCTCGAGCAGCAGGCTGAGATCGCGCACGAAATAGCGGGCGCGTTGACCGGCGCCGACAGTTCGCATGATGATGCCCATTCCCTCGGGGACATCGAGTTCGCGGAGAATGGTGCGGAGGCGGTCGCGCTCTTTCGGATCCTCGATCTTGCGAGAGATGCCGAACTGATCATTGAACGGCATCAAAACGAGGTAGCGGCCGGCGAGGCTGATATCGGTCGTGATGCGCGGGCCCTTGTTGCTGATCGGGCCTTTTTTCACCTGCACCAAAACATCCGAGCCGACGGGGTAGATGTTCGGCACATCCTTGTGGGTGATGCGTGGGGCTTTCTTTTTGTTGCCGCCTTCGCGGTTGATCGTCTCGATGCCGCTGTCGAGTGCGGCGGGGATGGCGTCCCAGAATTGGAGAAACGCATTTTTCTCGAATCCGATGTCGACGAACATCGCCTTGATGCCGGGCTCAATGTTGCGGACTTTGCCTTTGTAAATGCTGCCGACGATGTTCCGGTCGGTCTCGCGTTCGATGGTGTATTCTTCGAGTCGGTTGTTCTCAAGAAGCGCGACGCGTTTCTCGAGTTTCTCGCAACTGACGATGAGTTTGATGCCTGTTTTTTTCTTCAGGCCTAAAAGTCTTTTTACGGCTTCTACTAGCATGGGTTTTTCGGGTTTGGGTGTTGAAGTTTTGGTCGGCGCTGGTGCGGCGACCGCTTGGTTGGAAGTGGGTGTGTCCTGAGGCGGGGTTTGAGAGTGACGGCGTCCGCGACCCCGGCGTCCGCGGCGATTCCGGCGGCGGGGTTGTTCTCCAGATTGGGGAACTGCCTCGGAAGAAGCGGGGACGTCCGGTGAGGGAGGAGCTGGGATTTCCTGCGGGATTGCGGGAGCTGGGGTGTTGGACTCGGCGGCGGGAAGGTCATCGGTTTTCTTTCTTCTCGGGCTTCGTCTCCTTGGACTTTTCTTTTTTTCCTCCGAGGAAATTGAAGAAGTTTCCGATGGGATTGGATTTGGGTTTGGCGGCGCCTGGCTGGGCTCCGGCGGTGGCTGGTTGGGCTTTTTCGACACGGGGTTGGGTTTTGTTTTGCACGCGGCCGGCTTCGTCTGCATCGGCGCGCACGGTTGGTTCGGCGGCGGGGCGGTTTTCCTGGCCAGTGGCCGAGGGGCTCTCGGCGGTCTCGCCGTCGTCGAAGAGTTTGTTGGTGGCGGCGACCTCGCGGCCGAAGTCGACGCTCTCGGTGAAAAGGAAATTGCCCTTGGCGGGTTCCAGCGCGGCGAGTTGGATGTCCTCCTTGCCGCTTTTGTATTTCTGGATTCCATCGAGAATTTTCGCGGCGATCGGAGCGGAGACGCCGCCGCCGGATTTCGCGCCTTGGACAAAAACCACGACGACATACTCGGGGTTTTCGAAGGGGGCGAAAGAGATGAACCAGGTGTGGTTGTCTTTCACTCCGGAGCGCCAGAACTGGGCGGTTCCGGTTTTTCCAGCGGTGGGCATCTCGGAATTTTTGGCGCGGCCTGCGGTGCCGCCACCCTCGTTCACAACGCACCACATGCCTTGGCGCACATGGTTGACCTGGGCGGCGGTGAGGCCGGCATCGGTGAGAAGATTTGAGCGCACGCGGGGAGGGTCTTGTTGAACCACTTTGCCGTCCTGCGAAACGATGCGGTCGATGAGTCGAGGGTAGTAAACGGTGCCGCCATTAGCCAGAGCGGCGGTGACGACGGCCATTTGAAGCGGGGAGGCAAGGACATCGCCTTGTCCGATGGCGGTGTTCGCTGTGAGGCCATTCGACCAGCGTGCTCGGGGATTGATATTGTTCAACCACTCGGGGCCGGGAAGGACGCCCGGGGATTCGCCGGAGATGGGAATGCCGGATTTTTGGCCGAGGCCGAGCATGTTGCCGATGGCGACGATTTGCTCGATGCCGGCGGCGTTGCCGAATTGGTAGAAGTAGGCGTTGCAGGAAACCTTGATGGCGTCCTCGAGAGAGAGTTTGCCGTGGGTGCGTTTTTTTTCCGCGATCCAGCAGCGCATGTATTTGTCGCCGTATTGAACGCCGCCGTAGCAGGAGAAGGATTTGTCCTCGAGGCCCGCGCGCATGCCGGCGAGGGCGATGGGAATTTTATAGGTGGAGCCAGGCGCGTAGGCGCTGATGGCGCGGTTGACCATGGGATTGGTTTCTTCCTTGTTGATATTTTTCCAATCCGTGGCGGAGATCGAGGGGATGAAAACATTCGGATCGTAGGACGGCACCGAGGCCATGGCGAGGATGTCGCCATTGCGCGGATCGAGCACCACGGCGGCTCCGCGACCGACGACGCGCAGGGCCTGCTCGGCGATCGCTTGGATTTTTGCATCGAGAGTGAGGTGAACATTATTCCCTTGGACGGGTTCGCGCCGGCTGCTTTCGCCCTCGATCACGCCCTTGGCGTTGCGACGAAGGATTCGGGCGCCGGGCTTGCCCTTGAGGTGCTCGTTCATCGAAAGCTCGATCTGGGCCTTTCCTTCGACATCGGGCTCGTAAAAGTTGAAAGAGCGCAGGTCGGGAAGTTTATCGAGGTCGCGAGGGGACCCGACATATCCGAGGATGTGGGCGGCCATGGAGCCGTAAACATACCAGCGGACGGGCTTGACGCTGACATTCACGCCGGCGAGGCCGAGGTTTTTTTCCGAAAAAAGGGCCATCTCATCGAAGTTCAGGTCTTGGCGGTAATTGTAGGGAACTTCCCGATTGGTGCGGTAGTGGATCTGAAGGGCATTGGCGCTGTAATCCTTGGCGACGCCGATTTCCTCAAGCCTGGGGATGACGGTTTCGGAAACAATTTTGACGACATCGGCCTCTTTGAGATCGCGGGGCATGTTGTGGACCTTGCCACGGTAGCTCACCATCGGAACGGCCCCCTTGGCTTCCTTATAGGCGCGGACCATGTCGGGGAGGTAGAAATCCACTTCGAAGCTGGCGCGGTTTTCGACGAGTTTGATCCCGTTGCGATCGAGGATTTCGCCTCGGACGGCGGGGAGTCGGACGGTCACTTGCGAGCCGCTGCTGACGCGGGAGGCGTATTCGGACCCCTTGAGAACTTGGACTTCCCAAAGCCGCCAAGTGATGGCGCCCATTGAGACTAAAACCAAAAAACCAAGAAAGAGGATGCGGGATCCGGCGCGGGTTCGCTTCATCTCTTGATGGTCCTCGCTTTGCGGGAGCCATCGGGAAGCAAACGATCCATGTGAGAAAGGGTCCAGTAGAACAATGGCGCGATGAGCGCCGCCATGACTCCGGGCGCCAAAATGCGCCAAGCGATGGCATTTTCCCAAATGAAGTCTCCCCGTTGCCAGGTGATCACCGCGAATTGGATGAAAAGATAAAGCGATGTGCCGAGGGCGCTCATGAGAACGAAAGGCAAGACATTGCCTTCCTTCATGGCGGGTTGGAACCCATTGGCGACACAGCCGGTGGACATGAAGTAGAGAATAGAGAAGCCAATCGGGATTTCAACCTTTCCACCCACGACATGCAGATACATCAGGTCGCTCAAAAACCCGGTGTAGAGCGCGGCGACAAGCATCGCGGGGAATGGCAAGACCATCGCCGAGTAGAAAAAAACCAGCGGCACCAACAAAATATGAGCCCCGTGCATGCCATCCATCGGCGGCATCCCGTGCTGGATGATAAAAGCCAACACGACCCCGATGAAGAGTGCCGCAAGGTCGATCAGCGTCTTCATTTTTTCCCAACCAGCACGAACACATCCTCGGTCGAGGCAAGATGCACGGCGGGTTCCACAATGGCTTGGCCGTCGAGGGGACGGCGGATGAATTCTTTCACTTTGCCGATCACGACTCCGGGCGGAAAGGAGCCATGGGCGACACCCACTGTCATGACTTCCTGGCCGGGGGTGATCTCGGCGTTTTTGGACAAAAAGTTCATTTGAAGAAGTCCCGTGGCGTCGTCTTCCTGAACGCGAAATCCGGAGACGATGCCCTGCTCGCGAGTGCCCTCGATCTTCGCGCCGATGCGGCAGGTTTCATCGGTGATCAACACCACGATCGCCTCGTTTTTCGAGACCGTGGTGATTTTTCCAACGAGTCCGGCGTCGGTGAGGACGGGTTGATCGGCCTCGACACCATCTTCGAAACCGCGGTTGATCCGGATCGTATTCCACCAAGTCGAGGCATCGCGCGAGATGACTTGTGCAGGCAGGAGCTTGAAGGAAGCGCGCTCGCGGAAATCCAAGGCGAGGCGGAGGCGGCTGTTCTCGGCCTGAAGCTCGCGAAGCAGGCTATTGGCGGCGCGGAGCTGGTTGTTTTCCGTGAGGAGTTGGCGATTTTCCACCTCGAGTTCATCGAGAGTTTTGAGCCGTTGCCCGACCGAGCCGATGTTCTCTTGAACCGCGGAACTCGTGCGAAGAAACGGCGAGAAAATCGACATGAACCCGGCTTGCAGGGATTGCATGGCCGCCGTGGACAAAGTCGAAAGGTAGAGCACCACCGCGAGAACGGCGACGACCAGAGCGATGTGAAGTTTATTCATCCAGATTCAGGAAGCGGAAGTTCCACTCCGATCCTCGGAATCAACGCCCGTGCGGGCGCTCGGCAGAAACGGCCCGGAGGAATTTAATCTCCGAAAGAGCGCGTCCGGTGCCTTCCGCCACGGCGCTCAAAGGATCCTCGGCGACATGCACGGGGAGGCCGGTGGCCTCCGAGAGCAGGCGGTCGAGACCGCGAAGGAGCGCACCACCGCCGGCCAGCACGAGACCGCGATCGACCAAGTCGGCGGAGAGTTCGGGCGGGCAGCGCTCGAGCGTGATTCGCACGGAGTCGACAATTGTCGAGAGCGGCTCCATGAGCGCCTCGCGGATTTCCTGCGAGGTAATGGAAATGGTTTTGGGAAGGCCTGCCACGAGATCGCGGCCTTTCACCTCGAGGCCGACCTCCTTCTCGAGTTTGTAGGCAGAGCCGATTTTGATTTTGATTTCTTCAGCGGTGCGCTCGCCAATCATGAGATTGTAGGCCCGCTTCATGTAATTCGTGATCGCTTCGTCGAGTTCGTCACCAGCCACGCGCACGCTGCGGCTGAAGACAATTCCGGAGAGAGAAATCAAGGCGACCTCGGTCGTGCCGCCACCGATATCCACGATCATATTTCCTGCCGCATCCTGCACGGGGAGGCCGACACCGATGGCGGCCGCCATGGGCTCCTCGATCAAGTAAACCTCCCGCGCTCCGGCGTGGGTGGCCGAGTCCTTGACGGCGCGTTTTTCCACTTCGGTAATTCCGCTGGGAACGGCCACCACGACGCGTGGACGGACCATGCGGCGGCGGTTGTGAACCTTGCTGATGAAGTGGCGAAGCATGGCTTCGGTGATCTCGAAATCGGCGATTACACCGTCCTTCAAAGGGCGGATGGCGACGATGTTGCCGGGCGTGCGGCCGAGCATTCGCTTGGCCTCGTTGCCCACGGCAAGGACGCGATTGGTGCCTTGCTGAACCGCGACGACCGAGGGCTCGCGAAGAACGATGCCCTGGTCTTTGACATAAACGAGTGTATTTGCGGTGCCGAGATCGATGCCTATGTCGCTCGAAAACAGTCCAAGAAGATTATCAAACATCGAATGGGATCAGGAATGGTAGCGGCTCTGGGTGTTCCGAAGGGGCTGGATTTAGTGCGCCACGGAGAAAGAGCCTTTTGAAGTAAATTGAGCCCGGAAGATTCAGATTCGCGGCGTTTCGCGTCAAGGTTTTGTTTTTGCCTG
>Ga0208854_1000185_pt1 | contig 14832 bp, 10 predicted proteins | sample LakMenEpi30Nov11_FD_150748 | JGI IMG/M metagenome (GOLD analysis project Ga0208854, IMG submission 150748) | Freshwater microbial communities from Lake Mendota, WI - 30NOV2011 deep hole epilimnion (SPAdes) | ecosystem: Environmental > Aquatic > Freshwater > Lake > Epilimnion/Euphotic zone ...
TCAAAATTCTAGACTCTTTATTTGACAAGCCTTTTAGCATTTCATAAAAAATCAATAATGATTGCTGAAACCTTTACCTAGCCTATCGTTCAAAAATAATATGCGTTTGCCCTGAGCCCTAGAAGAGCAAGAGGAGACGGTGCCGAATCAGTTGGGAAAGCCGACTCAGCGTCCGACATTGCGTTGGATTTTTCAATGTTTGAGGGGATTCATTGGGTTGTACTGGACGATTGTCCCCAAATTATCAATCTAACGCATGAGCGCGAGAGACTTTGAGGCTTTTGGGGAGCTACTACTTGTCAGTATTATCTGTTGTCATGAGAGTTTTTCTTATTTTCTTTGTCCTTGTCTTTAGTACGAAATGTGGGTTGTAAGGTGAGTGACTGGTTGATTTGATTGTAGCTATTCCGTTGCTATTTCTGAGCTTATTTTTTACTTTCTCTTAACCAGTACGGAATAAGGGTTAGAACAGCTCAAGGATTAATTAATCATCTTCGTAATCGTCGTCGTCATCGCCAAAATCATCCTCGTAGATTTCCTCCAGTTCCTCATCATCATTATCGTCATTAGTGCGACGAAAACGGTTGCCGGTATAGACACGAGCGATGTTATCATCTAGCACCATGTGATCATCGCCATCTAAGTCTTCAACCTTGAGACGAGATTTACGACTAGCAATGGGTTGTTCCACTGTTTCCAGCAGATTGTAACTAGAGGAGCGATTATATCCGGTATCTTCGCTGCTATCTGCCATACTGAGAAGCTCTTCGTGGTTATTAAATCCCGTCCCAGCCGGAATCAGACGACCAATAATCACATTTTCCTTCAGACCTCGCAACCAATCGGATTTCCCTTCGATCGCCGCTTCAGTTAGCACACGAGTTGTTTCCTGGAAGGAAGCTGCACTAATAAAGCTATCCGTATTCAAAGAGGCTTTTGTGATTCCCAGCAGTACAGGGGTATAACGGGCTGGCGCACCTCCCGTAATGGCCATAGCCTCATTCACCTGTTCCACCTGACGCAATTCAATTAATTCCCCAGGCAACATAATTGTGTCACCACCATCATCAATACGAACCTTAGAGGTCATTTGACGAACAATGACTTCAATATGTTTATCGGAAATATCGATTCCTTGGGATTGATACACCATCTGCACTTGATTAACCAAGAACTTCTGGGCAGCCTGTAATCCCATCAATGCCCCTTCATACACGCCTTTGATATCAACGTAGTAACTGAAGAAAACATCAAGGATTTCATGAGGATTAGCCGGGCCATCGGTCAGAGGATCTCCCACTGTTACCCGTTGTTCATCGGCGACCATGGCATTTTGGCCTGGTAGCAAGGGATATTCGCTGATCGTACCATCATCTTCAATGATCTTGACATCAACACTTTCATCCTCCATGTACTCTACCTGACAAACCCCTGGTTTACGGGCCAGAATACAAGCTTCTTTGGGTTTACGAGCCTCAAGCAGTTCTTCGATCCGAGGTAAACCTTGAATAATATCGCCAGTTTTAGCCCGTTCAAACACGAGTAATACTAAGTTGTCTCCCCGTTGTACGAGATCTTCATGGTCAATATGCAAAACTGCACCAGGAGACACTCGATAAGGACGCGCTAAACGCAATTTAATTTCATAGCTATCCCCTTTCTCCGTAATTTTCAGCACTTGCCCCGATTCAGAAATAGAGACACCACTGGTTAAGGGAGAAGCTGCCACTAACAAAGCACCTTCTTTGACGAGGGGAGGTTCATTGACCGTAATGGTTTGAATATCCGCATCCCGAACAATCAGTACCCGACGCACCGATTCACTGCCACTTTTCACACCGCGAATCAAACCCGCTTCCTTACATTGGATCTCAGTGCGAGCCACAACAGCCCCGGCCGGAATTTGATCGCCATCTTTAATCAGTAGGCGGGTTTGGGTTGTACCACTATGGGGATCATTTTCCGTATCCCGACGCAGGACAAGGGATTCTAAAATCACCAGTTGCAGACGTTGACAGTCCTCATCCTCATCATCTTGCAGTTCAATATCCGCCGATAAATGGGCAATACTGTCCACATTGTCGCCTGACATTTCCAGTACCAATTGAGTACTGAGAAGATGGGAGCCTTCAACCGATTTAACCCGTTCACCATCCTTAAAGAATAAACGTTGAACAGAACGCAGTTCAATTTGTCGTCCGCCATCAGAATTCTGAGATCCCTGGGAAGGAGCAGCCGGTTCGTCAAACACCGTATATTCTTCGACGGGGCGCAGCAACAGCCCTAAACCTTCCGTACTTTCGATCCATTCGGCCTGCCGTAATTCGGTCACGACTACTCCAGGTAAGACTTCTGTCCCTGGTTGAATCAGCTGACCGGCTTCAATTTTAATGGCATCGGGATCTACGTCTAGATGATATTCTCCTGGTTTAATAATAATTTCGCGGAGAATATCGTTCTTTTGGATGACTTCTACCACTCCACTGGATTGACAGAAAATATCCTTAACAACTTCAGTTCCTCCCTCTAAGTACTGACCATCCTCAACGATCAGCAGGGAAATATCTTTGTTGATTTCGTGGGTTTCTTCAGGAATCCAAAGTAAGGTTCCTCCCTTGGTCACTTCGTAGCCCTGTTTGCGGGTTCCTTTAGCAACTTCAATGCCTCCATAACGAATCAACCCTCCCGTTGTGGTGCGATAGCGATCATCGATCAGTTCTGCCACGATCGCATGATTAGTGACTTTCGTTCCAGGAGCAGTTTTCAGTAAAAAGCGTTGGCCATCAGCCGTATAGATAACGTATTGCTCCCGACCACCGGCACTTTCTACTTTGACCTGGGCCTGATCTAGCAGCACCGAAGCCGTAATAATATCAATTTCCCGACTACCTTCTAAATGACGAACCACGCCGCCACTGACGGAGGTTAGTTTGGTTTCTGCCAGTACACTGCCAACCTGAACTTCTACCCCATTTTGGACAACAGATTCAGCCCCAGGGGGTAAGTTATAAACCTCACCAGAGAGTACCCAGATCAGTCCGCCCCGTTGAGCGATACGGGTAGTGTTGCCCTGGCGATCGGTTTTTTCTTCCGGCACTAACTTGTCAAAGAAAACTTCACCGGCCAAATCGGTCGATACATCCTTGGTAGCCCGCTCGGTTGAACGTTGGGCCTTGGAGAGGGAAACCTCCGTTAATAGCTGATCGGCTTCCACTGTATCTCCATTTTGGACAAAGACCAGGGAACCAGGGGTTAGGGAAATGGCCTGGGTTTGGGGCTTTTTACCTTCTCCCTTCCAGATCAAATCTCCGGCTACTTCTACCTGCTCGGCCTCTTCCCCATGACGAGTACGGACTTTACGAGTATTCAGCCCTGGCCCCCATTTCACTGTTCCTTTGGCAGGAGCCTTGACTTGACGAGCCACTTCCCCAGTAAAAACTCCCCCGGTGTGGAAAGTTCGCATGGTTAATTGAGTTCCCGGTTCGCCAATGGATTGGGCGGCAATGATTCCCACCGCTTCGCCTAAGTCCACCATCTTCCCGTGGGCTAAACTCCAGCCATAGCAACATTGACAAACAGAACGGGCCGCTTCACAGGTAAGGGGCGATCGCACCCAGACTTCCGGTGTTTGGGATTTTAATTCTGGAGATAGATCATATTTTTTCTGAAGTTCTCGACTGATTTTCTCGGCCAACTCTTCGTCCATTTCCTGGTTTCGTTGGGCAATGACTTCGCCGTCTTTATCCACCACATCCTTGGCTAATAAACGTCCAATCAGGCGATCGGCCAACTTGATTTTGACTTGATCAGCCTCAATCATGGCTGTCACCCGCAAACTCCGCTCCGTACCACAGTCAAATTCCCGCACGATCATATCCTGGGAAACATCGACTAGACGACGGGTTAAGTAGCCCGAATCCGCCGTTCGTAAAGCCGTATCAACTAGACCTTTCCGTGCACCGTAGGAAGAAATAATATATTCCGTTACCGTTAACCCTTCCCGAAAATTGGTTTTAATCGGTAAATCGATAATTTCCCCTTGGGGATCTGCCATCAAGCCTCGCATTCCCACCAACTGACGCACCTGGCTCATATTGCCCCGCGCTCCAGAAAAAGCCATCATATAGACGGAATTAAGCGGATCTGTTTCCCTGAAATTCCGAACCACCTCATCTTTCAGTTCTTCTGAGGTACTATTCCAGGTGTCAATGACCTTCTGGAAACGTTCAACTTCCGTAATTTCTCCCCGCGCATAGCGAGTTTCCGTGATCCGAATTTCCTTTTCCGCACTTTCTAGCATATCTTTTTTACTAGGCGGAATGGTTAAATCTTCCACACTAATAGAAACCCCCGCCTTGGTTGCAAACTGGAACCCTAGAGCCTTCAATTCATCCGCCAACTGGGAACAACGAGCAGCACCGTGAGTCCGAAAAGCCGCAGCAATGAGCTTTTTCAGGCGACCTTTATCAATCGTATAGTTGTAAAATGTCATAGCAACGAGGGAAGAATGGATAATTGAGAATGGACAATTAAGAATGGAGAATGGAGAATGGATAATTGAGAATAGATAATTAATAATTAGAAATAAGATAACTAACAGACTAAAACTAGAAATTATCAACTGTTAATTATCAATTATCAATTATTAATTATCAATTAACTCAAACTTCTTCTTCCTCCAGATCATCCACATGGAGAGACTCATAGGTAGGACGGCTAGGAGCACGACGTTGGGAATCAATCATCAGATCTACCTCCACATCTCGACTACTACCATCCTCAGATAATTCGACCTTATGAACCGCAATATCTAAACCGAGAGATTGCAATTCCCGCATCAAAACCTTAAAGGATTCTGGGGTTCCGGGACGAGGAATCGGTTTACCTTTCACGATCGCATTGAGAGCTTCATTGCGGCCCTGCATATCGTCAGATTTCACCGTTAACAACTCCTGCAAGATATAGGCGGCACCGTAGGCTTCCAAAGCCCAAACCTCCATTTCTCCAAAACGCTGCCCCCCCTGTTGAGCCTTACCCCCCAAAGGTTGTTGCGTTACTAAGGAATAGGGGCCCGTCGAACGAGCGTGAATCTTATCATCAACCAAGTGAACCAATTTCAACATATAGGCCTGGCCCACCGTCACAGGACGATCAAACGGTTCTCCCGTACGACCATCAAAGACCTGAATTTTACCAGGATGCTCAGGATTAAAGACCCAGTTTTTATGCGGTTTCTGAGAAGCATCATTGAGCAAACCATGTACGGTTTCACGGGATGCCTCAGCCCCATACATTTCATCAAAGGGAGTCACCTTAAAGCGCAAACCCAGATTTTCCCCAGCCCAGCCCAGCAAACATTCAAAGACTTGACCCACATTCATCCGGGAGGGAACCCCCAGGGGATTAAGAACAATATCCACTGCTCGACCATCGGGAAGATAGGGCATATCCTCTAGGGGCAAAATACGGGAAATAATCCCCTTATTACCGTGACGACCCGCCATTTTATCGCCCACTTGGATCTTCCGTTTTTGAGCCACATAAACCCGAACGACCATATTGGCTCCCGGCGGCAACTCATCCCCTTTCTCACGGGTAAAGACTCGCACATCCACAACCCGACCCTTTTCACCGTTAGGAACCCGTAGGGAATTATCCCGTACATCCCGTGCTTTTTCCCCGAAAATGGCTCGCAGCAGTTTTTCTTCCGGTGGTTGATCGGCTTCCCCCTTCGGTGTAACTTTCCCCACCAGAATATCTCCCGACTCTACCCAGGCCCCAATGCGGATAATGCCATGTTCATCCAAGTTACGCAGGGAATCTTCCCCTACGTTCGGAATTTCACGGGTAATTTCTTCAGGCCCTAATTTGGTTTGACGAGCTTCAATTTCAAATTTTTCAACGTGGATACTGGTATAGGTATCGTCATAAACGAGACGTTGACTAATGAGAATAGCATCCTCATAGTTGTAACCTTCCCAGGGCATATAGGCCACCAGAATATTTTGGCCGAGGGCTAATTCTCCCCCTTCTGTGGCTGAACCATCCGCTAAAATTTGACCGGGTACTACATCTTCGCCGACATAAACCAGGGGACGTTGATTTAAACAGGTGTCCTGGTTAGACCGTTGATACTTTTGCAGTTCGTACTCAATGTGTCGTTCCTGATCCGCTACCTTGACTCGGATCTTATTAGCATCAACATAGGTGACAACACCATGTGTCCGCGAAACAATGACCATGCCAGAGTCGCGGGCCGCCTGGGCCTCTAAGCCTGTTCCTACTAAGGGACGTTCAGGACGCAAAAGGGGAACAGCCTGCCGCTGCATATTAGAGCCCATCAAGGCGCGGTTAGCATCGTCATGTTCCAGGAAGGGAATCATGGAGGTGGCAACGGAAACAATCTGCACAGGGGAAACAGCTACATAATCGACCTGTTCTGGACTGGTGGTAGAAAATTCCTGACGGTAGCGAATGGGCACACTTTCCCCCAGAATTTTACCATCGAGATCGGTGGAGATATCCCCAGGAGCTACCCGCATATCGTCTTCCTCATCTGCCGTTAAGTAGAGGGGAGCTGTATCTCGCAAGACCCGTCCATTTTGGACTTTATAGTAAGGTGTTTCAATAAAACCATAGGAATTGACCCGCGCACAGGTCGCCAGGGAACCAATTAAACCGGCATTAGGGCCTTCAGGCGTTTCTACCGGACAAATACGACCATGATGGGAAGGGTGAATATCCCGTACCGCAAAGCCGGCTCGTTCCCTGGTTAAACCGCCTGGCCCTAGGGCAGAAATCCGTCGTTTGTGGGTTAACTCTGCTAAAGGATTGGTTTGATCCATAAACTGGGAGAGTTGGGAAGACCCAAAAAATTCCTTAATGGCAGCTACTAACGGTTTAGGATTAACTAAGGAGGCCGGAGTCAGCATATCGGACTCAGTAACCGTCATCCGTTCGCGAATGATACGTTCTAAACGGTTTAAGCCGACGCGAATTTGGTTTTGCAATAATTCCCCAACGGAACGAACTCGACGATTGCCTAAGTGATCAATGTCATCGGTGGTACCAATATCAAACTCTAGATTAACCAGATAATCGATCGCCGCCAAAATATCCTTAGGAGTGAGCACACGAGTCACATCCGGTTCATTAAGCCGTAATTTTTTATTGAGTTTATAGCGACCAACCCGACCAAGATCATATCGTTTGGGGTCAAAGAAACGAGAATCTAGTAACTGCTGTCCCCCATTAACGGTCGGTGGCTCCCCTGGCCGTAACTTTTTATAGAGTTCGATCAGAGCCTCTTCTTCACTAGGATTGCCTTCTTTGTCCAGAGTCTTTTGATAAAACTCTGGGTGACGCAGGGAATCTAGGATTTCGTTATCACTTAAACCGATCGCCTTGAGCAACACCTGGGCCGATAATTTACGGGTCTTGTCAATGCGAACCCAAACTAAGCCATTTTTATCGGTCTCAAATTTTAACCAGGCTCCTCGGTTCGGAATTAAAGAGGCGGAATAGGTACGACGACCATTTTTATCTAATTCTTTTTTGTAATAAACGCCAGGAGAACGAACAATTTGGTTAACGATAACCCGTTCGGCTCCATTAATAATAAAAGTTCCCCGTTCCGTCATTAGGGGAAGATCGCCAATAAAAACTTCCTGTTCCTTAATTTCCCCCGTTTCTTTATTAATTAAGCGGGTCGGAACGTACATCTGCACGGAATAACTGGCATCCCGTCGTTTCGCCTCATCGACCGCGTACTTCGGCTCCTTAAGCTTATAGTCTTTCCCCAAAAAATGAAGTTCTAGCTTACCAGTATAGTCGGTAATCGGAGAAAAACTATTGAGTTCTTCAATTAATCCTTCTTCAAGAAACCAGCGAAAACTGGAATGCTGAATCTCAATCAGATCGGGTAAAAGACTGTTAGCAAGGTTAGTCATAATTCTGTTTAAAATCTTACAGAGGTCGGGATTAAGGAGTGAGGATGCCAGGATTCAAAAATCGGTGTTCAGCGTTAACTGAAAGAGTTCACAAGCATTACGGGTCGTTTGATGAGCAAGCTTTTCTAAAGGGACTTCTCGCAACGCGGCGATCGCCTCGGCCACATAACGAACATAGGCAGGTTCATTGCGCTTACCTCTTTGGGGAACAGGAGCGAGAAAAGGACAATCGGTTTCAATTAAAAGACGATCCTCTGGTACTATTTTGGCACTGGCATGGATTTGTTCAGCTTTTTTAAAAGTCACAATACCACTAAAACTAATATAAAAGCCTAAATCTAAAAACCACTGGGTTTCGACGGGACTACCGCTCCAGCAGTGCATTACACCGCGAACGGGGCCATTCGTTTTTTGAAAAGTCAAGATTAAATCCCGTAGGCTTTCTGCCGCATCACGGCAATGAATAATCACTGGTTTATCGAGTTGATAGGCGATTTCCAGTTGGGCTTGAAAGACCTGCGCTTGCCAAGCCTGATTATCTGCTTTAAAAAAATCTAAGCCTGTTTCACCAATGGCCACAACCCGCCGATCAGACTGAGCCGCCTTCTGAATTTGATCTGCCATTGTATCCGTCCATCGATGAGCATCTAGGGGATGCAAGCCAACAGCAAAAGAGAGTTCAGAAAAACGATCCGCTAGGGACTGAATTTGCTGAAACTCCCCTGGTTCCACACAGGAGTGAACCAAGTGAACAACCCCCGCCTCTTGCCAACGGGTTTGTAAGGATTGAAGTTCAGGCTGGAAGACCTCGAAATTAATGTGGACATGCGTATCGATTAACGGGATCGACATCTCACCCAACCCTTGAGTTGTATCAAATTGCAATGGTTTTATGGAAGCGATAAGACCAGGTTAACCTGTTGATCTAAAACGAGACCTAGGAAGCAACCGTCGTTGCTTGTTTGAGAGCTTTGGCTAAACGGGCTTTTTTACGAGCACCATTATTGCCGTGCAGGACATTCCGTTTAACAGCTTTATCAATCTTGCTGTAGGCAGAAGACAGGTTTTTCTGAACCTGCTCCAGGGCTTCTTCATTCGGACTTGCCTTATAGCTATCAACCGCCAGAAATGTTTTTTTCATGAGGGTTCTGATTGCCGACTTATAGGACTTATTGCGAAGTCGGTTGCGTTCGGAAATTTCAATACGCTTTAGCGCAGACTTGGTGTTGGCCACGATTGCTCTCGGAAGGAATTATAACGAAAAATAGACAGTGATCTTAGAATCAGAATTGCCATTGTAACAAAGATGGGGACACTCTGGCAAGGGAATCTCCAGAATGTTATTGGTCAATCTATGGGCGCAGAGAGTTAAGGTTAGAAAAAGACCTGTTAAGATTCGGCCACATCTAGTATTTCAAGCGGAATTGATCGAGTGAGCACGGGGGCAAGGTGAATTTTTTCAACCAAGGGACGAAACCCTAGCCATTGCTGGGACACTTCGGCAAAGGTATCGGGACAACCACTAACGGTAAAACGGGTTGCTAATGATCGCTGAAGATTGCTTAAACCTAAGACTTCTAACTCTTTGCGAGCAGCCTTAACCACATAGCTGGCGGGATCAATTAACTGAATCGAGGCCGGTAAAATGTCCCTAAAAACAGGGGTCAAGTGTTGATAGTGAGTACATCCGAATACCAGTGTGTCAATATTCGCATCTAAAAGCGGTTTTAGGTAGCGTTGGGCAACCTGTTTGGTGTAGGGATCACTAATGCGATTTTGCTCAATTAACGGGACAAACTCTGGACAAGGCATTTGCCAAACTTCGGCAGTGGGATCAACTTCTTGAATGGCATTACGGTAGGCATTACTGGCAGCAGTGGCGGGGGTAGAAATGACACCAATACGTTTACCTTTGCGAACGGCGGCTCTGGCACCAGGTAGAATGACCCCTAAAATGGGGATATTAAATTCTTCACGAACAATGTCTAGGGCAAGGGCAGAACTGGTATTACAGGCCATAATCACCATTTTGATCTGTTCCTCTCCCATCCAAGTCAGGATTTCCCTAACATACTGGATAATTTCCTGGGGAGTTCGTGTTCCATAGGGTAATCGGGCTGTATCCCCGAAATAAAGAATCGGTTCCTTGGGAAGTTGTCGATAAAGCTCTCTTAAAACGGTTAAACCACCCACACCACTATCAAAAACGCCAATACGGCTTAGTTGAGCTTTTCTCATATCAAGCAATATCTAAAAAGATGTTGATTATTGAAACATGAATATTCAGAGAAGTAAATACGATTGAAAATGATTTCCAGTCATATTTCCCAAGCATACTAGGAGTTGTTAGAAGTAATTTGCTTTAATTTTGTTGCATATATTCGACGATTCCTCTGGCGATCGCCTGGGCCATCTGTTGTTGATAGGTGGGATTAATCAATTTAGCCGCATCATCATAACCCGTCACAAAGCCTACTTCAACTAGGGTGGAAGGCATTTTACTATGGCGTAATACATAAAATCTAGCCCGTCTTACGCCGCGATCTGGAATACTGACACTTCTTAAAATACTACGATGGATGGTATCGGCTAAACCGCGATCGCCAAAATAATACACCTCTAAACCACTAATATCAGGACGACTAGCCCCCATCGAATTGGCATGAATACTGACGAATAGATTGGCATTGGCCCGATTGGCCATATCCGTCCGTCCCCGTAAACTGACAAAATAGTCACTGGTACGGGCTAACATCACCCGAATGCCCTGCTGTTCTAGGTAATTGGCCACATATTGGGAAATAGCCAAAATAATATCTTTTTCCTGAATTCCATTTAAGCCGATCGCCCCTGGATCTTTACCGCCATGGCCTGGATCAATAAAAACTAAACGACTACCTCTATTGGGACGAGGATAATTATTGCTCGGTGGTGGGTAATTATTACTTGGCGGTGGAAAAGAATTATTGGGGGGAACATTGATCGGAATCGGCGTATTACCACTGGAAGGATTGTAAACTTGAGTCCTTCCCCCATAGAGCGGTCGAGAACTGCCGCCCCCCCTCGGCGATATTTCCAGCGCCACTCGCCCATCGCTACCTTGAATAATGCGCCCAAAACGAGTGCCAATGGAAGGCTGTACCAGAATGGAGACGCTGTTAGTCCCTTCCTGACGAATTCGCAGTTGGTAAATGGGACTAGTGCGACCCAGTTGGGGCCCCTTTAGGTTATCGATCAGTCGGGCATCATCAACACGAATTTCGTAGTCTCCCGATAGACGATTGAGGTTTCCCCTGGCTTGAATAGGGCGATCGGCAAGAATAATTAGCTGTCGATTATCCCTGGTCAGTTCTAAGCCGCTAATGGTCGCAATGTTGGGATTAGAAATGGTCGGCAGAGGATTGGGACTAAGGCTTGAAAGGGTCGAAAGAGGAATGCCAGTGGAGGGTGGTGGAGAAAAGTCCTGAGCCGCTTTCATCCCACCTCTCGGTAATAAGACAATGCCGCCTAGACGACTATAATAGGCTTGCCAAGGAGGACTATCACGGTTAATGGTTAGGTTAATTTGCGGGCTATTTTCAGACGAGACAATGAATTGAATATCACTGACACCATATTGATTCATGGCAAAGGTCTGACCCGCTAAAGGCTTTGGGAAAGTTGCCCCCGGTAGAATGAAACTGACTGTCTGGCCATCTTCACTGCGATTGGTAGTAATACTGCTATTGCTGCCATTGCGGTCTAGGCGAACAAAAATGCCGTTCTGGGTGGGCTGAACATATTCGTTGTTTCCCGAACTATTAGTTGCAGGATTATAGGAACTGGATTGGGGTCGGGGATTGGCTGGATAGGACGGAGCCGTGGACTGGGGGCGAGGCCAAGGATTGGGATTGGAGGCTGGGGGTTGGGGATAAGCAGGTGGTGAGGTAGATTCAGGTAATCGCTGAGGTGTGGGTAACTCGATTGTCCATTGAGTAGGAGTGATGCCTCGCACTTTGACCTGTTGCGGATCGACGGTATAGCCAGGGGCTAACTCAATGACTAAACGAGTTGTAAAGGCATCAAATTGGGCCACGCGAACATTACTGACGACACCACCAATGGGTTGATTGACGGTTGATCTTCCCAGGGTGATGCCAGGGAGATCGACCACGACCCTTGTGGGGTTAGGGATCAATTGGGCAGTGGGTTGAACCCGATCATCGGTCGTAAAAACCAAACGATTTTGGGCTGATTCAAATCGCCAATAGACCAATTTACCGGCCTGGGCTGGCAGAGCATAAAGCAGTAGCGCGAGAAAGGTAAGAACTAATCCGTGAAATTTGGACATCATGACTCCTAACATAGGATGCTCATTTAAGGCTGATAATTTTTTTGCTACCTCAATAACACCCGCTCAGGATAAGGTGTAGAGAAGCGATCGCGACGGATCAACTTCGTAGTGTGCCAAAAAATTATCACCAAAAATGGCAGTATGACCTTGAGAGATGTTAACCGCAAAAGGGTGATAAATCAAGGGATAGTATGCCAGGTAAATCTGTGATTGGGAATCTAAGCCCTACAAAAAAAGGAGAGTGTGATGATTGATGAGCATAACAGAGGAAAAAGATTGCTCTCTGTCAAAATATTCCCCTTTATTCTCGTTTTTTTAACAACAGTCATCGTGGCTTCCCAACTCAGAAAGGTTCCAAAGACAAGAAAACCCCGCAATTTAATTGTTTAAGCTTCGTTAAGGGAAACTGAATGCAAAGAATGAGGGGAGATTGATGACAAAAATTTTAGCTAATTTGAGATCATAGGAAAATAGATTAGCACCCATAATGAGATCCTATCGTTTTCTATGCAAGGGGATTAATTTTTACGCTCTATTAGGTTGTATATTCAGCATTAATACGAACATAGTCGTAGCTAAGATCACAACCCCAAGCGGTTCCGATACCTGAGCCATTGCCCACACAAACGCCAATCAGGACAGTATCCTCCTTGAGGTAAGCTCCTTCGGTAGCCGCTTTGAGATATTGACTCGCAGCCGCCCGATCAAAGGGTAAGGGTTGCCCATTTTCCATTAACAAAAAATTGCCTAATTTAATCTGTAGATCCTCTTGATTAAAGGTTACACCTGATCGACCGGCAGCCCCGGCAATCCTTCCCCAGTTGGGATCACGACCAAAGATGGCAGATTTTACAAGGGATGATCCGGCAATGGTGCGGGCAATTTTACGGGCGGCTTCATTATCGGATGCACCACTGACCTGAACTTCGATTAAACAGGTGGCCCCTTCTCCATCACGGGCGATCGCCTTAGCTAAATATTCACAAACGGCGGTGAGCATGGCTTCAAGTTTTTGGGCATTGGCACTGGCTTCGGTAATGGCGGGAGTGCGGGATTGGCCATTCGCCAGGGCAATTAAGCTGTCATTGGTACTAGTGTCGCCGTCAACGGTAATTTGATTAAAGGTTTTATCCGCAGCCCGACTGAGCATTTGTTGCCAGAGTGAGGTGGACACCGCAGCATCACAAGTAATGAAGGCTAACATAGTAGCCATATTGGGGTGAATCATTCCCGATCCTTTGGAAATACCGCCAATTCTGACAGGACGGCCATCAATTTGGGTTTCCAGGGCGATCGCTTTGGGGACTAAATCGGTGGTAATAATGGACTTAGACGCTGCATCTCCTCCGGTTTCCGACAATTCCGACACTAATTGGGGAATGCCCTGCCGCAGAATATCCATTTTGATGCGTTGCCCGATCACGCCGGTTGAGGCTAAGAGTACGGATTCCGAGGATAAATTCAGAGCTTCTCCCACTAATTCAGCACATTCAACGGCATCATCCCATCCTTGTTTGCCTGTTCCGGCATTGGCCTGACCTGCGTTGACCAGAACGGCCCTGGCACTGGCTTTGGACTGTAAGCGTTGACGACAGTAATCGACACAGGCTGCTCGTACTTGACTGGTGGTAAAGACTCCCGCCGCGATCGCCTCCGTGTCAGAATAAATCAGAGCTAAATCGGGGGCACCGGATGGTTTTAAACCAGCTGTAATCCCAGATGCCTTAAACCCTTTAGGAGCGGTAATGTTGCCGTCAATGACTTGCCAGTCTGTCATGGGAGATTGATCCTGATTCTTTGCGTAAAAAGTTGATTATATCAGTTGACTTTAATGTCTTTGGAGCGAGGAGAGGAAAGCGTTAACATTTCTTGACCTTTAAGCTAAGCGAGTAATCTAAGCAAGTTCCGCTTACTTTTCTCAATATCGACGATTCTTTCATTGTACCAATCTAATTTTGAAATGAACGGCGATCGCGGAGATTAATTTTTTCGGCAAGATTGCTAGTTGTTCTCAACAATTTTAATCTCTGATCTTCGCTATTTTTTAAACTTTTTTCTTTTTCTGAGAATTATTTAAAGCCGTTTGCATCGTTTTTAATTCCAGCTTATTTAACTTCCACAATTTAGCCGCCAGTAAATCAACTTGAGCCTCTAAAACAACAATCTGATCAAGTTGATTTTTCTGTTTTAAATCATGACATTGTTCTGACAAAGTTGCTAATTCTAAATGAGATGAATCATTTTCTAAAAATTTGGGGATAGCAATATTATCTAATACATGAGTTGATGTCGAAGTTGAAATAGCATAGGAAAAAACAAGCAGTTTGCAAGGTGCAGAATTTAATAGTGCCGATAAATAATATGCTTCCCTGGCGGAGGAACAAGATACTAGCATTAATTTATGGTCTGGAATAGGAGGATGAGTCGTTTCTGAAATAACCACCGAAGCTTGAACCGACATTCCGCAGGTTGCCGCCACCCATAGAGTAATTAATTTAAACTACTCTATTCATGGTGTATTAAAACAAATTAACGCCATATAGAAAGAGC
>Ga0208854_1000188_pt1 | contig 14767 bp, 14 predicted proteins | sample LakMenEpi30Nov11_FD_150748 | JGI IMG/M metagenome (GOLD analysis project Ga0208854, IMG submission 150748) | Freshwater microbial communities from Lake Mendota, WI - 30NOV2011 deep hole epilimnion (SPAdes) | ecosystem: Environmental > Aquatic > Freshwater > Lake > Epilimnion/Euphotic zone ...
TTTCCAACGCTTTTTGATGGGCATTATCTTGGTAATCGGCTAAGGCTTGAAGATAAAAGGTATCCAAAAAAATCTTTTTCATTCTTGGTAATCTTCTTCTTTGGGTGCGCCGTACATATAGTGTTCAGCATTGCGAGCAAAGTCTTTCTACCTGTAAATAATTCGTTGATAGATTATCCTGTGAAACGGTACGATAGGGCTTTCGATCTCGCGTCAGATGTAATCAACGAAAATTTTACAGCAAGGTTTATTTTTTACTTCCTCTTAATCAGTACGGAATATGGGTTGAAACCCTTTTTGGCATCTTTAAGACTCGGGGCTTTTGCTTGGAATCTACTCACTTTACTGACCCCAAGCGTCTTCGCAAGCTTTTGGCTTTACTGACTTTGGCTTGGTCTCTCAAAACCGGTCTAGCAATTCATCATCTTCATCCCATTCCCCTCAAGAAACATGGTCGCCGAGCGCAGAGTCTTTTTCGTCTTGGTTTTGACTATCTTAGTCATCTTATTCTTAATCCTTCTCTACCCAATTTTTCTCTTTTTCTCGACTCCCTACATTTTTTGTCCTCTACTTAGGCCCCCCCTACGATCCCCAAAGAATCTTATGTAGGGGGCGAATTGCGTTCGCCCTTAAACGATATAAAATAAATCTATTACCCCAATTCCCAGAGAGAGCAATCGGCTTGTGAAACCTCACTATACCTAGCTTTCTTCCATCTGTTTGAGTCTCTTTTTAGGACTGTAATAGCGATTACTGTAATAATAATTATTGTAATAGTAGCCACTACCATACCGCTTGGCTCCATTGGCAACCAGACCTAATAGGTTTAAATTCCCTAAATTCAACTCATGCAGGGCTAAACGAATACTATCTTTAATAGTTTGCTCAAGTCTTACCACTAAAAGAACGCCATCCGTTTTACTGGCAATCAGTTTAGCGTCCGATATCCCTAAGATTGGTGGCGTATCAATGAGAATGATATCAAAGCTGGCTTGCCATTGTTGGATTAAGGTAAATAAGCTGGTCGATGACATTAACTGTTTGGGTTCCATTGCGTCATCTTTGGTCTTGAAATAAAGCAAGTTATTAGCCAAGACTTCAAAATTATATTGCTGTAGCCTTGAATCTTCTGATTGTACTTCGGGAAAATCTAAATCTGCTTTAAAAGATTCTGCCAACTGTTTCCAGATCTTGCCTTGAGGAAAATAGCGATCGCCATCAACGAGGAGAACACGCTGTCCTAATTTTGCTGCTGCCAGCGCCAGGAAGAATGAGACAGTTGACTTGCCATCTCCAGAAGTAGCTGAAGTAATAATAAAACTACGACAGGTCTGCTTTTGACCCAGAAAAAATAGATTAGAATAGAGGATGGAAAAAGCCTCTAAAAAATTAGTTTTATCATTTTTAACATTGCTTTTTTGCGCGATCGCCTTAAGTTTACCTTCAAAAGGAATTACCCCCAACAAGGTTTTATCAAAGTCTCTAGCCAGATCTTCAGGATTATGGTAAGTTCTATCTAAATTTTCTACCAACATTGCGACCGCTCCCCCAGCCAATAATCCCATCAAGATAGCCTGTAGAATATCCTTCGGTAAATTATTTTGAGGTGCTTCTGGGGGTTCAATGATAGAGACGAGTCGCCAAGGAACAAAACGTTTAGCACTTTCAACTTCTAGGGCCTGTTTTGAGGCAGATAGACGGTTCAAACTTTCCGCCGAGAGCTGAAGTTGTCGCTCAATATTAAGATAACGATTGACAATATGGGTAAATTTTTTAAGATTATTACGAGCATTAGCCTCCGTCAGAGTTAAGTATTGCTGCTGGGCTTGTAGTTCCTTTAATTGAATCTTTGCATCCAGTAATTTTGCCGTCAAACTAGTACGAACAGCATTCGGAGACGTAGTTAATAGATCGGGTTTAGAAATATTATCTTGAACCGATTTAGGCAGAGAGGAAGAATATTGATCAAGCAAGCGCAGGATACTCTCTCTGTCTGCTTTGAGTTGCTGAACAACCACGTTATCATCTGTTAATCGGTTTGATTGTTTAGCCAACTCTAGATTGATTTCATTCAGTTTGCTAATAAGCTGAAGATATTGGGGAGATTGAGCAAGAGTGTCAAGGGCAAGAGCCTTATTCTCGGTCGTATTTAATTTTATTTCCAGTATATTAATAATACTTTCTATTTGTTGAATTTGGAGAGTAACTTCTCGTTTTTTCTGGCTCGTGATATTTAAGTCATTTCCATAAAATTGACCTTGCTCTTCGGGATTATAGAATTCATATTTTTCTTTTAAGCGAAGTAGTCGATCCTGTAGAGTGATAACCTGTCTTTGCAATAGAGGAATTTGTTGATTGACGAATTTCAATTTTTCTTGGGTTTTTAAATCCTGATCTTCTTTCGTATAATCTAGGAAGGCTTTGGCAAGGCTTTGTAAAACAAATTCAACTCTTTGAGGATCGCTGTCAATATACCTAACGGTTAAGATTTGTCCTTTTTCAGGACGGGAAATAGAAAGTTGCCGCAAGAATTCATCATAGCCAAATGTGTGTTTATTGAAATCAGGGTATTTCTGATATATTTTTTGCAGAACAGGATTCAGTAATTTATTCCCGAGCAGAATAGTCATCTGAGTATTATAGTAATCGTCATCTGATCCACGTCCTTGACTTAGAATAGCGGCTCCTTCTAACGGATTGGTGATATCTTGTTCAGGACGTTGTATTAAAAGCTGAAACTGTGCTTCGTACACCGGTGGAGCTTTGAGAGCTTTGGATAGCTGAAAGGTGAAAACACTCAAGCTGACCAACGATAGGACTAGCCATCTCCGACGCAAAATACCAATCACGTTCTGGATACCTGCTTCTGAGGAGTCAGCCTCAATCATCGAAGGCGACATTGTTTGCCCTGGAACCGGAGGCTGATAGGTTATCTTGGTCAGATCTTGCATGGGATTAGCTGGCTAAATCATTATCTAGAGAGATGTTACTTAGGATAACACCAATGCCCAGAATCGCAAGAAGGATCATACCAAGGATCGTTCGCAGGAAGTAAGGTGATAGGTCGCTTTGAACCTTGAATAGTGTGACATCAACGATCAGGGGTTTGGCAAAACCCAAATTGGTTATTTTCTCCAATGAGATAAAGATTTGTAAAGAAAGATTACAATAAAACTCAGATAACCTCTAGGCTTACCGAGATGACCCCCGCCAATCTGCGTGAACAGGAACTCATGAAAACCCTTCTAGAGCCGCTTTTAGAAGACTTTCAATATTGGTTTACCCGTGCTAGAACTTTATTAGAATCCGAAGCGATTCCCTTTCTTTCAGAGCAAGAACAAAAAAACTTGCTGGATCGGGTGATCGAACAACAAAAGGAAGTGACTTCTGCCCAAATCCTCTTTCAGTCCATGGGACAACAGGTCGGTATCGAGATGAAGGCCTTAATGCCCTGGCATCAACTGGTAATGGAATGTTGGCAAGTTTCTTTGCGCCTCAGGGCCAGCAAGCAACAAAATCATCCACTGCCCTAAACCTTGTTAAGCTATAAATAAGGACTTAGATTTCATCAAACATTTTAATAGTCTTGTTTCTACTGATTTAACAGTAACTACACCCGATGGAGGAAAGCTAGTGCTACAACTACTTTATATTCTTGCTTTTACAATTATTGCTTTTTTAGCCGTTAGCAACCTAATTCGGAGTCTCATTACAGTGAGTTTGGGCAGCCAACGCCCTTTTCGAGCTTCGCCTGCCAGTTTACGCCAACAGAGTTACCATCCTGAATTGTTTGATGATAACGGTAATCCCATCAATGAACCACTACTGGTAATGCGTTCCGTGAATGTGGAAGATGCTCGGCAACAACTCGATGCTCTTTACCATTCCTCTCCTAGCAAACTACGGGATCTGGAGGAAGAGACTTAACATCTTGAACATGAATCGTTACAAAACATGAAGTAAGTCGGCATAATTATCGGCGATCGCTTTAGACTGGTGGGTTTAGTGACCCGATCTGAATATCCTTAAAGATTATGTTTCCGATTACTCGTCCTCGCCGCCTCCGCCAAACTGACCCCCTACGCCGCATGGTACGGGAAACGATTTTAACCGCCAGTGATCTGATCTATCCGCTTTTTGCGGTACCAGGAGAACGGGTGGCTAAAGAAGTTAAATCGATGCCAGGGGTTTATCAGTTGTCGGTGGATAAAATCGTTGAGGAAGCGAAGGAAGTTTATGATTTAGGGATTCCAGCCATTATTCTTTTTGGGATTCCAGAAGTTAAGGATATGGACGCGACAGATGCCTGGCATGATTGTGGGATTGTTCAGCAGGCTACGATGGCGGTCAAAAAGGTAGTTCCCGAATTAATCATTATTAACGATACCTGTTTATGTGAATATACCAGTCACGGCCATTGTGGCTATCTGCAAACAGGGGATTTAACGGGACGAGTGTTGAATGATCCGACCCTCGAATTACTCCAAAAAACGGCCGTTGCTCAGGCCAGGGCTGGAGCTGATATTATTGCCCCATCGGGAATGATGGATGGTTTTGTGCAAGCGATTCGAGAAGCTTTGGATGAAGCCGGTTTTACAGAGATTCCGATCCTTTCCTATGCCGCTAAATATGCCTCGGCTTACTATGGCCCTTTTCGAGATGCGGCAGAATCTTCTCCTCAATTCGGCGATCGCCGTACCTATCAAATGGATCCAGGTAATGGTCGGGAAGCTCTTAAGGAAGTGGAGTTGGATATTCTCGAAGGAGCCGATATGTTAATGGTCAAACCGGCATTATCCTATATGGACATTATCTGGCGTGTCAAAGAAATCACCAATTTACCAGTCGCTGCTTACAATGTGTCAGGGGAATATTCCATGATTAAAGCGGCCGCCCTCAATGATTGGATTGACGAAAAGCGAGTCACCCTAGAAACTCTCACCAGTTTTAAACGAGCGGGAGCCGATTTAATTCTCACCTATCATGCTAAAGACGCGGCCCGTTGGTTACAGGAAGGGTCGATTTAATCAAGACGCTTTTAGGGATAATAGGGGAAGTGATTGTATTTTTGAGTCCTTTCCATGTCTCTTATCTCGGTTGATCAAATTGCCGCCCATCAAACCCTAAGCCTGAATCCAGTCAATACGCTGTCGCTGCGGGGAAGAATTCGCATTCCAGGCGATAAATCTATTTCCCACCGTGCCTTGATGTTAGGGGCGATCGCTGCGGGAGAGACGGTGATTGAGGGTCTGTTATTAGGGGAAGATCCTCGCAGTACGGCCCATTGTTTTCAGGCCTTGGGAGCCGAGATTTCGGAATTAAATAGCGAAAAAGTAATTGTCAAGGGGATTGGTCTGGGAAATTTACAGGAACCCCTTGACATTCTCGACGCGGGCAATTCCGGCACGACGATGCGCTTGATGTTAGGTTTGTTGGCGGCCCATCAAGATCGCTTTTTTACCGTGACAGGGGATGATTCTCTGCGATCGCGGCCCATGTCCCGTGTAATTAAACCGCTACAACAGATGGGAGCGCAAATTTGGGGACGGAAACACAATTCCCTGGCTCCCCTCGCCATTCAAGGACAAGCCCTGAACCCCATTCACTATATCTCCCCGATCGCCTCAGCCCAGGTCAAATCCTGTATTCTCTTAGCCGGATTAGCGACCACAGGCCAGACAACCGTATCGGAACCGGCTCTATCGCGTGATCACAGTGAACGGATGTTGCAAGCCTTTGGGGCAGAACTGAGCATTGATCCAGAAACCCACAGCGTCACCGTCACAGGGCCAGCCCAGTTAAGCGGACAAGCGGTGATTGTGCCAGGTGACATAAGTTCAGCCGCCTTTTGGTTAGTGGCCGCCGCTATTATTCCCGATTCCGAGTTAGTGATTGAGAATGTGGGCATTAATCCCACCCGCACTGGTATTTTAGACGTTTTAGAACAAATGGGAGCCGATATTAGCCTCGAAAATCAACGTCTAGTGACGGGGGAACCGGTGGCCGATTTGCGGGTCAAATCCAGTCCTTTGAAGGGTTGTACCTTTGGCGGCAAAATTATTCCCCGTTTAATTGATGAAATTCCCATTTTAGCTGTGGCGGCAGCCTTTGCCCAGGGAACCACTCGTATTCAAGATGCGGCCGAATTACGGGTAAAAGAAAGCGATCGCCTGGCCGTAATGGCCACAGAATTGGGCAAAATGGGGGCCAAAATTACAGAATTTGCTGATGGGCTAGAAATTACAGGTGGGAATGGTTTAATTGGGGCGGAAGTGGATAGTTATACCGATCATCGCATTGCCATGAGTTTAGCGATCGCGGCCCTGGGAGCCAAAGGAACGACCCAAATCCATCGAGCCGAAGCGGCCAGTATTTCCTACCCCAGTTTTATCGCTACCCTAGAGCAGGTTTGCCAAGTTACAGCGAGTTAGTCATCTGTGAATCAAGAAAATTGTCCTAGCTATTCCCTGATCATCCCGATTTATAACGAAGAGGATAATATTGCTGAACTCTATCGTCGAGTGATGGAGGTTGTGGAGACCTTACCCGGCGCGAGTGAATTGATCTTTGTGAATGATGGTAGCCGCGATCGCTCCCTGTTCCTGATCCGAGAACTTCAGCAGCAGGATGAACGCATTTGCTATTTGAGTTTAGCCCGTAACTTTGGCCATCAAATTGCTGTCACCGCCGGTTTAAATTTTGCGCGGGGAAAAGCGGTGATTATTCTAGATGCCGATCTGCAAGATCCACCAGAGTTAATTCCAGAGTTAGTTAAACAATGGCAACAGGGTTATCAAGTCGTTTATGCCCAACGTACAAAACGCAAAAAAGAAGGTTGGTTTAAACGTTTAACAGCCTATGTTTTCTATCGTTTATTACAACAATTAGCGGATGTTAATATCCCTACCGATACGGGCGACTTTTGTTTAATGGATCGGCAAGTTGTCGATTTACTGAATGCGATGCCCGAACAAAATCGTTATATTCGAGGACTGCGTTCCTGGGTCGGCTTTCGGCAAACAGCAATTCAATTTGAGCGCGATCCCCGTTTTGCTGGGGAAGTTAAATATACTTTTCGTAAATCCTTTACCTTGGCCATCAATAGTTTGGTTTCCTTTTCTAAAGTACCTCTTCGACTTTCTACTTACCTGGGTTTGTTATCAGCCCTTTTAGCCCTACTCATGGCTTGTTTAGTGCTTTATTGGCGTTTATATCAGCCCCATTCTCCTGTAACAGGATTAGCTACCATTATGATTGCTATTTTATTTTTGGGGTCGGTGCAACTGGTTTGTATTGGCATTTTGGGGGAATATATTGGTCGTATCTATGAAGAGGTAAAAGGCAGACCATTATATACCTTGGCTGAAGTTGCCGGTTTTGAGAAGACGCATCGAAAAGCAGACTCTCCAGAGATTTTTTCCAATCCGTAGTTAAGGGTAGAAAAATAAGGATTTTCCTGTTCTCACCTTCTACTCCTCAAAAAGGAGAAATATTCAAGAGTCCCGACTGATTAGGGTACAATAAAAGGCTTATCAGACAATAGAAAAGACTTATGAGCAATACCTTTGGGCATTTATTTAGAGTTACCACCTTTGGCGAATCGCATGGGGGCGGAGTAGGGGTAATTATTGATGGTTGCCCGCCTCGTTTAGCCATTTCAGAAGCAGAAATTCAATTTGAATTAGATCGCCGTCGTCCAGGTCAGAGCAAAATTACCACACCTCGACAAGAAAGTGATATCTGCGAGATTTTATCGGGTGTTTTTGACGGTCAAACGACTGGAACCCCGATCGCCATCCTGGTGAGAAATAAAGATGCTCGTTCCCAGGACTACGACGAAATGGCCGTCAAATATCGGCCTTCCCATGCGGATGCCACCTACGATGCTAAATATGGAATTCGCAATTGGCAGGGTGGAGGACGTTCTTCAGCCAGGGAAACAATTGGTCGGGTGGCCGCAGGGGCGATCGCCAAGAAAATTCTGCAACAGGTGGCCGGGGTTGAAATTATTGGTTACGTTCAACGCATTCAAAATCTAGCGGCGATCGTGGATCCTGAAACCGTTACCTTAGCCGCAGTGGAAAGTAATATTGTGCGTTGTCCCGATGGAGAATGTGCCGAAAAAATGATTGATTTAATTGATCAAATTCGTCGGCAAAAAGATTCGATTGGTGGTGTCGTTGAATGTGTAGCTCGCAATGTACCAAGGGGTTTAGGGGAACCAGTTTTTGATAAATTAGAGGCAGAATTAGCCAAGGCAGTAATGTCTTTACCGGCTAGTAAGGGTTTTGAAATTGGATCGGGTTTTGCCGGAACCTTATTAACGGGCAGTGAACATAATGATGAATTTTATTTAGATGAAAGCGGCAATCTTCGCACTCGCACGAATCGTTCTGGTGGGGTACAGGGCGGCATTAGTAATGGCGAAAATATTATTATCCGTACTGCTTTCAAACCCACTGCCACGATTGGCAAGGAACAAAATACCGTCAGTAAGGCTGGCGAGGAAACCACTTTAGCGGCGAAGGGTCGTCATGATCCCTGTGTTTTGCCCCGTGCTGTGCCCATGGTAGAAGCAATGGTGGCTCTAGTATTGTGCGATCATCTTTTGCGTTTTCAAGGGCAATGTCAGACCTTATCTTAGTTCTCCCTCAAAATTCTCATGAACACTACGATTCTCAAACTGGAACCGGCGATCGCGCTTAGTGAAAGCCAATTTTTTACGTTATGTCAACAAAATCCTGATCTGAAAATTGAACGCAGTGGGCAAGGAGAATTAATTATTATGCCGCCGACAGGTGGAGAAACGGGTCGTAAAAATGCCACTTTAATTGCCCGATTGGTAATGTGGAATGAAACCTATAATCTTGGTGTGGTCTTTGACTCTTCTACTTGCTTTCGTTTACCCAATGGTTCAGATCGCTCTCCTGATGTTTCTTGGCTAAAAAAAGAGCGTTGGGATAGTCTGACTCCTGAACAACAACGTAAATTTCCGCCCCTTTGTCCTGATTTTGTTTTGGAATTGCTTTCTCCTAGCGATAATCTGAGTTTCACTCAAGCTAAAATGCAAGAATATCAGGCTAGTGGTGTGCAACTGGCTTGGCTTTTGAATCCCCAGGATCAACAGGTAGAAATTTATCGGTTAGGTTGTCCTGTTGAAATTCTTTTCCGTCCTAGGGAATTATCCGGCGAAAATGTTTTACCTAATTTTGTGCTGAATCTAGCTTGGTTCTGGCTCTAGTGTAAATAATTTTTACTGTTTGTAAACTATGAATACTACCCTTAAACTTGAACCGGCGATCGCGCTGAGTGAAAGCCAATTTTTTACGTTATGTCAACAAAATCCTGATCTGAAAGTTGAACGCAGTGGCCAAGGAGAATTAATTATTATGCCTCCGACGGGTGGAGAAACGGGTCGTAAAAATGCTGAACTGATTGCTGATTTTATCATTTGGAATCGTCAATCTAAATTAGGGATTGTTTTTGACTCTTCTACCTGCTTTCGTTTACCCAAGGGTGGCGATCGTTCTCCTGATCTTTCTTGGCTAAAAAAAGAACGTTGGGATGGCCTTACCTCTGAACAACAACGCAAATTTCCACCCCTTTGTCCTGATTTTGTCTTGGAATTGCTTTCTCCTAGCGATAATCTGAGTCTTGCTCAGGCTAAAATGCAAGAATATCAGGCTAGTGGTGTGCAACTGGCTTGGCTTTTGAATCCCCAGGATCAACAGGTAGGAATTTATCGATTAGGTTATCCCGTTGAAATTCTTTCCTGTCCTAGTGAATTATCGGGCGAAAATGTTTTACCTAATTTTATACTCAATATTGCTTGGCTTTGGCAATAAAATCCGATCAAAATGTAGGGGTTTGGTTTCCAAATCCACCAGTCTGTTAATCAGAGGAGAAATTAGCAATTATGGAGTGGATGGTCATTTGGGGAGCAACTCAGGCAGCAGGGTTTATTTTTAAGCCGATTTTAGAAGATTTGGCTAAAGAGTCGGCCAAGGATTACGCTAAGGACTTTTTTAAAGATTGCCTCAAAAAGGTGATTAAATTACCTGAAAAGGATGAGCAGAAAGAAGCCTATGGTAAAGCGTTAACTCAATTCTTGCAATTTTTTCAGCAGGAATTAGATGATGCCGATTATCAAGAAATCCAGATCAAACAATATCTTGAACCGCTTAAAAGGTTTATTGAAAAGCCAGAAGTTGCGGCCATTTTGGGCAGTGCTTTTGAAGTAGATTGTGTCAGTTTAGATACAGCTTTCTTAGCGAAAACCTGGCAAGATTTGAATTTGCCTTTTTTGCCCGATGAATTTAGTTGGGAACGGGTAAGTAAGCGTTATCTGAAAAAAGTTAAGGCGATTATTCAGGAATCGGATAAATTGCGACCTATTTTTGTTGTACAAACCCAGTCTCAAATGGCAGAAAATGTTCAGGAATTGGTGGGAATTGCCCCTGATTTTGATTTGCGACGTTATGCAGAGGGATTAAAAGAACAGTATGGCAATCTGAAGTTAGAGTCTTTGGATACGACAGGGGTTTATTACAACGAGTTAAAGTTATGGAAAATTTTTATTCCCCAAAATGTACGGGAATGTCAGGAATTTTTGCCCCAGGTTTATGAAGTTCCCAAGGATCATATTAAACGGTTACGGGAAGCAGGAGAAGATGTCGAAATTCTCTCAGAAGAAGAGTTAGAGCGGCAACGTCATCGTTATATTAATCAACAAAGTCAATTAGTTTGGGACGTTATCGGCGATCCAACTGCTAAACCTGCAAAAAGTCCGATTCAGCAGGTGGTGATTTTAGGTGATCCAGGGGCGGGAAAATCGAGTTTGTTGCAATATATTGCTTTAATTTGGGCTGAACGTCCTTTAAGGGATTTATCGTTATATCCCCTTCCTTTATTGCTGGAACTGCGTGTCTATGCCCGTGATAAACAGGCGGGTAAGTGTCAGGATATTTTGTCATTTATTCATGGGGGAAATATTACTTGTCGGCTCAATCAACAACAACTTCACGAAAAGTTGCGATCGGGTCAGGCTCTGGCGTTATTTGATGGCATTGATGAAATTTTTGATCCAGTTTTACGCGAAGAAGTTGTGACAGATATTCACCGTTTTAGTAATGATTATGCCCAAATTCAGGTGATTGTTACTTCGCGTTGGTTGGGATACAAATCGCAACGGTTACGCGATGCGGGTTTTCGGCATTTTATGTTGCAGGATTTGGAGATTGAGCAAATTGAAGATTTTCTTGAGCGTTGGCATAATCTCACGTTTACAGATGAAGTGGATAAGTTACGGAAAAAGGAACGGTTAATTAAGGCAATTCAGGATTCTAAGGCGATTCGAGAGTTGGCTAGGAATCCGTTGTTATTGACGATGATGGCGATTTTGAACCGTAAACAAGAGTTACCCAGAAGTCGCTCTACACTTTATGAAAAAGCATCAGAAGTTTTACTTTATCAATGGGATGTTGAAGTTAAGCTTTTAGAAAATCCTAAGTTTAAAGATTGGAAAATTTTAATAGAATTAGATCATAAGCAAAAAATGTTAAGAAAAGTTGCTTGTTTTATGCAGTCCAACAAAAAAGATACTTCAGGAAATCTGATCAGTAAGACCGATTTAGAAAATATTCTGACTGAATCTTTGAGAGAGATTATTGAGCGAGGAGAACCGAGAATGATCGCTCGTGTAATGATTGAAGAACTACGGAATCGTAATTTTATTTTGTGTTATTTGGGGGCAGATTCCTATGGTTTTGTGCATCGCACTTTTTTAGAATATTTTTGTGCTTGGGAGTTTGTTTGGCAGTTCAAGGAAACACAAACTTTAAAGATTGAGGGTTTGATTAATGATGTTTTTGGCAAGCATTGGCAGGATGAAAGTTGGCATGAAGTTTTGCGGTTAATTTGTGGAATGACTGAGCCGAATTTTGTGGCGGACATTATTGATTTTCTTTTGAAGCAAGAAATTGATCGAAGCGAGTTTTTAGATGAAAATGGACACATAAAAAGAGAAGGACTGGGTAATTTTATTTTAGCGACCAATTGTTTTGCAGAGGTTAGAAATAAGAACTTGATCGCTACAATTTCAGAGAAAATATTAAAAATATTAAAACACGAAATTGAACAAGAGTCTGAACCTTGGTTTAATTTTGATTTAGCAGACCCTTTGATGTCTTTAATTGCCACAAATTGGAAAGAAGTTCCTAATACCTTACCTTGGCTTAAAGAACGCGCTCTACTGGATCAGTTTCACTCTGTTCGGGTAGCAGCAGTGAGGGCGATCGCTCAAAATTGGAAAGAAGACCCTGATACCTTGCCTTGGCTTAAAGACCGCGCTGTACAGGATCAGTTTCACTCTGTTCGACAATTGGCTGTATATGCGATCACTCAAGGATGGAAAGAAGACCCTGATACTTTGCCTTTCCTTAAAGACCGCGCTCTACTGGATAAAAATGAGGATGTTCGACGAGCGGCGGTAACTGCGATCGCCGAAGGCTGGAAAGAAGACCCTGATCCCTTGCCCTGGCTTAAAGACCTCGCTCTACACGATGAAGATTATTCTGTTCGACGAGCGGCAGTAAATGCGATCGCCGAAGGATGGAAAGAAGACCCTGATACCTTGCCTTGGCTTAAAGACCGCCCTCTACAGGATGAAAGTTATAATGTTCGAGAAGCGGCGGTAAATGCGATCGCCGAAGGATGGAAAGAAGACCCTGATACCTTGCCTTGGCTTAAAAATCGCGCTCTACAGAATGAATATTCGGCTGTTCGACAAGCGGCGATAACTGTGATCGCCGAAGGATGGAAAGAAGACCCTGATACCTTGCCTTGGCTTAAAGACCGCCCTCTACAGGATGAAAGTTATAATGTTCGAGAAGCGGCGGTAATTGCGATCGCCCAAAATTGGAAAGAAGACCCTGATACCTTGCCTTGGCTTAAAGACCGCGCTCTACAGGATGAAGATCAATATATTCGACAAGCGGCGGTAAAGGCGATTATTCAAAACGGTCAAGAAGACCCAGAACTGTTTGAATTTTTAGCTTATATTTCCCTTAATGATCCCTTTAAACATGAATATGATTTCCAAGATAATCCTCGTCAAACTGCCCTTAGAAGCTTACTCAAAAACTTCAGCGACAATCCTAAAACCCTAGAGATTTTAAATCAGGTTGCACTTAATGATTCCGATGAAGAATTGCGAGAATTTGCTGTTGAGAAATTGAGAGAGAGGGAGACGGGGTGAGGGGGAGACTAGGGGACTGGGAGACTGGGAGACTGAGAAATTATTCTAATGCTCTAATCAACGTGGCAAAATTTAGTAACCTTGACCCATGAAATACCGTGAGAATAAAAACCTCTTCTTGCCTTAAAAGATAGACAATCCTATAGCTACCCCAAATAATCTCTCGAATATTTTCCTGATTAATTTCTGGAACAATTCGTCCTGATCGCGGAAAATTTTCAAGACGTTCTACAGATTCAAAAACACGATCTACTGTTACTTGGGCAAAACTAGAAGTATCACGGCCAATAAAATCAGCAATCAACTCTAAATCTTGTAAAGCCTGAGATGTCCAATTTATTTGTGCCATTGTTTAAAATTTTGCTTTGCATCCTGATGAGAAACCACGTCATTCGCTTCAACTTGCTTTAAACCTTGCTCAATCTTATAAAGAAAATAAAGATGTTCCATAATATCTTCAATGCCAATATCTTGAGGCATTTCCTGAACTGATTGCAGAACTTTTTCCTTAAAACTAATTGTCGTCATAATCAAAACGCTCCGTTCAATATCGAATCAAGTAGGGTGTGATCATGGATAAAGTATAACTTATTTTCTATCTCAAGATTCACAAGGGAGACGGGGTGAGGGGGAGACTGGGAGACTAGGGGACTAGGGGACTAGGGGACTAGGGGACGGGGGGGATTTTTTGTAAAATGGGGGTTATATTTCTAAAAAATGTCTGACTACGATGGAAAACAGCCAGAAAATCAAAACCCATGAAGATTTAAGAGTGTATCAAACGGCTTTTGATGCAGCGATAAAGATTTTTGAACTGTCTAAAAAATTTCCTATCGAAGAACGCTATTCTCTCACCGATCAAATTCGTCGCTCCTCTCGATCTGTCTGTGCTAATCTTGCCGAAGCCTGGAGAAAACGCCGTTACCAAGCTGCTTTTATTGCCAAATTAAGTGACAGTAAAGCCGAAGCCGCCGAAGTCCAAGTTTGGTTAAAATTTGCCGTAAAATGTGGTTATTTAGACATAGAACAAGGGCGACAACTCTATGCCCAATACAATCAAATTCTTGCCAGTCTAGTCACCATGATCAAAGACCCCAAAAACTGGCTCATCTAATCCCCAGTCCCTCAGTCCCCCAGTCTCCCAGTCTCCCCATCTCCCCTCCATCCTACAAAAAATCTCTGTTACAATAACATTCAATAACCTTTAGTTTGATTACGGAATCGCTAACAATGGATAACCCAACACCGACAGCAATCCCCGATAACACAGCCGATCAGGAACTAGACGAATCAGAACAACCCTTCTGGAAAATGATTGTCGAAATTGGAAAACAAGTCCCCATTGAAGAATGGAACAAATTACCGAAAGACTTTGCTCGCAATGCTGAACATTATATGTACGGCGCACCCAGGGAAGAAGATTACCAAGAATGAAAAAGATTTTTTTGGATACCTTTTATCTTCAAGCCTTAGCCGATTACCAAGATAATGCCCATCAAAAAGCGTTGGAAA
>Ga0208854_1000191_pt1 | contig 14685 bp, 5 predicted proteins | sample LakMenEpi30Nov11_FD_150748 | JGI IMG/M metagenome (GOLD analysis project Ga0208854, IMG submission 150748) | Freshwater microbial communities from Lake Mendota, WI - 30NOV2011 deep hole epilimnion (SPAdes) | ecosystem: Environmental > Aquatic > Freshwater > Lake > Epilimnion/Euphotic zone ...
TTTTTTCCTGTCAAGAGAATCATTTCTCAAACCCTTGCCAGATAAAGCCTCTAGAAGTTTGCATTGCTGGATTTTGGACTTAACGGGAAAAGTCAGGAAGGGTAATCTGTCCTTTTAATAAGACACGAATCCAGATATTTGTATCAATAACAACTTTTAATTTCATATTTTTAGCGATTAATACTACGCACGGCTTGAATTTCGTGCAGAATATCGTCATCAGTAATTATGTCTATTGGAGGTTGGCTATAAAGTTCCTCAATTAAATTGGTTAAATCTGATTGCAATTCTGTTTGAATTAAGGCTTTTGCGATCGCACTTCGTTCGTCAGGTGGCAATTTTTGTACTGTTGAAATAAGCTGTTCTAAAGTTACGGGAATGGTTATCATCGGTTTTACTTTAATAATTTACTCTATTCAGTTCTTAATTCTAACAGATCGCACTCTCACAAACCGATCGCCCTTCCCCATCTACAAACGATCGCACTAACTTCCCTCCAACATGATCGCACTCAATCACGCCAAACGATCACCCTTTTCCCCCCTTAAAAAGACGATTACACTTCTCCATCAAAAAACGATCGCGCTCATGCCAAAACAACGATCGCCCTTCAGAGATTATTTTTTTCTTCCTGTTCTAATTTTAGCTTTATCATAGGCTGAATCATGCTCATCAAAGCTAATAATGACAACTCTTTTGGGTGAAGGTTTTTCATAAATTCGATACACTAATCGATAAGCAATTGCCAAATAGTCCATTTCTAAACTACGATAATCCTTAAGTTTTCCCTTCAAAGGATGGTTAGGAAACCCACAGCAGCTATAAGGATCATGGGCTAGAATAGATTCACAAATATCTCTAAAATCTTGTTGTAATTCAATAGAAAAATTGGGTAAATCTTCGGTTTTGACGAGATTAAGAATCTGAATTTGGTATCTCGATTGGGTAGCCACGTTTTTTTAATCTTTGTAAGCCTTCTGTGATATTAATCGTTTGTCCTTCTTCAATCAAGATGGTAAATTGATCTCGATCATCAATATCTAAATTTTCAATACGTTGTAATGCTTTACCTTCTGCTGAATGGGGATCAAGATAGATAATTTCTCCATTAATCTCTAACGGAATTTTGTTTTTAGTAGGATTAATTATAATCATAATAAATCATAAGATTGAGATTAGTTAGTTTCAATCATACACTATAAACTGAGAAGATCATTAAAACGAGATCGCCCTCCCAAAAAACGATCGCACTTCCAACCTCTCAAAAAAGGATCGCACTCACCCCAATTAAAACGATCGCACCCTCAAAAACCGATCGCCCCTCATCATCACAAAAAACGATCGCCCTTCTAACCTCCCTCCAACAAGATCGCACTTCCCCAATAACAAACGATCGCCTTCCCAACTCTCAAAAAAACGATCGCACTCTCAAAAATCGCACTTTCCCATCTACAAACGATCACCTTTCTAACCTCCCCCCAACACGATTACACTGCTATAATTAACTTAATATTTTCTTATTAAACCAATATTTTTGATAAATTTCCCATTGCTTTTGTTGTTCTCTCAAATTTTCTTGAAATGAAATATCAATAATTTTAATTTCAATATTTTCTATAAACCTTTTATATAAATCTTTTCTAATTATTTCAATTAACGAAGCATCTTTTGAAAAAAATGACCAATATGCTCCATCATAGTTATCAAAAATGAAATCAACATATGATAATAAATTATTGGATAAATCATTATTTATATAACAGTTAACAATCTCATCAATACTAGAAAAATATTTTTTAATACCCCATAATCGGTTCCAATCATTTTTTACTAACGAAGCAAGTTTTTTAACAAATATCATTTGATCAATCAGATAGACTCTGTTTTTAATATTCACAGAACTCAAAATATTTTCTATTGAGATCATTTCTAAATTATCCATATTTTCAAAATCAAAGCATTCTAAATCAACTAACCAATAATATTGATCTAAACTTAACAAAAAAGACTCAAATAACAAATAAAAATCAGAGCAAAAATAATTATTAGTTCTTGTTTTTGAAAATAATGTGTGTGAACAGCATATACGACCATCTTCTTGTTCTTGAATTTCGCCATAATAAATGCGAATTCCATCTATATCAAACGAGTTGTTATCTTTAGATTTAAGCATAATAGCATCATACGTGATAATGGAAAGGCGGATCTTGCCACACAGTGGATCCATCTACATGATTGTAAGGCCCATAATCCATTCTAAAAAGTTGTAAATTAGAATTTCCTCCCCCAATTCCCACTCCAAATAGACGAGAGCCTTTTGAATTGCTAAATATACGAACTGGCCGTTTGGGACTCCCAATCTTTAGACCTGTTGGTAAGTTAATTGGAGGTTTGATGGCGACTGGAGGAGATGGCAAGTAAAAGTAAAAAGCTGAACTTTCCTTCCTTAATATTTTTGGTATTACTAATCCGTGTTCTTTAGCAACAGCAAGCATAATTCTTCCAGCATTTCTCCTTAAGCTAATTAAAGCATTATCAAAAAAATCAGGAGTAAGAAATTTAGCAAATTCAGGATTAGCCAAATATGTACTTATAGAAGCTACTGATCCTGGATTAGTGGCCAAACCAAATATAACAATGACTGACTCATAGATTGAAACGAAAGTCTGGACACGTTCTAAAGCAGTGATAAATCTAAAACCTACATTCAACGTACTCTGAATATTTAATGTTACATTAATCTCTCCCAAAGACATTAGTCCAGATGGATCTATAATATTTACTGGATTTGTATTTGCATAAACATATTTGTTGAGTGTAATAGGATTTTTATAGAATCCTTTAAATGGATCGCGTCCATAAAAACGCCCACTATTAACATCCAAATACCTTGCCCGTAAATAATCCAAACCCAAATTAGGATCGCGTTGTTCTCCTGCAAACAAATAGGAATTTTGCGTATTTCCTAACTGCTTAATAATCTCCCCAAACGCCTCATACGCATAGGCATCCGTCAATAAACCATTAATATCTGTCAAAGCGCGGGTACTGCCCAACCCGTCCACATGATAGAAAGAACGCTCCGTATCTCGTAACTGAGAAATCAAATCATGGCCATAAATATAACTCGCCTTAATAATCTTACTCGGCGTATATTCCTCTAACACCTGAGCATAATCACGATTTTTATCCACTAAGAAACGGGTTTCTTCCCCTGCCACCGTTTGACGAATCCTGACACCATCCCCATCGTATTCATTAGTGACATCATTCACCCCATCGCCATCCGTATCCGCCCCCACTAAGCGGTTTTCCACATTCCACTCATAGGTCGTTTTCGCCGTACCGACAGTCTTGGTTAAAGTATTGCCATTATTGTCGTAGGTATAGGTCGTCGTGACCCCGTTCGTCACCTCTTTCAATAGACGATCATTGCCGTCATACTCATAGCTCGTATTCCCTTCGAGAGAATCATTGAGAGTTAAACGATTACTGACCACATCGTAGGTATAACCAATTGTGCGAGTTGTTCCGTCAATGATCTCTTCCTGTAATAGACGATAAAGAGCATCATATTGATAATTACTTTGACGACCATCTTGTTCAACGATCGCCAATCGGTTGCCGACTTTATCGAGGGTATAGCGGAAACTATTAATTACCCCATTACTATTGCTGTTTTGTAGATAGAGCAAACGATTGAGCAAATCATACTCACGGGTTTCCGTCGTGCCATTGGCTAAAGTCGTCTTAATTAAATTGCCCGCCAAATCATAGGTATAGGTTGTTACCCCTGCTTGGGGATCAGTCACCGTTTTCAGGCGATTCTGCTCATCAAAACTGTAACTCGTCTGGCCCGAAGGAACCTTAACCGCCGTGCGATTATTGGCTGCATCATAACTGTATTCAATCTTCACTCCATCGGCATCCACACGAGAGAGCAAATTATCGCGCACATCATAGCTGTAGGTAATTGTCCCCAAACTCGACGTTTCCGTCGCCCGTTGACCCGTCAGCGTATAGGTATAGGCAACCCGACTGTTATCAGGGAAAATCCGACTTAATAGACGATTTCGCTCATCATACTCAAAATGAATCGTTTCCCCATTAAAGTCTGTCGTAGTCAGGAGATTACCCACCGCGTCATAGGTCATGGTCGCCTCTTGACCCAACGGTAAATCCGTCCCAATACGTCGTCCTAAACCGTCATACTCATAGCGAGTCGTATTCCCTAGAGCATCCTTTTGACTAATTAAATTGCCCAATTCATTGTACTGATATTCCGTGCGTTGGTTCAGCGCATCAATCACCGCCGTTAACTGACCCACCGCATTGTATTCATACTGGGTTTTATTACCCATTTGATCCGTCTTGCCTACGACCCGACCCGCTAAATCATAGGTTGTCGAAATGTCCGTTTGATCCGCAAAAATCTGACCAATCGAGCGACCTAAACCGTCATAGAGATATTGAGTAGTACGCCCCAGTGGATCAACCTGAGTCAATTGACGACCCAAGGCATCATAGGTGACGACAAGCTGAGGATTATCACTGTCATTGTTCGCTGTCCCATCAGGCAGAATCGTTTTCGTGCGTCGTCCTAACGCATCGTATTCATAGCGGGTAATATTACCCCGTTCATCCACTTCCGCGATCACTCGACCTGCATCGTCATAACGGCTTTCTGTGCGAGCATTATCACTTGCATCATTAGGCGTTAAATCAGGGAACAAAGTAAAGGTTAAACGTCCCAAAGAATCATATTGAAACTCCGTCCGTCGTCCTAATTCATCAATTTCAGCAACTACCCGATTAGCGGCATCATATTCCTTGCGAGTGCGGGGATTATCACTGTCATTATTCGGTGTCGCATCAGCATAGATGGTTTCTAATAGTTGACCACCATCGCTATAAACATATTTTGTCACCCGTCCCAGGGCATCAATTTCTTGGGTTTTCTTACCGTTGGCATCGTAGGCCATTTGAGTCACATTCCCCAAAGCATCCGTAACCTTAATTACATCCCCTTTAGCGTTATATTCCGTTGTTGTCACCAGGGTTTTTACCCCCGCCGAAGTCGTTAGTTTTCGGGTTTCGGTGAGACGGTTCCCATTACTGTTGTAGGTATAGATCGTTTCATGGCCGAGAGGATCAACTTCTTTGGTGACATTGCCTGCTCCATCATATTCGTAGGTTGTGGTTCCCTCTGCGGTGGTTAAAGTCGTTAATAAACCGCCTGCACCATAGGTTAAATTAATAGGCCCATTAGCTAACCCAGAAATCGCCGTAGGATTGCCATTACTGTCATAGGTATTTGTCACCGTATTACCCAAGGCATCCGTTGTGCTTAATAGATCACCTTTGGCATTGTAGGTATAGCGAGTCACGTTACCCAAAGCATCCGTTTCCGTTAACTTATTGCCACTACTGTCGTAGGTAGAACTGCTAGTTTCTCCCTCTGGATTGGTTTCACTTAAAAGATTATTATCTTCATCATAGGTACGACGAGTAATGCCACCCTTAGCATCTACCTCGGTAATAATATTGCCCCGCACATCATACTCATAGGTAGTGGCATTCCCTAAAGCATCCTTGGTTGTATAAAGGGAATTATCAGGGTTATATTCCAGTTGAACACTATTGCCTAAAGCATTAAAGACTTTCGTTAAACGGCCATTTTCGTCATACTCATTTCTGACTCCCGTTTTGCCTAATGGGTCAATAATTTTATCCAGATAATGAGCTTGTTGGCCATTGTATTCAAAGGTTGTGGTGTTATTTTCCCGATCTGTTACCTTGACGAGATCGCCATTAGCATCGTATTGATATTTAATCCGATTACCCATTGGATCAATTGCTGTAACAATTCGCCCTTTAGCATCCCGTTCAAAGGTAACTTGTTGTCCATTGCTGCTAACAATTCCCCCATCACTGAAATTGAGGACATCCCCATTGCGATTGGTAATGGTATTAATATCGCCTGTTGTCGCATCAATGTTATAAACGATGCCTTCCTTCGTTGTTAACTGATAATAATTTCCCCAATCTTGAGTATTGTAATGAGCAAAAGCCGATCCACCACTAGAGGGAACAACTTGACCATCTGTACCTTTAATTAAAGCAATGCCTGCTGTGTTAACACTTAAAGTGCTAGTTGAATCTTTATCAGCAACAAAGGTTGGGATATATAAGGCTCTGTTTCCCATCAAAGCGGCTAGGGGAATTCCCATCACTTTCATGGATTCTAACTTAAAGGTAAATCGTTCCCGCTTACCACCAGGCAAGGTAATATAAACCGAATCTCCTTCCTTAAAGCCAACACTACGGAAACCTAATTCTTCATAAAGTTCATCTTTTGGCAGACTGGTTCGTACGCTTGCATTACGGAATTCCATCCGCCAACCGTAACCAAAATCATCCTGACTATTGCTAGTCAAAGTGTCATAGGTACGAGTCAAAGCGATCGGAATACCCGAAACAGGAATCTCTAAATCCGTAAAGGAAAGTTGGAAATTGCCAAGTTTTAAATCCCCTTTAACATCTAATAATTCCGAAACACCATTACCCGCACCATTCACATCGTAAGCAACTAAACGCACCTTATAAGTATCGTTCGGTAACAGGGTCGGGTCTAATACTCCTAATACCCCATTGTTGACTGTACTTGTGCCTCGGAACATTTCCTTAAAGGGTTGACTACCATCGGCAGGAGCCACTTCCAAAGCGTAGTAAGCCAAATTCGTATCATTAACACTGCCCTTAATCTCCACAGGAGCCGTAATTTCACCATTCACAATTCCCGATAAATCCAGGCTAACCGTTGGGGCTTCTGTGTCAGTCGGGTCTAGAACATTAACCGTTGTAGTTGCCTCACCGCGATTACCCGCCCCATCTAAGGCCACTGCTTTAGCAGTAATTACCCCAGTAGTCGTGGCAGTAAAACTAGCAACTCCATTGCTGTCAATCACCACAGGCGTATCGTTAATCAATAATTGCAGATTAGCAATACCGACATTATCCGTTGCCACCACTTGGAAACTAACGGTTTCACCTTGATTAATCAAACTAAGACTGCGATTAATGCGAACCTGGGGGCCCGTTGTGTCCGCAGTAACTTTTAAGGTAAAGCTTTGTTGGGTTGTGCCTCCTGCTCCATCAGTCACCGTCAAGGTAACGGCATGATCTCCGAGTTGGCTATTATTGGGAGTCCAGGTTAAACGTCCCTGGGCATCTAGGATCATTCCCAAAGCTTGAGAAGTGGCATCTAAGCTATAGCTTAGGGAATCCCCATCTGGATCAACCGCTTGGAGATCATAACGATAGAGTTGATTGGGAACCGCTTCTAATTTAGGCGTTGAACGAATGACAGGCAAACTATTGGTCTTCGCTGTTAGGGTATAGCCCTGGGTTACGCCTAAGCCTTCTGAATCAAAGACTGCCACCACCACTTGGTAATTGCCATTAACAGGGGTCGTCCAACTTAAAAGCCCACTCGCCGCATCAATGGTCATGCCCTGGGGCGATTGCAACAGTTGATAAAGCAGGGTTTGTCCATCAGGATCGCTGGCTTCAATTTGGTACTGATAAACACTGCCCACATTAGCGACAAAACTAGGCGTTGAAGTGATATTAGGAGCGCGGTTAATAGCCGTACTGCCCGCTTCTAAGCGATAGGTTTGGGTGGTGGTGGCTCCCTGGTTATCCGTTACCGAAACATCAATGTCATAGCTACCCACCTGAGTCGGTGTCCACTGTACTTTGCCCATTGCATCAATGGTCATACCATTAGGACGACGACCTAAGCTATAGGTAAGGGGGCTATTTTCAGGATCAACCGCTACCACTGTATAGGTATAGGCTTGATTCACCGCCGCACGGGTAAGGGGATTAGAAAGAATATTAGCGGGGCTATTGGCTCCATTGACTTGCAGAGTAAAGGTTTGGGTGCTGTAGTCGCCGTAGGAATCCAGCAGTCGAACAATAACTTCCTGTTGGCCGAGTTGGTTGCTTTGGGGTTGCCAACGTAATACACCCGTCTGAATATCCAACACCATGCCTGATGGGGGTTGATCCAAACTCCAGAAGACTAAATCTCCATCGGGGTCTTGCCCTGTCAAGTTATAGGTATAGATTTGTTCAATATTGGTGGTTAGGTTAGGAGCCGAAGTGATAATAGGAGCGCGATTGCTGGCTTGATGACTAACAGTAATTTGATAGGTCTGTTCCGTTGTCAGGGTTCCATCACTGGCTTGGATGGTAACGGTTTGTTGGCCAGCTTGGGCGGCGGTGGATTGCCAACTGATTAATCCCTTTTCTAGGGTCATGCCTGTAGGAGCATTCACTAGGCTATAGGTAAGAGCGTCTCCATTGGGATCAGTAGCTTCAACTTGATAGAAATAGGAACTGCCGATGCGGGTAGTGGTACGAGGGGTAGAGGTAAAGATTGGAGATTGATTATTGTCGGCAGCATTAACTGTGAGGGTGACAGTCTGGAAGGCTTGGCCGCCCTTGCCATCTGCTACTTTGACCGTAAATTGATTAGCTCCGAGTTGGGTATCATCGGGAGTCCAAGTTACTAAACCTGTTGTCGAGTCAATAGTAATTCCGTTAGGCGTATTATTAGCAAAACTATAGGTTAGGGTGTCATTATCAGCATCAATGGCAGTGGCTTGGAATTGGAAGGTTTTACCGCTCTGGGCTTGGGCATTGTCGGGAACCAGAGATGTAAAAAGGGGAGCTTTATTGAGGGAAATAACGTTAATTGTAAAAGTTTGTAGAGTAGTCCCTTGATGACCATCTCGTACACGAACGATCACATTTTGATTCCCGTACTGGTTAGATTTAGGATTCCAAACAATTAAGCCAGTGGTAGAATCAATGCTCATCCCTTCTGGCTTAATCGGTAAATCAAACGTTAACGAATCTGCATCGGCATCAGTAGCATTTATTTGGTAAGAATAGAGTTCTCCTTCTTTAATTTCGAGAAGGGGAGTAGATTGAATTACTGGGGAACGATTTGCAAGATCAGGGGTAACATTGATTAAGAAAGACTGAATTGCTTCTGCACCTCGTCTATCTAAAACTCGAACCTTAACTAAATGTTCTCCGATCTGAAGATTATTCGGAGTCCAGGTAATTTTTCCTGAATTTATATCAATACTTAATCCTTCTGGAGCCTCTTGTAAATAAAATGATAAAGTGTCTCCTTCTGTATCCGATGCTGTGACTAAATAATTATAAGGACGATCAACGAAAGCATTAATTGGTGCAAGAGAAGCAATACTGGGAGCAGTATTAGCTGTACCTAATTGAACTTTAACGATATACTCTTGAATGGAATAGCCTCCTCGGCCATCATCTACGGCAATTTTAAAAGTATAATCTCCAGATTGATTAGGTTTCCAGTGAATTTTGCCAGTTTGACTATTGATTGTTGCGCCAGTGGGAGATTCAATAATTGAATAAGTTAATAAATCGTTATCAGGATCAATAGCTTGAGCAAGATAGAAATAATCGTTATTAATTGTTACTGGAATTGAGCCAAGGATAGTACCTGTTTCTGGTCGAACAAACAAAAGATCAAAACTCCGAGCAATTGCATCTCCTATAATCTCAATATCAAAACTTGCTGTTTCTCCAGCACTTAGACCTGACAGAGTACCTGTTAAATTTTTAAAAGAAATTTGAGCATCAGACGCAATAACTGTAATTGGAAGTTGTGTCAGAATTTCTTGGGTTTTAATATCAATAAACGCTTTGGTGAATGATTGTGCAGTAAGACCCCCTTGAGCTAATTGGGTAAGATCCCATGCTGCTCCACCAGTAGCTAATGCTAAGTCAATATAATCTGCTTTTGTATTTTCTGAACCAGTAACGTTACCAATAGAAGATATTAAATATCCTCCATTTTTATCTGCTAAATAAGAATTTCCATTTGCATCAATACCAAGTGCAACTTCTGTATGAGTGGCATTATCGAAACTTCCGCGAATAACAGCATTTAATAATGCGTTTTGGTTTTCAATGTTAAGTAGAATATTACCAAAATTTAATTCAGGTGAAACAATATCTCTATCCTCATCAGTAACAAGAATTAAATTTAAGGCTGCATCAGGACGAAATGTTAAATTTGTAAAGGCAGTATTAATTCCATTGTAACCATCTTCTGTTCCACCTGAAATCTGAAGTGCTTGTGAAATATTGATAAATTCATTAACATTTCCAAAAGTATTACCTGAACCAAAATCGAAAACACGACCGACTACACTACCACCGCCAAAACCGACTAAGCCATAACGATTATTCCCAACACCTTTAGCAATTAATCCATTATCTAAATCATCAACCATATCTCTTAACCAAGCGTGAAGACCAGACATAGAGCCTGATTCATCAACAATGAAAACAATATCAGCACTTCCTGTTGTTTTATCTTCGGGTAGAGTAAGGGTAACAGTTCCTCCAAAAACTTCATTTAATCCTAAAGATAAATCAATTTTTTCAGGATTGACAGTTCCGTTGAGTGGGTTACTGGATGAAGGTAAATTAAACTGTGTGATTGGACTACTAACAAAAATAGGAGCCTGATTATTTAACGCAGAGTCAACTACAATGTCATAAACTTGTAAAGCTGTCCCACCCTTTCCATCTGCTACTTGAATTTGAACCTGATGTTTTCCTAATTGGCTACTTTTAGGAGTCCAAATAAGTAAACCAGATAGAGGATCAATGGTCATTAATTCAGGATTAGCAATCAACGAATAAGTTAAACTATCATTATCAGCATCGGTCGCGTTAGCATCGTAACGATACTCAGTATTGACATTACCGTTAACAACAGGATTTGACGTAAAGATAGGTGGACGATTAGTTGGTGTGTCAATAACAGACAAGGTATAATTTTGTTGCGCGAAGCCACCCCGACCATCAGTAACTTCAACTTTAACCACCTGATTACCAATATTTGCCGTCGCTGTTTGCCAATTTATTAAACCCGTTACAGCATCAATAGTCATTCCTTGAGGAGCCACTAATAACCAATAACTTAAATTATCTAAATCAGAGTCAATAGCATTGACATCATATTGATAAGCTTGCCCACCAATAATCTCTAACTCTGGCTGTGTCTGAATAATAGGGTTGCGATTAACAACCGCTAAAACGACGACATCATAGGTAAACTGAACTTGATTAGGATTAAAGAAAACTAAACTGCGGCTATTGGTAACTTGATTAAAATCGAGCTTGCCGTTAACTAATAAATCCGTAAAGTCATAATAGGGTAAACCCTCTAAAGTGACTCCATCGGTATCTCGTACCTGCACCGTTGGATCACTAATGTTCTTAATCGCTACTAACAGATTGGTGTTAACGCCGTAACTACCAATATTTTTGAGATTAAAATCGGCATAAACTAAATTAGTATCCTCATTCAAAGTTGTGCGCTGGTATTGAACCTCCATTGACCCGCTAACATCAACCAGATTGGTCAAATTAGGAGGATTAGCAACACTTTGTAACGCTGAAATTGCAGGAGTGGCAACGGGTGCAGTCGTTCCTGCGGGGGCATTCTCCAAGGTTATGTCTGTAATTCTGATCTGAGTTGCAGTATCTTGATCATTATTAACTAAACGCAGAACTAAATTGCCCGTCGCATTAGGCTGAACGCCAACTAAATTAACGCGAATAATTCCCGTATTTGCGTCATAGGTTACGCCAGGTGCGAGATTTGCTGTTAAGCCTTCTGTGATATTAAAAAATGCCGTCTTGTCACTACCGATGGTATGCACTAAAGAATTACCTTGAGCATCCACTAACTCAACTTCAAAAGCATCCTTAATGGAATTTATATCTGTTTGATCAAAACTCAAACCCTCAATCTTAAATTGTAAAATTGTAGGAGTTGTTGGCACAGTAATAGCTTTCTGAAGAGAAGGGCTAAAATTATTTGCTTCTTTTAATAAAGCACTCACTGCCAAAGTGTAATTTTGAGTCGCAATTAACCCATCAGCATCTTCCACTTTCCATTCAAAAATATGCTGACCAATATCATTGATGGTTGGTATCTGTGATAATAATGCAACTCCATTACTAATATCTGTCTTTGTCCAATTGAGCGGGTTTTGGATAGCAGAAATTGTCAAAATATCATTGTTATCAGGGTCTTGCGCTTTAATTTCATACTGATAGGCTGTACCCACTTCAGCAGTTAGTATCGGTTGACTGATAAAGAAGGGAGCTTCATTAACATCATTATCATTATCTAAAATTGTGCCAATACCTACTCCCTGAGTAATCAAGGCATTATTAGCGTTTGCTAAATTAACTTTGAAACTTTCTGTTGATTCCTGAAGGCGATCGCCCTTAATATTAACAGCAATCATTTTTTCTACTTCGCCAGGTGAAAAAGTAATCATTCCCGTTTGGGCTTCATAATCTTCCGAACTCTTAGCCGTATCATCTTCAGTAACAAATTCGGCTGTTACTGTTTGCTCAGATGCTTGAGATAAACGAACTGCAAAATTAGTTTTCTGAGTCCCCTCATCCCCCTCTGTGACCGTAACATCTCCAATGGATAGACTGGGTAAAAGAGGTGTTAAATTATCATTATCTAAAATTGTGCCAATACCTACTCCCTGAGTAATCAAGGCATTATTAGCGTTTGCTAAATTAACTTTGAAACTTTCTGTTGATTCCTTAAGGCGATCGCCACTTACCTTAACTGAAATTGTTTTCTCCACTTCACCAGGAGCAAAACTCACAATTCCCGTTTGAGCTTCATAATCTTCAGAGCTCTTTGCCGTATCGTCTTCCGTTGTAAACTGAGCCGTTACGGTCTGACTCGAAGCTTGGGATAAACGTACCGTAAAATTAGCATCCTGAGTTCCTGTATCTCCTTCTGTTACGGTTAGATCACTAATCGATAAATTTGGCAAAACTGTCGGTTCACCAATCGGATCTCCTAAGTTAAACCGAAACACCAAATCATTAAAATCGCGATCGCCTCCGCCAAAAACATCTTCCCAAGCCCAGGTATGGCTATCTGCTTGGGCATGAAGATGACTCAAACCGTCTTTATTCGCCGCAGAATAGGAGAAAAAGATATGAGGTGCGGTTTTAGCGTTATTTTGGCGAGCTTGAATAATATCGTCGGTTGTGCCATTAGCCACCAAATACCATCCCAGATATTTTGTAGAAGGTAAATTCACTGTCTGAGTTGGTACTGTTTCCCCTGCTGTCATCATGACTTGATGGCGATCGCTGGCTAAAACAGCATCCGTATAACCCTCATCCCCAGGCAACAGATCACCAATTTTCCCGTCGGACGTATCTACCAGAAAATACCCCATTTCATTTTGATAAGTCGCTTCCTCGCTTACAAAATCCACGGTGAGCGGAACCTTTTGTCCCTCTTCGCCAGGTAACAAAATTCCAGGTTGCCCAACATTAAAGACCACATCATTAAAATCCTGATCTCCTCCTCCTGTTAAGTCTTCCCAATTAATGCGCCAAATCCCATTACCTAAATCGGTACTTTGAGCATGATCAAATTTGTCAGGATTGGCTCCCTGAAGCGAGAAAAGAGCTAAACTCTGCTGACCAATAGTATTACTCGCATTCTTGGCTAACCAATTCGTACTCGTATCATTTTGGATTAGATAGAAAGCTAAATAACTACCACCTGCAAAGGTCAACTCACGCCAATTTCCAGCTTCATTACCTGAATTAAACAAGGTCTGTCTTGTCGAACTTTGTAAAGCAGCCTGGGCAAAACCCTGTTCACCTGGGGCAAACCCACCTACTTTCCCTGATTGATCAACAACAAAAACACCGATTTCGTTATTGTATTTAGCGTCTCGGAATGTCCACTGCACCGCGATTGAAACTGTTTCTGCCGATGTACCTGGCACGACCAGAACCTCACCTAAACTATCTAACTGGGTGATTTGAGGGGTTCCTAGCCAAGAGGTGTCTTGAGAAGAAAAGGCAAAATTAGCAGCTTCTGGACTAACGACAACTGGAGCCGCCAAAAGTGAGTCATTCGCTAATAAGGGGGAAACGATTCCAGATTGACTGTCTGAAATACCAAGTAGAGGATCTACGATCGCTGTATTAAGAACGCTAGTATCTGAGGATTGTGAAGTTAGGGGAATGGCTTGAATATCAACACCTTGACTTGTCAAGGCGATCGGTGAAGACAAGGTTTGTTCCGTTGCACCAAAAGATGACCCTATACCTAAAGGATTTAGAGTATTTCCCAGAAGTGGTTGATAGTTCGGGTCTTCCATCTGCCTACCTAATGACGAAAAATCGTAACTGAACAATATTTGCTTTTTAGCAAGTTATCATACTAATCGAGAAGTCCACACTGTACACACAAAGTACATAAAACTTAATAGTTATACTTTAGTAACGATTCAGGCGTTACTCCTTCTTACTATCAAGAGCTTGTTCTAGTCCTTCTGCGATCGCTATCTTCATCAACGAGTAGAATGATTTGTTACCTGACGACATAGGACTTTGCGAAGAAGACAGAAACTAGAGGCGATCGCCCTTCCTGCAAAAATCCCCTTCAACTAGGAAAAAAGGTCGTGTTCTAAACCTGTGGAAAAGAGTAATAATAAATAAATGTAAATCTTAAAATTGGTGTGCCATGCTATTCAAAGCAATTGTTTGCCCAAGTTG